>ENA-OSAF01000046-OSAF01000046.1-marine-sediment-metagenome-genome-assembly--contig:-NODE-46-length-61413-cov-22.714642_pt1 | contig 61413 bp, 63 predicted proteins | sample MGYA00237872_ERZ529318 | MGnify/ENA primary metagenome ERZ529318 (study PRJEB26369, sample SAMN03142813) | marine sediment metagenome | biome: marine; feature: borehole; material: sediment... | reverse complement strand
GGGTCGGTAGGGGCTGTCGAGCCTCTTGGCCACGACGCCTTCCAGCCCGCTCTGCACCACGGCCCGGTAGAAGTCCGTCCCGCGCCCGAGGACGGCGCGGGAGACGACGAGGTCCGGCCCGGGGGTGAGACGGTGCTCCAGGACGCGCCTCCTTTGCGCCAGCGGCCGGCCGATGAGGACCTCCCCGTCGAGCTCCAGGATGTCGAAGGCGATGTAGACGACAGGGCGTCCGCCCCTCTGGAGAGTCTGGAAGTCGGGCCGGCCGTCGCGCAGGGCGACGATCTCCCCGTCCACCACGGCCTGCCGCCCCTCGAGGTGACGGTGCAGGCGGCTGAGGTCCGGGTAGCCCGGTGTGAGGTCTCTCAGCCGGCGCGACTGGAGGCGGGTCCGGCCGTCACCGGGGTCTCCTCCTCTTCCGGGGTCCGCTCCCCTCTCGAGGAAGGCCAGGGCCCGGTAGCCGTCCCACTTCACCTCGAAGAGCCAGTCGTCGCCGTCGAAGGGAGCCGGAGCCGCCTCCGCCAGCATGGGCAGGACCTTCCCGAACTCGAGGGCGCCCGGGCGGTGGAGGCTCTTCCCGGCCCGCCCCCGAGCCTCCGGCGGACCGCACATCTCACGGAGTCCCGGGAGGTCCGTCCGCTCCTACGTGAGGCTCTGAGGGGCCGGCCGCTCCCTCCGGGCCGGGGCCCTCGGCCGCGCCGGCGGTCCTGTGCGAGCGGGCCATCTCCACACTGGCCCGAAGGGCCTCCATCAGGTCGAGCACCCTGGCCGCCTCGGGCCCGCGGTACTCGTGGACCTCCCGCCCTTCGACCTTCGCCTGGATGAGCTCGCGCAGGGCCCGGCGGTGCTCGTCCGTGTACTTCGAAGGCATGAAAGGTCCCGTGAGGCTCCCGATAAGAGTCTCGGCCATGCGCAGCTCGTTCTCGTGGAAGGCCGGCTCCGCGTCGACCCCTTCCAGCCCCGCCCAGGACCTTATCTCGTCAGGCCAGAACATGGTCTCCATGACCAGGACCCGTCCGTCCAGCACCCGGACGGCGGCGAGATGCTGCCTGGCCCTCAGCACCGCCCTCGCGATGGCTATCCGCCCGGTCTCAATCATGGCCGTCCGAAGCAGGGCGTAGGCTTTGACACCCCCTTCGGCGGGCTCAAGGTAGTAGGTCTTGTCGAAATAGATGGGGTCGACCTCCGCCAAATCCACGAAGTCCACGATGTCGACGACCTTGGTCTCCGGTGCCGGCAGGCGCTGGAAGTCCTCGTCCTCCAGGACGACGAACCGGCCCTTCTGGTACTCGTACCCGTTGACGATCTCCTCGGGCCCGACCTCGCGGCCGCACGTCGGGCAGTACTTGAGGTATCGGACGGGCGTCTTGCACTCACGGTGCAGGTAGCGGAACTTGACTCCCTTGTTCTCCGTGGCCGGGTAGACCCTGACCGGTATGTGGACGAGTCCGAAGCTGATGGCGCCCTTCCAGAGCGTCCTCACCTGGGCCGCCGCACTCCTGTCTTGAGAGTCCTCTTCGGTTAGACTTCCCGCCGGGACGCGGCTGAAACCGGAGGCCGGGCGCCCCCCCGAGGGCGGTCACCACAGGAGCCTCGAGAGCGTGGCCACCAGCAGAGCCCAAAGGTCCTGCAGGAACCTGGCTACCGGGCCGCCGCCGGGCACAGCCTGAGCCGTGACGAGCGGGAAGGACGCCAGGGGCACCCCGTCGAGAGAGACCCTCAAGAATCCGACCTCGGCGCCTTCAGGAAGGGGGGACCGGACGAAGACGGGGGCGGAGGGGGTCGCGGAGACCCGCTCCAGCTCGCCCGGGAGCAGGGCGACCTTCACCTCCCGGCTGGCGACAAGGTCCACCCATCTCTCCGCCGCGCCGGCCAGACGCACCCTGGTCACGGGGGCCCCGTCGGGATGGACGAGGACCGGGCGGAAACTGCTAAAGCCCCAGTCAAGAAGCCGGACGGCGTCGGTCCACATCTCCGGGGCGTCGAGCAGCACCACGGCCAGCTGCCACCCGCCTCGCGTGGCCGAGGCGATGAGGCATCGCCCCGCCTCACTGGTCCAGCCGGTCTTCACCCCGTCGGCGCCGTGGTAGGTCCACAGAAGCCTGTTCTCGTTGTAAAGGACGCGGTCCCACGGCCGGCCCGGCCAGGGCATGACGTGGCGCCGGGTGGAGACGACCCGCCGGAAGTCGGGCCGAAGGAGCGCCTCCCGGGCTATCCGGGCGAGGTCGGCCGCCGTCGTCCGGTGCCCGGGGGCCGGCAGGCCGTGAGGGTTGCTAAAACGGGTGTCGGCGAGACCCATTTCGGCCGCGCGGCGGTTCATCAGGACCACGAAGGACTCGACGCTCCCGGCGACATGTTCGGCGACGGCCTCGGCCGCGTCGTTCCCCGACCGCAGCAAGAGGCCGTAGAGGAGGTCCTCGAGCCTCTGGGTCTCCCCCTCCTCGAGCCAGATGGACGAGCCGCCCACGGCCGCGGCCGCCCGGCTCACCGTGACCGTGTCGTTCAGGTCCCCCGCCTCGAGACACACCAGAGCGGTCATGACCTTGGTCAGGCTGGCCGGGGCCCTTTTCTCCCGGGCGTTCTTGGCGTAAAGGACCCGGCCGGACGAGACATCGATGAGCGCCGCGGAGGAGGCCGTGACTGGCGGCGGGGGTGGCGCTCCTTCGGGAACGGTGACCGCCCCCGCCGCGTGAGGCGGGCCGGCGGCAGCCCGGCACGAGACGACCAGCCCCAGGACGAGGGCCAGGATGAAGGCCGAAGCCCAGGGACGACAGCGGGCGCTGTGGCGGCGGCCGAGGCGACGGCCGTCACGGCCCCACGGGGTCCCGGCGCGACGGTGCAGCCTCAGACGGCCTAGACCTCGGGCTGGGTCCTCGCGCGCCGCTGGCGGGGCTGAGGCTCGGGCTCGTAGGCCGCCCCGTCCCCGCCGATCATGCTCTGGAGCTGCTGGATGATCTGCGGGGCGAGGTCTACCAGGCGGTCGTAGAAGGCCCTGCCGTCGACCGGAAGCAGTCTCACCTGTCCGCGGCCGACCACGAGGAACCCGACCGGCTTGATGGTCACGCCCGCGCCGCTGCCGCCGCCGAACGGGAGCTGGGCGCCCCCGTCACCGTCGCCGCCCTTCCCGCCGGCCCTGCCGCCCGGCACCCCGTACTCGGCCCCGCCGGCGGCGAAGCCGAAGGAGACCCGGGATATGGGCAGGATGACATCCCCGTCCTGGGACTCGACAGGATCCCCGACGATGGTGTTGACGTCCACCATGTCGCGGATGCTCTCCATGGCCGTCTTCATCAGGCCTTGAATGGGGTGTTCGGCCAAGCGTGACGCCCCTCTCACTTGAGAACGGTGGGTTTCCGGACCAGGCTACGGCTAGTATGACTAGTCGGCGGTGTCGTTAACCCCCCGGGTGCCGCCCGCTGCGGGCGCCGGCCGTCCGGCTCTCGTTGCGGGGCGTGGCCGACCGCCGGCCGGAACGCCGGTGCCCGAGGACGCTCCTGACCAGCATGGGCGCGACGAGAAGCAGCTGGCCCACCCTCAAGACGCCCCGCCCCTCGATGACGCTGAGGGTCCCGTCCCCCTCGAAATCAGGCGTGACCAAGAACTCGGGCTGCCCCGCGCTGAGGCGCAGGACCTGTCGGGCGGCCGCGGCCAGTGTCCCCTTCACGGCCCATAGCAGCCCGGCCCCGAGGCCCGTCCGGGCCGCGTCGCCCAGGTCGAGAACGGTCCTCCAGGACAGCCTCGTCCACCAGGCCATCCGGGCCAGGGCCAGAACGGGCCTGGCGTAGGTATCTGGTTCCACGGTCGCCCCACAGAAGGGCCTGCCGGGGGTCAGCCTCTCCTCCCGCCCGACGAGGCGGTGAGCGATGTCCGCGGCCTTCCCGACGAAGGCCGAGAGGTCTGCCCTCCCGGTGCCGCCGGCAGGCCCGGGCCCGATCTCCGGAAGCGGGATGACCTGCCGCCGCACCCAGCGGCCTCCGAAGAGTGAGAACTCGAACACGGCCTCCTCGCCCGCCTCCGCCCCGCGGTAGGAGAAGGTGAAGCGGAAGGGGATTGGAAAGAGGAGAAGGACGACGACAGCCAGCAGCAGGGCCGCCGCCCAGACACCGGGATGAACCCAGGAAACTGATGTCACGGAACAGAGAGCCTCCTGAGGGATAACCTTCCCACCGCCCGCGCGGTCCTTGCGCCTACCTCACTTCCGCCAGGTAGTCGAACACGGCCGCCGCTAGGGCCTGCCCGACCTTCCTCTGGACCCCGGGGTCCCGGAGAAGGGCCTCCTCCCTCGGGTTGGTGAGGAACAGGACCTCGGCGAGGGCGGCCGGGCAGACGGTCTCGCGCAGGACGAAGAAGTTCGCCTCCTTCACCCCCCGGTCGCGGCGCCTGAGGGCCTCGAGGAGACGTCTCTGGACCGCACGGGCAAGAAGGCTCCCCAGACGCGACCCCGGGAAGTGGTACGTCTCGGTGCCGCCGGCCTCCGGATGGACCGAACCGTTGGCGTGGACGCTGAGGAAGAGGACGGCCTTCTTCTCGTTGGCGAGGTCGGGCCGACGGTGCAGGGAGACCGTCTCGTCCTCGCGCCGCGTCAGGTGCACCTCTACACGCCCGGCGAGGGCCTCGGCGGCGGCCAGCGACACCGCCAGGTTCACGTCTTTCTCGCAGGTGCCCCCGGGACCGACGGACCCGGGGTCCAGTCCCCCGTGGCCGGGGTCGATGACGACCACGGGCAGGGGCTCGCCCGGCCCTTCCGGCGACGGACAGCCCGGCTGCCCCGGGCCGGGCGTGCCGCCGCCGGCACCCGACACGAACCTGACGCCTCTGAGCTCGGTCCCCGGGTAGTAGTACCGCAGGATTTCGCGGTAGCTACGTCCGAGCCGCGCCTGCCCCTCGGCGCCCCACTGGCACAGACCCACACCGTGGCCGGACCCGCGCGTCGTGACCGCGAGGTCCCCCGAGACGCTCTCGATGAGGGTCGAGGCGAGACCGAGCCGGTCCCTGAGTTCCGAGCCGGTGAAGGAACACCCCGCCACCTCGGCCCGGCGTGTCCTCCCCGAGGCGGTCCTCTCCTTCACGGCGAAAAGCTCCACCATGAGGCGCCGCCTGGCCTCGGCCAGCGACAGGCGGCGCGTCTCGCGGTAGCCTGGCGAGATCTGGCAGTACTCGCAGGGCACCCCCTCGAGGTAGGGTAAGGACAGCCCCCAGACCTCGGCCGAGGAGGCGGTGTGTCCGCCGCAGGTGGAATGGTAGACGGCCTCGGCGGGCCTGGAGCCGTGGGCGACGAAGAGGTTGCGCGTGTCGTCCACGGCAGCGGCCAGGCGGCGTCGCAGGGCGTCGTAGTCCTCCCGCCAGGAGTCCCACAGGCGCTCCGGGGAGCGGTAGCCCTGGCAGTGCGCGGGGTCGGAGCAGACGTCCGCCCCGGGGTGGACCGAGCAGCCCCGACCGCCGAAAGTCCTGAGCCGCCTCAGGGTGTAGGTGCGCGCGGCGACGGCCTGCGCCCGGAGAGCCTCCGGCTGGAACGTGGGCGGCACCTCCGCGGCCAGGACCCCGAAACGGCCCGGACCAGCCCGTCCGCCACCGGCAGGTGACCGACCCCGTCTCTGAACACGGCGGGGGAGAGGTCGAACACCAGCCGGTCCGGCGACGTCAGGGCGAACCACGTCCAGTCGGTCAGGCCCGTCATGTCCACGACGACCCGGCTGGCCAGGAGGAGGTTCGCGTGGTCGCGGTAGAGCCCGTGGCGGACCCCGGTGACCTCCGGTGCGGGCAAAGCCACCCCTCCCCTTTCGCCTCGGGCCGCCCTACCCTGGCAAGATACGCCGCCTGGCACCGGGAGGTTACGGGGTGCCACCTTCCGCCCTCCCCTCGCCGTCGTTCCGGAGGGCGTCCGCCTCGGGGAGCGGCGGGAGCTCGCTGAGGTCCCGCAGACCGAAGAACTCGAGGAACCGCTTTGTGGTGCCGTAGAGGATGGGCCGGCCCGGGCCGTCGGCGCGGCCGACCTCCTCGATGAGCCCGCGTTCGAGCAGGGTGCCGAGGACCCCCTCGCAGCGGACGCCGCGCACCCTCTCGATGTCGGCCCGCCTCACCGGCTGCCGGTAGGCGATTATGGCCAGGGTCTCCACGGCCGCCTGCGTGAGGGGTGGCTTCACACGCGAGGGCTCCAGCTTGGCGACGTACTCGTCGTACTCGGGCCGGGTGACCAGCCTGAACCCGCCGCCCACCTCGACTATCTCAAGGCCCCCGCCCCTCCGGCGCCAGTCCTCCGCGAGGAGCTCGAGACAGGTGCGGGCCTCCGTCTCGGTCAGGCCCAGGATTCGTCCCGCGCGGCGTGGGCTGAGGGGTTCGGAGGACACGAGAAGGAGGGCCTCGAGCGCCGCCTTGACCTTCTCAGGGGGGAGGGTCCCGGCCTCGGCCTCCGGGCGGGACGTGCTCCGGCCGGGGTCCGTCAAGCCGGCATCACCTTCTCCTCACCCAATCCCGGCCGGGCCCACACGGTGATCGGCCCGAAGGGCCGCTCCTGCCTCAGCCGCACGAGGCCCCGACGATGGAGCTCCAAGAGGGCCAGGAAGGCCACCACCGCCTCCAGCCTCGTTCGGGCCCGCCGCAGAAGGCCGATGAAGTCAAGGCCGCTCTCGCCCGCCTCGAGCAGGAGAGACGTCATCTCTGCCATCTTCTCCTCCACGGTGACGGTCTCCCCGGCGACCTCCACCGCCGGGCGCTCCTCGAGTTCGCGAAGGACGCTCTGGAGGCCCCGGACGAGGTCGGCCAAGGTCACACCTGGACCCTCGGCGTCACCGTCGGGGCCCGCCGCCTCGGCCGGCCTGTCGCCGTCCCCCGGGACGACGAACAGAGCACCGGCCCCGGCCCGGCCGACCTCTGGGCCAGGCGGTGGGAGAGGCCCGCTCGGTCCGCCGAAGCGGCTGTGGCGGCGTCCGGCCTCCTCGGCCCTGGCCCGCAGGGAGTCGGCGGCCTCCTTGTAGCGCTTGTACTCCAGGAGACGGACGACCAGTTCCTCCCTGGGGTCGGCGAGGTCTTCCTCGGTCAGGAAGCGGCCGGGCGCCGGGCGCGGCAGGAGCATGCGGGACTTGATGTCCATGAGGGTCGCCGCCATGAGCAGGAACTCGGAGGCCAGGTCGAGGTCAAGGACGACAAGGCCCTCGATGTACTCGAGATACTGGGCGGTGATGCGCGCGATGGGTATGTCGTAGATGTCCATCTCCTCCCGCTTGATCAGGTGGAGCAGGAGGTCCAGAGGGCCCTCGAAGACGTCCAGCCTCACCCTGTACCCGCCCCGGCGCCCGTCCCGTGCGGCCATGTCCCCCAGCGTCACAGCCCGAAGAGGCCGGCCAGAGAGTCGGTCACAAGGAGGATGACCGAGCCCAGGGCCCGGGCGAGCCCGCCGATGATGGGCCCCGCCACCCCGGTGAACAGGAGAAGCATCAGGATGAGGGGCCCGTAGGGCTCGATGCGGCTGTAGGCGTAGGCCTGACGCCCGGGAAGCAGGGCCATCAGAATCTTCGAGCCGTCCAGGGGCGGGACGGGGATGAGGTTGAAGACCGCGAAGAAGAGGTTCAGCAGGAAGACGTAAAAGACCATCTGGTACAGGTAGGGGATGCGGCCGACAAGGGGCCATGTCTCGACATGGAAGGACAGCAAGAGCGCGGCCGCAGCGGAGACGACGATGTTGCTGAGCGGACCGGCCAAGGAGGTTATGAGCACCCCCCGCCGCGGGTCGGCGAAGTTCCGCGGGTTTATGGGCACCGGCTTGGCCCATCCGAACCGGAAGAGGATGAGCATGAGTGTGCCCACAGGGTCGAGGTGAGCCCAAGGTTCGAGGGTCAGCCGCCCGCTCAGGCGTGGGGTCGGGTCGCCCAACCTGTCCGCCGCTCTGGCGTGGGCGTACTCGTGCACGCTCAGGGCGAGGATGATGGCCGGCAGCGAAAGGAGCATCGTGACGATATCGAAGCGGGAGAACATCGCGCTATCTCGAGTCCCCTTCCGAGGGCGAAGCCTTGGCCTCGCCTCGACCGCGCCGGTGCCGCGACCCGGCGCCCCGTCTGCCTGCAGAGGGCTGTCGCACGCGTCGCGGCCTCCGCGATATCCAGCCTATTCTTCCCGCGCGCGGTCAACCCTGCCGGCTCACACATCGTTCGCCGACAGGACGCTCTAGGCGGAGAGTCCCAGGCGCAGGGCGAGGCTGAGAAGCACGGCCAGGGTGAAGTTGTTCGCCGCGTGGGCGGCCACGCACGGGGCGAGCCGGCCCGTCCGCCAGCGGAGCCACGACAAGGCGAACATCCCCGGCAAGGTGGCCAGGACCTGGGCCGGGTCCAGGTGGACGACGGCCGTCAGGACCGCCGTCCCCGGGACGGCCACCCACGGTCCCCAGCGCCGGAGCGCGCCGTAGACGAGGCCGCGGCCCCACAGCTCCTCCCCCAGGGGGACCAGGGTGAACCCCGCCACCATCGTCACCGGGTGCGTGAGCAGGGCCTTGTGCACCTCTCCCACCGTGAGGCCCAGCCTCTCGATGAGGACGGCCACCGCGAAGGACGCCGGCAGGACGATGAGGAGGTAGAGGACGGGATAGACCCAGTCACCGGTCCGGAAATCCAGAGCCAGAGCGGCCGTCTCGCGCCATCGGAGACCGTTGGCCCGTGATATCAGACGGAGCCCGCCGAGGGCGAGCACGACCGGCAGGGCCAGGTTCCCCAGCGCGGCCGCCGTATGGGAGAACCCTCCCAGGACCCGCGAGACCACGAGGGCCACGACGTAGGCCGTCACCTGGCCGGCGAGCATCACCCCCGCCGCCGCCCACAGGTCGGGCCAGGCCAGTTCCCGCCATCGAGCGGGCCGCGGCGTGACGCGGGACACCCCGCAACCGGACGCCTCACCGGTCTTCGGCCCGTCGCCGGCTCCCCCCGGCTCCACTCCGGTCACCCCTCTCCAGGTCTCCCCGGCCTTTCTGCCCTGAGGCGGCCCGGTCCTGCGGGGCGGGCCGCTTTTTCCAAGCCGCCCGAGGCAGGCCGCACTTTCTAGGCCGGCGGCACGGCCGTGTCCCTCTCCCACCGCTGGCAGCGCCCGCCCCACCTGGCGACGAGGGCGCCGTCGAGGAACACCTCTACGATCTCGCATTCGTTGGGACACCCGTCGCAGTCGAAGGCCGAGGTCCGGTACTCGAGGTCCCTCAGGTCGAAGCCCCGGAACCGGGTCTGGACCGCCTCGCCGCGGCCGGGCCTCCGCCCGGACAGACCGCGGCCCTCGCGCCACTCCTGGGCCAGGATGGCCGCCCCGTAGGCGCCCATCAGCGCATGGTGCTCCGGCACGATGACCTCATGACCGAGGGCCTCCTCGAAGGCCCGCACCATCCCGGCGTTGGCGGCCACTCCGCCCTGGAAGACGAAAGGCGGCTCCAGGTCCTTGCCCTTGGCCAGGTTGTTCAGGTAGTTCCGGACCAGCGCGCGGCAGAGCCCGGCCACGATGTCCTCGATGCTGTGGCCCACCTGCTGCTTGTGGACCATGTCGCTCTCGGCGAAGACCGTGCACCGTCCGGCGATCCGGACCGGCCGGGTCGAGCCCAGCGCCAACCGGCCGAACTCCCGGATGTCGAGCCCCAGGCGGGCCGCCTGTCGGTCGAGGAAGGACCCGGTGCCAGCGGCACAGACGGTGTTCATGGCGAAGTCCACCACGACCCCGTCGCGCAGGACGATGACCTTGGAGTCCTGCCCCCCTATCTCCAGGACCGTCCGGACCCCGGGGACGAGGCGGAGCGCGGCCACGGCGTGCGCGGTGATCTCGTTCTTCACGACATCACCCCCGACCAGTGCGGCGGCCAGGTTGCGGCCGCTGCCCGTGGTCCCCACGCCGACCACCACCGGTGTCCCGCGGCTGGAGAGGGCCTCGCCCACCGCGGCGAGCCCCCGCATTATCTGCCGGGCCGGCTGGCCCAGGGTCTCCAGGCAGACCGCCCCCGCGATCTCGCCGTCAGCCAGCATGCCGACGACCTTGGTGGTGACCGAGCCGACGTCGATGCCCAGGTAGACGTCTTGCCCTGCCAAGAGCACCATCTCCGTCCCGTCAGCTCGAGGTGTGTCCCCTTCCCCGTGAGGCGACTCGGGTCAGGTCGCGGACCGGGCCTTCCCCTGCGCCGCCGGCGGACGCGCTCCGGCCTCCCGGGCCGCCCGCCGCCGCGCCAGGAGGTCGACGAAGGCCTCGATCCGCGTCACCAGCCCGGCTTCTGCCGTGTGCTCGTCAAGAAAGAGGCTCATCACCGGAAGCCCGAGGTCGCGGCTCACCTCGGGCAAGAGACTCGAAGCCACGATCTCCGGCATGCAGGTGAAGGGAGCCACGTGGATGACCCCGTCGTAGCCCTCGCGCGAGAGGAGGACGCTCTCTCCGACGCTCACCAGGCCCTCGCCCCCGACGAAGTGGCCCAGGTACGGCGCTGCCGCACGGCGGACCAGCGACGTCCGGCACCTCCGCCCGAGCCGGAACGGGTTCGGCAGGAGATGGGTCCGGACCCAGTCGGAAAGGTAGACGGCCCGCCTGACCTCGACTCCGAGCCCGCCGAGCCTTCGCTCGAGCTCCTGGTTGGCGAAGGGCTCCTCGACCATGTAGATCTCGCCCACGAGGCCGACCCGGAGGACGGCCGCACCGTCGCCCGCGGCCTCCGGGCTGACACATCCCTCGATGGCCCGTACCCCTTCAGCCGCCGCCCGGCGCACGGTCCCGACGTCCGCGGCCGCGGCCACCGCCCCCACGGCCCGCCGGTGCACGTCCTCCGCCGGCCCGGGCCCCCTCTCCAGGGGCCTCACCCTGGCCAGGGCCTGGTCCAGCGCGTCCAGAGCCGACAGCTTCTCAAGGCCGAAGCGGACGGCCCGCCAGACCCGGCCGAGGGGCTTGTTCCCGGTGAGGTAGCGGACCTTCGCGAGAAGGTCGGACAGCCGTCCCCTCGGCGGCTCGAGCACGATCATCTCGCACCGGTACCCGAGGTCGCGCAGGATCTGCTCCTGCACCTGCGCGTAGTGCCCGAGGCGGCACGGGCCCACCCCGCCCACCATGACGACGGCCTCCGCACCGCGTTCGAGACCCCCGATGAAGTCCCCGATGTTGAGCTTCAGCGGGAAGCAGGCGAACTCCGGGGAGTGCCTCACCCCGAGGTCGAGGCTCTTACGGCTCGGGCGGGGGGGCACGACCACCTCGACCCCGAGGTCTTCGAGGATGGTCTTGACGACGACCCAAAGGTTGCCCATGTGGGCGAAGGTCACTATCAACCGGCTTCCTCCCGACCGCGGCCCCCACGGCCGTCCCGGCGCCTTTCGATGAGGTCGACGAAGGCCTCCAACCTTGTCAGGAGCCCGGCCTCACCCGTGTGCTCGTCAACGGTCAAGACCATGTAGGGCATACGCGACTGCCGTCTGGTCTCGCGCTCGGCGATCTCCCCGACCATCGATTCCGGACCGCACCCGAAGGACTCGATGTGGATGATCCCGTCCACCAGCCCCTCCCGCCTGAAGCGGCTCACAGCCGCCAGGACCCGCCGCCCCGAACTCCAGAAGATCTCCTTGGGCATCTTGACCGACTCGGCCCTGACCTCTTCCTCGCTGAGGCTCTCGCTGGTCACGATGTCGCAACCCAGCCGGCGCAGCTTCTCACAGAGACCCAGGTTGACCCCTGGGTCGAAAAGGTTGTAGGAGTGACCGACCAGACCGACACGCAGGCGGCCCGCCCTCCGGGCCGCAGGCTCAGGCGCCCGACGCCCCGGCGCCTGGAGCCCAGACACCGGTCGTCCCGCCGCCCGCGGCCGCATCACCCCGCCCCGGCCCTCCGCCCTCCGGGCCTCCTGGACCGCGCTCTCGAACCACAGCCCGGACCAGAGGGCCTTCCGGAACAAGGCCAGGGACTCGAGACCGCGGGCCACCGCCGCCCGGGCGAGGCGGGCCCCGCGTCCGAGGCGCCGGGCCAGACGGACCGCCGCCTCCTTGAGCCCCTTGCCCGGTCTTGTCTCATCGAAGTCGGCGATGATGGCGGGCGGCAGCCGGCTGATGTTGTGCCTCACCATGTCCGGAAGGCCGAGAAGCTTCGGACAGGTGTAGGTCCCGCGCTCAAGGCTCACCAGGCGCGGAAGGAAGACCGCGTCGACCCTGTCCCTGAGAGAGACGACATGCCCGTAGAACGCCTTCACCGGCAGGCAGGCCTCGTCGACGGCCTCCCTCACCCCGGCCTCGAGCACCTCCCGGCTGGTCGGCCCGGAGTCGACCACCCGGAACCCCAACTCCTCGAAGAACCCCCGCCAGAAGGGATAGAGCTCGTAATAGAGGAGGGCCCTCGGAAGGCCCACGGCAGAGCCCTCCCGGAGCCACGGGAAGGGACCGCGGGTCAACCCCTGTCCTCCCCGCCGGCCTCATCTTCCGTCCCGGTCGCCCCCGAGGTGTCCGTCTCCGGCTTCCTCGTCCTCAGCACCGACGGGCGCGCCTTCCTGAGCGGCACCGGCTGGCGGACCACCACCGCCCAGAGGGCCGGCCCGTTGAACGGGACGAGGGGCCAGAGGTAGGGCACGTCGAAGCACTTCATCGTCAGGAGGAGCACCGCCTGGACGGCCACCCCCACCCCGAGGCCGACGAGCCCGAACAGGGCCGCAAGGACCACGAAGACGAGGCGGCTCAGCCGGACCGCGAGGGCGAACTCGAAGCTGGGGGTGGCGAAGGTCCCCAGGGCCGCCAGCGCGATGTAGAGGATGGTCTCGTTGGCGAAGAGGCCGACCTTCGCCGCGATGTCCCCGAGAAGGATGGCCCCGATGAACCCGAGGGCCGTGGCGAGAGCGCTCGGAGCGTGGATGAGGGCCAGCCTGATGAGGTCGATGCCCACCTCGGCCAGGATGAACTGGAGCCCGAGGGGGACGACCCCGGGCTCCTTGGGGCCGAGGAAGGCGAAGCCGGCGGGGAGGAGCGGCAGGTCGTGGACCAGGGCCAGCCACAGCGGGGGTCCCACCCAGGAGAGGAAGATGGCCGCGAACCTCACCAGCCGGATGTAGACCCCCGCCAACACGTCCTCCCTGAACTCCTCGGCGTGCTGGATGTGGTGGAAGAAGGTCGTCGGAAGCATGATGACGCTCGGCGAGGTGTCCACCGCGACGAGAACGTGCCCCTCGAAGAGGTGGACCGCGGCGACATCGGGTCTCTCGGTGAGGCGGATGAGCGGGAAGGGGTTCCACCACGCCTTGCGGCCGAGGAGGAACTCCTCTACCGTCTTCTCGGCCATGGGGATACCGGCCACCTCGATGTTCTTGAGGCGCTGTCTCACCGTGTCGACGAGCTCGCTGTTGGCGATATCCTTGATGTAGATCAGAGCGACGTCGGTCTTGGACCTCTTGCCCACAGGGATGAGCTCGACCCTGAGGTTGGCGTCCCGCACGCGGCGCCTGATGAGCGCCGTGTTGAAGACGACGGTCTCGACGAACCCGTCTCTCGAGCCCCGGAGGACGCGTTCGAGTTCGGGCTCCTCGGGCTCCCGCGCGGGATAGGCCCTCGCGTCGATGATGACGGCCTCGTCGGCGCCGTCGATGATGAGGGCGACCGGGCCCGAGAGGACGCTGTCGATGACCTCGGTGAAGGTCCGGGCCCGGTTGACCTCTATGTGGGCCAGGTGCCGGCGCAGGACCGCCTCCAGAGCCACGGGGGCGAGGTCGGCGCGCTCGACGCAGAGAAGGTGACGGAGCACATCCGTCATGACGTCGTCCTTCACGAGCCCGTCGACGAAGATGAGGGCCGCCGCCCGGCCTCCTATCTCCAGGCGACGCTCCACGACATCGAAGCTCTCCCCGATTCCGAGGACTTCCCTCAGATGGAGGAGGTTCTCCTCGAGGTCCTTGGTGAGCCTTTCCTCGTGCGTCTTCGGTCCGGCCAACATGCGGCCTCCTCCCGCTCCGGCGGCGGCCTCCGTCACCCCTTGGGCCGCGCCACCAGGGCCATGGCCAATCCGGCCAGGATGGCCACGGTCAGGCCGAGGGCGGTGCCGGTGAGCCCGCCGGCCAGGAGACCGCTCAGCCCCTTCTCGGCCGCCCCTTTGAGCATTCCCTTGACAAGGGCGTGGCCGAAGGCGGGGAGCGGGACGGAGGCCCCCGCCCCGGCGAACTCGATGAGGGGCTCGTAGAGCCCGAGCCCGCTGGCGACCGCTCCGAGAACGACGAAGAGGACCATGACGTGGGCCGGGGTGAGGTTCGTCCCCAGGTCAAGGGTCAGCTGGGCCAGGACGCAGATGAGGCCGCCGACGACGAAGGCCAGGACGAAGCTCGTCAAGCTCATGTCGCTCTCAGCCGCTCCTTTCCAAGACGACGGCATGGGCGACGCAGGGGATGGATTCGCCCTGCTGACAGGATGTGGGACTGTGCAGGGCCCCCGTCGGCACCAGCAGCACCCTCTTGAACCTGCCCTGCTCCAGGTTCTTGAAGAGGTATCCGGCGAACACGGAGGCCGAGCACCCGCAACCGCTCGCACCGGCGACCGGCTCCTGGGTGTCATCGTAGAGCATGAGCCCACAGTCCACGAACCTGCTGTCGAGCCTCAGGCCCTTCCTTTCCAGGAGCTCGGCACAGAGCGGGTGGCCGACGGCGGCGAGGTCCCCGCTGAGGATGAGGTCGTAGGCCTCCGGGTCCCGTCCGGTGTCCTCGAAGTGCCTGGCGATGGTGTCCGCCGCCGCCGGGGCCATGGCCGCCCCCAGGTCCATCGGGTCCTTCTGTCCGTAGTCGACGACCCGACCGACCGTGACATGCGTCACCTGGACCTTGCCCTTCCCGTGGGGGCCGACAACAGCCGCCCCGACGGCCGTGGCCGTCCACTGGGCCGTGACCGGACGCTGGATCCCGAACTCGGCGGGGAAGCGGTACTGGCGCTCGGCCGTGTCGTGATGGCTCGAGGAAGCCAGGGCCACGTTGACCGCGAAACCCCCGTCGACGAGGACCGCGGCGAGGGCGAGGGCTTCGGCCACGGTGGCGCACGCCCCATACAGCCCGAAGAAGGGGACGTCCAGCGTCCTGGCGGCGAAGGAGGTGGCGACGATCTGGTTCAAGAGGTCCCCCCCGAGGAAGAAGTCGACGTCCTGGTGCCGGACTTTCGCCTTGGCCAGGGCCAGGTTCACGGCCTCCTCCACCATCTTCGTCTCGGCCTGCTCCCATGACTTCATCCCCAGGAGTCGGTCGGCCTTGACAACATCGAACCAGCCCGCCAGGGGTCCGGCCCCCTCCTTGGGGCCGACGACGGCCGCCGCCCCGAGGACGGCGGGAGGGTTGGAGAAACCGATGGTCTGACCGTTCTTCTTGGTTGTCACCTTCGCACCCTCGTCGCCTGACTCTTGTGCGCCCCCGCCCCCACAGGGCGGGATGCGCCTTGTGCCCCCTAGCTGCCGGCCGGACCCGCCACCAGCATCCTGATGATGGCCACGACAAGCCCTGCGGCGAGAGCGTAGACGATGACGGGTCCGGCGATGGTGAAAAGGCGGGCGCCGACGCCGAGAAGGAGGCCCTCCCTCCGGAAGTCCATCGCTGCGGAGGCGATGGAGTTCGCGAACCCTGTTATGGGAAGGGCGGCCCCCATACCGGCCCTCTTGCCGATGCGGTCGTAGACCCCGAGGCCCGTGAGACCGGCCCCGATGGCGATCATCACTCCGGCCACCAGGGAAACGGCCTCGGTCAAGGGCAGTCCCCCGAGGAGGGCGAGGTTCAGGAAGAACTGCCCCACAGCGCAGATGGTGCCGCCCACTCCGAAGGCCCAGAGGGCGTTCCGGAGGACGGCCGGTCTCGGGCTTCTCCGCATGACCAGCCTCTTGTACTCGTCAGCCTGCTCCTTGGTTGCCTTCATCCCGCTCGACCAGGGCCCGGCTAGACCTTCGTCCGTCTCCGGTCGCCGTCGACGACGAAGGCGACCCTGACGTTGGCCTTGTAGTTCGTGATCCTGCCGCTGTCGACGTTGGCGGTCCAGTTGGAGACCTCCACACCGGTGATGTTGTCCACCGTCTTGGCCGCCTCCAGGACCGCCTGGTTGGCGGCGTCCTGCCAGCTCTCCTTGGATTCCCCGACCAGCTCCAGGACCTTAACCACGCCCACGACTCGTTCTCTCCTTTCCGGGTTCGGCACCTTCGGGGTCCCGCTTCAGAAGGTAGTCCTCAAGGTCCCACAGGGACCTGAGGTCCCTGAGGATGTCCACGGCCCGGGCCCGGTAGCCCTGGGTCCGGCCCTCCTCGGCCACGACCACGTCAGCCCCTTCCGGCGGATGGCTCTGGGCGCGGAGGAAGACGAGCGAAGCCACGAGCGCCGCGACGACGGCGATGAGGGCGACGAAAATCAGGGTCTTGAGGCGCCCTTCGGTCCAGGCCCACATGACTCGCCCTCCCCGCGACTCCGGGGAGGATTCTGCCCGCGCCGAAGGGTGATTAATCGCCGCTGGAGGGAGGGGTCAGGGGGCGAGCATCGACTTCAGTCTGAGGAGGGCCCGCCGCTCGAGCCTGGACACCTGGACCTGCGAGACCCCCAGGAGTCGCCCGACCTCCGCCTGGGTCTTGTCCTCGAAGAACCGCATCTCGAGCAGACGCCGGTCTCGCTCGTCCAGGCGGGACAGGGCCTCTCTCAGAGCCAGGGACTCGAGGAACCCCTCCTCGCCCCCGGCGGTCCGGGTGGGGGAGCCGGCCGTCACCGCGGCTGCGTCGCGTCCGGCGGCCAACCGGTCGATGAGGTAGACCGGGTCACCCGCCTCTTCGCCCGCCTCGTGGAAGAGCGACACGGGCAGCCGCGTGGCTTCCAGCGCCTGCACCACCTCGGTGGGGTCCACCTCGAGAACACGGGCTATCTCCGCGGCCCCGGGCTCCCTGCCGGTGGACTTCGTCAACTCCTCCCTGAGCCTGAGGGCGGCGGCGGCCAGCTCCCTCATCCGCCGCGAGACCCGCACGGGCCCGTGGTCCCGGAGGTGCCGCCTTATCTCCCCGATGACCAGCGGGACGGCGTAGGTGGAGAACCGGGTGCCGAAGCTCGGGTCATAACGCTCCAGGGCCTTCATCAACCCGACACACCCGAGTTGGAAGAGGTCCTCCGGGTCCTCACCCCGGCACCTGAACCGCCTGACGATGTCCCAGACAAGCCTGAGATGGGACCGGACCACTCTCTCCCGGGCCTCACGGTCCCCCTGTCTGGCCAGGGTCAGGGCCTTCTGGAGCTCCTCCTCACCGAGCGGCTCGGCCGGACGGGGAAGGGACGGTTCCTCGGGTGGCGTCCGCACACCGCCCCCCCCCTCAGGTGCCGGCCCGCTCGTCCCCGGACGCTCCGTCCGAAGGGGCCCCGTTCCTCACGGGAAGACGTCTGCGCAGGACGACCCGTGTCCCGTGGCCGGGAGAGGTGGTCACGGCGACCTCGTCCATGAAGGTCTCCATGAAGACGAATCCCAGGCCCATGCGGTCCGGGCGGGTCGTGTAGGAAGGCCTCCTCGCCAGCTCCACGTCGGCGATGCCCACACCCCGGTCGGAGACGCTGACCTCCAGCACCCCGCCCCCCGCGCGGGCCTCAACGGTCACGGTCCCGCCGCTGGCCGCCCCTCCCTCCTCGGGGTAAGCGTGCAGGACGACGTTCGAGAAGGCCTCCGAGACCGCCACCCGTATCTCCTCTATCTCGCCGAGGGTGAAGTCGAGATGAGAGGCGAGGGACCCCACGGCCACCCGCACCAGGGCGACGTTCTCGGGTCGGGCCGGAAGCTCCAGCCGGAACCAGTTCAGCGGACCCTTGGGTGGCGAGAGCCGGCCGCTCACGGGACCCCACCCCCCGAAGCGGAGGAGGTGTCCCCGCCGAAGGCCGCGACGGCCTCCCGGACCGACGGATGGCACGCGATGATGCGCATGACACCCGACAGCTCGAGCACCCGCCTGACATGGGGGGCACAGCCGGACACGGCCACCCGGCCGCCCCTTTCGGCGACCCGCCTGTAGCGGCCCAGAAGGGCGCCGAGGCCCGAACTGTCCAGGAAGCCCAGCTCGGAGAAGTCGATGACGACATCACGCGACCCGAAGCGGTCCAGGTCGGCGTCCACACGATGCCTGAACTCGCCGGCCGTGGCGAGGTCCAGCTCGCCGGAGACCCGTACGACGAGGACGTCCCCCACCTTCTCACTCCTGATGTCCAACGTCCGGCACCACCCTTTCTAACCGGGTGCTTTGACGGGTGGTTCTGCGCTGCGGAAGAATCTTCCTTCATTCACGCCGGACGGAAGACGAGACGCCCCGCCGGGTCACCCGGCCCCGAGGACCCGAAGGAAGAGCCTCCAGACGAGAGCGAGGTACCCGATCCGCCCCGAATCGGCGTCCGAGACGAGGACAAAGCGCCCTATCTCCTCTTCTTCCCCCCGTCTGACGACGATGACGCCGACGGGGTCGCCGCGCGCGACGGGCGCCTTGACGACTTCGGCCAGGACGACCTCCCTCCGGACCTCCTCCTCACTCCCCTTCTGGAGGAGGACCCCGAAGTCTTCGGGTGCCACGGCTCTCACCCTGGGCAGTGTCCCGAGGTCGACCGGCACCTCCCCGTAAGACCGTCCCTTCTCAGCCACGCGCAGGGAGGTGAAGCGGGCGAAGGCGTAGTTGAGCATCTTCGTCGTGTCGGCGAACCGGGCGGTGGGCTCCTCCGCCCCCATGACCACGGCGATGAACCGGTTCCCGCCCCTCTGGGCCGTGACGGCCACGGAGTACTTCGCTTTCGCCGTCCAACCCGTCTTGAGGCCGTCGCACCCCCGGTAGAAGTTCACCATCCGGTTACGGTTCACCAGCCAGGTCTCACCGTCCCGGATGTGCGTCTCGTAGATGGCCGTGAGCCGGAGGAGCTCCGGATGGCGCGCCGCCTCGCGGGACAGGAGGGCCATGTCCCTCGCCGTCGAGTAGTGTCCCGGGGCGTCGAGACCGTGCGAGTTCTCGAAGTGAGTGTTGTGCATCCCGAGCTCCCGGGCGCGCTCGTTCATGAGGGCCACGAACTCCTCTTCCGTCCCGCACATGTGCTCGGCCAGGGCCACGGACGCGTCATTGGCCGAGCCCACCGCGATGGCCAGAAGAATCTCCTCCAGGGGCATCTCCTCGCCCGCTTCCAGCCATATCTGCGTCCCGCCGTAGCCCTGCGCGTGCTCGGTGCACACGACCTTGTCGTCAGGGCTCAGGCGTCCGTCCTCCAGGGCCTCCACGGCGAGAAGGAGAGTCATGATCTTGGTCAGGCTCGCCGGGGCGTAGCGCTCGTCGGCCGCCTTCTCGTAGATGACCTCGCCGCTCAGGGCGTCGACGAGGATGGCTGAAGGAGAGCTCACTTCGAGCGTCGTTCCCCCCGGAGGGCTCTCCGCGGAGGCCGGGAGCGGGCAGGCGGTGACAACGGCCAGAACCACGGCCAGGGCGCACAGTCTTGGGGTCGCAAGGGGCTTCACGGCGAATCCCTCCGGCGGGCCGTGTCGACAAGGGCCCGTCAAAGGTTTACGCCCCCACCCTCCGCTTGATGACCGCCTACGCGCCCGAGGCCCCGCCGGGGCGGGTTCAGCCCACCGTCTCGAGGATGAGGGCGGGGGCCTCCACCTGGACGTCCCCAAGGACGAAGGCCTCCTCCAGCCGGGCCGCCCCCCAGCGCGCAGCTTCCCTGTCGCGGGCGTGGACGACCCCCAGAACCTCCCCCTTCTCCACGCGGTCGCCCACTTTCGCCTCCAGGACGACACCCACCGACGGGTCTATGCTGTCCTCCTTCCGCTCGCGGCCCGCCCCCAGTCGCATGGCCAGCCGCCCCACGGCGAGCGCATCGATCGCCTGGACCCAGCCCGACCGGCGACTCCGGGCGGCCTCTCTGGCCGGCGCGGCGGGCAGCACCGGGGACCCGGGGTCCGCCACCCGCCCGTCCCCGCCCTGCGCCACGACCATGCGGCGGAAACGCTCCAGAGCCTCCCCGGAACGTATGAGCCGCCGCAGCCGCTCCTCGGCCCTGCCGAGCTCTCCCTCGATCCCGCTGAGAAGGAGCATGTGGGCCCCGAGCCACACACAGAGCTCCTCGAGGTCCGGCGGACCCTGTCCGGCGAGACATCTGACCGCCTCCGCCACCTCGAGGGCGTTCCCCACGGCCCTTCCGAGGGGCTGGTCCATGGCCGTGACGACGGCCACCACGCGGACGCCCGCCCCCCGGCCGATGTCCACCATGGCCTGCGCCAGCTCTTGCGCCTTCTCCCTCTCTCTCATGAAGGCTCCCCGTCCGGTCTTGACGTCCAGGACGAGGCGCCTGGCCCCACCGGCAATCTTCTTCGACATGATGCTTGAGGCGATGAGGCCCACGCTCTCGACGGTCGCGGTCACGTCCCTGAGCGCGTACAGCAGCTTGTCCGCCGGAACGAGGTTCCCGGTCTGGCCGGCCACCACCGCGCCGACCTCTCTCGCCAGCCTGAAGAAATCCTCGCGGTCGAGCGAGGTGCGGAAGCCCGGGATGGACTCCAGCTTGTCGATGGTCCCGCCGGTGTGTCCGAGAGCGCGCCCGGACATCTTGGCCACGACGGCCCCCGCCGAAGCGACCAGCGGGGCAAGGACGAGGGTCGTCTTGTCCCCCACGCCCCCGGTCGAGTGCTTGTCCACGACGCGCGGGTCGTCCCCGAAGTCGACCATGTCCCCGGACCGGGCCATGGTCAGGGTCAGGTCGGTCATCTCGCGCGGCTCCAGCCCCCGGAAATAGACGGCCATGAGGAACGCGGCCATCTGGTAGTCCGGGACCTTCCCCTCGACATAGCCTCGGATGAGGAAGCGGACCTCCTCGGACTCCAGAGTGAGCCCGTCCCGCTTCCTCCTGATGATGTCGACCACCGACAGCCTCTCCGTCACCGCCGAACCCTCCTTCACGCGACGCTCGGCCAGGGTCGGGCCAGAAGGCCCTTCAAGAGGGCACCGAGCCGCCCCTTGGCCCGGTCCGCCACAGCCAGCACCTCTTCGTGGCTGACGACCTGCCCCGGCCTTCGGCCGAGCACGTTGGTGATGGTGGAGACCCCGAGGACCCTCTGCCCCCCGTGGCAGGCGACGATGGCCTCGGGCACCGTGGACATCCCGACCGCGTCTGCCCCGAGCCCCCTCAGCCACGCCACCTCGGCCTCAGTCTCATAGCTCGGCCCCTGCACGGCGACATACACGCCCTCCCGGCAGGTGAAGCCGGAGGCTCGGGCCGCATTCCGGGCGACCTCGAGGAGCCCCCGGTCGTAGATCCCCACCGGAGAAGGGAACCGAGGCCCGAACCGTTCGTCGTTCGGTCCGCGCAGTGGATTGTCGGGGATGAGGTTGATGTGGTCGGTGATGAGCATGAGGTCGCCCACGGCGAAGGCCGGATTGAGTCCTCCGGCGGCATTGGTGAGGATGAGGACAGGGACTCCCAGCCTCTGGGTCACCCTGACGCCGAAGGTCACCTCGGCCAGACTGTAGCCCTCGTAATAGTGGAGCCTGCCCTGCATGACCAGGACGGTCCGGCCGCAGAGGCTTCCCACGACGACACGGCCGACGTGCCCCTCGACCGTCGGCCTCGGGAAGTGCGGGATGTCCCGGTAGGGAATCACGGCGGCCTGCCGGACCTCCTCGGCCAGAACGCCGAGGCCCGACCCGAGCACGACGGCCGCCTCCGGCCGGCGCTGCTCGAGCGACGCCCTCTCCGCTATGTACCGGGCGGCCTCTCCCGCCTTCACCCAGACGGATATCTCTTTCCCGGCGTTCTTCGGCACCGGCGTCCCCCTTTTCACGAGTCTTTCAGCCTGCGGGCCCGCCCTCTACGCCCGCATGTCATCACTCCCGGCGAGGAGCGCCGCGAAACTCCGCCCGCGCCCACGGTACCCCGTCAGACTCGTCAGCTCGGCCAGCGTGGCCGCGAGGTCGGCGAAGCTCTTCCTGGTCCCAAGGTCGACCCCACGGGCCAGTCCGGTCCCCTCGATCAGGACCGGCACGTACTCCCTGGAGTGGTCTGTGCTCGGAGTGGTCGGGTCGCAACCGTGGTCGGCCGTGACGACCAGGACCCCGCCCTGCGGATGGTCCAACACCGCCTCCCGCACGCGGGGGAGCTCCCGGTCGAACTCGCCGAGGGCCCTGGCGAACCCCTCCGGGTCGTTGCGGTGGCCGTAAAGCATGTCGAAGTCCACGAGGTTCGCGATGACAAGGCCCTGCTCCAGAGTCGCCGCCTCCCGGACGACGGCCTCGACGGTCGCCCGCAGGCCCGCGGCAGGGACGTGCCTGGTGACGCCCCGCCCGGCGAAGATGTCCCTCACCTTGCCGACCGCCGTGACCTCAAGGCCCGTCCTGACGACGTCATCGAGCAGGGTCGGGCCGGGCGGGGGAAGGCTCCAGTCGCGCCGCCCGGCCGTGCGGCGGAAAGAACCCGGCCGGCCGACGAAGGGGCGGGCTATGACCCGCCCGACCAGGAAGGGAGGTTCCCGGTACAGCTCCCTGGCCTTCTCGCACATCCGGTAGAGCGCTTCGACCGGGATGACCTCCTCGTGGGCCGCGACCTGGAAGACACTGTCGGCGGAGGTGTAGACGATGGGCCGCCCCGAAGCCAGGTGCAGAGGCCCGAGCTCCTCGATGATCTCCGTGCCCGAGGCCACCTTGTTGCCGAGAACCGGGCCCCCGATGTACTCCTCGAAGGGCTCGAGCATCTCCGGAGGGAACCCGTGGGGATAGGTCGGGATGGGGTCCCGGGTCACGAGCCCCGTCAGCTCCCAGTGCCCGGTCAGGGTGTCCTTCCCCGGGGAGACCTCGGCCATGCGGCCGGCCGCCCCGCGGGGCCTGAGCGGGGGCACGCCCTCGATGTCCCCGGTCAGGCCGAGCCCCATGGCGGCAAGGTTGGGGAGGTCGAGCCCGCCGACAGCCCTCGAGAGGTTGCCCAGCGTGTCGCTCCCTTCGTCCCCGAAGGCCGCGGCGTCCGGCAGGGCCCCCACCCCGACCCCGTCCAGGACCACGATGACCAGGCGCGAGAGCCGTCTAGGCTCTCGGGTGGCTGTTCCGGTACTGTTCACGGAGCCTCTTGCGGTTGATGTGGGAGTACACCTGGGTCGTGGAGATATCCGCATGTCCCAACATTTCCTGGACGGCCCTCACGTCGGCACCGTTCTCCAACAGGTGGGTCGCAAAGGAGTGCCTGAGGGTGTGGGGTGTTATGGACTTCTTGATGCCCGCTTGGGCGGCGTACTTCTTGAGAATCTTCCAGAACCCCTGACGGGTCATCCTCCGGCCGTGGTGGTTGACGAAGAGGCTGCGCTCCCCGTGGTCCTTGACCAGCTTGGGCCGGCCTCGGGCGAGGTAGTCGGCGACTGCGTTGCAGGCGATCGAGCCGAGCGGCACGATTCGTTCCTTGGACCCCTTCCCGAAGCAGCGCACATGACCCAGCTCGAGGTTGACGTCCGCGAGCGTCAGGGACACAAGCTCGGACACGCGCATTCCTGTGGCGTAGAGGACCTCGAGCATGGCCTTGTCGCGGAGTCCGTTCGCCGTCGTGACCTTCGGCTGCCGCAGGAGCGTCTCCACCTCACGCACGGTCAGGACCTTTGGGAGCCTGCGGTCGAGCTTCGGGGACTCGAGGTTGGCCGTCGGGTCATGGTCGACGATACGCTCACGGACGAGGAACTGGTAGAACGACTTGAGGGCCGCCAGCCGCCGGGCGATGGTGGCCGGGGACCTGCCCTGCTTCTCCATCTGCAGGAGATAGGAGATGATGTTGGCCCTGGACGCGTCCCGCAGGGAGACAAGGTTCCCCTTGCTGCGCAGGTAGGCTGAGTACTGCCTCAGGTCCCGACCGTAGGACTCGAGCGTGTTGGGAGCCAAGCCACGCTCGACACTGAGATAGTTGATGAACTCCCCGATGAGGTCCTGCATACCTGCTCCCCTGACGCCACAGTGACGGTCCTCAAGGAACTTGCCGTGAGGAGGCCGGGTTGTCGAGCCTTTTCTGGCAGCTGTCCGTCGGCACTTCTACGCCGTACCTCTGATTCCTCCGGGGAGCCATACTTGCGGCCGCCTCCGCCCCTCGGCCCCTCGGCCGGATATGGCCAGCCCCCGGGTGCCGAGCCGGACGTGGATCCGGCCCGGGCGACCTTGTCGCACGGCTCCTCAGGCCCGGGAGGGAACAGGAGCGTCCTGACCCAGGCCAGGCCCCACTGAAGAACAAGCACCAGGACGACCAGGAGAACCGCCAGTTCCCACAGGCTGAGCCGGGGCCGTTCCGGGCCTGAACCCGTCTCCGGACGCATGCGCCGGACTCCGAAGACCGGAGTCCTGCCCGGGTCGGGCCACCGGCGGGCTGCACGCGACTGTCCCATGTGGGATTAGTATTGCCCTCGTCGCCGGAACTAGAACGCGGCTAGGCCATGGCCTCCTCGAGAGGCGTGAACTCGAGGTCGTGGGCCTCGGCCACGGCCTTGTAGGTCAGCCTCCCGGCGTAGACGTTGACACCCTTGGCCAGCTCCGGATATTCCCGGACCGCCCGTTCATAGCCGAGGTCCGCGAGCCTGACGGCGTACGGCAGAGTCGAATTGGTGAGAGCGAAGGTCGACGTCCGCGGCACCGCGCCCGGCATGTTGGCCACCGAGTAGTGGCAGACCCCGTGCTTGACGTATACGGGGTCGCGGTGTGTGGTCACCCGGTCGATGGTCTCGACACAGCCGCCCTGGTCGATGGCCACGTCCACGATGACGGAGCCCGGCTTCATCGTCTTGACCATCTTCTCGGTCACCAGCTTCGGCGCCTTGGCCCCCGGGATGAGGACCGCCCCCACGAGAACGTCGGCCCGGGCCACCGCCGCGGCCAGGTTCACGCTGTTGGAGGCGAGGGTGACCACCCGGCCGCCCCACAGGTTGTCTATCCAGCGGAGCCTCTCGGGGTCGATGTCGAGGATGACGACCTGAGCTCCCAGCCCCAGGGCTATGCGGGCGGCGTTGGTCCCCACGATGCCGCCACCGATGATGATGACCTCCGCCGGGGGGACACCGGGGACCCCCCCGAGGAGCACGCCCCTCCCTCCGTGGGGCCTCTCCAGGAAGTGCGCCCCTATCTGTGTGGCCATGCGCCCGGCGATCTCGCTCATCGGAGTGAGCAGGGGAAGCGTCCGGTTGACCTCGACCGTCTCGTAGGCTATCCCGATGATCTTCCGCTCCAGCAGGGCCAGCGTGAGGTCGCGGTCGGCGGCGAGATGGAGGTAGGTGAAGAGGATCTGCCCCTCATGGAAAAGGTCGTACTCTTCAGGGAGCGGCTCCTTGACCTTCAGAATCATCTCGGCCTCGTCAAAGAGCCGCCGTTTGTCACTCACAATGGTCGCCCCCACCTCTCGGTAGTGGGCGTCTTCGAAGCCGCTGCCGATGCCGGCTCCTTCCTCGACGAGGACGCGATGGCCTGAGGCCCTGAGCGTGGCCACTCCGCCCGGAGTTATGGCCACCCTGGCCTCAGCCGTCTTGATCTCCTTGGGAACCCCGATGATCACGCCAGTCGGACCTCCTCTGTGTTCTGGACAAGCCGGGTTCTCGCGGCCGGTGGGATGCAGTCCTTGCGGCCGGCGTTGAACATCTTCTGGCCCGCCCGGCGTTTCCCTCCGCGGAAAGAGTCTGACTCGCGTGGACGGGAGGAGCGGCAGGAACACGGGGGCGGGAAGGAAGCGGACCGAGGCGGCCGGCCGACCCCGTCAGAGCCCCACGATCAAGCCCATCAGGAGAGGCGTCACGAAGGCCTCCACCAGACTGCCGGCGACGAGCGCCCCGGCCAGGACGAGGCAGGTGAACGTGTAGGCGAGGAACTCCTCGGCGAGATTCACCCTGAACCCTCGCACGCGCCGCCTGACGACAAGGACAGCGAAGGCCAGAGAGGACACGGCGAGGGCGAGCACCGCCGGGACGACGACCAGGTTCTGCGGCACGATGGCCAGGAGAGAGAAGGCCATGCCCTTGAGCCCCATCTCACTGAAGAGGAAGCCCACGGAGAAGCCGATGACGAACCCGCGGACGAAGATGATGACCATCGCCAGAGGCACGCCGACGACCGTGGCTCCGAGGATCCAGAGGAGCCCGGCGGTCTTCAGGTTCCCCAGAGCCGACTGGCGGAACACCACGGCGCCGTCGATCTCGCCGAGCTTCTGTCCCAGGCCCCTGAGGAACACCTGCATGTACTCCAGGAGCTCGACCTTTTGCTCGACCGAGAGGGCGTTGACGGCCAGGGCTCCGAAGGACACCCCGATGACGAAGAGAAGGCAGACGAAGAAATAGTACGGAGCCGAGCTCCGCAGGTAGCCGCCGAGCCCGTCCTGGAACTGGCCGATGAAGGACAAGGCGCACTCCCCCGGGTAAGGAGCATCACCCCAACCCGTATTCGCCGGGTCGGTCCCTTATGCAGGGTGCGTCTCCGGCCGGTCCCCGTCCGCCGCCCGGCGGCGCCGCCCACGGGACCTCTGCCCGGCCAAGAGCACCCGACCGTAGCGCCCTCCGGCTCCCGGAAGGATGTCCAGAGCAGAGGTGTCGCCCCGGGCAGCCGCTATCCGCGCCGCCAGCTCGCGGCCGACCACCTCGGCCAGCTCCTCCCCTGTCGCCTCGTGAAGCACCCGCATCTCCGTCCCGAAGGCCTCGAGGAGGACCTCCAGGGTCTTCGGCCCGACCCCGGGCACCTGCCGCAGGGGGACGTGGCGGACATAGGGAGGACGTCCGCCTCCTTCCCGCCCCCTGCGGCCCGCGGCCTCCTCCGGGTGCGGCTCCCGGGCGGCGAGCTCCTCGACCCGGTCGAAGACCCCACCGACAACCCCGGCCCGCCCGCAGGACGGACACCTGCGGCGCCCCCCGTCCCGCCCCGGGCCCGGGCCGTCCCTCTCTCCAGACACCCAGCCGCAGGAGGGGCACCAGGCCCGGTGGTACTTCCCGAGCCGCGGGTCTAGGCCGTAGTTGGCGGCGACCGCCCCGACCCGCACGGCTCCGGCCAGGGCCTTGAAGTCCAGTCCGTCCGGGCCCTCCTCAGGGAGGAGGACGTTGTGCTCCCTCGCGATGGTCTCCGGCGAGTGGGCGTCCGAGTTGGAGAGGAACGTGAACCCGCGGAGGGAAGGCACCCTGTCGGCCATGGCCGTGTCCGCGCTCAACCCGAGTTCCACGGCAGGCACGAACTCCAGGGCCCTGTCGCTGAAGACCTGCCGGAGGTCGCTGCCGCCCTGCCCGAAGAACCCCTTGTGGGGGGTGAACACGTGGGCGGGGACGAGAAAGCCTCCCTCGCGGCCCACCCACAGCGCGAGCTCGTCTCCTGACGCCCGGGCCTTCTGGGAACTCAGGCCGATGTTGCTCACGCGCCGGGCCAGGAAGTCGGAGAAGCCCCGGCAGACCTCGAGGTCAGGCAGGAAGCAGAGATGGTGCACGGCTCCGACACCCTCCTCCTTGACCTCTACCTCCGAGGCCAGGACGAGGAGGAGCGGAACGTCGCCCTTCCAGCGGAGCCCTCCGCCGCCGGGTGTCTCAAGGTCCCCTGCGCCGACCAGGTCCTCGAGCTCCTTGAGGACATGCGGGGAGTGGGCGTCCACGATGCCCACGGCATGAAGACCCTTGCGAGTGGCGCTCTCCTCGATGATGCCGCGCACGGTCAGCCGTTCGGAGGCCGTCACCTTCACGACCCGGCCCGCGGCCCGGCCGACGTGGACGTGAAGGTCAGCCAGCACCGCCGCGCCCGACCCGGCGGCCGTCGTCAACAGGAGGCTCCTCCGCCCCCGGGGTCCCGGCCGGTCTCAGGCCGCGTCCCGAGCACGACCGCGGCGAGGAGGAGGCCGGCGACCGTCTTGGCGTCGCGCAACCGCCCTTCCCCGGCCATGGCCGCCGCGGCCGTGAACGGCAGAGCCACGACCTCCACCCGCTCATCCTCCTCGGGCTGCGGCCCGACCCCGGCCTCCTCGTCCTCGAGTTCGGCGAGGTAGATGTGAACGACCTCGCTGAGGAACCCCGGCGAGGAGAAGACCGAGGCTAGGAGCTCGAGCCGGGCGGGACGACGGCCGGTCTCCTCGAGGAGCTCGCGTACCGCACACGCGGCAGGGTCTTCACCGGGCTCGAGAGTCCCCGCCGGCAGCTCAAGGAGGGCCTCACCCACGGCGTAGCGGTACTGTCTGACGAGGATGACCTCCCCGCCCGGGGTGAGGGGCACGACGGCCACGGCCCCGGGATGGTCGACGACCTCCCTCCGGGTCGTCCGGCCGCCCGGGACGAGCCGGACCTCGTCGACCCGCACCCCGATGAGTCGCCCCGAGAAGACTCGTTGAGAAGAAAGGCGTTCTTCGGTCCCGGCCATACCGACCCCCGTTCGTGCCCGCTGTTCGCCGCGCCTGACGCCTGGGGCAGGCCCCGGGCCTGCTACGGGTTGAGGTCCCGCATCTCGCCCTTCACCAGATAGAGCACCCATTCCGAGAGGTTGGTCACGTGGTCGCCGACCCTTTCAAGGTGCTGGGCGGCGAACAGCAGGTGTGTGGCCTGTCTTATCGTCCGTGGGTCCTCGAGCATGTAGGTGAGGAGTTCCCGGAAGACCTGTCCGTAAAGATGGTCGACCTCGTCGTCACGGGACGCCACCTCGAGGGCGAGGTCGACGTCCCGGCTGACGAAAGCCCGGAGGCCGTCGTCGAGCATCGACTCGACCACCTCGGCCATGCGAGGGATGTCCACCAGAGGCTTTATGTGCGGTTCATGCCCTATCCGCAGGGCTATCTTGGCGATGTCGACGGCGTGGTCGGCGATCCGCTCGAGGTCGGTCACGGTCTTCAGGGCCGTGCCGATGAAGCGCAGATCGGCCGCCATGGGCTGCTGGAGGGCCAGCAGCATCAGGCACTTCTGCTCGACATCCTTCTCGAGGTCGTCCACGGTCTCGTCGCCGTCGATGATGGCCTGGGCGAGGTCGAGGTCCTGCCGTCTGAGGGCCTCGACAGACCTGGTGACGGCCTCCTTGACGAGGGCCCCCATCTTCAGGAGGTCCTCGCGCAGCGAACCCAGCTGGGTCTCGAAGGAACTCCGGGCGCGCACACCCGGACCCGCCGGGGTCGCCGCATCCGCCGTGGTCATGACACCCACCCCCTCAGCCGAAGCGGCCGGTGATGTAGGCTTCCGTCCGCGGGTCTTTCGGCCGCGTGAACATCTCCTCTGTCGGGCCGTACTCCACGAGCTCCCCGTGCAGGAAGAACCCTGTCCTGTCGGAGACCCGACCGGCCTGCTGCATGTTGTGGGTGACGATGATTATCGTATAGTTCTTCTTGAGCTCGTTCATGAGGTCCTCTATGCGCCCCGTGGCCACGGGGTCGAGGGCCGAGGCCGGCTCGTCCATGAGGAGGACCTCCGGCCTCACCGCCAGGGCCCGGGCGATGCACAGCCGCTGCTGTTGCCCGCCCGAGAGGTTGAGGGCGGGAGACCTCAACCGGTCGGAGACCTCGTCCCACAGCGCGGCCTCCTTGAGGCTCCTCTCCACGATGGCGTAGAGTTCGCTCATCGACGTGACCCCGTGCCGACGCGGCCCGTAGGCCACGTTGTCGAAGATGGAGAACGGGAAAGGGTTCGGCCTTTGGAAGACCATCCCGACCCGCCGGCGGACCTCCACGGGGTCCACCCCCGGGGCGTAGATGTCCTTCCCGTCGAGGAAGACACGCCCCTTGGTTCTCGCGCCGGGGATGACCTCGTTCATGCGGTTCAAGGCGCGCAGGAAGGTCGACTTGCCGCATCCCGAAGGGCCGATGAGGGCCGTGATACGGTTCCTTTCGAACGAGATGGTCACGTCCTTGATGGCCGGCATCGACCCGTACCAGACGCTCAGGGCCTCGGTCCTTATCTTTGTCTCGGCGGCTCCTTCCGGCGCCGGGGCCCGACGGGGTGTGCGCCCGGGTTCAGGCCTCGGCCGGACGACAACCTTCGGTCGGGCCGGGCGCGGGGCCTGGCGCGGCCCGGCGGGCGTGATTCCCAGGGAGGCCGCCTCTGATGAAGGGTCCCGGCTCAAACTCCCCCTCCTCCCAGCTTGGCCCTCATCCTCGACCGGAGGACGATGGCCACAAGGTTCGACACCAGGACCAGCGTGACGAGGACGAGCGCGGTCCCCAGCCTCAGCTTCGGGTCGGCCTGGGCGACCTCGGTCGAGAGCACGTAAAGGTGGTACGGCAGGGCCATGACCGGGTCGAACGGGGACTGCGGGAGCCGCGGGAGGAAGAACGCCGCGGCCGTGAACATGATCGGCGCCGTTTCCCCCGCCGCCCTCGAGACGGCCAGGATGATCCCTGTCAGGATGCCCGGCATCGCCCCGGGGACGACCACGTGCCTGACCGTGTGCCACTTCGTCGCCCCCAGGGCGAGGCTGGCGTGGCGGTGGCCCTGGGGCACGTTCCGGGCCGCCTCCTCCGTGGCCGCGATGACCACCGGCAGGACCATGAGCCCCAGGGTGAGACTCCCGGCCATCACGCTGACGCCCATCTTGAGGAAGAACACGAACAGACTCAGGCCGAACAGGCCGTAGACGACAGACGGCACCCCCGCCAGGTTCACCACCGCCAGGCGGACCAGGCGGGTGAACAGCGTCGGGCGCGCGTACTCGGAAAGATAGAGCCCGCCGGCCACACCCAGGGGCACCGCCACCAGGGACGAGCCGAGCACCAGGAGCAACGTCCCGGCGATGGCCGGGAAGATCCCTCCCGACCTCATCATGTCTTTCGGCCCCTGGGTCAAGAACTCCCAGCTGATGGCCGGCAGACCGCCGACCACCAGGTACCCGACGATCCCGACCAAGGGCACAAGGAGCAGCAGGGCCAGGAGCCACAGCACCCCGAAGGCGACCTTCTCGTGCTGCCGCTTCGCCGCCATCTGTCGCCGGATGGCCGCGGGCAGGAACGGGCCGGGCCTGAGATGAGCCCCGGTCACATTTCTCCTCGTCCCGGCGCTGAGCACCTACCTCGCCTCCTTCCGGAGGAGGAAGTCGGCCACCATGTTGACGGCGAAGGTTATCATGAAAAGCGTCGCCCCGACCGAGAACAGCGCATGGTAGTGGGGAGTCCCCCAGGGCGTCTCGGCCATCTCGGCGGCCACGGTGGCCGTCATCGTCCGGACCGAGTCGAAGATGTCGAAGGTTATCTGCGCCGCGTTGCCGGTGACCATCAGCACGGCCATGGTCTCCCCGATGACCCGCCCGAGGCCGAGCATGACCGCGGCCGTGACTCCGGACCTTGCCGCCGGGAGCGTCACGTGGACCATCGTCTCCCACCGGCTGGCACCCATCGCCAGGGAAGCGGCGCGGTAGGATTCGGGCACGGCCCGGAGGGCGTCCTCGCTCAAGGTGACGATGGTCGGCAGGGCCATCACCGCCAGGAGGATGGAGCCGTTGAGGGCCGACAGGCCCGAGCCGAGGCCGAAGACGTCACGCAAGAGGGGCGAGACGACGGTGAGGCCGATGAAACCGTAGACGACCGAAGGTATCGCCGCGAGGAGCTCCAGGCACGGCTTGAGGAACTCCCTCACCCTGGCCGGAGCGACCTCGGAGACGAAAAGCGCCACGGCCACCCCGAAAGGCACGGCGATGACGGCCGCTCCCACCGTGACCAGCAGGCTCCCGGTCAGAAGAGGGACGAGCCCGAACCGCTGCTCGACCGATGTCGGCCGCCACTCGAGCCCGGTGAAGAACTCCGCGGCCGGGTAGTGACGGAACAGAGGCAGGGCCTCCCGCAGGAGAAAGAAGAAGACCAGGCCGAGGACCACGAGGGAAACGGAGGCCAAGGACCCCAGGACGAACTCGGCCCTGCGGCTCTCCCGCCTCACGCCCCTTCTGCGCGGACCCCTGGCCGGTGACATCACCTTCTAGCGGCCTCCCGCCGGAGGGACGAAGCCTATCTCCTCGGTGATGGCCCTGCCCGTCTCCGAGGTGCAGAACTCGATGAAGGCCTTGGCCAGAGGGCCGGGTTCACCGGCCGAGTAGATGTAAAGGTTCCTGGCCAGCGGGTAGGCGCCGCTCGTCACGTTCTCCACGGTGGCCTCGACCGGCTCGGAGGCCTCATCCGCGGCCACCTTGAGGGCGACGACCGCGTCCGTGACGTAGCCCATGCCCACGTAGCCGATTCCGGCGCGGTCCTGCGCCACAGCCTCGATGATGGCGTAGGTCGACGGAAGAAGCCTGGCCGAAGCCGCGTAGTCCTTGTTCCCCATGACGCGCTCCCTCACGAAGGCGTAGGTCCCGGAACTGGTCTCACGGCTGTAGATGGTTATGGCCAGGTCGGGCCCGCCGACATCCGCCCAGTTGGTCACCTGCCCCGTGAGGATGTCGGCCAACTGGGACATGGTCAGCTCACGGACGGGGTTGGAGGGATGCACGATCATGGTGACCGCGTCAACGGCCACGACGTACTCCACCGGAGGCCTGCCCCTGTCGATGAGGGCCTGGCGCTCGAAATCGTTCACCTCGCGCGACGCGGTGGCCAGGTCGACCGAGCCCTCTATGAGCCCCGCGAACCCGGTGGACGAACCGCCTCCCGAGACCGACACCTGCACGCCGGGGTTGGCCTCCATGAAGGCTTCGGCCCAGGCCGCCGAGAGGTTCACCAGGGTGTCCGAGCCCCGGACCACCAAAGTCCCGCCGGGCCCCTCGCCGTCGGCCGCCGTCCCGGGCCCGCACCCCGGTAGCGCTCCGCCGACCAGGAGCACGGCCAGGGCCAGGCCGAGGGTCGTCCTTCCCGTGTGCGCTCCTCTTCCTATGACCCCTCTCCCCCTCTCCCTCCGGAGGTGCTCTCCTCCCCGGAGGTGGTGCCGGCACGCGCCGGCACCCCCTTCATCCTGTCTCTCGGGACCACACGGTAGCGGACAGGCCTTAAGGACGGGTTGTCCTTTCATGAAGACTTCGTTAAGGTCGGAGGGCACCGGGACGGGAAGCGCCCTCGGCGGTCTCAGTCTAGCGGCAGCCTCATCCAGAAGCAGCATCCGGTGCCAGGTCCGCCCGAGCGGACCCCGACGGTGCCGCCGTGAGCCTGGACGACATGTTTGACGATGGCGAGTCCCAGGCCGGTGCCCCCGGCCTCGCGAGAGCGGTCTGCGTCGGCCCGGTAGAACCGTTCGAAGACCCACGGGACGGCCTCAGGTCCGAGCCCGGGTCCCGTATCGGTCACCGAGATCTCCGCCCAAGGCCGCCCTCCCGGGTCCTTCCCTACGGCGGGCGGTCCGGCGAGGTCCACCGTGACCCTCCCTCCCGACGGAGTGAACTTCACCGCGTTGTCGAGAAGGTTGCCCAAGGCGCGCTCGAGGTAGTGCTCGTCACCGCTCACCGTGAGCTCGACCTCCGGAAGGTGGATCACGAGAGTGACGCCCTTTTGCTCCATGGCCGGACGGAACCTCTCGGCGACACGCGAGACGAGGGAGTTGAGTCCGACAGGGGCCCGCTCGAGACGCGCCTCGCAGGACTCGAGCTTGGCGAGCTCGAGCAGGTCCTTCACCAGCCGCTCGAGCCGGTCCGACTCGCGGGCGATATGGGCCAGGAAGCGGGCGGCCGTCTCGGGTTCGTCCATCGCTCCGGCCGCCAGGGTCTCTGACAGGGCCTTTATGGACGCCACGGGGGTCTTGAGCTCGTGGGAGACATTGGCCACCAGCTCACGCCTGACCCTCGCGTCCCGGCGGGTCGGGCCGAGGTCCTCGAAGACCAGGACGGCCCCTAGAAGTCTCTCCGAGGCGTCCCTGAGGGGGGAGATGCTGATGTGCACGGCGGAGTCCGGCCCGCGCCCGGTCTCGACCTCGAGCCTCGAGCTCTCTCCGCGCTCGAGAGCCGCCCCGAGGGCCTGGGTGAGGGGATAGCTTCTGAAAAGGGTGGAGTAATGGCGGTCCCGCACGTCCTCCAGTCTGAAGCCCAGGATGCGCTCTGCGGCCGGGTTGGCCCCGGTGATGGTGTAGTCCCGGCTCACCTCGAGCACCCCGGACGGTAGCCCCGTGACGAGCGTCTCCAGGTGCCTTCTGGCCGTGTCGACCTCGGCCATGCGGGCCTGCAGGGCCGAGGCGAGATGATTGAGGCTCGCGCCGAGCTCGGCCGCTTCCCGGGGCCCGTCGACAGGTGCCCGCACCTGAAGGTTCCCCCTCGCCATCTCCCTGGCGACCTCGCTCATCTCCCGCAGCGGGCCCGTGATTCGCCCCGCCGACCGCAGGGCGAGGACCACGGCCAGAAGACACACGGTCAGGAAGGGGACAAGGGTGATGGACCGGAAGCGGGCGAGGGCGGTGGAAACGAAGGCCATGTCGAGCGACAGCCTCGTCACGAGACCGTCCCCGGTCATCACCGCGACATAGAGCATCTCCGAACCCAGGGTCGCACTCCGTCTGATGCTGACGCCTGTCCGGCCCCGGAGGGCCGTCCTCACCTCGGGGCGGTCGGCGTGGTTCTCCATGGAGGAAGGGTCGGCCTCCGAGTCGGCCAGGACCCGACCGTCACGGGCGATGAGGGTCACCCGCGCTCCGGTGAGACGCGAGACCTCACGGGCGAGAGCGGCCAGGGTCTCGGGGCTCTGTCCGCTGTTCACACCGCTCCCCGCGACCCGGGCCGTGCGGGCCAAGTCGTCCACGAGGAAGTCGACGAAGACGTCCTTCTCCCCGTAGTAGAGGAAAAGGCCCACAAGGACGCCGGCCAGCACGATGAGGCCGACGTAGGAAGCGGCCAGGCGGGTCCCGTAGCCACTCAGGAACCGGGCGCCCCCCTCCGACCCGGAGCCGGTCCGAGCCGCAGTCGTGCTCGTCATCCTCAGCCCTCCTCAGCGGGGAGGGGCCGCAGCTTGTAGCCGTAGCCGCGCACGGTCAGGATGAGCCGAGGCTCGGAGGGGGCGTCCTCGAGCTTCTCCCGGAGGTGGCGGATGTGCACGTCGACGGTCCTCTCGTCCCCGAAAGCGTCCTCACCCCACGCCAGCCGGATCAGCTGTCCGCGGCTGAGGGCCTGACCGGGATGGGACGCCAGGGCCTCCAGGAGCCTGAACTCCGTCGGCGTGAGACCGACCGGCTCGCCTTTCTTTCGCACCTCTCTCCCCGCAAGGTCCAGGACCAGGTCGGGAGTGAGGGTCACCCGTCGGCCGTCCCGTCCTGACGCGGACTCCCCCCGCTCCACGCCGGCGCCCGGGCGACCGGCCCTCCTCAGCACGGCGCGGACCCGGGCGACGAGCTCTCTGGGGCTGAAGGGTTTGGTGACGTAGTCGTCCGCTCCGGTCTCCAGGCCCAGGACCCGGTCGAGCTCGCTGTCGCGGGCCGTGAGCATGACCACCGGAAGGGAGGGGTGCCGCTCCCGCAGGGTGCGACAGACGGTCAGCCCGTCGAGCTCCGGCAGCATCAGGTCGAGGATGACCAGGTCCGGCGGGGCGTCTTCGACCAGCCTCAGGGCCTCACGCCCGCTCAGGGCGACCACCGTCTCGAACCCCGCCTGGCGCAGATTGTAGGTGACGACATCGGTCAGGGCCGGCTCGTCGTCCACCACCAGGATGGTCTGGGGTCTGTCCACTCTCCCTCCACCCCTTCCCTCCGCCCCCTGTAAGCACCAGGAGGCCCTCCGCCGGAGGGCCGTCCCGCCTGCAAGAGAGCTGCCGCCGTCAGGCGGTGCGGTCCTGGAGCCTCTTCCTCGCCTCCAGGGCCCCGGCCTCGAGGGCCTTCTCGTTCAGGGGCAGAAGATGCCGGCGGTGTTCCGGCAGGGTCTTCTTGAGGGCCTCGAGCACGGAGGAGGGCTTCACCACCGGACTGACCTCCAGGAAGGCCCCCAGGGCGACCATGTTCGCCACCCTGAAGTCCCCGAGGTCGCTGGCGATGTCGGTCACCGGCAGGGCGACCAACGTCAGGTCCTCGCGCCCGGGAAGGCGGTCGCAAAGAGAGGTGTTGAGGACGAGGATGCCGCCGGGCTTGACGGCCTTCTCGAACTTGTCGAGGGAGGGCCTGTTCATGATGATGCAGGCGTCGGGCCTCGTGGTGAGCGGGGACCCCACCGGCTTGTCCGAGACGACGACCGTGCAGTAGGCCGCGCCGCCGCGCATCTCAGGCCCGTAGGAGGGCAACCAGGTCACCTCCCGGCCCTCGTCCATCGCGGCGTAGGCCAGGAGCTGACCCATGGACATGACTCCCTGTCCCCCGAAACCGGACATGATTATCGCCAGCTTCATCCGGCCGCCTCCCCCCGCCTCTCAGCCCCGTCGGAGCCGCCCGCGGCCGGCCGGACCGGCGAGCTGGCCGCCTCCGCCCCGGCCTCGGTCCAGTCCTTGAAGACGCCGAGCGGGTAGACGGGGACCATGTGCGTCTCGATCCATCTCAGGGCGTCACCCGGGCTCATCTTCCAGTTGACGCTGCAGCTCGACAGGAGCTCCACCAATCCGAGCCCCCGCTCTTCGAGCTGGGCCTCGAAGGCCTTGCGGATGGCCTTCTTGGCCCTGGCGATGCTCTGCGGGCTCGACAGGGCCTGCCGGGCGACGTAGGCCGCGCCGTCCAGGACGGAGATCATCTCGCAGACGCGGATGGGATAGCCGGCCCTCTGCGGACGCCGCCCCCCGGGAGACGTCGTCGTCTCCTGGCCCACGAGCGTCGTGGGGGCCATCTGTCCCCCGGTCATCCCGAAGATGGCGTTGTTGATGAAAATCACCGTGAGGTTCTCACCACGCATGGCCGCGTGCACAATCTCCGCCGTGCCGATGGCGGCAAGGTCCCCGTCGCCCTGGTAGGTGAAGACGACGGTCTCAGGGCGGACCCTTTTCACCCCGGTCGCCACGGCGGGAGCCCGCCCGTGGGCGGCTTGCAGCATGTCCACGTCGAAGTACTTGTAGGCCAGGACCGAGCAGCCCACCGAAGCGATACCCACCGCACGCTCCCTGATGTCGAGCTCGTCGATCACCTCGGCCACCAGGCGGTGGGCGATACCGTGGGTGCAGCCGGGGCAGTAGTGGGTCACGACATCGGTCAGGCTCCGCGGCCTCTCGTAGACGATCTCCGTTCCGCTGGGGCGCTCCCAGGTCCGGGAGGTCATCGGCCTTCATCCCCCTCCTCCACCATCCTGCGGATCTCACCCAGGACCTCCTCGGCCGAGGGCACGACCCCGCCGGTCCGCCCGTAGAACCGCACCGGGGCCCGGCCTCCGACCGACAGGCGGACGTCATCCACCATCTGGCCGAGGCTCATCTCGACGGTGAGAAAGCCCTTGGCCGTCTCCAGGACCTCCTCGAAAGCCTTGGTCGGGAAGGGCCACAGGGTGATGGGCCTGAGGAGGCCGATCGAGAGTCCCTCCTCCCGTGCCTGGCCGACGGCCTCCCGGCAGATGCGCGCGGTCGTGCCGTAGGCCACCACGAAGTAGTCGGCCCCGGGGTGGACTATCTCGGCCATCTGCTCCTTGGCCTGAATCTCGGAGTACTTGGCCTGGAGCCTGCGGTTGAGCTCCTCGCACTCGGCGGCGGCCAGATGAAGGGAGTTGATGAGGTTCGGCCTGCGCCCCCGGGCTCCGGTCGTCGCCCACGGCTTGGGGGGGAGCCTGTCAGGGTCCACCGGGTCGGGAAGGACCACCGGCTCCATCATCTGCCCGAGCATCCCGTCCCCGACGATCACGACCGGTGTGCGGTACCGGTCGGCGAGGTCGAAGGCCTTGCCCACAAGGTCCACCATCTCCTGGACCGTCGCCGGACCGAAGACTATCGTCCGGTAGTCGCCGTGCCCGCCCCCGCGGGTAGCCTGGTGGTAGTCTGACTGGGCCGGCTGGATGCCGCCCAGCCCGGGACCGCCCCGGGTCATGTTGACGATGAGGCCGGGGACTTCCGCGGCCGCCATGTAGGAGATGCCCTCCTGCTTCAGGCTTATCCCCGGACTGGAGCTCGACGTCATGGCTCGTGCCCCCGCTCCCCCGGCGCCGTAGAGCATGTTGATTGCCGCGACCTCGGATTCGGCCTGGATGAACTGGCCCCCGACCTCGGGCAGGCGGTGCGACATGTACTCCGGTATCTCGTTCTGGGGGGTTATGGGGTAGCCGAAGAAGTAGCGGCACCCGGCGCGGACAGCCGCCTCGGCCAGGGCTTCGTTCCCCTTCATCAGGACTCGCTCACTCTTCACGGTTCTCCCCCCTCACCCCGCCTCGGCCCTTCGACGGGCCTCGCGGTAGACCCTGATGGCCGTGTCCGGGCAGATTCGCGCACAGAGCCCGCAGCCGGTGCAGTCCTCCGGAGACGCGGCCTCGGCCGGGTGGTAGCCCAGCGCGTTGATCCTGTCCGACATCGAGATGACGTCCTTAGGGCAGACCGGCACACACAACTGGCAGCCTTTGCAGCGGTCCTCGTCGAAGAATACGTACCCCCTCAAATCCGTCCCCCTTCCGAACCGGAGGCACCGCCCTGGAGAAGGACGGTCCTCCCATGACGCGGGCGGAGCCACGGGCCGGAGAACATCCCCCGGTCCCGGAGGTCCGGAGCGTTAGACGTCCCGCCTCGAGGGCAGATGGAACCTCCTCTGGTCCCCGATGAGGGCTATCCGCTCCTCGGCCAACCGGTCCGCGGCGCGGTAGGTCGGCACCCCGTCCCGCTCGGCGATGCCGATGACCTTCAGGATGGTGTCATGGATCTGCGAGATCTTCTTGAAGGCCCGGTCCCGGTTGTAGCCCTGGAGCTCGTCGGCGACATTGATCAGCCCGCCGGCGTTTATGACGTAGTCCGGCGCGTAGAGGATGCCCCGCTCATGCAGGGCGTCTCCGTCCGAGTCGCTGAGGAGCTGGTTGTTGGCCGCCCCGGCCACCACACGGCACTTGAGCCGCGGCACGGTCTCCGGGTTGAGAACGGCCCCCAGCGCGTTCGGAGAGAAGATGTCGCACTCCACGTCATAGATGTCGTCGGGCTCCACGGCCTCGGCCCCGAACTCCGCCTTGGCCCGCTCGACGGCCTCCTTGTTTATGTCCGTGACGATGAGCCTGGCTCCGTCGTCATAGAGGTGGCGGGCGAGGTTGAAGCCGACGTGCCCGAGTCCTTGGAGGGCTATGGTCAGGCCCGAGAGGCTCTCGGTGCCCAGGGCGACCTTGGCGCAGGCCTTCATCCCCTGCCACACGCCGAAGGCGGTGGCCGGCGAGGGGTCGCCGCTGGACCCGTAGGCCGTGGAGACACCGGTGACATAGTCGGTCTCCATGTGGATGTAGTCCATGTCCTCGACGCTCGTCCCGACGTCCTCGGCGGTGATGTACCTTCCTCCCAAGGACTGGACGAACCGCCCGAAGGCCCGGAAGAGGGCCTCCGACTTATCACGCCGCGGGTCGCCGATGATGACGGCCTTGCCGCCGCCAAGGTTCAGGCCTGCCGCGGCGGCCTTGTAGGTCATCCCGCGGGCAAGGCGCAGGACGTCGAAGATGGCCTCGTCCTCACTGCTGTAGGGCCACATCCGGAGCCCGCCGAGGGCCGGCCCCAGCGTGGTGTCGTGGATGGCGATGATGGCCTTGAGGCCTGCCGCCTCGTTGTGGCAGAACACCACCTGCTCGTAGCCGTAGTTCTCCATCTCCTTGAAGACTTCCATCGTGGAGTCCTCCCCTGCCGGTTCTGGTGCCGAGCTTCTCTCCGGCGTCGCCCTCAGGACCTCTGGAGACCGGCGGCCGTGCCGCCCCGCCGCCGGAGGTACAGGCGCCAACCGGAGGCCGCCTTGAGCCTCTCCTCCACCAGTACGTCGGCAGCCCGGTAGGTGGGAATGCCGTCTCGCCTCGCTATGGCGAAAATGCGCTTGAGGCTGTCGTAGATGGCCATGGCCCGCCTCATGGCCCTGTCCCGGCTGAAGGTCGGGAACTCCTCCGTGACCTGGATGAGTCCCCCGGCGTTTATGACGTAGTCCGGCGCGTAGAGGATGCCCCTCCGATGCAGTTCGTCGCCGTGCCGCTCCTCGGCGAGCTGGTTGTTCGCCGCCCCGGCGACGACCTTGGTCCTGAGCCTCGGCAGGGTCTCGTCGTTGATGACGCCCCCGAGGGCGTTCGGCGAGAAGATGTCGCACTCGACCCCCACTATCTCTTCAGGAGAGACGACCTCCAGGCGGTACTCGCGTCTGGCGCGGTCCAGGTTCTCGCGTGACACGTCGGCCGCGATGATCTCTGCGCCTTCCTCCTGCAGGTAGCCGCAGAGGCGGTAGCCCACCTTGCCGACCCCCTGCACGGCCACTCGGAGCCCCTTGAGAGAGACCGAACCGAAAACCTCCTCCGCGCAGGCCCGCAGGCCGTGCCAAACGCCGAAGGCGGTGGTGATGGAGGAATCGCCGCTGCCGCCGTGCTCTTCCGGCAGGGCGACCAGGTGAGGGGTGCAGGCCCTGGCCCAGACGAAATCATCGGCCACGGTGCCTACGTCGGTGCCGGTTATGAACCGCCCGTCCAGGGACTCCACGAAGAGACCCAAGGCCCTGAACAGGAGTTCGCTCTTGTCCTTGCCGGGATCCCCCCATATGACACACTTACCGCCGCCGAAGTTGCATCCGGCGGCGCCTGCCTTGTAGGTCATACCCCGAGAAAGCCGGAGGACGTCGTCCAACGCTTCCTCTTCGTTCTTGTAGGGCCACATCCTCGTCCCGCCGAGGGCCGGGCCCAGGCTGGTGTCATGGATGGCGATGATGCTCCTCAACCTCGAGACCCGGTCGTAGCAGAAAAGCACCTGCTCGTGCCCTTGCTCGGCCATCTTGTCGAAGATACCCATGTGCGATAAGAGCCGCGCCACCTCCTGAGGTTTGTGTGACAGCAAGTCATGTCTGCCCCGACTTGGGCCAACTGTGTATATTCGCGGCCCGACGAGATGATTCCTCCGGGAGCCGTACAAGGCCGCGGGCCGACCCGCCGCGGTCGACCGCGGTCAGGTCGGCCCTTCGCGTGTTCGCGCGCCTGGCGCGTCGGGTGCGTCAGGTGCCCGCCATCCTCATCTCGAGCCGCAGTTTGTCGGCGATCATCGCGATGAACTCAGAATTCGTCGGTTTGCCACGGTCATGACTGACCGTATATCCGAAGAGCCTCGTGATGGCGTCAAGGTTCCCTCTGTTCCAGGCCACCTCGATGGCGTGTCTGATGGCCCGTTCCACCCTGCTCGGAGTTGTGTCGTACCTGGCGGCCACGGCCGGGTAGAGCTCCTTGGTGATGGCACCCAGGTAGTCGACGTTGTTCACGACCATCATTATGGCGTCTCGCAGATAGAAGTACCCCTTGATATGGGCCGGGATGCCGACCTCATGGATGAGGTTGGTGACCTCGACCTCCAGGTTGCGCGCCCTGCTGGGGGAGTGGGTGAGGGGTTCGGTGGAATGCGATAGCTGGCGGATACGGTCGGCCAGGACATCGAGGCTGAAAGGCTTCAACACATAGTAGTCCGCTCCGAGACTGACGACCCGCTGGGTGACGGACTCGTGGCCGAAGGCGGTGAGCATGATCACCCGTGGGCGACCCGCCTCATCCCTGACGAGTCTCTCGAGAACCCCGATGCCGTCGAGATGGGGCATGATGATGTCCAGCACAAGGACGTCAGGCTTGACCTCCGCGACCATGTCCAGAACCTCGTTGCCGTCATGGGCCACCCCGACGAGGTCGATGTCGTCGTACCCGGCCAGGAAATCTCGGAACAGTGCGCAAAACTCCTTGTTGTCATCCGCCAGGACCACCTTTATGGCACTCGACACGGTTCACATCCCTCCTCTCTGTTCGCCCTTCTGTCCGTCCCTCCCCCACACCTCGCTTGTTCTCTCCCTGCAAGACGGTTCCTTCTATAATTGGCAAGAATATCCGCCCTCATGTCTTCAACCGGTTTGTGGAACCTGTCCACGAAAATCGTTGACTGTCCGACGTCCTTCATGACACCGGTCATGCCGGCCGAGGAAGGGAGGGCCGGTCGGCTCCCGTCCCGCCCTCCGGAAGAGGCCGGCAGGAGTCCGGCCTCCCTCACCATCCACTCCGCGAAGACACCGTAGCCGCGGGTGGGGTCGTTGATGAAGACGTGCGTCACCGCCCCGACGAGCCGCCCGTCCTGAAGGATGGGACTGCCGCTCATGCCCTGCACGATGCCTCCCGTCTCCCGGATGAGCCGCGGGTCGGTGATGCGCACGGTGATGCCCTTGGGACCTGGCCGTGTCTGCAGGGCCTGCACATCGGTTATCTCCACCTCGAACCTTTCGACGGTGTGGTCGTCAACGACGGTCAGGATCTCCGCCGGTCCGGTCCGGACTTCGCGGGCAAGGGCCACCGGCACCGCTGGCTCCCCGCCGGGCAACGGTCCCGCGGTCAACCGGCCGACGATGCCGTACTCGGTGTTGCCCGTGATGACGCCGATGACGTCCTCGCCGTCGACGAAGGTCCCCTCCTTCTCGCCCGGCTCCCCCCGCCGTCCCGGCCTCACCCTCACCACCGACGCCTTCACGATCCTCCCGTCACCGAGCTCCAGGGGACGGTTCGTCGCCGTGTCGGCGATGACGTGGCCGAGGGCCATGAAGATGCCTGTCTCAGGGTCATAGAAGGTGAGGGTCCCGACGCCGGCCGCCCCGTCCCGGACGTAAAGGCCGATCTGGTAGAGGCCGTCCTCGGCACTGTAGCGGGGCGTCACCTCCAGGCGGACGGTCCGTCCGTCCCGGCTGAGCTCGAGGGGGACCGGGCGGCGCTCCCGGGCGCACCTGTTGACGAGGAAGACGATGTGCTCGTTGCTCTTGACCTCCTGTCCGTCAACACGGAGGATGATGTCCCCCACTTCGACCCCCGCCTCGCGGGCCGGATACACAGGGCCCTCGTCGGGGGTCTCGACCGGAGCGTGGCCCACGACGGCGACCCCCTTCGTCCTCAGCACGATGCCGATGGACTGCCCGCCGGGAACGACCTTGACCCTGGGGACGACCTGGACGGTTATCCTCTTGACGGGCAGGATCCCGAAGAGGCTGAGGTCGAGGCGGCACCGTCCCTCGGCCAGCGGACTCAACTCCAGCGGGCGACCGAGGTCCACCAGCCACCGCCCGGCCGAAGGGGCCTCGCCGTTGATGCGAAGCACCCCGTCCGTGTCGCCCGTTATGACCGCGGACAGCGGGAGTCCCAGGAGGTACACCCGCTCTTCCTCGCCGACGACGAGCCGCAGTTCACTGGGGCAGTCCACCAGGCTGCGGAAGGGGGGACTCCACGCGGCCAGGACGACGAGAGCGGCCAGGACGATCCCTGCAGCCCGGCGGAGGCTGTCGTGCCTCATCCTCATGGGGGAGGGACCACTCCAAGGGTGATGCTGCCCTGCTAACTTGTCCGACCCCGCTGCCTTCTATCCCCCCGCCCCCGGCCCGCGCGACGTCGGCCGCCCGGGTCGGGCCGGGTCCGGCCCGGGGCCGGGGTGGGCGGCGGAGGAGTGCGCCGGACCGCCGCGAATAGGAAGGCGTGCGGCGGGCACAAGGGTCGTCGGCTGACAAGGGCCCGCCGCTCGCTACGCCAGGGAGGTCCGTCGAGTGAGCCGCCACGCGGTGGGAATCATGGTCAACCTCGAGAAGCCCGACGCGGCCGAGACGGCCGGCCGGCTGTTCGCCACGCTCGAGCGGGCGGGTGTCCGGGCGCTGGTCGACGCGGAGGTGGCCGGGGCGCTCGGCCTGGAGAGCCATGCGGTGAGGCTCCCGGAGGAAGCCGGCCGGCTCAGGTTCGTCGTCGTCCTTGGAGGGGACGGGACACTTCTCCGGGCGGCTCGGCGCCTGGCCCGGACCGGTACGCCTCTCCTAGGGGTCAACCTCGGGCACCTGGGGTTCCTGACCGAGCTCGAGCCCTCCGAGCTGGAGTCCAGCCTCCCCCTCTTCCTCGAGGGCGGCGGCAGGGTGGACGAGAGAGCCATGGTGGAGGCCGTCGTGACCCTCAAGACCGGAGAGAGGCGGCATCTTCTGGCCCTGAACGAGGTGACCTTCCACAAGACCGTCCACGCCCGCCTGATCGCGGTCGAGGCCTGTGTCGACGGGCACCGTCTGGCGGCGTTCTACGGCGACGGGCTCATCGTCTCCACACCGACAGGTTCGACCGCCTACTCCCTGTCGGCCGGCGGTCCGATCGTCGACCCCTCGCTCTGCCTCCTCCTGTTGACCCCGGTCTGCCCGCACACGCTCCACTCGAGGCCGGTCGCCGTCGCTCCCGACGCCCTGGTCCAGGTGACCCTCGGCGACAGGGACGGGCCTCTCGACGAGTGCGCTCTGACCGTGGACGGCCAGGAGGTCTACCCGCTCGACCCCGGGGCGGTGGCGACCGTCAGGCGGGCTCCGGTGAAGGCCCGCCTCCTCCGCCGACCGGACTGGAGCTTCTTCGAGGTCCTGCGCCGGAAGCTGCCTGAAGGCGGTCTTCGCGCCTAGGCGCCGGCCGCCGGGAAGGAGGCCCCGCAGTGCTGCAGGAGATAACCATAAAGAACTTCGCCCTCATCGGGAGCGCCAGACTGGTCCTGTCCCCCGGCCTGAACGTCCTGACCGGCGAGACCGGAGCCGGCAAGTCCATCCTCATCGACGCGGTGGAGATCGCCCTCGGCGGCCGGGCCTCCTCGGACGTCATCCGGACAGGCACCCGTGAGGCCCTCGTGGACGTCGTCTTCGACGTCATGGACAGCCCCGACCTGCGGCGGCTGGTGGCCGACATGGGCCTCGCCGAGCCCGACGACCCCATCCTGGTCATCTCCCGCCAGATACCGGCTGACGGGCGCTCCACCTGCCGGGTCAACGGAAGGGCCGTCAGCCTCACGAACCTCCGCCGGATCACCGAACTGCTCATCGACATCCACGGGCAGCACGAACACCAGTCCCTCCTCAAGCCGGAGCGTCACATCGACCTCCTCGACGCCTTCGGCGGTGAGGAGACGGCCGAGCTCCGGGCACAGGTCTCCAGGGTACACCGGCGCTGGCGGGAGACACTCGAGGAGATAGAGGCCCTTGCCGGGGACGAGCGCGACCGGGCGCGCCGCCTCGACCTGCTCCGCTTCCAGGCCGAGGAGATCGAGAAGGCCGAGCTCGTACCCGGTGAGGAGGAGGAGCTCTTGAGAGAGCGGAGCCTCCTGGTGAGTGCGGAGAGGCGGCAGGAGACCGCGGCCACGGCCTACTCTCACCTCTACGGCACGGAGGGCGCGGGCCCCGGCTCCGCCCATGACCACATCGGGCAGGCCCTGAAGGCCCTGGAGGAACTGGCGGCCCTCGACCCGGAGGTGAGGACCGTCCTCGAGGTCGTCCAACAGGCGGCCGTGCAGCTCGACGAGGCCAGCCGCGACATCCGCCGCTACCGGGACGCCGTCCAGTTCGACCAGGGCCGCCTGGCCGAGGTGGAAGCAAGGCTGGACCTCATCACCAGCCTCAAGCGGAAGTACGGCTCGACCGAGGAGGAGGTCCTCGCCTTCGGCCGCCAGGCCCGGGCCGATTACGAGAGGCTGACGAGGGCCGTCGAGCTCGCACAGGAACTCGACGAGAGGGCGGCGAGGGAGCGTGAGGAACTGGACAGGCTCTGCGCCCTCCTGACCCGGGCCCGCCGCGCCGCGGCCGACCGCCTGGGGCGGGCCATAGAAGAGGCCCTCGCCGACCTCGAGATGAAGGGAGCGCGCCTGGTCGTCGGCCTCGAGCCGCTGGACCCCCCGGGACCGAAGGGGGCCGACCGTGTCGAGTTCCTCTTCACGGCCAACCCCGGCGAACCCCCGAAGCCCCTGAGCCGCATCGCCTCGGGGGGCGAGACGTCCCGCGTCATGCTCGCCCTGAAGGCCATCCTGGCCGAGGCCGACGAGGTCCCCACGATGATTTTCGATGAGATAGACTCGGGTGTCGGCGGAGGAGCCGCCCAGGCCGTCGCGGAGAAACTGGCCGCCATCGCCCTCAGCCGCCAGGTGGTGTGTGTCACCCATCTGGCCCGCATCGCCAGCCTGGCCGACGCCCACCACCTCATCCTGAAGGAGACGGTGGACGGCCGAACCACGACGAGGGTCAAGACCCTGACTCCGGAAGAGCGCGAACACGAAGTGGCCAGGATGCTGGCCGGCCACCCGCCCACCCCCATCACCCTCGCCCACGCGCGGGAGATGCTCGAGCAGGGAAAGGCGGTCAAGGAGAAGGTGAGGGCCCTGCGTTCAGGGGCCGGAGCCCTGCCCGGTCCGGCCTGACCTGTACGAGTTCCGCCGCCCTCCGGGCCTCCCGGGGGCCTAGGCCCGGCCGACCCGGACGAAGGCCTCGCCGACCACCTCTTCCGCGGCCGTCGCCGGGAAGTATCCGGGGGCCCCGCCGGTGTCCGAGGCCGGCCCGGCGGCACCCTCTCCCCCGGTCTCGTCCGGACGGGCCTCCTCCAGCCAGAGCAGGTACTCTATGTTCCCTTCCGGCCCCCGGAGCGGGGAGTAGGTCAGTCCGGCCGCCCGGACCCCGCCGCCGCTGAGCCCGTCCACCACCCGGCGGAGGACCTCGACGTGGACCGCGGGGTCGCGCACCACCCCACGGGAACCCACCTGGTGGCGTGTGGCCTCGAACTGCGGCTTCACGAGGAGGACCATCCGCCAGCCCGGGTCGAGGACGGTGACGACCCTGGGGACGACCTTCAGGAGCGAGATGAAGGAGAGGTCGCAGGTGGCGAAGGTCGGCCAGACCACCTCGAGGCCCGCCTCCTCGGCCGCCCGCCTCAGGGCCTCGCGGTCGAGATAGCGCGCGTTGGTCCGGTCCAGGACGACCACGCGCTCGTCGCGGCGGAGCTTCCAGGCGAGCTGACCGTAGCCGACGTCGACGGCGTAGACCCGGTGGGCGCCGTGTGTCAGAAGGCAGTCGGTGAAACCGCCGGTGGAGGCCCCGACATCCAGGCAGACCAGACCCTTCACATCGAGTGAGAACACCCGCAGGGCGTGCTCCAGCTTCGCCCCGCCGCGGGACACGTACCGGTGCGGAGGATGCTCCACCCTGACCTCCGCCGTCGCCCCCACGAGGCGGCCGGGCTTGTCGGCGAGGAGGCCGTCGACGTAGACGCGCCCGGCCATGATGAGCCCCCTGGCCTCCGTGCGGCTACGGGCCAGGCCGCGGTCAACGAGAAGCAGGTCCAGCCTCCTGCCCTGCCTGGGGGTCATCTCCGTCTTCAGACCCTCCGCACCACAGGACCCTCCGCGGCACCCTGACGGGTTTCGACCACCTCCACGGCCGCCCGGGCGATGCCCTCAGCGTCAAGGCCGAACCTTGCCAGGAGGCACTCCACCTTCCCGTGCTCGACAGGGTCCGGCGGAAGGGCGAGCCGCCTGAGGCGCACCCCTCCCGGACCCAGCCGCCGGCGGCCGTCGGTCAGGGCCTCGGCCACCGCGGCGCCGAAGCCCCCGCTGGCGACATGTTCTTCCACGGTGACGATGGCCCCGATGTCATCGGCCAGCCTCCCCAGGAGCTCGTCGTCCACCGGAGCCGCGAAGCGAGCGTTGACCACCGTGGCCCGGATTCCCAGGCGCTCCAGCTTCCGGGCCGCGGCCAGCGACGGCTCCACCATGGAACCGATGGCCACGATGGCCACGTCCCCGCCCTCCCTCAGGACTTCCGCCTTCCCCACGGGGAGCTCCCGCAGCTCCTCTCGAGGAGCGCGGCCCGACCCGAGGCCGCGGGGGTAGCGGACGGCCGCCGGACGGCCGAGGGAGACCGCCGTCAGGAGCATGTGCCCGAGTTCGTTCTCGTCCCTCGGGGCCATGACCGTCATGCCCGGCATCATCCTGAGATAGGCCAGGTCGTAGACGCCGTGGTGGGTCGGGCCGTCGGCCCCGACGAGGCCGCTCCGGTCCAGGGCGAAGGTCACCGGCAGACCCTGCAGGCAGACGTCGTGCAGGATCTGGTCATAGGCCCTCTGGAGGAAGGTCGAGTAGATGGCCACGACAGGCCTGAAGCCCTCCACGGCCAGACCCGCGGCGAAGGTCACGGCATGCTGCTCACATATCCCCACATCGAACCAGCGGTCCGGGAACCGGCGGGCGAAGGCCGCCACCCCCGTGCTCGAGGCCATGGCGGCGGTTATGGCCACCACCCTCTCGTCCCGCTCCCCGAGCCTCAGAAGACTCTCCCCGAAGACCTGGGTGTAGGTCGCCGGCTGGCTCGGACCGTTGACCGAGGTGGAGGGTCCGCGGAACCCCGCGCCCGGTTCGCGGGACTCGCCGGTGGCCACATCGAAGGGACCCGTCCCGTGGAAGCGGTCGGGGTCGGCCTCCGCCGGAGGGTAGCCCTTGCCCTTCTTGGTCAGGACGTGCACCAGGACCGGACCCTTGATGCGCCGCCCCTGGCGCAACACCTCCTCCAGGAGGGAGATATTGTGACCGTCAACAGGGCCGAGATAGGTCAGCCCGAGTTCCTCGAAGAGCATGCCGGGAAGGACGAGGTACTTCACCCCGCCCTTCAGCCGTCTGCCGAGCTGGTGGAGAGGGGGACCGACCAGAGGGATGCGCTGCACGAACGTCTCCAGGCCGTGGCGGACCCGGGAATAGGCCGGGTGGGTCCTGAGTCGGGCCAGGTACGAAGCCAGCCCTCCCACCGTGGGACCGTAGGAGAGTTCGTTGTCGTTGAGGACCACGATGAGGTCGGTCTTCCTGTCCCCCGCGTTGTTCAGGGCCTCGAAGGCCTGGCCGCCGGTGAGGGCGCCGTCTCCGATGACCGCCACGACCTCGAAGTCTTCACCCTTGATGTCCCTCGCCTCAGCGATGCCCAGGGCCGCCGAGACCGACGTGGACGAGTGCCCCGTCTCGAAGACGTCGTGCGGACTCTCGTCGCGCCGGGGGAAGCCGGAAAGGCCTCCCTGCTGACGGAGGGTGTGGAAGCGGTCAAGGCGCCCGGTCAGAAGCTTGTGGGCGTACGTCTGGTGGCCGACGTCCCAGATGATGCGGTCACGCGGGCTCTGGAACACCCGGTGGAGCGCTATCGAGAGTTCCACCACGCCGAGGTTCGGGGCCAGGTGGCCGCCTGTCCGGGACACCGTCTCGATGATGAGCGACCGTATCTCTGCGGCCAGGGCCGGAAGTCTGTCCGCGGGCAGGGTCTTGAGGTCCTCGGGTGACCGTATGGAGGCCAGGAGTCCGCCGGTCAAGACCGCCCGCCCCCTCGCCGGGAGCCCCGGCGCGCCGCGGGCGGGTCGCGGAAGATGACGAGCCCCAGCCGTTCCTCGAGCCACCACAGGACCCGACCCGCCCTGAACACTATGTCGTTGGCCCTGTTGATGGCCAGGCTCTTCCCCAGGGCCTTGCCCCCCACGGTCACGGCCGCTATGACCGAGACGAGGAAGACTGTGGCCAGGCCGGGGTCGAACACGGGCCGGGTGCGGCTGACATGGAAGATGATGGCCGCCCCGGCGGCCCCGCTGACCGTGCCGCAGATGTCGCCGACGAGGTCGTTGAAGATGGTCGCCGCCCGGGGGGCGTTCCTCACCAGGCGCAGCGCCTGCCGGGCCCCTGGCGTCCGCTTGGCGGCCATGGCGTTGAGGGGAGCGGGCTCCGCCGCCGCGGTGGCGATGCCGACGATGTCGGAGATGATACCGATGAGGACGATGACGATGACGACGACGACGGCCAGAAAGACGGTGCTCGTCCTGAGGACGCTGTCGGAAAGAAGGGAGAACACGGTGGCCAGAGCCAGAGTCGAGAAGAAGATGCCTACGACTCTCCTGGCCTCACCCGCCTGTCCCCCTCTCCGGTTGTGGTTGGCCAAACTCTGTTCACCTTTTCGGTGCGAGTTGTTGTTGAAGGAGACGGTGGCGACGAGCCGAGTAAACGTTGTGTCTTAGGTCCAGCAGGCTTTCCCGGGCCTCACCAGGGCGTTGCCGCCCGGGCGGTTTCCCTTTACGAGGCCCCCGTCCGGTCACCCGCGACAGGGCTGGACTACCACTTAGAGCACACTGTAATCCCCGGCCCGCCTCAACTTGCGTTGAACAGCCTAGGAGTTTTCCTCGACAGCGCCGTGCGCTTCTTAGCCTTTTTTGCGGACCTTGGTTTCGGCCGCACTGTAGGTCGGCCTCGTCCAGGGCCCTTGGACCAGACCGATGAAGCGACCGTCCGCCAAAGCCGCTCAAGGCAGGCTACGCTGCACCCAGTTTGAGCCCGAATGCAGGTTCAACCCCAAGCCATAGCCAGCCTTCTCAGCCTCGCCACGCGCTTGGGCCTCCGCGGAGCGAGGGTCCCACCCGCATGCCTTTACGGGCTGCCCCCGCTCCTTAACTCCCAGCACCAACCCCCGACTGGGCGTCGAAGGCCAGCACCAGGAACTTCATCGATATGCCCTTGGCGGATTTTTAGCCCCGCCCTTAGAAGCGGCGGCGCCGACTAGGATACTGCGCCACCCTCCTCCTAACTTTGTCGGGTGAACCTGGAAGCGACTGAAAAGCGTCTTCATTATAGCATGGGCCGGAGCGACCATCAATTTACCCGCCGCAGCTAAAGGCCCATGTCGCGGACGGCTTGGCGGACCAGGGCCGAGGTCTCGCTCGCACTCCCCAGGCGGCGGTCGACGACCGCAAGGCATCTTGCGACGGCCGCCTCCGCCGTCCGCCGGGCGGCCAGCTCCCCCACGTCCCTGGCGTAGTTGAGGGAAGAGGCGTCCTCGCCGGCGTCGCGCACGTCGTCGGCTATCTGGAAGGCAAGCCCGAAGTCCTCGCCCGCCTCCCTGAACTCCGCCGCCCAGGCCTGCCGGTCGGGAACCAGGAGACACGGCGCCGAGAAGGCGAACCCGAACAGCTTCGCTGTCTTCAGACGATGAACCCGCAGGGCCGCGTGGTCGTCGCCCGGCAGGCCCAGGGCCGCACCGCCGTCCGGATCGAGGTCGGCGTGCTGGCCGCCGGCCATGCCCGTGCTCCCCGCCGCCCGGGCCAGTTCGGCGATCAGCGCCCCCCAGATACCATCCCCGGTCTCGGCCGCCCGACCCAGGACCTCGAAAGCAAGGGTCAGAAGGGCGTCCCCGGCCAGCACCGCGTTCCCGCATCCGTAGGCCCTGTGGACCGACGGCACCCCCCGGCGTTCGGGGGCATCGTCCATGCAGGGGAGGTCGTCGTGAACAAGGGAGTAGTTGTGGATGAGCTCCAGGGCCGTCGCGGCCGGGAGGACCGCATCCTCGTCGACACCGAGGTCGGCGGCGACCGTGAGGAGGACCACCGGACGGAGGCGCTTGCCGCCACCGCCGCCGAACACGGCATGCCTCATGGCCTCATGCAGGACGGCCGGCGGCATGTCCCCCGACGGGACGGCGGCCTCCAGCGACGCATTGACCGCGGCCAGGCGCCTCTCGTAGGCCTGCCGGCCCCCTCGCTCGCTCATCACGCGTCGTCTTCCCCCGCATCTCCGGGCTCGAAGGGCCTGAGGACCGTCCCACCGGCGCCGTCGGCCACGACCTCGTCGATTCTCGCCTGGGCCTCCTCGAGCTTGGCGGTGAGGAGCCGGGAGAGGCGTATCCCTTCCTCGAAGAGCTCGAGGGCCGTCTCGAGCGGCTCGTCACCCTTCTCCAGCCTCGCCACGACCGCCTCGAGTCTGGCCAGGGCTTCTTCAAAGCTCAGGTCCTCGGCCGGGGCTCCGACCGGAACACCGGCACCCTTCGCCTCTGTCACGGCCTACCCTTCTCCTTCCATGAGGTCTGCCTTGCGCCTCGCGCCGCCGACGGTGCAGTCGATGACGCCATCCCTCACCTCGACCTCGACGGCGTCGCCCGGTCGGACGAGAGCCACCGAACCGACCACCTTCCCGTCCGCGGCCCGGCGGCACACCGCGTAGCCTCTGGCCAGGACGGCGAGAGGACTGAGGGCCTCCAGGCGTCCGGCCAGCGCGTCCCGCCTCATGCGGCAGGCCTCGACCTGCCGCGTGAACGAGAGGAGGGCGTTGCGGGAGAGGTCGTCGACACGTTGACGGCGCGAGTCGAGGATGCGCGACGGGCGGGCCAGGGCCGAGGAAAGCGAGAGCCGTTCGACGGCCTTCATCCTCTCGGCGACCAGGGCGCGGAGGGCCCTCTCGAGGCGCCCCGTCAGCACACCCACCTTCCAGGAGAGGTCGGCCTTCCGCGGGACGGCCATCTCGGCGGCATTGGAAGGGGTCGCCGCCCGCCTGTCGGCCGCAAGGTCGGCTATGGTCACATCGGTCTCGTGGCCCACGCCGCACACCACAGGGTGGCGGCAGGCCCGGATGGCCCGCGCCAGGGCCTCGTCGTTGAAGGCCCAGAGTTCCTCGATGGACCCTCCGCCGCGCGCCAGGATGACGACGTCGATGTCGTCCCTGGCGCTCAGAAGCTCGAGCGCCCGGATGATGTCCGCCGGGGCGCCGTCACCCTGCACCAGCGCCGGGGAAAGGACCAGGTGGATGTTCGGGTAGCGGCGCCGGGCGACGGTGACGATGTCCCGCAGGGCGGCTCCCGTGGGGGAGGTCACGATTCCCACCCGCCGGGGGAGCGAAGGGAGCTCACGCTTCAAGGCCTCATCGAAGAGCCCTTCGTCGGCCAGCTTCCTCTTGAGCTGCTCGAAGGCCAGGTAGAGAGAGCCCATCCCTGCGGGCTCCATCTCCCGGACGTAGAGCTGGTACTGACCGTCCCGTTCGTAGACACTGACGCGTCCCCCGGCGATGACCTCGAGCCCATTCTCGGGTCTGAAGGCGAGCCTCTGGTTGGCCTTCCTGAACATGACCGCGCGGACGGAGGCCGTGGCGTCCTTCAACGTGAAGTACATGTGGCCCGACGTGTGATGGCGGAAGTTGGAGATCTCTCCCTTGACCCATACGTCGGCCAGGAAGGGGTCACCGTCGAGGAGCCCCTTCACGTAGGAAGTGAGCTCCCCGACGGTCATGATTCGCCTGTCGTGCCTTATCGGCGCCCCTCCTCTCGGCCGGAGCCGGCCCGGGGCGTCGGACCGGAGCATACCGGAGACCTTCAGGCCAGCGTCCTCTCGGCCGCCAGGACGGTGTTCTTCATGAGCATCGTGATGGTCATCGGCCCGACTCCGCCGGGCACGGGGGTGATGGCTGAGGCCACCTCGAGCGCGGCGTCGAAATCGACGTCCCCGACGAGCTTGCCGCCCTCGATGCGGTTCACCCCCACGTCGATGACCACCGCGCCGGGCTTGATCATGTCGGCCGTGATCATCCTCGGCCTTCCGACAGCAGCGACCAGGACGTCCGCCCGCCGGCACTCACCCGCCAGGTCGGTCGTCCGCGAATGGCAGATGGTCACCGTCGCGTGCCTGGAAAGAAGAAGCATGGCCACCGGCTTGCCGACGATGTTGGACCGCCCGACGACGGTCGCGTTCTTCCCCTTGAGCTCCACCCCCGTCCGGTCGAGCAGCTCCATGATGCCGTTGGGGGTGCAGGGGATGAAGCATTCCTCACCTATGTGGAGCCGGCCGATATTCACCGGGTGGAAACCGTCGACATCCTTCTTGGGGTCGATGGCGAAGATGACCTTGTTCTCGTCGATGTGGTCCGGCAGCGGCAACTGCACCAGGATGCCGTGGATCTTCGGGTTCTTGTTGAAGTCCTCCACCATCTTGAGGACCTCGGCCTCGGTGGTCGAAGCCGGCACGCGCAGGACCTCGGAGTAGATGCCCACCTGCCCGGCCGCCTTCTCCTTGCCCTTGACGTAGGAGTGCGAGGCGGGGTCGTCGCCCACCAGGATGACGCCCAGGCCGGGGACGAGCCCGTGCTTCTCCTTCAACTCGGCCACCCGTTCCGCCAGCTCCTGGCGGATCGAGGCCGAGACTTCCTTTCCGCTGATGATCTTCGCCGTCATTGTTTGACCTCCATCCCTGGGGTCACCGGCCGCAGGCCGGCCCTGCCCGCTTGAAAGCGGCAGTAGGAGGAAAAGGACGAAAAGAGGCATCCGCCGCAAGCGGCCGGGTCGCCCCTCCTCAACCCTTGCCCTGAAGGACCTTGTCTATGGCTGCGGCCGCCCTCTTGCCGGCCCCCATGGCCTCGATGACCGTCGCCGCTCCCGTCACGGCGTCCCCGCCGGCCCAGACAAGGTCCCGGGTGGTCAGGCCGCTCTCATCCCGCGTGATGAGACAGCCCTTCCGGTTGACCTCCAGGCCGGGTGTCGTCTGCGAGACGAGCGGGTTCGGCGTCGTTCCTATGGCGATGACGACCGTGTCCACCTCGAGGACGAACTCCGAACCCTCGATCGGGATGGGCCGGCGGCGTCCGGACTCGTCCGGCTCGCCGAGCTCCATCCGCACACACTCCAGACCGGTCACCCAGCCCTCCTCGTTGCCGAGGACGCGCACCGGGTTGGTCAGGGTGCGGAAGATGACGCCCTCCTCCTTGGCATGGTGGACCTCCTCGGCACGGGCCGGCATCTCGGTCTCCGACCGGCGGTAGACGATTATGGCCTCCTCCGCGCCGAGCCTCAGGGCACATCTCACCGAGTCCATGGCCACGTTGCCCCCGCCGACCACGGCGACCCGGCGGCCCACCTTTATCGGCGTGTCCCACTCCGGGAAGAGGTAGGCCTTCATGAGGTTCGTGCGGGTCAGGAACTCGTTGGCGGAGTACACGCCGTTCAAGGTCTCACCGGGTATGCCCATGAACATGGGCAGGCCCGCTCCCGTCCCCAGGAAGACCGCGTCGTAGCCTTCGGCGAAGAGGTCGTCGACGGTGATGGTCTTGCCGACGACCACGTCGCACACGACATCCACGCCGAGGTCGGAGAGGGCCTCGATCTCCTCGGCCACGATGCGCTTGGGAAGCCTGAACTCCGGGATACCGTAGACGAGGACGCCCCCGGGAGCGTGAAGGGCCTCGAAGACCGTGACCTTGTAGCCCATCTTGGCCAGGTCGCCGGCACAGGTGAGCCCCGCCGGGCCGGACCCGACGACGGCGACCTTCTTGCCGTTGGGCTCGGGAAGCTCAGGCTTCACCCGGTCCGACCGGGCCATGGCCCAGTCGGCGGCCGCGCGCTCCAGGCGGCCGATGGCCACCGGTTCGCCCTTCTTCCCCAGCACGCACTTTGCCTCACACTGTGTCTCCTGAGGGCAGACCCGCCCGCATATCGCCGGCAGGCTGTTGGTGTCCTTGATGAGGTCGTAGGCCGCCTGGAAATCACGGTCGCGGATCTTGGCCACGAACTCGGGGATGCGCACGTCGACCGGACAACCTTCGACACAGGCCGCGTTCTTGCACTGCAGGCAGCGCTCGGCCTCGGCCACGGCCGTCTCCCCGTCGTAGCCCAGGGCCACCTCGTTGAAGTTGCGGATGCGCTCCTTGGGGTCCTGCGCCGGCATCTCGGCCCTCGGGCGCTTCACGGGCTTCTTCTTCGTCGTATCCTGCGACACTAGTGGCCACCTCCGCACGTGCAGCCGCCACCGGCGCAGCTGCTCTCCATCCGCTTGACGGCAAGCTCCTGTTCGGGAAGGTACATCCTGCCGCGGCGGACCGCTTCGTCAAAGTCGACCTCGTGGGCGTCGAAGATGGGCCCGTCGACACAGGCGAACTTGACCTCTCCCCCCACGGTGAGGCGGCAGGCGCCGCACATGCCGGTCCCGTCGACCATGATGGGGTCGACACTGACCAGAGTCTTGAGCTTGTAGGGTTCGGTGGTCCGGGCCACCGCCCTCATCATGACCATGGGCCCGATGGCTATGACCTGGTCGATCTTTCGGCCCTCGTCGATGAGCTGCTTCAGGACATCGGTGACGAAACCCTTGTGGCCCTTCGAACCGTCGTCAGTGGCCACCAGGAGCTCGTCGGAGACACCGCGCATCTCCTCTTCAAGGATGAGGAGGTCCTTCGTCCGCGCGCCGATGATGCTCACGACCTTGACCCCTTTGGCCCTGAGCGCCTTGGCGATGGGATAGATCGGCGCGACCCCGAAGCCGCCGCCGACGAGCACGACGAGACCGCGGTCGATGAGAGGGGCCGGCTTTCCCAGCGGGCCTACGAAGTCGAGGATCCGGTCTCCCTCACGCAGTGCCCCGAGGAGCCGGCTGGTCTTGCCGACCTCCTGGACGACGATGGTCACCGTCCCCGCGCCGGCGTCGTAGTCGGCGATGGTCAGGGGGATCCGCTCGCCGGACTCCGTGATCCGGACGATGACGAACTGTCCCGGCAAGGCCTTCTTCGCCACCATCGGGGCCTCGACGACGAACAGCTTTGTCACCGGCGTGAGTTCGCGTCTCTTCACGATTCTGAACATGGCTTCGGTTCTCTCTCCCGTAGCAGCAAGATGTGATGTCTGTGCCAAGCTGGACCCGTGTGCCTGAGGCTCCTATCCCTCCTTTCCGCGGCCGGGAGACGTCTCCAGGCTCGAGGCGATCTTCCCCAGGATGCCGTTGATGAACCGGCCGGAATCGGGAGTGCTGTACCTCTTGGCCAGCTCGACAGCCTCGTTGATGGAAACGCTCAGGGGGATGTCGTCGAGGTGGAGCATCTCGTAGAGGGCCAGGCGAAGGATGTTCCGGTCCACGTTGGCCATGCGCTCGAGCGTCCATTCCCGGGCGCAGGCCCTGAGCCTTGCGTCTATCTCGGGCAGATGGTCGACCGTCCCGCGGAGGAGACGGGCGGCGAACTCCTTGACCTCCGGCGTCAGGACCGCACCGTCGGTCTCCGGGTCCTCGGGGTCCTCGGTCATCAGCCTGACCACCAGGTCGAAGGCTGTCGACGGGTCACCCCCGGCCACATCCAACTGGAAGATGACCTTCAGGGCCAGTTCCCGGCTAAGACGTCGGCTCTTCAAGGAGCTAGTCCCCCATACGGCGGATGCTTCGCCGAAGCCATCCCCTAGTCGCGGCCCGGAGGGAGAACCCTGTCAAGGAACTCCAGCAGGCCTTCCTGGTTCTCATCAAGCTTCTTCCCGATGAGGTACCCCGCGACCGCACACGCGGAGATGAAGACCGTCCACAACAGGCCGAGCCACTTCACGGAGAGGCCGAAAAGGAGTCCTATCGTCACCCCGAGCAACCGACCCCGGTTGCGGCCGGCATAATCGAGGAACGTCTCCAGCCAACCGTCTCCCCTTCGGCCTCCCGACCGCTCCACCCGCTCCGCGGACACCGCCGGTCCGTGGTCCTCGTGCTCGATGTCGTCATCTGGTCTGTGGAAGACGGCCATCTACTCCACCCGCCCGCGCCGGGCCTCGTTGGATATGTTCTCCACGAAAACCTTGACATCCCCGGCCTCGACGCCCACGACGTTCCTGAGGCAGTCGCGGACGGCCCTCTGGATGTCGCCGGAGACCTCCGGCACGCTCACGTCAGGGCTGATGACCGTCCTGAGACGTACACTCAGCCTTCCGCCGTCCGCCTGGACCCAGCCCCGCACCCCTCGGACACCCTTGACCTGGCGGGCCACTTTCCGGACCAGGCTCTCCACGGCCGTGACGGAGATCCTGACCTCCCCGAGCTCACTCTCGTGGACCAGGGTCTGGTCGACCCCTGACCGGTGGAACCCGTAATAGATGAAGCAGACGGAGATGATGAAGGTGATGCCGGCCAGGATGCCTATGAGCCAGCGTCCCACGTCATCCTTGAGGCTTGTCCAGAAGACCTCCAAAGGGATGAGCCACCCGGCCGCCAGCATGATGGTGACGGCGGAGATGGCGGCCACGATGAGGGTCATGACGGTGAGAATGATACGGTCGAAAAGGCCCATCACCTGACGCGAGGTCCCTCCTCCCGGCCTTCCTGGCGGAAAGCGACGCCCTGGATATGGATGTTGACTTCCACCACGTGGAGGCCTGTCATGCTCTCCACGGCCTGTTTGACGCTCTCCTGCACGCGCTGGGCCACTTCGGGGATGCGGACGCCGTACTCGACGACGAGAAACAGGTCGAGAGCGGCCTCGCGGGCGCCCACCTCCACCTTGACCCCTTTGGACAGGTTCTTCCGGCCCAGCATGTCGGTGATGCCCCCGACGATGCCGCCGCTCATGCCGGCCACACCCTCCACCTCGGTGGCCGCTATCCCGGCGATGGTCCCGACGACGTCGTCGGAGATCCGCACGGCTCCGGCGTCCTTGTCCTCGTCGTCGCACGGGCCCAAGGTCCGCTCGTCCGACTCGCCCACCCCCAAGAAGGGCCCCTGCCCGCCCGCGTGCGGGGCCTTGTGGTACAGGGTTCTGGTATTCGTCCGGCCCCTTTGATTCCCTGCCTCAGCCGCCCCTGGCCACGACCGTGATGTCCTCGTAGGAGAGTCCGGCCACGCGGACGGCGATGTCGGCTATCCGCAGGACCTCCTCCCCCGTGAGGGCTTCGGCCTTGACCAGGATCGTGGCCTTCCCCCCGGAGAGCACCACCACCGCGTCCTCGAAGCCCTTGGCGCGGATGAGGTGCTCGATGTCCGTCTCGAGGCCCACCGTGCGGGTTATCTCGAGCCAGAGAGCCGCAGCCTGCGCCGCGGACGCCTCGTCGACGCCCGGCTTGTCCAGGACCTCCCGGAGGAGCTCGAGCTGCAGACTGCGTGCCCGATGGCGTTCGAGACGGAACTCCATGAAAGTATCCCCACCGCCGCCCAGGAGGCCGGCGAGAGCCTCTCCCTCCTGCCCGCCGGGCGGCAGGAGGGAGAGGGCGGGCAGCGTCTCGTCCGACGCGCCGCCCTCCGGTGAGCCGCCCCCCGGCGCGATGCCGCCCTCCGTCGCGGGCCTCCCCTCGGCCGGGCCCGCGGTCGCCGCCAGCCCGTCCTCCCCGGACCGGCCGAGAGGCAGGTTCTCAAGGAGCAGGTCCCGGTTGGCTGCCACGTACCAGGCCGCAAGCGCAACCAGCGCCAAGAAGAAGATGAACCTCAGGATCTCCCTGCCTGAAACGATCATCGTGCTCCGGCCTCCTCACGACTTCTCTGCCGCACGGACCCCGACCCCGGCCGCCCCGGTCTCCCGGCCTGTCCTAGCCCCCCGGCAGGACGACCACCTTGTGGGCGGGGACCCCGAGCAGGGTCTGGACGGCCAGGGAGAGGACCGCCTTCACCCGCGGGTCGGCGGCGCCGCTGGCGACGACCACCACCCCGCGGACCCGGGGCAGGACGACACGCTCCACCACCGGCTGGCTCCCCGCGCCCTGGGAGACGACCACGGCCGTCCGGATCGTGTCGGTCTGGGTGACGACCCTGGTCCCCCCGCTCGCGTCCCGCTCCTCCGTCCTCTGCGTGCTCTCCGTGGTGTCGTAGCCGTAAACATACGTCGCCCCCGCTTCGAGGAACACCGCGACGGTCACCTTCCCGGCACCCTCGACCCTGGAGAGTATCCTCTCGAGGTCCTCTTCGAGCATCGCCTTGAGCTCATCCACCGTGGAGAGCCCTCCTGTCGGTCCCTGGGAGGCGGCCCCGGCCGTGCCCGCCCGGCCCGCCGAGGGCGCCACCTCGACGTGGGCCCCGGGGACGCCCGCCGCAGGACGGAGGAGGTCGGCCAGGCTCATGAGCCCGATGCCGATGACCACGACGAGGCCGAGAAGCCACAGGGCCTTCAGCGTCTGTCCCTTGATCCGCCCCTCGCGGCCGGAGGCCTGGACCAGCCCTGCCAGCCATGACCTCTCCTCTCCGGTTCCGGTCCGCCTCGCTTCCCGTTCCGCCATGTTCCCGTCATCACCCCCAACCTGTCCGGTTCCCCCGCGTTCAGGGCCAGACCTCGACCGTTATCCCTCCGGGAGGAACCCCCACCAGGAGAACGATGACACTCCTGAGGCGCCGGGCGAGCTCCTCCGCTTCCGCCGTCCGACCGGACCGGGGGCGGCCGCCGCCGGCCGCCGGTGACGGCACACCCGGCCGTTCCGCGGTCACGCTCCCACCGATGACGACGGGCTCGACCTTCACCGTGACCGGGCCTACCGGTTCGACAAGCCGGGCCGGGCTTCGGCCGCGGTCCGCATCGGCGGCCGCACCTTCACCGGCGCCGTCCCCTCCGGCCGAGGCCTCGGCTCCGGCTTCGGCTCCTCCCGCCGGCTCGAGCCAGACGGAGAGCCGCACGGCCTGTATGGCCCCGTAGGAGGCTGACGAGGGGTCGGTGTCGAGGTCCACCACGGCCTGTGCCGCCGCCACACCTTCCTCCCGCATGGCGACAGCCTCTATCTGGCTCTCCAGAGAGGCGCGGACGGCCGCGAGCGCCCTGTCCCTGGACGCCTCCCGGATGCGCGCCCCGTGCTCGAGCGCCCCTTCCAGCCCGGCGACAGCCGCGCCGCCGCTGAACTCCCATACGCTCATCGAGGCGAGGGTGTGGTCGACGGCGAATCCGCCCCCCAGGAGGGCGAGGACGGGCCGGGCCACGGCGAGCATGACGAAGAACCCGACGGCCACCCGGCCGAACCGCTTGAGGTCCCCCTCCGGCAGGAGCATCTCGAGAAGACCGGCCAGGAAGAGGACGAGGACGATCTCCCTCGTCCACAGGCGAAGCGCCTCGACGAACCCGCTCAAACCGGACCACTCCTCTCAGCGGGCCATGACCGCGGCCGTGGCCGCCCCGACGACGATAGCCAGCGAGATGAGGAACATGACGCCCACCGCAAAGGCCAGGACCATCATCAGGACCAGCGAGTTGGCGATGCTGTGGAGGCTCCCCACCAGCCGTCCCGCTCCCAGGGGCTGCACGACGGCCCCGGCCACCCGGAAGACGATGACGAGCGAGGCGACCTTGAGCAAGGGGAAGACCGTGTAGGCCACGATGGCGAGGGCGCCGACAACGCCCACCACGTTCTTCAGGACCAGCGAACTGCTCGCGACCACCTCGACCGCGTCCGACAGGAGTCCGCCGACGAACGGGATGAAGGCGCCCACGGCGAACTTGGCCGCCCGGACCGCCGCTCCGTCGAAGACCGCCCCGGCCGCCCCGTAGATGGCGGCCACCCCGAGGAAGGCCGACAGCAGGAGCCCCGTCACCACGACGGCCGCCTGCCGCAGCGTCTCGGACAGGGCCGTGAGCTGGAACCCGGTGAAGGCACGGGAGACGAGGTCCACGCAGGCGGCCGCGAGGACGACGGGCAGGACCACGTCACGGATGAACCCGGCGACGAACTCGACCGAGGCCACCAGGAGGGGGTGGAACAATCCGGCCGTGGTCACCGCTCCCAGGCTGGCCAGGAGGGTTATCATGACGGGGAGCATGGCCTGCATGAAGTCCACGAGCCGGTCGATGACCTCCCGACAGACATCTGTCGCCAGAAGGAAGCCCCCGACCCCCATGATGATGAGGACGATGTAGCAGACGGCAAACGCGAGTTGGCTCGTCTCGCGCCGGGCGAAGGCGCTCTGGATGTTCTCGAGCAGCCCGCAGAGCAGCGCGAGGATGACAAGGCGGCCCAGCAGGCCCGAGCCGGAGACCACCTCCCGCCCCAGACGCGTCATCACGGCCTTCAGGAAGCCGGTGAGGGTGTAGGCCCCTTCCCTCCTGACGAGCATGTCGATGACGTCCCGGACCCGGATGGGAGGCAGGTCCCCCTCCATCTCCCGTTCAAGCTGCTCCAGGAGGCGGTCGACGTCCCCCAGCCCGAGACCTTCGGCCTGGCGGACGACCTCGGCTTCGACCAGGTCTGCCGCTGCCTGCTCCGAACCGGGACCGCCCCCCGGGACCGGGCCGGCCCGGGCCGGTGGCGCCGCCTCGGCCCCGGG
>ENA-OSAF01000045-OSAF01000045.1-marine-sediment-metagenome-genome-assembly--contig:-NODE-45-length-61497-cov-78.519889_pt1 | contig 61497 bp, 65 predicted proteins | sample MGYA00237872_ERZ529318 | MGnify/ENA primary metagenome ERZ529318 (study PRJEB26369, sample SAMN03142813) | marine sediment metagenome | biome: marine; feature: borehole; material: sediment... | reverse complement strand
GGACGGCGCTACTTCAGCCTGGCCTCCATGGCCGCCCTCTACGGGACACAAAATGAGCAGGGAACCCCCGTAGAGGCAGTGGAGGAGGTGCTAACCGGGTAGCTTGAGTTCCAGAGGAAACCCTTTTACACCACTTGACGGGACGTGATCAAAAACTCCGTGCGCTTCAGCACCTAAGTCGTTTGGTATTGTGGTGAGAGAGCGGATATCGTTTTTGCGGAAATGGTGCGCAAAGTCCTGTTGCTAGTCCTGGTGCTGATCCTGGCCGTGGCCGTGCTTTTCTGGGCTGTCGTCGGCCGTCACCGGGAGGGCCCGGGGGTGAGACCGATCCCCAACTGGGTTCTTTATCCTTGGGAGTATTTCACCTGGGGATGGAATGCCTTGGTCCACCGCGGTGCCGAACCTCCGGAATGCGGGGACTTCGTGGCCTACTTCCCTGAGTGGAGCCCTGGCCCCATCCCCCACGCCGAGATCCCCCAGCACCCGTTCATGGCGGCCAACGGGGCCAGCAACATGCACTGCGATGCCTACATGAGCGACGCCTACGAGGCCAGCGGGCCCGTCGGACCGAACATCCGGGTGAAGTCGAGGACCCAAGGCTTTGGGGGTTACGGGACGATCACATTCGATAGCCGGGGGCGCTTGGTGGCGGTGTACAGCAACGGGCGGAGGTTCCAACTGGAGCTCATGGATCCCTATACCTTGGAAGAGTTGGCCTCTTACGACCTGCCTCCCCGACCCATTTACTGGCTCCTCCAGGGGGTTATGCCCTGGGAATACATCGGGGCGGGCATGTACTTCTACCTCGACAACGAGGATCGGGTCATCGTGCCCACCACCCGGAACACCGTCCTGGTGATCCAGGTCCCGGAGCCGGACGGCGAGTTCGAGTTGGTGCGCGAATACGACCTCCGCAACTATGTAGTCCCCATGAGCTGGCCCCACCAGGACAGTGTGGCCTGGGTTCTTCCCGATTGGGGAGGGGAGTACTATTGGTACGCCACCACCTGGGGGATAGTAGGCACCATCGAGATCGCAACCGGCGAGGTCCACACCTTGCGCCTGGAGGGTGAGTTGATTGAGAACTCCTTCGCCGTGGGCGAGGACGGCGTCTTCATCGTGTCCGACCACGCCCTATATCGATTCGTGCTTGGCGAGGATGGGGATATCGTGGTGGCCTGGCGCACACCCTACGATCGGGGCTCCCGCAAGAAGCCCGGACATATCTCTCGGGGATCGGGGACCTCCGTGTCGCTTATGGGGAGCCCGGAGGACGGGTTCGTGGTGATCACCGACAATGCCGAGCCACGGATCAATCTGCTGTTCGTGCGGCGCGCCGACGGGGAGGTGGTGTGTCGTCAGCCGTTGTTCCAGGAGGGGAAAAGCGGCACCGATGTCAGCGTGGCCTGCTTCGAACACGCCGACGCAGACGGGAAGGGCACGGGCGTCTACTCAGTCCTGGTGGAGAACAACTGGGGGCGCCATACTTTTCCCCGTTCCCGCCCGGTGGGAGGTCTCACCCGGGTGGATCTCGTGAGGAACCCCGACGGCTCGTACACCTGCCGGGAGGTCTGGACGAGCGAGGAGAAGAGCATCGGGGTGTTCAAGCTATCGCTGGGGAACGGGCTCGTGTACATGTACTGGCGGAGCGAGACTTGCCCGACCACCAAGTGGTACCTCACCGCCATTGACTTCGCCACCGGAAAGACAGTTTACAAGAAGCTGGTGGGAAGGGGCCTCGGCTACAACAACTGGGCGGGGGCCCTGTTTATCCACCCAAAAGGCGGCGTCCTCTACTCCACCACCATCTTCGGGTTGGTCATGATCAGCGACGCGGTGCCATGAATCGGAGCGCAGGCGGCGCACAGCGGCCTTCACACCTGGAGCATCCCGTGGCATTGGGGTCCGCCTGCAGCTGGCTCGGAGTCCTCCGCCGCGGTGGTCGAATAGATCCGGAGTTCCTCCCCCGGTGCCTGTTCGTGTGCACAAGCACCCTCGCCACCTCTTTCCTCAGGTTTGCGGAGCGCCTCCGCCACGGGCGGGCTATCCGCCGCACTGAGGTCCACCCCTCCCCCATCTTCATCATCGGCCACTGGCGGAGCGGGACCACGTTCCTCCACCACCTCCTATGTCAGGACAAGCAGTTCGGCTACCTCACCACGTTCCAGGCCATGGCGCCGGGGTTCTTCCTGGTCGGCGGGGGGAGGATAAGGCGTTTCCTGGAGAGGGAGACGCGGAAGCGCTACCCCACCCGGCTAATAGATAACGTGCCCCTCCTTCTCGACGCCCCGGAGGAAGACGAATTCGCCCTGGCCAATATGTGTCCTTACTCGTTTCTCCACAGCTTCAGCTTCCCTAGGAGAGCCCAGTACTTCTTCGAGAGGTATGTGCTGTTAGAGGGTATTTCCCAGCCGGAACTGGAGGCCTGGGTCAATACCTATCTGGAGCTATTGCGCAAAGTCACTCTCTCCTCCAGTGGTAAGCGCTTAATTCTGAAAAACTGTGCCAATACCGGGAGGATCCGGGTCCTCCTCCGCCTCTTCCCGGAGGCCAAGTTCATCCACATCTACCGCAACCCCTACCGCGTCTTCCTGTCCACGCTCCACCTACACCGCACCGTGCTCCCCCGGTCGCAGCTGCAGAGGATCGATCCCCGGGAGATCGAGGAGAACGTCCTCTTGTTCTACGAGCGGTTGATGAAGCGGTACCTGGAGGATCGGCATCTGATCCCGGAGGGGAACCTGGTCGAGGTGCGGTTCGAGGACCTGGAGCGGGCGCCCCTGGACGAGCTCCGGCGCATCTACATGGAGCTCGGCCTCCCGGGGTTCGAGACCGCGGAGCCGGCCTTCCGCACTTATTTACGCTCGGTCTCCGGCTACCGGAAGAACACCTACCGGCTGACCCCGGAGATTGTGGCTAAGGTGAACGAGCGCTGGGGGTTCGCCCTGGAACATTGGGGTTACGACCGCCTGAAACCCGGCCAAGCCCTCGGTTCGTGAGGGGTCTTACCACGCCTTTTACTTTTCTCAGTTTTTGGCTGGATCAGTGAGCCCCTAACCTGAGAAGGCGGAGGGCTTCGTCTACGTCCACCTCGGTGTCCACACACCCATCCCGAAGGAGCGGTAGCGTCAGGATCACCGGTTTCTCCTTTGCCGGGGTTTCCTCCACCGCCTGCACTCCCTCCAACAGCTCCTTGTAACAGGCGATGGCCAGGATCCCCTTGGGGGCCTTCTCCTTCACGAACCGCAGCGCCATGGCCCCGCCGGGGGCTACACATACCCCCTTGTACCCCAGCCGCTCCGCCTCGTCCCGCAAGCGCCCGATGGCACACGTGGCCCGATGGGGACAGTCCCTCGGGCACTGGAGCCCATCCCGGGTGATCTTCCCCGGACAATCCTCGCTCGGCCGGAGACAGTGGGGAAGGAGCAACACACGCTCCTTCACAGGCACGGCGGCGAACGCTTCCTCTTCTGTCAGAACCCGATTATCTGCACGCATACCTCACGCTCCCGGGGGCGGTCGAGCTCCACGAGGAAGATCCGCTGCCACCTGCCCAACGCGAGCTTCCCTTCCACCACGGGAATCGTCTCCGAAGCCCCGAGGATCAGGTGCTGGCAGTGGGCGTGGGCGTTGGGGCATTCGTCCTCGGTCATGTTGTGGGTGCGGATCTCGAAGTCGTTGTGGCGGTAGTACAGGTCCTTGGGAGCCAGCCGCTTCAGGAACTCCTCCATATCGGCAAGGAGCAGGGGCTCGTTCTCGTTGATGCGGATGGCGGCGGTCGTGTGGCGGGTGAATACGGTCACGATCCCCTGCTTAATCCCCGTTCGCTCCACGGTCTCCTTCACCTTCTCGGTGATATCCAAAAACTGCGGTGCGCGTTCGGTCCGTACGGAGAAGGTGTGCAGCTCGACCAAGGGCTGCAACGCAGTCCCGCTTTTCATCCTCCCTCACCTCCCAGCTCCCGCAGCCGTGCCACGACCTCCTCCACGAGCTCGTCCGGCGTGGATGCGCCGGCGGTGACTCCCACCCGCGAGAGTCCCCGCACCCATTCGGGACGTAATTCCGAAGCATCCTCGATGAAGTAGGTGGGGACGCCGGTGTGCTCACACGTCTCGGCGAGCTTCCTCGTGTTGGCGGAGTTACGCGACCCCACCACGAAAATGGCCTGCACTCGCTCCGCCAGCTCCAACGCGGCGCGGTAACGGCGGCCGGTCTCGGGGCAGGTAGTGTCCACCACCCGGAGGTCCTTGATCCCGCGGTGGATGCCGGCGATCACCTCCTGCACGAATCCCCAGAACGCCTTCTGGTCCTTGGTGGTCTGGGAGACGATCCCCAGCTTCCCTCCCTTGAACGGCGGGAGGTCGGCGGCGGACATGGTGGCGTAACCCTTGCCCTCGGTCCACGAGAGGATCCCCCTCACTTCGGGATGGGTTTCCTCGCCGTAAATGAGCACGGTATAGCCCTGCCGGGCCAGGTTCCGGGCCACTTCCTGAGCGCGCTTCACAATGGGACAGGTGGTGTCCACGAGGTCCAACCCCCGGCGCGTTATCTCCTCGTAGATCTCTCGGCCAGCGCCGTGGGCGGTGATGGCCACCGCAGGGGCTTGCACCTCCTCGAGGCTCTTCGCCACCGTGGCCCCTTTGCGGGAGAGGGTCTCCACCACCCGGGCGTTGTGCACGATGGCCCCCAGGGTAGCCACCCGGCCTTCCCGGGCGAGGTGTTCCTCGATCATCTCCACCGCCCGCCGCACCCCGGGGCAGAACCCGTACACCCGCGCCAGCTCGATCCTCAACCCGTTACGCGTCACGCGTTACGAGTCACCTCCTTCCGGTACCTCCCCAGCGCCATCAGGGGGAAGTAGTGCCGGTAGAGGTGGTAGCGAATCATGAAGTCAGTAGGGAACCCGGTGCCGGTGAAGTAAGGTTCGTCCCAAGTCCCGTCCTCCCGCTGGGTTTTTATCAAGTACTCGATACCCCGGCGAACCGCCTCGGAGCGGGCCTCCCCGGCGGAGATGAGCGCGAGGAGCGCCCAGGCTGTTTGGGAGGCGGTGGAGGGACCGCGGCCCCGGAGCTCCTTTTGGTGGTAGGACATGATGTCCTCTCCCCAGCCGCCGTCGTCGTTTTGGCGCTCGCGCAACCAGTCCACTGCCCGCCGTACCCGGGGGTCGTCCATGGGGAACTCCACTGCCTGCAGTGCTGGAAGCACCGCCCCGGTGCCGTAGATGTGGTTCACCCCCCAGCGGCCGAACCAGGAGCCGTCCTCCTCTTGCTCACGGAAGAGGTACGCGAGGGCCCGATCTAGAGGGCGGAAGCCCCGGCGGTACCCGAGCCTCCCCAGGCACTCCACGATGTGGGCGGTGACGTCCACGGAGGGGGGATCGATGATTTCCCCGAAGTCGGCGAACGGGATCTCCCGCAGGAACGCCTTGGTGTTGTTCCGGTCGAACGCGCCCCAGCCCCCGTTCTTGGACTGCATCCCCAACAACCACTCTAGGCCCCGGGAGATGGCAAAGTCCTTGGCCCGCTCGGGGAGATCGATCCCCAAAAGGGCCATCATCACCACCGCGGTGTCGTCGGTGTCGGGGTAGCAATTGTTGTCGAACTCGAACGCCCAACCCCCGGGGCGGGCCTTGCATTTGACCTGCCAATCGCCCCCCACGAAGATCTGCTCGGAAAGGAGCCAGTTTCCCGCCTTGAGGAGCGCCGGGTGGTCCGCCGGGAGCCCGGCGTCCCGCAGGGCGATGGCCGCGAGGCCCGTGTCCCACACCGGGGAAATACACGATTGCAGGCGGAATCCCCGTTCGTCCTCGATGGCGTAGCGCTCGAATCCCGTAAGGCCCTTCCGCATCACCGGGGACTCCAGGGAATAGCCCAGGGCGTAGAGGGCGATGAGGGAGTAGACCCACGGCGGCTGGATCCCACCCCAACACCCATCGGCCTCCTGGCGGGCCACGATCCACTCCTCCGCTGCCTTCAGGGCTCTTTTCCTGAGCGGCTTTATGTGCACGCGTTCGTAGGCCCGCAGTACTTTGTCGGCAGCGTAGAAGAAGCGACCCCAGGAGCTCCTCTTTCTCGGTAGGGAGAGGTCGGCGTTATCGCGGCCGCGGGGGAAAAGTTCGTCGATGCGCGCGTGCTCCGGGATGGGGAAGACGGGTTTCAGGACCCGCAGGATCGCCAGAGGCAGGATCGTCCCCCGGGCCCAGGAAGCGAAGGAGTAAAGGTTGACCGGAAACCAGGCCGGAAGGAGGACGAGCTCAGGGGGAAGCATTGGCGTCGCCTCCCAGGGCCACTCCCCCAGGAGTGCCAGCCAGATCTTGGTGAAGACGCGCGTCTTCTCCACGCCCCCCTGCCGGAGGATCCACTCCCGGGCCACCTGCATCTCTGGGGAGTCGGGATCCACCCCGGCCATCTTCAACGCCACGTAGGCCTCCACGGTGGTGGAGAGCTCCCCCGGTCCCCCGTGCCAGTTGGCCCAGAACCCCTCGGGGCGCTGCTCGGAGAGGATATAGCGGGCGATCTTCTCCCAGAGCTCTTGGGATCCGATCCCCAGGATGTGGGTGAGGAAAAGGTGTTCGGCGGTGATGGTGACGTTGGACTCGAGCTCCGCCCACCACCATCCCTCCGGGGACTGCCGCTCCAGGAGCCAGTCCACCGCCTTCTCGATCGCCTCATCCAGGTCCTCGATCCCACCGCGCCCACGGGGCTGCGGCCCGGGCCGAGAGGTGACGAGGTAAGCCCGTGGGTCGAAATCACCGACTTTTTTCTTTTCGTGAGCCATGGTCCTCTCCATCAGCGCTCACCCCCCACCGCTGGAGCCAGGGCTGCCGCGGCCCGTCCCAGCCGCCGGGCACAGGAGAGCGCACGGCCCGCCATGCGGACCCTGTTCCCCCGGGATATGTCATCCCACAGCACATCCAATACACATCGGACGACCACGAACGGTATCTCCCGGGAGCGGAGTTCCCGGGAGATGTGGTAGGACTCCATGTCCACTGCCACCGCATCCAGGGAGCGGCGGGCTTTTTCCGCCGGATCGGCGATCCCCTCCACCGTGGCGATGGGACCCACCTCCGCATCGGGGAGCCGCTCCCGCGCCCGCTCCACGAGCTCGGCGGGAAGTTCTATCTCTTCACCATTCCCGAGTACCACGTCGGCCAGCACCAACCTTCCCGGCACAAGGCGCGCGTGGGTCGCCCCGCAGAACCCGAGAACCACCACTCCATCGGGGTCGAGTTGCTTTAGGGCCTGCGTGAGGCGCTCCCGGGCCCGATGGCCGATCCCCGTCCGCACCCGGGGCATCCCCCACACGAACGCAAGCTCCGTCCGCAGCGCCGCCACGGCCACGATCATCCCCGCCCCCTCCGGAACACCGGCACCATCAGCCACGGCTTGTTCAGTAGCTCAAGCACCGTCTGGGGCTCGAACCCAGAATGGAGCATGCACCCAGCGCACCGGGGATCCTTCCCCGGGCCATACCGCTCCCAGAGCCCGGGGTCCAGGATCTCCCCCAGATCATCCGCGTGTGCGTCGGCAATGAGATAGCAGGGTTTTCTCCAGCCCTTCACCGTGTAGGTGGGGATGGCCCAGGCGGCGCATTCCCGGTAGTCCCTGTATCCCCGCAGGAAATCCAGGAACAGGGGGTTGTCGTAGAACGGGAACCTCTCGTTCCCGTTAAGGAGCTCGCGGAAGACCCGGATCGATTCCTGCTTCTGCAGGAAGAGGTCCTTCTCGGGGACGGCCTCGTAGGCATACCCCGGCGAGAGCATCAGCCCCTCCACCCCGAGGCGGGTGAGCGTGCGGAAGAGTTCCTTGAGGTCCGGGACGTCCGATCCGTGGAACACGGTGGTGTTGGTGCACACCCGGAACCCACGCCTCATGGCCTCCTCGATGGCGGCGATGGCCTCCCGGTAGGTCCCGGGACGCTGGGTCACCTCGTCGTGCACCCGCTCCGTTCCGTCGAGGTGCACCACGAAGCAGAGCCGCTTATTGGGCCTGAATTTATCCAGCGATTCGCGGAGGAGAAGTCCGTTGGTGCAGAGGTAAACCCAGCGGTGCTGTTCTATCAGACCACGCACGATCTCGGTGATGCCAGGGTGCAAAAGGGGCTCCCCGCCGGAGACCGAGACCACCGGGGCCCCGGCGGCCTCCGCGGCCCGCAGGGCCTCATCCACCGGCATCCTTATGTGCATCACATCTTGGTACTCGCGGACCCTCCCGCAGCCGATGCAACGGAGGTTGCAAGCCTCCAGGGGCTCGAGCATCAGCACGATGGGGAATAGCTTCCCCCTCCGCGGCCACTTCCGCCGCGGGAAAAGGTACCTCGCGAGCTCAAGCTCCATCGTCAACGGACGTCCCATCTCACGCCTCCCGATCCACGAGGAAGGAGAGCAACTCCCCGAAGGCGATCTTCGCCCACGGCTCCCAGGGAAGCCCCGCCGCGATGCGGTCGGCCTCACGAACGTACTTCCGCGCCTCACCCGCGGTGGCCTCCTTGGAGCCCGTAGACTCCAGCCGCCGGAGAACCTCTTCCAGGGGGAAGGGATCCTGGGCGAGAAGCTCTTCAAGCGAGGGATCCCGCTCCAGGGCGTAAGCCACGGGGAAGGAACGCTTCCGGCGCAGAAGGTCACTTCCCACTGGCTTCCCCGTCACTTCGGGGTCGCCCCAGATCCCGATCCAGTCGTCCCGGATCTGGAACGCAAGTCCTAATACCTCCCCCAGTGCCCGGAGCTTTCCCCGGAGCCCCTCATCGGCGCCGGCGGCGATCCCTCCGAGCTCCAGAGCACAACCGATGAGGGCCCCGGTTTTCTTTCGTGCCATATCCAGGTACTCCGCCACTCCGGCGGCCCGGCCTTCTAGGGAAAGATCCAGGACTTGTCCTTCGATCATGCGGTAGGTCGCGGAAAGGAGCGTTTTCTGTGCGGCCAGGGACATCTCAACGGCCAGGGTTTTCGCCTCCAGGGAACTGCGCAGGGCCAATACCAAGAGGCCGTCCCCGGCGTTTATCGCCTGCTCCACCCCATAGACTTTCCACACCGTGGGCCGGCCGCGGCGCAGTTCGTCCTTGTCCTGGATATCGTCGTGGATTAGGGAGAAGTTGTGCACGAGCTCAAGCGCAACCGCCAAGGGAAGGGCAGCGTCTATTTGGCCCCCCAGGGCCTCGCAGGAGAAGCAGACCAATGAGGGCCGGAGGAGCTTTCCCCCGATCCCGGGCCCGGGGCTCCCGTCCGCCTCCTGAAGCCCCATGTGGTAGGAAAACATTTCCCCCAGAGGCCCTCTTTCCTGCAGGACCCCTTCCAGCCGGGCTACAATGGGTTCGCGGTATTTCCTCAATATCTCCGGGGTAGCCATGGGAACACCTGTCCAAGGATAAAGGCCCGGCGCCCCTGCGGGGATGGGGAAACCGTATTAATCCGCACACCTCCTCCATTTTGTTCGGGTAGTGACCCCCCTTGTACTACGTGGATGACCACTTTTCGACAATAGCACCACGAAAAAATGGGCGGCGTCCACCTTCCGACGCCACCCGTCACGGCCAGGCTTGATTTGCCCTTCAGGACCTCACTTGGCGTAGACCTTTCCCTTCACGAACGTGGCGGTGGTCTCCCAGAGCTTCCCGTGGGGCCTGCGGAGGCGGTGCGCCTCCACTTCATACACATAGGCGGATATCCGCACGTCCCGCGGGATAAGGGGGTGTGTACGGAGGATCTCGATGTTCATCAACGCCACATCGTCTGGGGACGTGGCTCCCAAGTCGTGGAAGAACTTCCACCAGCAGGCGAACGCCCGATCATTCGGGAGCCTGAGCTCGGGGAGAAACGGGTCCAGCTGGAGCTCCTCGGGCTTAATCCCCTGGGAGCGGAAGTACTCCGCCACCTCCTGGCCGAGGAACCGGAGCATACCGCAGTCGGTGTGGGTGACCACGATGATCTCTTCCGTGCCGAAGAAGTTGGTGGTGAGGGCAGCTGACCTGATGGCATCGTCCGTCACGATGCCCCCGGCGTTGCGAAAGATGTGGGCATCGTCGGGGCCGATCCCCAGTACCTCCTCAATGCGCAGCCGCTCGTCCATGCAGGTGAGGACCCATAGTCGTTTATTGTTCGGAATCCCCTTGACCCGCCGAAGGGCGTAGTCCTCCCGCCGCTCTATCTCCACCTCAATACGTTCGCTCACCATTCACCTTCACCCCGCTTTTAGATCTCACCCCTGGTCCTGGAAGATCCAGGTGGAGAGATAACGCTCTCCGGTGTCCGGCAGAATCACCACGATGAGCTTCCCTTCGTTCTCCGGCCTCTTGGCCACCTCCAGCGCCGCCCAGGTGGCTGCTCCGGATGAGATCCCCGCCAGAATCCCCTCTTCTCTCGCTAACCTGCGGGCCATCTCTGCGGCGTCCTCGTCCGCGACCCGGACGATTTCGTCGATGAGATCCGTGCGGAGCACGTCCGGCACGAACCCGGCCCCGATCCCCTGGATCTTGTGTGGACCGGGCTTCCCGCCCGAAAGCACCGGGGAACTGACCGGTTCCACGGCGATGGCTTTGAACTCCGGCTTCCTTTCCTTGAGGACTTCGGCCACCCCGGTGATCGTGCCCCCGGTACCAACCCCGGCGACCAGGATGTCCACCCGGCCCTCGGTGTCCCGCCAGATCTCCTCTGCGGTGGTGAGGCGGTGGATCTCGGGGTTCGCTGGGTTCTTGAATTGCTGGGGCATGAAGTAGTTTGGGTTCTTCGCCACCAGCTCCTCCGCTTTCCGCACGGCCCCGGGCATGCCCTCTTCACCTGGGGTGAGGATCAACTCGGCCCCCAACGCCTTGAGAAGCTTGCGCCGTTCCAGGGACATCGTCTCCGGCATGGTGAGGATTAGGCGATACCCCCTAGCGGCGCAGACGAAGGCCAGGGCGATGCCGGTGTTCCCGCTGGTGGGTTCGACGATCACGGTGTCCTCGTTGATAAGGCCCTTCTCCTCGGCGTCGAGGATCATCGATACCCCGATGCGATCCTTCACGCTGCTTAAGGGATTGAAGGACTCGAGCTTGGCCACCACCTCGGCCTTGAGGCCGGCGGTGACTCGGTTAAGCCTCACCAAAGGAGTATTGCCGATGAGCTCCGTAAGATCCTTGGCGATCCCCCTGGTCAACTTTGGGATCTCGATCCCCTTGTACTTGAGTGTCTCCACGGCTTGACCCATCGTGCCTCACCTCCAAATTCCATCAAATGTAATACATCGCAGCCTCGAGTTGCTCCTTCTCCCGTTGGCGTTCGGCCAGGTCCCGGAGGGTAGTCGAAGCGAGGACCTGGACCATCGCCTCCCGAACCTCAGCCCACAGATCGCGGACGGCGCAGAAGCGGGAGCGGGCACAGGCTCCGGGGTCGTCGACACACTCCATGGGTGCCAGCGACCCCTCCAGGATTCGGATCACCTCGTCGAGCCGGATCTCCGCGGGGTCCCGCGCTAAGTAGATGCCCCCGCCCACGCCCCTTTTGGTGCGCACGATCCCCGCGGCCACCAACGGGGCGATGAGGCGCTCGAGATACGGCAGGGGCAACTCCTGACGTCGGGCAATGTCCCGCAGGGGGACGGGCTCTTCGGCCCTGTGGAGCGCGAGATCCAGGAGGACCCGGACACCATACGCCGTTTTGGTGGAAAGCTTCATCTCACCTCCTATTGTTGATATTCTTGATCAACAAAAATTATAAATCAACTTTTGCAACAATTCAAGCTCGGATACACCACGGAACCCGAAGAAGGGAATATAGAGCCCGCTTTCCCCCGGCTCCCCGATTAAACCCGTGTTTTTGGAGACCCTTTCACCAAGCGATACGCCGAGCTCGGAGGTTCAGGACATCACAGTACGAACTTCTCCACGCCTCAAGCCGCCTTCTCCTGCGCTCCTTCGCGGAGGTTCGCCGCGGTGGAAACCGGAGTGAGCCAGCCGTGGCGGTCCGGGATCTCCCCCCGCACGATCCCGAAGAACTCCTCTTGGAGCCTGCGGGTGATGGGGCCGCGCTTTCCTTCCCCCACCGGGATCCCGTCCACCGAGCGGATGGGGGTGATCTCCGCTGCCGTCCCGGTGAAGAACGCCTCGTCCGCGAGATACAATCTCTCCCGGGAGATGAGCTCCTCCCGCACCGGGATCCCCAGGTCATCCGCCAGGGCCATCACACATCTCCGGGTCACCCCACCTAGGATGGAAGCCGAGAGGGGCGGGGTGTAGAGGACCCCGTCCTGGACGACGAACAGGTTCTCGCCGCTTCCCTCGCTGACGTAGCCGAAGACGTCCAGGGCGATCCCCTCCACGAAACCCTTGTCCTTGGCCTCCATAGCGATCAACTGGGAGTTGGTGTAGTGTCCCCCGGCCTTGGCCAAGGCGGGATAGGTGTTCGGCGCCATCCGGAACCATGTGGAGACGCATACGTCCACCCCGCGGTTCAGGGCCTCTTCCCCGAGGTACGCGCCCCATTCGATGGTCAGGATCGTCACCTCTACCGGACAGTCCTTCCGCGGGTCGAGGCTGAAGCTCCCCAAGCCCCGGAACACCAGCGGACGGATATAGCAAGCTTCGTGTTCATTTTTGGCCACAAGCTCGATGATCGCCTTCTTCAGTTCCTCCCTGGGGAAAGGAGGTTCCATGCGATAGATCTTGCAGGAGCCGTACAATCGGTCCAGGTGCTGGTCCAAACAGAAAATCGCGGGACCGCGCGCCGTCGCGTATGAGCGGATCCCCTCGAAGATGCTGGAGCCGTAGTGGAGGGCGTGTGTGCCTACGTGGACTACCGCTTCCTCCCACGGGACGAACTCGCCGTTGAACCATACCCACCTTCCGTTCTTAAGCACCATCTCTTTTTTGACCGCCATCTTCCCTCCTTCTTGCCCAGTTGATCAATCCTCCCGCGTGCAGGATCTCCAGGATGAACGGCGGCAGCGGGTTAGCCTTAAAGGAGGTCCCATTTTCCGCATCCGCGATTATCCCCTTGCCCAAGTCCACCGAAATCCAGTGTCCTTCCGTGATTTCTCCGAGCTCGGGGCACTCGAGGACCGGAAATCCCAGGTTCACCGCGTTCCGGAAGAATATCCGGGCGAAGCTTTTCGCCACCACGCAAGCCACCCCGGCGCCCTTGAGCGCCAGTACCGCATGCTCCCGGGAGGAGCCACAGCCGAAGTTCTCCCCCGCCACCAGGATGTCCCCCGGCCGGATCCTTTCGGGAAATCTCGGGTCGAGCCCCTCGAGACAATGGCGCCCGAGCTCCGCTGAATCGGTGGTCACCAAATACCGCGCGGGGATGATGGCATCCGTATCGATGTCATCCCCCACCACCAAGGCCCTTCCCTCCAAGATCATCGTTCCTCCTCCCCGGTGAGCTCCTCCGGCGACCCGATCCGCCCCAGGACCGCGGAAGCCGCCGCCACCGCCGGGTTCGCGAGGTACACTTCGCTCTCGGGGTGACCCATCCGGCCCCGGAAGTTGCGGTTGGTGGTGGAAATACACCTTTCCCCGGCCCCCAGTACCCCCATGTGCCCCCCGAGGCACGGGCCGCAGGTGGGGGTGGAGAGCACCGCTCCCGCCGAGAGGAAGACCTCCGCCAGCCCCTCCCGTACCGCGCGGAGGAAGAGCTCCTGGGTCCCGGGGATGACGATGCAGCGCACCTCGGGGTGCACCGTCCTCCCCCGCAGCACCTCCGCCGCGACGAGGAGGTCCCGCCAGCGCCCGTTGGTGCAGCTTCCGATGACCACCTGATCGATGGATATCTTTTCGAGCTCGTCCACGGGGGCCACGTTCGCCGGGGAGTGGGGCCGGGCCACCATGGGTCGCAGGGCCCCGAGGTCCACTTCCACGGCCTCGGCGTAGTGCGCGTCCGGATCGGGGTACACCGGCGTGAATTCCCGGACGGCCCTCCCGGAAAGGTAGGAGAGAGTCACCTCATCTGGAGGGAAGAGCCCCGCGGTGGCCCCGGCCTCCACCGCCATGTTGGCCACGGTGAGCCGATCGTCCAGGGGCAACGCTCCCACCGCGCCCCCGAACTCGAACGCGCACCAGTTGGCCCCGCTCGTCCCCAACACCCCGATGAGGTGGAGGATCAGGTCCTTCCCCATGGCCCAGCGGGGAAGCCTTCCCTTGAGTTCTACTCGGATCGTCCGGGGCACCCGCAGCCAAGTACTTCCCGTGGCCATGGCGTAGCCGATGTCGGTGGAGCCCATCCCGGTGGCGAACGCCCCCAGGGCTCCGTAGGTACAGGTGTGGGAGTCCCCGCCCACAACGATCTCCCCGGGGAGGACCAATCCCCGCTCGGGAAGGAGCACGTGTTCGATGCCCCCCCGCCCCACCTCGAAGTAGAGGGTTTCCTTTTCCCGAGCGAACTCCCGCACGATCCGGCACTGTTCGGCGCTGCGCACGTCCTTGTTGGGGGTGAAATGGTCCGGGACCAGGGCCACCCGGGAGGGATCGAAGACCCGCTCCGCCCCCAGTTCCCGGAACGTGCGGATCGCCAGCGGGGCCGTGATATCGTTGGCGAGGACGAAGTCTACCGGTACCTCCACGAACTCCCCCGCCTCAACCTGCCGCCCCGCGTGGCGGGCGATGATGGCCTCGGCCAGGGTCATCCCCATGGCTCCCCCCTGAGATAGGCGCACACGAGCTTCCCGAACTCCGCGGTGGTCACCGTCTTCCCCTCCTCCCCGGGGAGGTCGGGGGTGTGGTAGCCCGCCCCGAGGACCGCCCACACCGCCTCCCGGAGCCTTTTGCCTTCCCTCTCGCGACCCAAGCCGACCTCGAGGAGCATGGCCGCCGAGAGCAGGGCAGCCACGGGGTTGGCAATGCCCTTCCCCGCGATGTCCGGGGCTGAGCCGTGCACTGGCTCCGCCAGGGGCGGACCATCCCCCAGGTTCAGCGATGGGGCCATCCCCAATCCTCCGCCCCACACGCTGGCCTCATCGGAGAGGATGTCCCCGAAGAGGTTCGGGGTGAGCACCACATCGAACCGTTCCGGGGCTTTGGCGAGCCACATGGCCATGGCGTCGACGAGCATCTCCTCCGCCTCAACGTCGGGGTAATCCCGCGCCACCTCCAGGGCCACGGCCCGGAAGAGGCCGCAGGTCTTCCGCATCACGTTGGCCTTGTGGACCACGGTCACCTTTTTGCGGCGCTTCCGGGCGAGCTCGAACGCCAGCCGGGCGATGCGGGCCGAGGCCTCCCGGGTGATCACCCGCAGGGCCACGGCGGATCCCTCGTCCCCCCACTCGGTGCGGACGTAGAGCCCCTCGGTGTTCTCCCGCACGATAAGGAGGTCCACCCCCCGTCGCAGCCCCGGGAGCGGTGGGGACACGGTGGGCCTCAAGTTGGCGTAGAGGCGGAGCCTTTGCCTCAGGGTGAGGATCACCGGCTCGTACCCCGGGACGTCCTCGGAGGGGGCGGAGATGGCCCCGAAGAGGATCCCATCGGAGGCGTCGATGGCGGCCCAGGTCTCTTCCGGGATCGCCACTCCCCTCTTCTCGAAGCACTCGAACCCAGCCTCGGCCGGCACGAACTCGAGATCCGGGGCCACCGTCCGCAATGCCTCCACCGCGGCCGGCACCACCTCGTGGCCGATCCCGTCCCCCTCGATGACACAAATACGGTTGCTGCCGTGACGCGTGACGCGTGGCGCGTGACGGCTCACTTTTGGCCTCCTTTCGCCGCCAGGAGCTTGTTCAGGGCGTTCAGGTACGCCTTGGCGCTCGCCACCACGATGTCGGTGGAAGCCCCCTGGCCACTGAATAACCGCGGCCTCCCGTTCTCCCCCTTCACCTCGGGGGATTCCACCGTGATGGAGACCTCTCCCATGGCATCCAGCCCCCCGGTGATGGCCTTGATGGTGAACGCAATGAGCCTCGGCTCCTCGCCCACGATGCGGTTGATGGCCCGGTAGACGGCGTCCACGGGGCCGGTGCCGTGGTTGGAGTCCACCAACACCCGGCCATCCGGGGCCTTCAGGGCCACGGTGGCGGTGGGGATCCCCTTGTCGCCGCAGACCACCTGGACCTGCTCCAGCTTGTAGATCTCCGCGGGACGGAAGAGCTCGTCGGCTACGATGGCCTCCAGGTCCGCCTCGCTCACCTCCTTCACGTCAGCCAGCTCCTTGAACCGGGCAAAGACTCGCTCGAGTTCCTCGTCGGAGAGCTCATATCCGAGGCTCCGGAGCTTCTCCTTGAGGGCGTGGCGCCCCGAGAGCTTCCCCAGGACGAGCTCGCTCTTCGAGAACCCTACCGCCTTGGGGTCGATGATCTCATAGGTGGAACGCTCCTTCAGGACCCCGTCTTGGTGCACCCCGGACTCGTGGGCGAAGGCGTTGGCCCCCACGATGGCCTTGTTGGGCGGGACCGAGATCCCCGAGATGGAGCCCACCAGGCGGCTGGTGCGGACGATCTCCTGGGTGTTTATCCCCGTACCGAGCCCGAAGAGGTCCCCCCGCACCGCGAGGGCCATGACCACTTCCTCCAGCGCGGCGTTTCCGGCCCGCTCCCCCAGGCCGTTCACGGTGCACTCCACCTGCCGCGCCCCGGCAGCCACCGCGGCCAAGGAATTGGCCACCGCCAGGCCCAGGTCGTCGTGGCAGTGGACGGAAATCACCGCCCGGCCGATGTTGGGCACGCTCTCCACGATCCCGCGGATGAGGGATGCGAACTCGCTGGGAATGGAATAACCCACGGTGTCGGGGATGTTCACCGTGGTCGCCCCGGCCTCGATCACAGCCTCCAGCACCTCGTAGAGGAAGGCGGGATCGGTGCGGGAGGCGTCCTCGGGGGAGAACTCCACATCGGGGCAGAGGGACCTCGCGTAGGCCACCATCTCCCGCGCCCGCTCAAGCACCTCCTCCCGGGAGAGCCTGAGTTTGTGACGCAGGTGCACGTCCGAGGTGGCGATGAACACGTGGATCCTGGGCCGCTGGGCGTAGCGGATCGCTCCCCAAGCGGCGCGGATGTCCTCCTCCCGGGCCCGGGCCAGGCCGCAGATCACCGGGCCCTCCACCTCCAGGGCGATCCTGCGCACCGCCTCGAGGTCCCCGGGCGACGCCGCGGGGAACCCCGCCTCGATCACGTCTACCCCTAACCGCGCCAACTGCCGCGCGATCCGGAGCTTCTCCTCCGGAGTGAACGAGACCCCCGGGGTCTGTTCCCCGTCCCTCAGGGTCGTGTCGAAGATCAGAACCTTCCCTCCAACCGAAGTCCCATCTACACCACCTCCTTAGATCCAGCGTCGGATCAGGGGATACTCGAGGCTATCGGCCAAGGCCTGCCAGCTGGCCTCGATGATGTTGGGGGAGCTCCCCACCGTGGCCCAGGAGTGCTCTCCGTCGGAAGCGAGGATCAAGACCCGCACCGTGGCCTCCGTCCCTGCCCCCTCGTTCAGGATCCGCACCTTGTAGTCCGTGAGTCGCACCCGCTCGAGCCCTGGGTAGAAGGGGAGGAGGGCCTTGCGGATCGCCCGGTCCAGGGCGTGCACGGGGCCGTTCCCCTCCGCCGCGGTGTGCATCACCTCCTCCCCCACCCGCACCTTCACCGTGGCCTCGGCGAGGATCTCCTTGCCCACCCGCTTCTCCACCAACACCAGGAAATCCAGGAGCTCGAAGGGGGGGTCGTAGTCGGGGCGCGAACGCCGGAGGAGTAGCTCAAAAGAGCCCTCGGCCCCCTCGAACTGGAACCCCTTCCCCTCGAGATCCTTCACCGCCCGCACCACCCGCCGTGCCTCCTCGGGGGGGAGGTCCAGGCCCAACTCCGCCGCCTTCATCTCCACGTTCGCCTTTCCCGCGAGCTCCGAAACCAGCACCCGGGACCGATTCCCCACGAGCTCCGGATCGACGTGTTGGTAGCTCTTCGGGACCTTCTTGAGGGCGTCCACGTGGATCCCCCCCTTGTGGGCGAAGGCGGACCGGCCCACGTAGGGCTGGTAAGGGTCGTGGGGCATGTTGGCGAGCTCGGCCACGAAATGGGAGAGGGCCGTGAGCTCCCGTAGCCGCTCCTGGGGTACCACCTCGAGCCCCATTTTGAGCTGGAGATCCGGGACCACCGCGCACAGGTCGGCGTTGCCGCAGCGCTCGCCGTACCCGTTCACCGTGACCTCCACCAGCTCCGCCCCTCCCCGGACCGCGGCCAGGGTGTTGGCCACCGCCAGGCCCCCGTCGTTGTGGGCGTGGATCCCCAGGTGCGCCGCGGGGAACTCCCGGCGCACCGTCGCGGCGATCTCCTCCACTTCCCAGGGGAGCGTCCCCCCGTTGGTGTCGCAGAGGACGAGCCAATCGGCCCCGGCCTCGGCCGCCGTCCGCAGGACCTCCAGGGCGTAATCGGGGTCCTCCTTGAACCCATCGAAGAAGTGCTCGGCGTCGAAGAAAACCTCCACCCCGTGGGATTTCATCAGGGCCACCGAATCCGCGACCATCAGGAGGTTCTCGGCGCGCGTGGTGCGCAGGACCTCCTCCACGTGCAGCCCCCAAGCCTTCCCCACCAGGGCCACCGCCGGGGCCCCCGCGGCGAGAATCGCCCGGAGGTTAGCGTCATCCTCGGGGGGCACCCCGGCCCTGCGGGTGCTCCCGAAGGCCACGAGCACCGTCCCCCCGAGATCCAGATCCCGCGCGTGGGCGAAGAACTCGGTGTCCTTGGGGTTCGCCCCGGGCCAGCCGCCCTCGATGTAGTGGGCCCCGAAATGGGCCAGGCGCTCGCAGATCCGGAGCTTCGTCTCCAGGGAGAAAGAGATCCCCTCTCCCTGGGCCCCGTCCCGGAGGGTGGTGTCGTAGAGCCGGACTCCCACGCCCTCACACCTCCTTGGGAGGTAACCAGGGCATCATCCGTCTGAGCTTCCGCCCCACCTCCTCGATGGGGTGTTGTCTTTCCTTCCGCCGCATGGCGTTGAAGAAGGGCCGGCCGGCCAGGTTCTCCAGGATCCAGTTCCGGGCGTGGGTTCCGTCCTGGACCTCCCGGAGGATGCGCCGCATCTCCTCTTTGGTCTCCTCGGTGACGATCCTGGGGCCGGCCACATAGTCCCCGTACTCGGCGGTGTCGGAGATGGAGTGGCGCATGTAGGTGAGGCCTCCCTGTTGGATCAGGTCCACGATGAGCTTGAGCTCATGCAAACACTCGAAGTACGCGATCTCCGGCTGGTACCCGGCCTCCACCAGCACCTCGAACCCGGCCTTGATCAGGGCCGAGACCCCTCCACACAGCACCGCCTGCTCCCCGAAGAGGTCGGTCTCCGTCTCCTCGGCGAAGGTGGTCTCGATCACCCCGGCCCGGGTGCAGCCGATCCCCTTGGCGTAGGCCAGGGCCAGCTCCACCGCCTTGCCGGTGGCGTCCTGGTAGACCGCCAAAAGCCCGGGAGTGCCGCCCCCCTCCACGAAGATCTCCCGTACCCGATGGCCCGGGGCCTTGGGGGCCACCATGATCACGTCCACGTCCGGGGGAGGCACGATCTGGCCGTAGTGGACGTTGAACCCGTGGGCGAAGAGGAGGCACTTCCCCGGCGATAGGTGTGGCGCGATCGCCTCCCGGTAGACCTCGGGCTGCGCTTGGTCGGGGATGAGGATCGCGATGAGGTCCCCCTCCTTCGCCGCCTCGGGGATCGGGAGGACCCGAAGCCCGGCTTCTTTCGCCTCTTTCCACGATCTGCCCCCCTCCCGGAGCCCCACGACCACGTGGACTCCTGAGTCCCGGAGGTTCAGGGCGTGGGCGTGGCCCTGGGAGCCGTAGCCGATCACCGCCACCGTCTTCCCCGAGAGGACCTCGAGGGACGCGTCGTTCTCGTAATAGATCCGCGCCAAAGTTCACCTCCTATTTGAGCACGTTTATGCGGAACTCCTTGGGGCGGGCGCCCCGCACCATGGCCACCGGACCCGTGCGCACGATCTCCTCGATCCCGAAAGGTTCGAGCAGGGTGATAAGGTGGTTTACCTTTTCCTCGGTCCCGGTGACCTCCACCATGAGGGAGTCGTGGTCCACGTCCACCACCTTGGCCCGGTAGAGCTCCACGAGCTGCGCCACCTCCCCTCGCTGTTCCGAGGTAGCCCGCACCCGGATGAGCGCCAGCTCCCGGACCACCGCGGGCTCCCCGGTCACGTCCCGAACTTCGATGACGTCCACTAGCTTTTCCAATTGTTTTTTGACCTGCTCGATCACCCGGTCGTCCCCCTCCACCACGAAGGTCATGCGGGAGATCCCCGGGGTCTCGGAATGTCCCACCGCCAGGGATTCGATGTTGTAGCGGCGGCGCCGAAACAGGCTCACCATGCGGTTCAGTACCCCGGGCCTGTCCACCACGGCCGCCACCAGGGTGTGCCTCATCGCACCTCCTTTCGCTGGGGGAGGATCACCTCGGAGAGGGACCGCCCTGGGGCCACCATGGGGAAGACGTTCTCCTCCGGCTCCACCCGGAAATCGATGAGGACCGGGCCCTCGGTCTCCAGGGCCTCCGCGATGGCCGCCCGGACATCGGCCCGCCTGTCCACCCTCAGGCCCCGGATCCCATAGGCCTGGGCCACCCGGGCGAAATCGGGGTTGTGGAGGCAGGTGGCGCAGTAGTTACGGTTGAAGAAGAGCTCCTGCCACTGGCGCACCATCCCGAGGTAGCCGTTGTTTATCACCGCGATCTTCAAGGGAAGGCCCTCTTGCACCACGGTGGCGAGCTCCTGGATCGTCATCTGGATGCCCCCGTCCCCCACGATCACCCACACCGGGAGATCCGGCCGCCCGATCTGGGCCCCGATGGCCGCCGGCAGGGCGAACCCCATGGTCCCCAACCCGCCGGAGGTTATGAGGCTTCCGGGGAGTTCGTGGAGGTAGTACTGGGCCTCCCACATCTGGCTCTGGCCCACATCGGATACCACCAGGGCCCGGCCTTCCGTGGCGCGCCAGATCTCGTGGATCACGTACTGGGGCAGGAGCCTCCCTTCCTCCCTCAAGGGTTCGTCCCAGCCCGCCTCGCGTTTCCACGACTCGATCTCCGCGTGCCAGTCACTCCTCTTTTTGGGCTCCACCAAGGGAAGGAAGGCCGCGAGGAACTCCCGCGCGTCGGCGACGATCGCCAGATCCGGCACGATGTTCTTCCCGATCTCCGCGGGATCGATGTCCACGTGGACGATGGCGGCGTTGGGGGCGAACGCCTTGGGATCGCCGATGACCCGGTCGTCGAACCGCATCCCCACCGCTATGAGAAGGTCACAGGTCTGGACGGCCCGGTTCGCCTGCAGGGTTCCGTGCATTCCCACCATCCCCAGGGAGAGCCGGTGGGACCCGGGGATGGCCCCAATGCCCAGGAGGGTGGTGGCCACGGGGATATCCCCCTTCTCGGCCAGGGCCAAAAGCTCCGTGTGTCCGCCCGCGAGCAACACCCCGTGGCCCGCGAGGATCAAAGGGCGTTCCGCGGTGTTGAGGAGCTCACCGGCCCGCTCCAGGAGATCCTCGGGGAGGGGACGCTTGGGTGGGTGACCAGGGATCTCCGGCTCCTCGGGGTAGCGGAACTCCGCTTCCTGGGCCTGAGCGTTCTTGGCGATGTCCACGAGCACCGGCCCGGGGCGCCCGCTGCGGGCGAGGAAGAACGCTTCTTTCAAGACACGGGCGAGCTCCCCCGCCTCGGTGACGAGGTAGTTGTGCTTGGTGATGGGAAGGGTGATCCCGGTGATGTCCGTCTCCTGGAAGGCGTCGGTCCCGATCATGGAAGATGGGACCTGGCCGGTGATGGCCACCAGGGGGATGGAGTCCATGTACGCCGTGGCGATCCCAGTGACCAGGTTCGCTGCCCCGGGGCCCGAGGTGGCCAAGCACACCCCCACCTTCCCGGTGGCCCGGGCATAACCGTCGGCGGCGTGGGCCGCTGCCTGCTCGTGGCGCGTGAGCACGAACCGGACGGGGTAGCGGGGGAGGGCATCGGTGATGTGGATCACCGCCCCGCCGGGGATCCCGAACACCACCTCCACCCCCTCCGCCACGAGACACTCCCACAGGATCTCGGCTCCGGAACGCTTCATCTTCCCTCCTTGGCGAGGATCGCCCCCCGGGCCGCGGATGCGATCTGGGCCGCGTAGCGGGGCAGGTACCCGGGGGGCGTCTCCGGCTCCCTGGGTTTCCACTGGGAAAGCCGTCTCTCCACCTCCTCCGCGGGAACGAGCAGCTCTAGACGCTTTTCGGGGATGTCGATCTCGATCTCGTCCCCATCCCGGACGGCGGCAATGGGGCCTCCGGCGGCGGCCTCGGGGGAGACGTGGCCGATGGCGGCCCCCCGGGTGGCCCCGGAGAAGCGGCCGTCGGTGATCAGGGCCACCCGGTCGTCGGCCCCCATCCCCGAAAGCAGCGCCGTGGGGGTGAGCATCTCGGGCATCCCAGGGGCCCCTTTGGGGCCCACGTAGCGAATGACGATGACATCCCCGTCTTCGAACTCCCGTGCCGTGAGGGCCCGCACCGCCTCCTCCTCGGAATCGAAGACCCGGGCCGGGCCCCGGTGCCGCAGCATCCCTTCCGCCACCGCCCCCCGCTTGACCACTGCCCCTTCCGGGGCCAGGGACCCAAACAGAACGACGATCCCTCCCACAGGGGAACGGGGTTCCCGGAACGGGCGGATCACCTCGCGGTCCGAAGCACGCCCCAACCTCCCCCGCACCGGTCCGGCGACGGTAGGGTTGTCGAGATGCAAAAGACCCCCTTCCGCGAGTTCTCCCATTACCGCCGGGATCCCCCCGGCGCGGTGGAGGTCCTCCATGTGATGGGAGCCGGCGGGGGAGAGGGCGCAGAGCTGGGGGGTAGTGTCGGATAACTCGTTCAGCCGAGAAAGTGGATACTCAATGCCCACTTCATGGGCCAGGGCCAAAAGGTGCAACACCGTGTTGGTGGAGCCGCCCAGGGCCAGGTCCACCCGGAAGGCGTTCTCGAACGCATCAACGGTGAGGATCTCCCGGGGGAGGGGGCCACCTTCCTTCAGGATCCGCATCACCATCACCCCGGCTTCCTTCGCCAACCGCAGCCTTTCCGCGGAGACCGCGGGGGCGGTGCCATTTCCGGGGAGGGCCAAGCCCAGCGCCTCGGCGAGGCAGTTCATGGTATTGGCGGTGAACATCCCCGCGCAGGAACCACACCCCGGGCACACCGCAAGCTCGAGTTCCGCCAGTTCCTCCCCCGAAAGCTTCCCCTCAGCGAGGGCACCCAGGGCGGCGAAGATGTCGCTCAAGTCCACCTTACGGCCGCGAAAGTCCCCGGCGAGCATGGGCCCCCCGCTCACGAAGGTGGCGGGGAGGTTCAGCCTGGCCGCGGCGAGCAACATCCCCGGAACCACCTTGTCGCAGTTGGGAACGAAGACCACTGCGTCGAAGGCGTGGGCGCGGACCATGGCCTCGGCACAGTCGGCGATGAGCTCCCGGGAAGGAAGGGAGTAGCGCATGCCGGGGTGGTTCATGGCGATCCCGTCGCAGATCGCGGGGCAGTGGCACTCGAAGGGAACCCCTCCGGCCATGCGGATCCCGTCTTTGACGGCCTGGACAACTTCGCGGAGGTGTACGTGGCCGGGGATGATCTCGTTCAGGGCGCTCACCACCGCCACGAAGGGCCTCTTGAGCTCCTCGCGGGTGAGCCCCAGGGCGAAGAGCAGCGACCGGTGCGGTGCCCTCTCCGTGCCCTCTTTGATCGTCGCGCTGCCCACCGCTTACCCCTTTCCTCCGGGGCCGGGGCAATAAAAAAACCGGGCCCTTCGGCCCCGGTTTGATCCGGATCCAACACCGCCTCGGTGTTGGATCCGCTAGCTAATAAGGACGATGACGGAGATAAAGCCCTGCAAGTTCCCCTCTAGCCTCAAGTTCTCAAGCACAAACAATCGCTTCTCCGTCATCGCTACCCTTTATATAGGACATCCTTCCCGCCCCGTCAAGTAGACGATGTGCCTCATTGAAAAAGTTACAAGGCTGATTTTGGGCATCCTCTGAAGTCCCGATAAGGCTAATATCCTTGGGATCTGCAGAATCCATCGGAGCTCAAATGTAATGTTCACCACTGACAAACGGGGCGGATTTGCTTATGATGGGAAGATGACATAAAAAGGAGGCGGTAACCACCGAATGGTTATGGAGGGGGAAAGATGGGGACGAAAGCGGTAATGGCCCTCCTTTTGGGGTTTTCATTGGGACTTGTAGGGTTTGCGGCGGAGCTTGTGAGGTTCGAGAGCACCGGGACTTTTTCACAGGGGATTTACTGGCTCGAGGATGCGAAACTGCACGATGTGGCGATATGGGAATTCGCGGGTGTGCCACAGGGCTTCATAACACTTGAGCTCAACGCCTTCGCTCGCACCGACTGCAAGAAGAAGCGCGATAATCGCGTTTATCTGCGGCTCTTTTACCGTGGTTCCGAAGGCGGCCGCTGGGAGGCCACGGATATATCGCTGAAGTACGTGGGCCAGGAAGGGGACCTCCAGCGTCTGTGGGGGAAGGTCTCCTTCGTCTGGACGGGCGGAGATAGGCTCACAATAATGGCGGTGCGAACTTATGCGTGCGACCCCCATATCGGGGTCACGGAAGAGAGCCTGGGCTTCCCCGCTGAGAAGCCAGCCCCTCCGCCGCCTCCCCCCGAACGACGACCGTCCCCCCCTCCACCGCCACCCGCTCCCTGCTACGACATCCCGGGGGCCATTTGTTACCCCGACGGTGAGACCTTGGAATCCATCTACGGGATCAAGATCCCCGAGGTGCCCATAGAGGAACGCACAATGCTTCCCGAGACCACGAGCCCTGCGGATGCTTATGTGCTGGAAGAGGGCCACTACTGGGGCGTTTTGGGCGGGGAACTCTCCCCCTGGGGCGCCACCGATACCCAGGATTGGTACAAGGTCATCGTTCCTCCGGGCAAGGCCGCGGTGGTCTATATCGAGCAGCTTGGGGTCTGGGAGTACCAGACCTTCATCTACGATATCTGCGGCTATTACCGGGAAGAGGCGGCGATGCAAGCGAACTATTGTCTCCTTCCTCACACCGAAGAAGACGACTCTTACCTCATCCGGGTGTTCCGCGAAAGCGGCGTGGGGGAGTACTTGATCTCCGTCTTCTTCGTGGATTTGTGTCAGTGAAACGAAGTCCATAAGACCGCTCCGCCCCCCTTTGTCTGAACCCTGCCCCGGGGCATGTTTTACCATGATGGACGTCATCTGTTAGCTCTTTTCCCGCTACAGTTGGGACCGCTAAACTTCCCCGTGGACGGGGTGGACGATGAAGCTGCGTGAGGTAGCAGAGGTCACTCAGGCCGAGGTTCTCACCGGGCGGGAGCTTCTGGAGAGGGAAGTGGACAAGGGTTGTGGTGCGGATCTCCTCTCCGACGTCCTTTCCGTGGTGGAGGAAAACTTCCTCCTCGTCACCGGGATGGTCACCCTCCAGGCGGTCCGGGTGGCGGAGGTGATGAACGCCGCCGCGGTCCTCATCGTTCGGGGAAAGCGCCCCCTGGAGCCGGTGATCGCGTACGCCGAGGAGGCAGGGATACCGCTTCTTGCCACCCAAAAGGGGATGTTCGAGACGTGTGGGTTGCTTTATTCCCGGGGGCTTCGCCCCACCAGGTTCCGCCGTGTCTCCGAATACGCCGGGTGAAAAGGGCCGTCTTCTTTACCGGCGGACCTTTTACGTGTCCCCCGGGGCCATTGCCGATGTGGGGGCGGTGTCCACCCAGATACGGCGAATCCTCCGGGAGCTCGGGGTGGAGCCCGAGGTGGTGCGCCGGGTGGGGATCATCTGTTTCGAAGGAGAAACGAACATCGCCATCTTCACCAAGGGGGGAAGGATCACCCTGATGGTGTGGGATGACAGGGTAGAGCTCTTCTTCGCCGACAACGGCCCGGGGATAGAGGACCTGGAGCTCGTGCGCCGGCCGGGATACTCCACCGCCCCCGATTGGGCGCGGGAGCTTGGGTTCGGGGCGGGGATGGGGATCCCCAACATGGAGAAGAACGCCGACACGTTCGTCCTCCGCTCCCGTCCCGGAAAGGGCACTGCCATCCGGGCCACGGTGTGGAGGAAGGGGAATGAACGCCAGGGAAGTAGCGCGGGTCCTGGGGCTTGAGCCCCTGGCCTTCCCTCACCCCGAGGCGGAGGTGGGAGGTGGCTTCTGTTCTGATCTCCTTTCCCGAGCCATGGCCGAGGCTTCCCCCGGGGACGCCTGGATCACCTACCAGCGCCACCTGAACGTGGTGGCGGTGGCGAAGCTCAAGGAACTTTCCTTGGTGATCCTCGCCCGGGGTCCAGAACCGGAGCCGGAGGTGGCGGCCCGCGCGGAGGAAGAGGGTGTGAACCTTCTCCGTTCCGACGACGGGATGTTCGAGCTCGCGGGGAGGCTCTACGCCCTCCTTGCGGGCGACCCGGAGACGCATCCAGCGGAAAGGGGGTGACGTGGCAGAGGAGATTGTGGCCAAAGTGGAGGAACTCCTCTCCCCGTACGTGGGGAAGCCCACCGAACTCATCCAGGCCCTCCACCGGGTCCAGGAGGGGCTCGGATATGTGCCGAAAGAGGCCCTGTCGAGGATCGCGGAGCTCATGGCAGTGCCTCCCTCCCGGGTCAACGAGGTGGTGAGCTTCTACCACCTCTTCCGCACCAGTCCCCCGGGGAAGCACTCCATCAAGGTGTGCCTGGGGACCGCGTGCCATGTGCGCGGTGCGGAGCGGGTGCTCCGGGCTATCCAGGAGGAGACGGGCGCCCGCCTGGGGGGCACCTCCCCCGATGGCCTCTTCGATATCCAGCCGGTGCGGTGCCTGGGGGCCTGTGGCCTCGCCCCGGTGATCATGATCGACGGCGAGGTCCACGGGAAGCTCGATCCCAACCGAGTCCGTCGGCTCATCTCCCGCTACCGGGAGGGGTCCTAGGTGGTGGAAGACCTTTGCATGCACATCGCCGACCTCCTGGAAAACTCCCTCCGGGCCGGGGCGGAACGCGTGGAGCTCAAGCTCTCGCTCGAGCGGGGGACCCTGAGGCTCGAGGTGGAGGACGACGGGGCGGGGATGGACGGAGAGCTCCTGAGGAGGGCGGCGGACCCGTTCTTCACCACCAAAGGGCACGGAAAGGGGATCGGGCTCGGGCTTCCGTTGCTTTTGCAAACGGTGGAAGAGCTCGGGGGGACGCTGGAGGTCTCCACCCGCCCCGGGGGAGGGACCCGGGTGAGGGCAGAAATCCCCTGGCACCACCCCGACCGCCCCCCGCTGGGTGATTTGGCCGAAACGGTGGTTCCCATTATCCTCACTTCCCCGGGAGTGGAGTTCCGCATCGTGTTGGAAGGAAACGGTGAGCGGACCGAGATCGACACCGAAAGGCTCAAGGAGGAATTGGGGACACCTTGCCTTACCCCGGAGGCGATGGGGCCCCTTATGCGGATGGTCAGGGAAGCGATGGATCGGGCAGGGTTCAAGGAGGTCGCATGAAACCTGAGGAACTGAAGGAGATCCGCGAGAAGGCCAGAGCACGGCTCGGGCTCCGCTCGGGCGATGTCCGGGTGAAGATCGTGGTGGGCATGGGCACTTCCGGGATCGCCGCCGGGGCCCGCGCGGTCCTAAAGGCGCTCCTGGATGAGGTGTCCCGCCGGAACCTCACCGATGTGGTCGTGACCCAGACCGGCGAGCGGGGACTGGCGGCCAAGGAGCCCGTGGTGGAGGTCCACGAGGGGGACAGGGTCACCGTCTACGGAGAGGTGGACGAGGCCCTCGCCCGTAGGATCGTGGTGGAACACGTGGTGAACGGGCGTCCCATCCAGGACCGGATCATCGAGGTGCGCGAGGTGGCGGGATGATCACTTTAAAGCTCGACGGCCGCGAGGTGCGGGCACGCGAAGGCCAGACCATCCTGGAGGTGGCCAAGGAGCACGGCATCCGCATCCCCACCCTGTGTTATCTGGAAGGCCTTTCCCCGCGCGGGTCCTGCCGGCTCTGCCTGGTGGAGGTGAGGAACTGGCGCGGGAAGCTCGTCCCCGCCTGCGTCACCCAGGCGGAGGAAGGGATGGACGTGGTCACTCAAAACGAGCGAATAAATCGCATCCGCCGCTTGGTCCTGGAGATGCTCTTCGTGGAACGGAACCACATCTGCGCCTTCTGTGTCTCCAGCGGCCACTGCGAGCTCCAGGACTTGGCGGTGGAGCTCGGCATGGACCACGTCACCCTCCCCTACCGGTATCCCGGGCTGGCCATGGACCTCTCCCACGAGGACTACGGGATCGACCACAACCGCTGTGTCCTCTGCGGGAGGTGCGTGCGGGCCTGCTCCGAGGTGGAGGGGGCGTTCACCTGGGGCTTCCAGGGGCGGGGGATCGAGACCCAGGTGGCCCCGGACTTCGGCGGGCCCTGGGGGGCCTCGGAGACCTGTACTTCCTGCGGGAAATGCGTCAACGCTTGCCCCACCGGGGCGCTCTTTGAGAAGGGGGTGGGGACGGCGGCCCAGACCAAACGCCCGGAGGTGATCCTGGAGGTCACGGAAAGGAGGCCCCGTGTCTAAAGTGAGGGTGGCCACCATGTGGTTCTCGGGGTGTTCCGGCTGCCACATGTCCTTTCTGGACCTGGACGAGCGGCTCCTGGAGCTCAAGGAAGTGGTGGAGCTCGTCTACTCCCCGGTGGTGGACATAAAGGAGATCCCGGAGGGGATCGACCTGGCCCTGGTGGAGGGTAGCGTCAACACCACCGAGCAGCTGGAGCTCCTGCGGGAGATGCGGAGGAAGTGCAAGATCTTGGTAGCTTTCGGTGACTGCGCTACCACCGGCAACGTCCCCTCCATGCGGAACCCCATCCCCCGGGATGAGGTGATCCACACCGTGTACGGGGACGCCAATCCCCCGGGACTCGAGGACGGTGAGGTCCCGGCACTCCTCCCCCAGGCCCTTCCCCTGCATGCCTACGTGCAAGTGGACTACTACATCCCCGGGTGTCCTCCGGATGCAGATCGCATCTGGAAGTTCCTCACCACGCTCCTCAAGGAGGGGAAGCCGCGCCTCGAGGGCGAGGAGATCCGGTTCGGCTGAAGAGGGGGACCGAATGCAGAAGGTGAAGATTCCCGTTACGCGGATCGAAGGGCACGGCCTTATCACGATCGAGCTCGATGATGACGGAAAGGTAGCCGAAGCGAAGTTCCACGTGACCGAGGTGCGGGGCTTCGAGCGGTTCTGCCGGGGGCGGAGCTTCTGGGAGATGCCCGGAATCACCGCCCGGATCTGCGGGATCTGCCCAGTGTCGCACCTCCTTTGCTCCGCCAAGGCGGGGGACGCCATCCTGGCGGTGAAGGTCCCCGATGCGGCCCACAAGCTCCGCCGCCTCATGAACCTGGGACAGATCGTGCAGTCCCACGCCCTCTCCTTCTTCCACCTCTCGGGGCCCGATCTCCTTCTGGGGTGGGACGCGGATCCCGCGGTGCGCAACGTCTTCGGGCTCATGGAGAAATATCCCTCCCTCGCCCGGGACGGAATAGAGCTCCGGGCCTACGGGCAAAGGATCATCGAGCTTTTGGGGGGCCGGCGGATCCATCCCGCGTGGGCGGTGCCCGGTGGGGTGGAGCGCCCCCTGGATGAGGAACGCCGGAACCCCATAAAGAGGGACCTCCCCCGGGCCAAGCGCATCGTCCAGGACGCCATCTCCCTCTTCCAGGAGAACCTCCCCCGCTGGGAGGAGGAGCTCGAGACCTTCGGGAACTTCCCGAGCCTCTTCATGTCCCTTGTGGCTGCCGACGGGACCTGGGAGCACTACGCCGGGCGGATCCGGTTCGTGGATTCCGAGAGAAAGATCGTGGCCGACGGCCTCGATCCAGCCAAGTACTACGAGTACATCGCCGAGGCGGTGGAGCCCTGGAGCTTCCTCAAGTTCCCCTACTTCAAGGAGTACGGCTACCCAGAGGGGATCTACCGGGTGGGCCCCCTGGCGCGGTTGAATACTTGCGATCGCATGGGGACCCCCTTGGCCGATGAGGCCCTGGAACACTTCCGCTCCCTCTCGGAAGGGAAAGCCGCCACTTCCTCCTTCCTCTACCACTACGCTCGCCTGATCGAGATCCTGGCGTCCCTGGAGCGGATCGAGGCCTTCATGGAGGATCCCGAGCTCCTCTCCCCCCGGGTCCGGGCCCAGGCGGGGGTGAACGAGCTGGAGGGGGTGGGGGTGCACGAGGCGCCCCGGGGGACCCTCTTCCACCACTACAAGGTGGACGAGGGTGGCGTGATCCAGTGGGTCAACCTCATCGTCTCCACCGGCCACAACAACCTGGCCATGAACAAAACGGTCCAGCAGATCGCGGCCCACTACCTGGAGGGAAAGAAGCTCACCGAGGGCCTCCTCAACCGCCTGGAAGGGGGGATCCGGGCGTACGATCCCTGCCTTTCCTGTTCCGTACACGCCGCGGGGCGGATGCCCCTCACGGTGAAGCTCCTCGCCCCTGACGGATCCGTGCTGCACGAGGTGAAGCGTCCATGAGCCGGATCGAGGTGCTCCTCTGTGCCGGAACGGCGTGTCTTTCCTCCGGGGCCCGGGAGGTCAAGGCGGCCCTGCTCGAGGCCCTGGCGGAGGAGAGCCTCGTGGGCGAGGTCCGGATAGTGGAGACCGGCTGTATGGGGCCCTGCGAGCTGGGGCCCATCATGCTCGTCTATCCGGAGGGGATCCACTACGTGCGGGTGAGGCCCGCTGACGTCCGGGAGATCGTGACGGAACACTTCCTGAAGGGGCGGCCCGTGCGGCGGCTCCTCTGGACCGGGGAGCTCCCCGAGTCCAAGGAGATCCCCTTCTTCTCCCGGCAGCTCAAGGTGGTCCTCAAAAACTGCGGCCGCATCGATCCCGAAGACATCGAGGAGTACATCGCCGTCGGGGGATATAAAGCCCTGGCCAAGACCCTCATCGAGATGTCCCCGGCGGATGTGATCGAGGAGATAAAGCGCTCGGGCCTCCGGGGCCGGGGCGGGGCGGGCTTCCCCACCGGGCTCAAATGGGAGTTCGTGCGTAAAGCCGAGGGGTCCCCCAAGTACGTGATCTGCAACGCCGACGAGGGGGATCCCGGGGCGTTCATGGACCGGGCCATTCTGGAGGGCGATCCCCACGCGGTGCTGGAGGGGATGGCCATCGCCGCCTACGCCGTGGGAGCGGAGCGGGGGTACATCTACGTCCGGGCCGAGTACCCCCTGGCGGTGCAGCGCCTGGAGACCGCCATCTCCCAGGCCCGCCGCTACGGCCTCCTGGGGGAGGGGATTCTGGAGACCGATTTCTCCTTCGACGTGGAGATCCGGGTGGGGGCGGGGGCGTTCGTGTGCGGGGAGGAGACGGCCCTGATCGCCTCTATTGAGGGCCGGCGCGGCGAGCCCAGGCCCCGACCTCCCTATCCGGCCCAGTCCGGCCTGTTCGGTAAACCCACCCTCATAAACAACGTGGAGACCTTCGCCAACGTGCGCCACATCGTGCTCCGGGGGGCGGACTGGTTCAGCTCCATTGGCACCCAAAAGAGCAAGGGCACCAAGGTCTTCGCCCTGGCGGGCCAGGTAAAGAACACTGGCCTGGTGGAGGTCCCCATGGGGATCACCCTCCGGGAGCTGGTTTACGATATCGGGGGCGGGGCACCGAACGGGAAAAGGGTGAAGGCCGTCCAGATCGGCGGGCCCTCGGGGGGATGTCTTCCCGAGTCGCTCTTCCACCTCCCGGTGGACTACGAGTCCCTCACCGAACACGGGGCCATCATGGGCTCCGGGGGGATCATCGTCCTGGACGAATCCGCCTGTATGGTGAACGTGGCCAAGTTCTTCCTGGAGTTCACCGCGGAGGAGTCCTGCGGCAAGTGCACCCCGTGCCGGGTGGGGACCAGGATCATGCTGGGGATCCTGGAGCGCATTTCCCGGGGGGAGGGGACGGAGGAAGACCTGGAGAGGCTGGAGGAGCTCGGGCACATGGTAAAGGACGCGTCCCTCTGTGGCCTGGGCCAGACCGCCCCCAACCCGGTCCTCTCCAGCCTCCGCTACTTCCGGGAGGAGTTCCTGGCCCACATCCGGGACAAGTCATGCCCCGCCGGGGTGTGCCCGGACCTCGTCCACTACGTGGTGGTCCCCGAACTCTGCCGGGCCTGTGACCGGTGTCGCCAGGTGTGCCCCACCGGAGCGGCCCAGGGCACCCCGGGGAATCCCCCTTACCGGATCGAACTCTCGGCGTGCATAAACTGCGGGGCCTGCTTCGACGCTTGCCCCTTCGGGGCCATCGAGAGGCGCCCGGGGAGAAAGGAGCGATGATGGAGAAGCTCGAGCTCATCTCCAAATACCCCAGGTCCCGGGAGTACCTCCTGCTCATCCTGCACGAGCTGCAGCGTGCAAACCCCCGTAACTACCTGACCCCCGAGGACCTGAGGCTGGCGGCGGATTACCTAAATCTCCCCTTGTCCGCGGTGCACGATACCGTGACCTTCTACACCATGTTCAGCCTGCGGCCGCGGGGGAAGCACATCATCCGCCTGTGCGACTCGCCCCCGTGCCACCTCGCGGGCTCGTGGTCCCTGCTTTCGGCCCTGAAGCGGGAGCTCGGGATCGAGGTGGGGGAGACTACCCCCGATGGGCTCTTCACGTTGGAGCTTACCTCGTGTCTGGGGGTGTGCGGGGTGGCGCCGGCGATGATGGTGGACGATGAGGTCTACGGGAACCTGACCGAGGAGCGGCTCAGGGAGATCCTGGACTCTTACCGGGAGGGAAGATGAAGCTCGCGCGGGCTCACGTACTGGTCGGGGTGGACGAGGAAGCGCGCCTGGCGGGGGTGGAGCGGGTAATCGCCGCCTTCCGCGAGGAGCTTGCGGCCCTGGGGCTTTCCGGCGAAGTGCAGCTTGTGGAGGTGGGGCACCTGGGGGTCTCGGGCTGGGGCGTGGTGGTGGTGGTCTATCCCGAGGGGGTTTACTACGGCCGGGTGACCCCCGAGGTCGCCCGGGCCATCGTGCGGGAACACCTCCTGAAGGGGCGTCCCCTGGAGGAGTACCGCCTCCCGTCCGCGGCACCGGTGGCCCGGCCCCAGGAGATCCTGGCGGGGCAGCGCCGGGTGGTGCTCAGGAACTGTGGGGTCATAAACCCCGAGGACATCGAGGAGTACATCGCCGCCGGGGGGTACGAGGCCCTGGCCAAGGCCCTCACCGAGATGTCCCCCGAGGAGGTTCTGGAGGAGGTCAAGGAGTCCAAGCTCCGGGGCCGGGGCGGGGCGGGCTTCCCCACGGGGATCAAGTGGGAGGCGGTCCGCCGGGCGCCCGGGGACGAGAAGTACATCCTCTGCAACGCCGATGAAGGCGAACCCGGGACCTTTAAGGACCGGCTCATCATGGAAGGAGACCCCCATCGCTTGATCGAGGGGATGGCCCTTGCAGCCTACGCCGTGGGGGCGAAAAAGGGCTACGTCTACATCCGGGGAGAATACTCCCTCTCCATCCAGAGGTTCACCAAGGCCCTGGAGGCGGCCCGGTCCTACGGCCTCTTGGGGGAGGACATCCTGGGGGCCGGTTTCTCCTTCGACATCGAGGTGAAAGTGGGGGCGGGGTCCTACGTGTGCGGCGAGGAGACGGCCCTGATCGAGTCCCTGGAGGGGAAACGAGGTTGGCCCCGGATCCGTCCCCCCTATCCCGTGAGCTACGGGCTCTTCGGGAAGCCCACCGTGGTGAACAACGTGGAGACGTTGGCCAACGTCCCGGACATCGTCCTCCGGGGGTCGAGCTGGTTCCGCTCCCTGGGGGTCCCCAGCTGTCCCGGGACCAAGGTCTATACCCTTCTTGGGGACGTGCGTTACCGGGGGCTGGTGGAGGTGGAGATGGGGACTCCCCTCCGGACCCTCATCTACGAGCTCGGCGGGGGCCTCCCGGAGGGAAAGCGCCTGAAGGCGGTGCTCGTGGGCGGCGCCGCCGGGGCCTTCCTTCCCCCGGAGATGTTGGATGTGCGCATGGACTTCGATTCCATGCGGGAGGCTGGGGTGGCCCTGGGATCGGGGGCCATCACCGTGATGTCGGAGGAGGCGTGCGTGGTGGACCTCCTCGGTTCCGTCCTCCGCTTCTTCCGGCACGAGTCCTGCGGCCAATGCACCCCGTGTCGGGTGGGCACCGATCTTCTGGTGAAGCTCCACGATTCGGTGTGTTCGGGGGAGGCTGAGTCCGCGGTCCTCGCGCGGATGCTGGAGGTGGCGGAGGCGATGCAGGTTGCATCCCTTTGTCCTTTGGGGCAATCTGTGATCCTGCCTTTGGGGACCGCCCTGAGGCGGTTCCGAAAGGACTTCGAAGACCACATAACGAACGGGCCCTGCCCCCGCTGTCGGGCCCAGCTGGAGGTCGTGCGTTGAGGATCACCTTCGCCGGAGCGGCGCAGACCGTTACGGGGTCGTGTTTTCACGTAAAGACCCAGACCACGGAGTTCCTGGTGGACTGTGGCATGTTCCAAGGGCTCCCGGAGCTGGAGGAGCGCAACCGCATCCCCTTCCCGTTCGATCCCGCGGCGGTGCGCCGGCTCATCCTCACCCACGGGCACCTGGACCACCTGGGCCTGATCCCCCGGCTCGTCCGGGAGGGGTTCCGGGGCCGAATCGTGGCCACGCCCCCCACCCGGGACATCGCCCACATCATGCTCATGGACGCCGCCCGGATCCAGGAAGAGGCCGAGGACGGGGAGGAGCCCCTCTACACCACCGAGGACGCCTTCCTGGCGTTGGACCGCATGGACCGGCTCCTGGAATACGGCCAGCACTACCGCATGGCCCCCAAGGTGGAGCTCACCCTCATGGACGCCGGGCACATTATGGGGGCGGCGTTCGTGGTGGTGCGGGCCGAGGGGAAGACCGTGGTCTTCTCCGGGGACCTGGGGAACCGGAAAAAACCCCTGGTGGAGGATCCCGCCTATCCCCCCAAGGCGGACGTGTTAATCCTGGAGTCCACCTACGGAGACCGCACCCACCGGCCCATAGAGGAATCCATCGAGGAGCTGAGACAGGTTATCCTCCGGACCTTCGAGGCCGGGGGGAACGTGATCATCCCCTCCTTTGCCCTGGAGCGCACCCAGGAGGTGCTTTACATCCTCTACCGTTTGTGGCGGGAGCGGAAGATCCCCAAGTGCGAGATCTACCTCGACTCCCCCCTCGCCACGGCGGCCACGCGGATATTCGAGAAGCACTCCGAGCGGTTCCCCGAGCCCGCCCGCAGGGTATTCCGCAAGAAGCGCAACCCGTTTGCGTTCGAACTTCTGCGGTATACGCTCACGCGCCGGGCCTCCAAGAAGATCCCCAGCGACCAAGGGGGCGCCATCATTATCGCCGGAAGCGGCATGTGCACTGGCGGGCGGATCCTCTTCCACCTCAAGGCCAACCTCCCCCGACCCGAGTCCTCGGTGGTGTTCGTGGGATACCAGGCCGAGGGGACCCTGGGGCGGCAGATTTTAGACGGGGCGGAGAGAGTAGAGATCATGGGGTCCATCGTCCCGGTCAGGGCCAACATCGTGCGGATAGAGGGGTTATCGGCCCACGCCGACCAGGGGATCCTGGTGGACTGGGCGTTACACGCCGACCCGGACCTCATCTTCCTCGTGCACGGGGAAGACCGGGCGTTGGCGGCGTTGGCGGAGCGGCTGATCTCCCACGGCTATTCGGTCCACATCCCCGCCTGGCACGAGACGGTGGAGATCTAGAACCTAATTCCAAAACGTCAAAAACCCCGCCTCACTGTCCTTGAGGGAGACCCCACGGGCGTACGATGGAGGGCGACCATGGCCATGACAAACGACGGGCGGGTAGGCGTGGACTGGGGGCTACACGCCGATCCCGGCTGCTCTTCGAAATTCTTGGGTCGACGGCCTAGAGGAAGGAACGGGAAACCAACGCCGCGGACCAAGGCGAACATACCTCCTCCCCCTGCCCAGAACCTACGTCGGGGCCAAATGAAGAACGTCCGGATCGGTGCCTCTTTGTGTCCCAATGCGGTCGAGGATCTCCGGGGGACTTCATTTAGCCCGCGGACGGCGGAGGGTAATGCGGCGGCGGTCACCGTTTAGGAACTCGATCGTTACCCACAGGGCCCCCTTGGGGATGAGGTCGTAGATCTTGTCCGCCCACTCCACCACCGTCACCCCTTCCTCAGGAGGTAAAAGCTGATCCAGCCCCACCTCGAACAACTCCTGGGGAGACTCGAGCCGATAGGCATCCAAGTGATGGAGCGGGATCTTTCCCCGATAGGTGCGGGCCAAAACGAAGCTCGCCGAGGAGACGTTTTCGGTCACGAAAAGGCCCCGAGCGATCCCCTGCACTAAGGTGGTTTTCCCCGCCCCCAACTCCCCCACCAGGGCCACCACATCCCCCTGGCGCAACTCCCCGGCGAGCTCCACCCCCAAAGCCATCGTCTCCTCAGGCCCCTCTGTGATCACCACCCGCTCCATGGCTCAGCCCCGCAGCCGCACGCCCAGGGGCTCGAGGCGCGCCAGGATCCGCCGGACCGCCTCTTCCACTTCCTCGGAGGAGAGGGTGCGATCCGGATGGCGGAATACCACCTCGTAGGTGAGGGACCGCGTCTCCTCAGGTATCCCTTCGCCGGTGTAGAGGTCGTACAGGAACACCGACTCTACCAACTCCTCCGTCAGAATCCCCTCCCGGATCCTTTCCTCGGGCACCTCGAGGGGGACGAGGAGAGAAAGGTCCCGTTTGGAAGCCGGATAACGGGGCAACGGACGGAACCGCGCTTCCGCCTGGGCCTCCCGCAGGGGCGAAAGGGATAGCTCTAACATCAGCACCCTCGGGTCGCCCGGTATATCACCAGCTGCCTTCGGCGTCAGCTCCCCCAACCAACCGATCAACATCCGCGACGCGCGATGCGTGGCGCGTGACGCGTTTTCTTCTTCTGCCCCCGGTACGCGTAGCGCATCACGCGTCACGAGGTAGATGCCGGCGCGGCGGAAGGGATGGAGCCAAGGAACGTCGATCTCCCCCAACTTGACCCCTTTTACCCTAAGCGCCGCAAGAACCCCGTCCAGGATCCCCTTGAGGTGTGAAGGCCCGAAACTTTCCTTTCCCGCCAAGGGGATCCTGGTGCGTCCGGCCAGGGCCACCCCGAGGTGGTCCTCTTCCACCACCTCGCCTTCCCGCAAAAGGAATACCCGGCCCACCTCGAAGATGGCTAACCCCTCAGCTTGGGAGGCGAAGTTCTCCCGCACCACTTCTAGTAGCCCGTGGCGCAACGAAGCCCTGAGGCCGTCCTGTCCCGCGGCCATGGGGTTCTTGAGCCGCACTTCGGCGGCCTCCGCGGGAACGAGTCCGGGGGTGAGGACCTCGTGTAATCCCAACGCGGAGCAAACCTTCCGCACTTCGTCGGCGAACTCCTCCCGGGGATCCTTCCCTCCCCGCCGTAGGGGCACCACCGGGGGGGCGACGGGAATCCGTTCGTACCCATATACCCGGGCTATCTCCTCGATGAGATCTATCTCCCGCTCGAGGTCCGTGCGGTGGGGCGGCACTCGTACTTGAAAGCGATCCCCCTTGGTGCTTACCTCCATCTCCAAGCGCTCTAGACACTTCCTGACCTCGTCGTCCGGGATCTCCACACCTAAGATCTCCCCCACCCGGGACTTCCTCAGGGAAATGACGTGGGCCTTCTTCGGGTCGGGATAAGCCTCCGCGGCCCCCCGGGCCACCCGCCCCGCGAGGTACTTGGCGTAGAAGTGGCAGGTGCGCCGGGAGCCCAGGTCCGCCAGCTCCGGAGAGAGGTTTCGCTCGAACCGAAGCGATGCCTCGGTCCTGAGCCCCACCGCCCGGGAGCCGCGCCGGATCCGGGCGGGGGCGAAGTTGGCTGCCTCGAGGAGCACCTCGGTAGTGTCCGGGGAAACCTCGGTCTCTTCTCCGCCCATAATTCCCGCCAGGGCGATGGGGTGTTCGCCGTCAGTGATGAGGAGGACTTCCGGGGAGAGGTCCCGCTCCACCCCGTCCAACGTGCGCATCCTCTCCCCCGGCTTTGCCCGGCGGACGTGGATCCAGCGGGAAGGGATCTTCGCCAGATCGAAGGCGTGGAGGGGCTCCCCGAGCTCCAACATCACGTAGTTGGTCACGTCTACCACCGGATGCAACGGCCTCATCCCCGCCTTGTAGAGGCGCGCCGCGAACACCAGGGGAAGCTCCCCCTTTCCCACTTTGATCTCCCGGGCAATGTAGCGGGGACAGTCCCGGGGGTCCTCCAGGGTTACCCGGAAATCGATCGGGGGGTCGGTTTCGGGAAACGAGAGGTCGAGTTCCCTGAGGTCGCTTCCGAAGAGGGCGGCACACTCCCGGGCGATCCCGTAAATCCCCAAGAGATCTGGCCGGTTGGAGGTGATTTTGAGAGAGAGGATCGTGTCGGGCAGCTCAAGAAGCGCTCCCAAATCCTCCCCGCCCTGGGGCCCGGGGAGGATCCAGATGCCGGCGGACTTTTCCTCCAGCGACAAATCCTGGGCGGAGAGGATCATCCCTTGCGACTCCACCCCCCGCAGGTTCACCGCCTTGACCTCGACCCCCGAGGGGAGGCGTGCGCCAGGCAAAGCGAGGGGAACCCACGCCCCCTCCGCTAGGTTCGGGGCCCCCGAGACGAGGGTGTAACACTTGCCACCGGCTTCCACCTCGCAGACTTTGAGGCGGTCGGCGTTGGGATGAGAGGCGACCTTCACGATCCTCCCACACACTACACCCTCAACGGGTCCGAGCTCCTGGGCACCCTCCACCTCCAGGCCCGCGAGGGTGAGGCGCTCCACCAGCGCCTCCAGATCCACCTCCGGAAGATCCACGTATTCGGCAATCCAGCGGAGTGAGACCCGCATCTTCCCTCCTTAAGACCCTGAGGCAACGCCGAAGAAGATCTTGCCCTCCCCGAGCTCGGGAAGCAGGGGATAGACAATTCCTCCCACCAAATTGAGTTGAATAAAGCCGCCTAAAGCCTCCACCTTCGCCACCAGCACCGCCCCGGTCTCGGCCACCCAGGGATCGTCGTCCAGCCTGGCCGCGTTGAGGAAGAGGCCCAAGGTAACGCTGTTGAGCAAAAAGAGATCCCCCACCCGGTACTTTTCCTCCCAGGGAGGCACCCAAAGGGAGGAGCGCAACGATACCTTTGCCCGCCCGGTCCCTTGGAAGGTGAAGAACTCCTTCAGGCCGAACTCGAAAAGCTGGGGTACGTCACCGGTGGCCCGTCCTAGTCCGGCGTCCAGCTGAAGGTAGGTGCGCGGCGCGAGCCGGAATTCCTTGCCCCCCGAGATCCAGAACCGCCAGGAGCCGCCGCTGTAGATGAGGGAGATATCGCCCCAGTAGACATCGTTCACCATCTCGGCCCACTGAAGCTCCATAAAGGGAGCCAATTTGGTGTCGGGTAGTTTGAAGGCCCCCAGGCTCGCGATCCCGGAACGGCTCCAGGTCTCCCCGGCCATCCCCACTTCTGGGGTGGTCCAAAGGTACTGGGACCAGGCCAACGCGCCGATGAGGCCCACGTCGTCCCTCACTTGGGCCCAGGCGTTGAGCTCACCGGTGCGGCCGTAGCGCACGAACCCCGTTACATACCGGGATTGAGGGAGAACAGCCCACGCGAACCGGTCCATATACCCTCCCTGGATCGCCCCGGTGGCGGGATCGAGCACCTTCAGGTAGTAAGCGTCAAGGGGAAAATCGTTCTTCCCAAAGATCACTACAAATTTGCGGGGATAGTTGTTATTGAGCCGGTCGATGTCGAGCACACGGTGTTCGGGATCCACCGTGCACCGGATGGGCCGGAACTCGGTGGTAACGGTGAGGATCTCCACCGGCTTCTCGGTGCTCGGGGTCCAGGTGATCCGCTTTTCCTGACCTTCCTCCTCCCCTTCTAAGACCACCTCCACGGGCAAGGGACCCTCCCCGCGGAAGCGGAGCTCCACCTTGCTCTCATATCCCCCCTCACCGGAGGGGCGGACCCGGAGGGAGACCACCTCATAGTCCGCCTGGGCTTCCCCGGTTACCCAGGCCGAGAAGAACGGCCCAAGATCTTGTCCGCTGACCTCCTCCAGGGCGGCCCGGAACTCCTCCACCGTGAGCTCTCCCCCCGCCTTTCGTTGGTGCAATATCTTCAAGGCTTCCCGGAAGCGGGATTCTCCGAGATAACTCGCCAATGCCCGCACCACCAAATAACCTTTGTCGTATATCCGCACATAATCGACGTTGTGGTACCGCACCTCCCGGAAGGGCTTCACCACCGCCTCGTCGAAGCCCAGGAAGGCCGTGCGCAGATAGGGAAGCTCCACCATGTGCTCCCGCAGGTTCACGAACCCCAGGTAGTTTTCCAGGAGCTCCTCTCCGAAGCCTTTGAGTTCGGGGACGAAAACGTTTCCCCCCTCCGCGCCGAAGGCCTCCTCGTACCAGGAGATGGAGAGGTACTGGGCGAACGCCTCCGAGAGCCAGTTCTCGGCGGCGAAGTCCACCCCGATCCCGATCCCCCACCAAAGGTGCGCGAGCTCATGGGCCAACACGAAGCGGGTGACGCGATCCAGCACTCCCTTGGCGGTGAGGTCCTTGCGATCGAAGTACCAGCGGGAGAGGAAGATGATCCCGTCGGCGGCGAAGCTCGCCCCGGGCTCGTTGGGGTGCATGGCGAGGAGGATGCGTCGGTAGGGGCACTCTCCGAACCGCTCTCCGTACCAGGGGAGGATCTCCAGGGCCTCGGTGGCCAATGCCCGCAGCTCCTCCTCGAACCCGGGAAGGTACCAGCCCTCGATGACGAAATCCTTCCCCTTCAGGACGAAGGAGCCGAGCTCGTCCTCTTTGGCGAAGTAAAGGGCCGGGCTGCGTACGGGCCGGTCCCAGTGGACCCGGTAAGTCACCCGCTCTTCCCCCTCTTCCCGGGACACCTCGTCTCCCGGGAGGGCGGTGACCCATCCCTTGGGAAGGGAAAGTTCGACGGAATAATCATACGCTGGGAGCCGGAACCCGTATTCCTCCCATGTCTCGGGGGTCACGGGATAGAGCAAGGGGTACCACCCGAAGCGCCAAGTGTAAACGTCCCCCAACCGGCCGGGCTCGCCCATGGAGGTGTAGGGAAAACGAGTGCGGAAATAGATAACCAAGGTTCCCGTGGCCCCTTCCGGAAGCTCCACCCGCATGATCCCATCGTCCAGGGAGTAGGTCTGCATCACCGCGGGGAACGGGAGCAAGGTGTAATCGAGTTCTTCCTCTTGCCCATCCCCCTTCCACAGGACCCGCTCCACAATGGTCCACGAAGGATCGAAACCCAGGGGATAGGTGGCATCCAGGGCCCGACCCGAGATGTGGGGGTTGGGCTCGCGCCCCAGGTTGGCCAAAAGCACAAAGTACGCCTGTGCCGGCGCGGCATCGAAGGCGATGGTCTCCGTCCCGGAAACTGTGTGGTCCTCGGGATTGAAGTTCACCCGAAGGGAAACCTCCGTGGCTAGACCTACAATGGCCCAAAGAAAAAGTAGAAGCACTAAGGTCGATCTCATCTTCCCTCCCCGCTTAGCTTTCTTCTTCCGGCTCCTCCGGAAGTATGGTGATTCTAACCGATCGGATCTCCCGTTGGGTGGCTTCCTCCACGGTGAGGAGAGCCCTCCCAATCTTCACCCGCGCCCCGGGGTCGGGAAGATCTTCCAAGGTATGGAGGATCAGGCCCGAGATCGTGACGCCCTCGTCCTCGGGGAGGTCCAATCCCAGGGTGCGGTTGACCAGCTTTATCTCCGCGTCGCCGTCCACCAGCGCTTCGTTCACCGAGAGCCTCTTTATGAGCTGCTTGGCCCGGCGCTTGTCGTACTCGTCCTCGATCTCGCCCACGATCTCCTCCAGGATGTCTTCCAAGGTCACGATCCCCGCCACCCCGCCGTACTCGTCCACCACCACCGCCATGTGCACCCGCTCCCGCTGAAACTCCCGTAACAGCACGTTTATGGGCTTGGTGGTGGGGGTGTAATAGACGGGGCGCAGGAGCTCCCGTAGGGGACGCTCCTCCCCGTTGGTGAACAGCGCCAGAAGATCCTTCACGTAAAGGATCCCCACGACGTTATCCCGGATCTTCTCGTACACGGGGTAACGGGAGTGGCCGTCCTCCACCACGAACCGCAGGACTTCCTTGAAGGGGGTGTTCACCTCGATGGCTTTCATCTCGGTGCGGGGGACCATAACCTCCTCCACGGTGGTGTCCTCGAGCTCCAGGATCCGGCGGATCATCTCCCCTTCGTGATAAGGGAGAATTCCCTTCTCCTGCCAGATCTTCACCAACTCCCACAGCTCCTCTTCCTCCACCTCGTAGCTCCGCTCCCTCTCCGCCAGCTCCACCCCGAAGATCCTGAGGAGCCCTCCCGCCATGCCCCGGAAGGCGCGGATGAGGGGGTTCAGGGCCTTGGTGAGCTTCCAGACAGGGTTTATCACGATGAGGGTCCAGGTCTCGGCCCGGTGCTTGGCCCAGTTCTTGGGGGTGATCTCGCCGATGAGGAGGAGCGAGGCGGTCATCACCGCGGTGGAGACGAGGCCGGTGACGTAACTGGGCACATCCGCCGGCAGGAGCCGCAGGAAAAGCAAAGTCGCCAGGGCCGAGGCCCCCACGTTCACCAGGTTGTTCAGGATGAGGAGGGCGGTGATGAAATCGTTGGGCTCCTGGAGGAGATGCCGCAGGGCCTTGGCCTTCTTGGGATAGCGCTCGGAGAGGTAACGGATCTTAAGTTCAGGGAGGGCCGTGAGGGCCGTCTCCGATCCCGAAGCCAACGCGGAGATGATAAGCAAGAGGAACAGCAGTAAACCTTGCGATCCCGCGGACAACCCTTACATCACCTCGTTGATGAATTATACTGATTTCCTGGCGGACATCCCACGGAACCACGGGGGAGGCTGTGCCGAAGCAAGAAGCTACAATGCCGGGAGGAGGTCAGGGTGGAAGTAGACCTGGAACTGCTCCGAAAGCTCTGTGCGCTTCTCAAGGAAGAAGGCCTGAGCGAGCTCACCTTAGAGGAGGGGGGACGTCGGATCACGTTGAGGCGCGAGTTCCCCCCGGTCACAAGCCATCCGGTGCCGGTGTCCCCGGCGGAGCCTTCCGAGGAGCTCCACATCATCCGTTCCCCCTTGGTGGGAACCTTCTGGCGCCGGCCCAACCCCGATTCCCCTCCCTTCGTGGAGGTAGGGGACCGGGTGGAGGAGGGCCAACCCCTCTGCATCATCGAGTCAATGAAAGTGATGAACGAGATCCGCTCCGACGCGAGGGGGGTGGTGGAGGAGATCTTGGTGGAGGACGGAAGCCCGGTGGAATACGGGGAACCCCTGTTCAAGATCCGCCCGGAGTAGGATGGAAAAGGTCCTCATCGCTAACCGCGGCGAGATCGCCATCCGGATCCTGGAAGCTTGCCGGGAGGAGGGGCTCAAGGCGGTGGCGGTCTTCTCGGAACCGGAAAGAAACGCCCTCCACGTTAGGTTGGCCCACGAGGCGGTATGCATCGGGCCTGGGCCGGCGAAAAAGAGCTACCTAAACATTGCCGCTGTGCTTGCTGCGTGCGAGCTCACCGGCTGCGACGCCCTCCACCCCGGTTACGGCTTCCTCTCCGAGAACCCGGATCTAGCGGAGATCTGCGCCGACATGGGGATCACCTTCGTGGGACCGCCGGCGGAGGTGTTACGGCTCTGTGGAGACAAAGCCGCCACCCGGGAGCGGGTCTCCCAGGCCGGGGTCCCCATCCTCCCGGGAACGGGCCCCATCGAGGACGAGACGGAACTAAAGAGGAGGGCCGCCGAGCTCGGCTATCCCCTCTTGCTTAAAGCGGTGGCGGGCGGAGGGGGGCGGGGGATACGCTTGGTCAGCTCCCCCGAGGAGCTCCTCCCCGCCTTCCGCCAGGCCCGAAGGGAGGCCAAGGCGGCCACCGGCGATCCCCGCGTATACCTCGAGGCGTACGTCCCCTCCCCCCGACACGTGGAGGTCCAGGTGCTAGCAGACTCTCAGGGCCACATCGTCCATTGGGGAACCAGAGATTGCACCGTGCAGCGACGCCACCAGAAGGTGGTGGAAGAGGCCCCGGCACCGGAACTCTCGGAGGAGATGCGCTGGGCCTTGGGGGAAGCTGCCATCCGAGCCGCCGAGGCGGTGGGGCTGGTGGGGGCGGGAACGGTGGAGTTCTTGGTAACAGAGGAACGATTCTTCTTCATCGAGATCAACCCCCGCATCCAGGTGGAGCACCCCGTCTCCGAGGTCCGGGTGGGCAGGAACCTGGTGCGGGAACAGCTGCGCATCGCTAAGGGAGAACCCCTGGGGTATTCCCAGGAACAGATCGAGTTCTGGGGCTGGGCCATGGAGTGTCGGATCAACGCCGAAGATCCTCAGCACGACTTCTTCCCCTCCACCGGGAAGGTCCACATAGAGCACCTTCCCGGCGGGATCGGGGTGAGGCTCGACACCCACATCTACCAGGGGATGGAGGTCCTACCCTATTACGATTCCCTCCTTGCCAAGCTCATCACCTTCGGCGAGGACCGAGAGGAAGCGCGCCTCAGGATGTACTCGGCCCTCAAACGCTTCCGGATCTCCGGGGTAAAGACGAACGTGGAGCTCCTTTTGGAGGTCATATCCCACCCGGATTTCGCCCGGGTCTACCACACCACTGACCTACTTGAGAGGATCCTCCCGCCGAAGTAGACTGCGTTTGTGTTTGAGTCCCTAACGGAAAGGCTTTCCCAGATCTTCAAGCAGCTCGGGGGGAAAGGCGTCCTCTCCGAGGCGGACGTGAAAGAGGGCCTGCGGGAGATCCGCCGGGCGCTTCTTTCCGCCGACGTCCACTTCTCCGTGGTGAAGGAACTTACGGAGAGGATTCGCGAACGCGCCGTGGGAAAGGAGGTCTTGGCTTCCCTCACCCCCGCCCAGCAGCTCCTCAAGATCGTGCGGGACGAGCTCGCCGGGATCATGGGCGGGGAGGCGGTCTCCCTAAAGCTCAAAGGCCAACCCGCCCTGGTAATGGTGGTGGGCACTAAGGGAGGGGGGAAAACCACCACCGCGGGGAAGCTGGCCCTTTTCCTACGTAAGCACGGACGCCACCCGCTCCTCTTCTGTGCCGACCCTTTCCGCCCCGCGGCGGCGGAACAGCTCTCATCTCTTGCGGGGAAGGTCGGGGTCCCGTTTCGGGATGGGGGTTCAGATCCGATCGCCAACCTCAGGGCCGCCATCCGTGAGGCCCCGAAGGTACCGGCGGATACGGTGATAATCGACACCCCGGGGTCACTGCCGGGCCAGGAGGAGATCTTGGAGTTCCTGGCGGAGCTCGTCGGGGCCTTCTCCCCGGGGGACGTCCTTCTGGTGTTGGACGCCTTGGTAGGCCAGGAGGCGGTGGGGATTGCCAACGCCTTCCTCCCATTGGGGACCACCGGGGTCGTGCTCACGAAGCTGGACGGGGATGCCCGGGGCGGGGCGGCGCTCTCGGTGCGGTATACCACGGGGCTTCCGGTCCTGTTCATCGGGGTAGGGGAACGTCCTCCGGACTTGGAGGTCTTCCACCCCACCAGGATGGCCGACCGAATCTTGGGGTTAGGGGACCTCGCGGGCTTGTTCGAGAAGGTGGAGGAGGCTGCGGGGAAGGACCTGGAGAAGCTCTCCAAAAAGGTCCGCACCGGGGAGTTTACCCTCCAGGATTACTTGGAGGAGCTCGAGGCCCTGCGGCGAGCTGGTCCCATATCCCAGCTTCTTTCCCGGATCCCCGGATTCGGGAAATTGGCGGACGATCCGGAACTGGAGCGGGAGCTGGTGAAGGTCCGGGCCATCATTCAGTCCATGACCCCGGAGGAGCGCGCCAACCCCCACATCATCGGCGCCAGCCGCAAACGCCGCATCGCCAGGGGCTCCGGTACCACCGTGCAGGACGTGAACCGCCTCCTCTCCCAGTTCGAGAAGATGCGCAAGCTCATGAAGCAGCTTGGGAAGAAAAAAGGGCTCCCTTCTGGCTGGGAGGCGCTCCTGAGGGAGAATCCCCCCGGGCTTTGAAGTAAACTTGGTGCAGCGCACATGCGGCCGCTTGTGGCCCAGCATGTAACATCCCGAGAGAGGTGATACATCCATGGCGGTGAAGATAAGGCTACAACGGGTTGGAAAGAAAAAACAGCCGAGTTACCGGCTCGTGGTGGTGGAAGCCACGGAGAAAAGGGACGGGAAAGTGATCGCCAAGATCGGCCACGTGAACCCCCTCACCGATCCGTGGGACATCACCGTGGACGTGGAGGAGGCGTTGGAGTGGCTCCGGCAGGGGGCACAACCTACCCACGCTGCCAAAAGGGTCCTCTCCAAGGCCGGGGTGATGAAGCTCTGGCATGAGGAGCGGTTCGGAAAGAAGACAGCAAGTGGCGACGCGGGAGGCGGGGACGCTTCCGGTTGAACTCGTCCGCTACATCCTCGCCCAGATCGCCCCCGGGGAGTTCCGCATAAGCCACGTCTGGACCCCGGAACTGGACCTGGTCATCCTCCGACCCAGCCGGCAGGCACGGCGCCGGTTCAAAAAGAAGGACTTCGAGGCCATTGTTCTTGTTGTAGAGAAGATCTGCGAACGGGCAGGACGTCCGGCGGTGGTGGAGGTCCAATGAGGTTCGATATCGTCACCATCTACCCCGAGATGCTGGAGCCCTTCTTCTCCTTCGGGGTCCTGTGGTCCGCCCGGGAAAAGGGGCTCATCGAGATCCACGTCCACGACCTCCGGGCCTTCGCCCCGGATCCCCGGGGGATCGTGGACGACCGACCCTTCGGGGGCGGGGCGGGGATGGTGATGCGGCCGGAGCCCTTCTTCCGGGCGGTGGACGCCATCACCCGGGAGATCGGCCACAGGCCCTATGTGGTGTTGCTTTCGGCCCAGGGGAAGCTCTTCCGCCAGGACACGGCCAAGGAGCTCGCCCGAAAGGGGGCGTTGACGTTGCTCTGCGGCCGCTATGAGGGGGTGGACGAGCGGGTGGCGGAGATGGCGGACCTCGAGCTCTCCATCGGCGACTACGTTTTGGCAGGGGGGGAGCTTCCCGCGGCGGTGGTGGTGGAGGCCGTGGCCCGGATGATCCCCGGGGTGGTGGGCAGGTATTGGTCGGCGGCCACCGATTCCTTCTTCTGTGGCCCCCGCCTGGGATATCCCCAGTACACCCGCCCCCGGGTCTTCCGGGGCATGCGTGTCCCGGAGGTGTTACTTTCGGGGAACCACGAGCGGATCGCCCGCTTCCGGGAGCGGGAGGCATGGCGCAAGACCTTGGAGAACCGGCCCGACCTCTTGGGCCTCTCCATAAAGCCCGATCCCTGATGGCGAACCTTTATGTAGCGCTTTTGCACTATCCCATGAAGAGCCTGAAGGGGGGTGTGGTGGCCACCGCCATCACCTCCTTGGACGTGGTGGACATCGCCAGGAGCTGTCGCACCTACAACGTCTCCAGCTACTTCATCGTACACCCGCTGGAATCCCAGCGCACCATCGTCCAGCGGATCCTCGAGTTCTGGCGCGAGGAGCGTCCTTCCCGCAAGGAAGCCGTGGAGATCGTCTCGGTAGTGGAGGACTTGGAGGACTGTGTGCGCGCGGTGAGCGAAAGGGAAGGCGAGGAACCCCTGATCTGGGGCACCTCGGCCCGCCCAGGGCTCCCCTATCCCCGGATAACCTGGGAAGAAGCCAGGGAACATTTGCGCACGAAGGAAAAGCCGGTATTGTTATTGTTCGGCACCGGTAACGGCATGGCCGAAGAGCTCCTTTGGGCTTGTGATGCCCTCCTTCCTCCGGTGCGGGAAAAAAGCGATTACAACCACCTCTCGGTCCGGGCCGCAGCGGCGATCATCCTGGACCGGTTGAAAGGAGATGAGGGATGATGGGCTACGACGATCTCATCCGCATGGTGGAGGCTAAATTCACGGCGGAAAAGGAGATCCCTGAGTTCCGTCCCGGGGACATCGTCCGGGTACACGAGCGGATCAGGGAGGGGTCGCGGGAACGCACGGTGGTGTTCGAGGGGGTGGTCCTCAAGCGGGCCGGCTCCGGCGCCCGGGCCACCATCACGGTGCGCAAGATCGCGGCCGGGGTGGGGGTGGAGCGCACCTTCTACCTATACTCCCCCAGTGTCCAGAAGATCGAGGTGGTGCGCCGTTCTCAGAAGGTGCGGCAGGCCCGTCCCTTCTACCTGCGCCGCTACACTAACATCCACCACATAAGATGAGACTTCGCCGCAAACGGAAAAAGAAGAAGCCGCCACCGATAGTCCGGTTGGCCCACCGTTTCGGGTGGTACCCCGGGCCGGTGGCGGCTTACCTCTTGGGGTGGTTGGAGGCCATCGTGGAGGCGGTGGCCATCGCCCTCATCATCATCAACTTCGTCACCGTCCACATGTACGTCCCCTCCGAGTCCATGATTCCCACGATAAAGCCCGGGGATCGGTTCTTCGTGGACCGCATCTCCTACTACTTCCGGGACCCGGTGCCCGGGGATATAGTGGTTTTTTATCACCTGGAGTCCCTGAAGGTCACGGGTATTAAGAAGGGGAGCCCGGCCGACGTCGCGGGATTTGAGCCCGGGGATTGGATCGTCTATCCCGGGGACCCCTCCATAGGGGCTGGGGGCGAGCCCATCTCCCATCTGCTTGTGCTCAAAGACAGGATCGTGGAACACCGAGGGAAGGAGCTCCGCTTCACCGTCCTGAGGGGGGAGTTGCCCCGGGCGGTGCGGCTCGACCTCACGGTGGCGGTTCCCCCTGACGCCGATGACCTCTCGGATCTAGGGATCAAGTACAAGGCCCGTTACGCCCGCTACGTCAAGCGCCTCATCGCCGTGGGGGGACAAACGGTGGAGATAAAGAACGGCCGGGTGTACGTGGACGGAGAGGTGCCCGCCTTCGCCGCGAACCACACCTACTGGGCGGGGGATCCCCGGATGCGGTACGGCGTTTCCCCCACCCCAATCCCCGAGGGTTACTACTTCGTCTTGGGGGACAACACCATGAACTCCTACGATTCCCGCTACTGGGGGTTCGTGCCGGCCCGGGCGTTCATCGGGGAGCCGTACTTCCGGATCTGGCCCCTGCCGCGGTTCGGTCCCATGAACGGATACTTCGGTTCCTCCAAGTGGTGAGATGAAGGCCTTCGTCACCGGGGCCACGGGGTTCATCGGGGCCAACGTAGTCCGCGCCCTGCTCGCCAAGGGCTTCGAGGTCAGAGCCCTGGTGCGTCCCACCTCCGACCGCCGGAATATCGAAGACCTCCCCATCGAGGTTGTAGAAGGGGACCTCAGGGATTTCCCCTCCGTAAAGCGGGGCATGGAGGGCTGCGAGGTGGTCTTCCACGTGGGGGCCCTCTACTCCTTTTGGGTGCGGCCAAAAAGGCTCATCTACGAGATCAACGTGGACGGGACCCGCAATGTCCTCCGCGCGGCGCGGGAGCTGGGAGTAGAACGGGTGGTGTACACCAGCTCCATCGCGGCCCTGGGGAGGGGCACAAAGGAAGAGCCCGCTGACGAGGAGACCCCAGTCCGCCCCGAGATACTGATCGGCGACTACAAGAAGAGCAAGTACCTCGCCCAAGAGGTGGCCTTGGAATTCGCCAAAAAGGGACTCCCGGTGGTGATCGTCAACCCCAGCTTCCCCGTGGGCCCATACGACATAAAGCCCACTCCCACCGGGCAACTGATCTTGGATTTCCTGAGGCGGAAGATGCCCGCCTACATGGACACCGGGATGAACGTGGTGGCAGCCGGAGACGTGGCCCAGGGACATCTCCTGGCCCTGGAGCGGGGAAGGGTCGGGGAGTGCTACATCCTGGGCGGGGAGAACCTCACGATGAAGGAACTTCTGCATACCCTATCCCGGATCACTGGACTTCCCGCGCCCAGGTTCCGGTTTCCCTACGCCCTGGCGCTTCCGCTCTCGTACCTCAATATCTGGCTCTGCCTCCTCACCGGGGGGACGCCCCGGATGACCCCGGATACGGTACGCATGACCCGGTACTACGAGTTCTTCGACATCGGGAAGGCGAGGGAGGAACTGGGGTATGAACCCATGCCGGCCGAGGAGGCCTTGCGGCAGGCGGTGGAGTGGTTCAGAAAAAGCGGCATGGTGGAGAAAGGAGGATAAATGGCGACAAAGGCGAAGGCGACGTTCGCGGGAGGGATCTCGTTCGACATCGAGATCCGGGAGCACAAGTTCACCGTGGACCTCCCGCCGGACAAGGGTGGGGAGGACAGGGGCCCCACTCCTCCCGAGCTCGTGGTGGCAGCCCTGGCCTCGTGTGTGGGGGTGTTCGCGGCCCTGTTCGCCAAGAGGAACGGGCTTTCCCCAGAGGGGATCGAGGTGGAGGCCCAGGCGGAGACGGTACAAGCCCCAATGAGGCTCGCGAATTTCTCCGCTAAGCTTCGTTTCCCCTCGCTCCCGGCGGAGCTCGAGGACAAGGCCCGGGCGTTCATCGGGGCGTGTCTCGTGGGGCAGACCCTGAAGCACGCTAACGAGATCTCGTTGGAGATAAGCCGCTGAAAGGATCAGGCGGCGGGGTTAGCGCCGGAAGAACCAGCCCCGCCGCTTCTTTTCCTCAGGCTTCCCTTCCTGGATCTCCCCCCGTTCTCGGGCGAAGGACACCAACTCCTCCCACTTGCCCTTGGCGCGGATCTTCTCCTCCCACAGCTCCGCGAACCTCAGTACCGCCGCCTCGGCGTCCCGTTCCGATACCGCGGTCCCCCCACGGGAGAGGGAGGCAACGATCTCACGGAGGGAGGCGATCTCCGGGCGGATGTGGACCTCCCCGCCTTCTTCTACCAGCACATAGCGGGTGGCATCGGCGATCAACCCGAAGGAGGAGATATCCACCGATCCTAGGGGAAGCACGTCTTCTACGAACTCCTGGTCGGTCTCGAAATACTCCCGCTCCACAAGCCTCTTCCACTCCAAAATCCCTCCTTCAGCGGCCCGCCATCTTCAGGAACTCGTCGTGGTGGGCTTCCTCGTCCTGGAGGATCTGTTTGAAGAGCCGCTCAGTTACGTAGTCGCCCTCCTCCATGGCCGTCTTTATGATCTCACGGTAAAGGGAGATCGCTTCCTCCTCAGCCTTGATGTCGTTCTGGATCATCTCCTCGAGGGTCTTCCCCACTTCGATAGGGGCGGGCTGTGTGGTGGGATCACCTCCGAGGTAGTCGAGCCTCTCGGCGATGTCCTCGGCGTGCTTCATCTCCTGAACAGCGATCCCCTTTATCCTGTCGGCGAACTCCAGGGACTCGATCCCTGTGGCCCTTATGTGTTGCCAGATGTACTGGATCGAGACCTGGATCTCCCGGGCGATGGCCTGATTCAGAAGTTCCTTCAGCCTTTCGGATGCCATCCTTCCTCCTTTCGCGAAAAGATCATAGTCCCTTCGGGGAAGGAGCGCTACCGCGGAGGCGGCGGGCCACCTCGGCCCCAAGCTCCCGGGCCCGTGCCAGATCCTCGGGGGTGGGGGCGCCGTGGAAGGAAACTTCCCCCACCAGATCCCACCCCAGAGCCTCCACCCGCTCCCGCATCTTCGGGACCGAACCGCCTTTCCAGCCGTAGGAGCCGAAGAGCCCCACCACCCGGTCCCGGAGGCGTTTGCGCTCGAGGAGCCTGAGGAAATACTCCACCGGAGGGAATATGCCGGTATCGTAGGTGGGGGCGCCGAGGACGAGGCCCTTTCGCTTCCACGCCTCCCGGATGAGGTAGCTCACGTGTATCCTGCCGGCATCCAGGACCCGCACCGGAACCCCTTCTTCCGCGGATCCCTGGGCCACGGCCTCGGCCATCCGAGCGGTGAACCCGTACATGGAGCCGAAAACGACGGTGACCTCGGGGCGGGCCTCCATCCGCGCCCAACGGGAATAGAGCTCCACGATGTGCCCCGGATCCTTGCGCCACACGAGCCCGTGGGAGGGGGCGATGACCTCGATCTCAATGCCCGCGAGCTTCTCGATGGCACGTAGGACGGGTTTGGAGTGCATTCCCACGATGTTAGAGAAGTACCGCAGGATCTCGTCCTCGTACTCCGCCACGTCCACCTCATCGTCGAACAGCACCCCGTCTAAGGCGTGGAACCCCCCGAAAGCATCGCAGGGGAAGAGCACCTTTTGGGTCTCCTCGTAGGTGGCCATGGTTTCCGGCCAGTGGACGAAGGGGATGTGGAAAAACCTTAGGACCTTTCCGCCGAGATCGAGGGCCTCCCCGTCGGACACCGCCCGCACCCCTCCGGTGATCCCGTAGAAGTGGGCGAGCATGGGCAAGGCGTGCTGGGTGGCGAGGACGGTGGCACCGGGAGCGGCGCGGCGGAGTTGGGGGAGGGATCCGGAATGATCCGGCTCCATGTGGTTCACCACGAGATAATCGAGCTTCTCTGGGGGAATTATCTCGGAGATATTCCGCAAGAGCTCCTCGGCGAAGGGAGCCTTGGCCCCGTCGATGAGGGCGATCTTTTCTCCCACCACGAGATACGCGTTGTAACTCACCCCATGGGGCAAGGGCCAGACTCCCTCGAAGAGGTCGGTGGTACGGTCGTTCACGCCTACCCAAAAGATTCCGGGCCGGATCTCGCGTGCGCTCATATTTCACCTCCGGGTGGGGTTTATAACCCGGGGATCAAAAGAAAACAACTTTCATTTTCGCCTTTCCCACGACGGACCTGCTGCTGTGCATTTCCCGTTTTCGCCCCACTCGGCTATCGCCAGGGTTGGCTAAAAGAGGGGTCACGGAGGGGGGCCCGGGGCTTCCCCCGAAGCGGGTCTTCAAGCCAGCTCCCAGGAGAAGCCGACGCGGAGACGCTCGCTATCAGAGAACGCAACAAGGAGGGCTTCGGTGGGGGCCTTTCCCGTGCAGTGGCCCGGAAAGACCGCGGAGGTCAATTTCCGCAATGCCCCGATCAAAGCAGAAAGCCGCTTCGTGCCCATCCCTGCCAAATGAAATCCCCCGAGCACGGCGCGTAATTTGGCACCGGCCAGGGAGGCGGCCCGGGCCGCCAAGTGGTGCACCCCGGGATGGGCGCACCCGGTAATGAGGATCGGACCTAAAGCAGTACCGATCACCAGCCCTTGCTCCTTTATCCCCCGGCCCATGGCCCCGGTGGTCCACAGGCCCTGCCCGAGCTTCCTGGGCCCCTTTATGGAGAAGAGCTCGGCCTTGGCCGATTTGGCCCGGGGGCGGAGGTAGTCCTCCATTGTCCAGGGGGCCCAGATTCGCACCCGCTTTGTTTGCTCAAGCACGTAAGAGAGGCCCCCTATGTGGTCACAGTGGGGGTGGGAGAGGAACACATCTGTGACCCCTGATAGGTCGAGTCCCAGAGCTTCCGTGTTGTGTTGGAGCACGAGCCGATCCGCACCGGCGTCGAAGAGGACGGTTCGTTCGGGAAGCTTCACCAACGCCGAAAACCCCCAGCCCTCCCTCAAGGGAAGCTGGGCCCGGTTGTCGTAGATGATAGTGACCTTCATCCTCTAAGAGATGGCCCCCGTAGGGCAGGCAGATGCACAAACCCGGCAGCCACGACAGAGGGTTTCGCTAACCACTGCCTTTCCGTCCTTGATCTCGATGGCACCGAAAGGACAAGCTTCGGCACACTTACCACATCCCACGCACTTCTCGGGATCCACCCGGGCAACGATCACAGAGGACACTTCTCTCGCCGGCCCGGGTGAGTAAACGAAACCCCCGCCCCAGCGGCCGCCCGTGCCACGACCCCGTCTCCTGTGCTGCCTTCGTCCACGCCACAGCGGTCCGGTCCCATCACCCCACGGCATCTGCGATCACCCCGTAATGTGCATATGCAAGTATTACCTCCAACCTCCCCCGTTTCAACCCCGGCCCAACCCCAGGGCCCTATTACTGGGAAAGCCGAGGGTTTTCCTCTAGAGGTCGAAAATCCAAATCGAAACCGAAATGTCGCGGTCCCAAAAGCGCGATCCCCTGGGAGGTGCGCCAGAGCTCCGGCGCGGGATACCCCACCACCCCCACCTCCTGCCACTCTCGGAGGTTGGGATTGGTGATGGCCTCGCCGGTTGCGGGGTCCAGGATACATATGAGGTCCGGCGCCATGACGTCCGGTTCCCCGTCGAACCAGGAGATGATGTGCTCGTTTTTGAACCACACGCGGTACGTGTGGCCGGTGTACTCCCCCGTTCCGGCGATCTCCGCCTCCCCCACGGTGAAGCCGCCCTCGATCTCCCAACGGTACCTCTGTACCCGACCGCGGAAGAGCTGGTGGCCGTTACCGGCGCGGGCGGCGGCGATCAGGGGGTCCGAGCCCTTCTCCCGGGCAAGGCGCACCGCCTCCCCGATCCGCAGGGCCAGGGTCAGCGTACCGGGGATCAGGGCCGCCCGGGCGTCCTTTCCCCTGACGGGGTGGTCGGCCACCCCGGCGCGGTTGTCGCTCATTATCGCGATGTCGCGGGCGATGGCCTCGGCCCGCTCCTCGCTCCCCACCTCCTTCACCACGATCACGTCCCCCTTCCTCGTGGCCACGGCAAAGGGGGCGATCCCGATACCCTTGAGGGCGAAGGTGGTGTGTGACAGTTCGGGAACGGAACGCCCCGCGGGATCGGCGTCCAGGATGGGGATGCCCTTGCGGGCCGCCACCGCCATGGCCACGGCCGTGTTCCCCCCGCCGATCTCCGTGGCCACCGCCGCGGCGAATTTCACCCCGAGGAACTCCTCCAAAGCCTCGAAGGCCACGAGGCACTCGAGCTCCTCTTTTCCTTCCTCCTCAGGGCTCACGCTCCCACACATATAAGGGGAGGCCACCCAGGCGTCCTCCGCCAATTCCTCCAGGGAAAGCAGCGCAATCTCGCGGCCTTGGGCAAGTTCGTCCTTCAAGAGGGCCAAGCCCCGGCGGGGACTTCCCCCGCCCCCGGTTCCCAGGATGGCACAACCTCGGATGAGGTCCTCCAGTTCCCGTTCCGTAAGCTTTCGCATCCGACCTCCTTTACCTCTTTATCCGCCGCCGCACCCTCGGATCGAGGAACTCCCGGAGCCCGTCGCCCAGCAGGTTGAACGAGAGGACGCTGGCGAAGATGGCGAGGCCGGGGAAGGTCACCACCCACCAGTGGGTGAGGAAGAAGGACCTGCTCGAACTTATCATCAGGCCCCATTCGGGCGTGGGGGCTTGGGCCCCGAGGCCGAGATAGCTGAGGGCGGCGGAGGTGAGGATGATGGAGCCCAAATCCATGGAGGCCTGGACCACCAACGGCGCCAGGCAGTTGGGGAAAACGTGTTTGACCAGGATCCTGAAGCGCGAGGCCCCCATGGCCCGGGCCGCCTCCACAAACGCCCTCTCCCGCACCGAAATAGCCTCGCCGCGCAGGATCCGGGTGTACCACGGCCACCAGGCGATGGCGATGGCGATCATGGCGTTGATCAGGTTCGGACCGAGGGTCACCGAGATCGCCATCGCCAAAAGCAGAGGGGGAAAGCTCAGGAAGGTGTCGGTGATCCGCATGATCACCTCATCCAGCCACCCTCCCACATATCCCGCGATTACCCCCAAGGGGACGCCGATGAGGAGCGAGAGGCCGATGGCGAAGGCCCCTATCGAAAGGGAGATCCTCGCCCCGAAGACCACGCGGCTGAAGATGTCCCTCCCCAATTCATCGGTCCCGAATAGGTGCGTGGTGCTAGGAGGAAGGAACTTGTTCTCGATGTGGGTGGCGCCCCGGGCGTCCTGGGGGAACGGGGCGATCCAGGGGGCGAAGATGGCCACGATCACCAGACAAAGGATGCCGAAGAGGCCCATCAGGGCAAGAGGGGTGCGGCGCAAATACCGCAGATCCCGTAGGAAACTGTGGCTTCCCCCCATCATTCCAGTCTGACCCGTGGGTCCAACACGGCTAACATGACGTCCACGATGAGGTTCAACGCCACGTAGGTGAAGGCCACGAGCATGGTGATCCCCATGATGGCCGGATAATCCACCACCATGATCGCCTCGGAGGCGTAACGGCCGAGGCCGGGCCAGGCGAACACCGACTCCACCAAGAAGGTGGCCGCCAGGGAGTAGGCGAAGGTCAACGCCAACACGGTGATCACGGGGCCCAACGCGTTTTTCAGGGCATACTTGCCGAGGACCTTCGCCTCCCGGAGGCCATAGGCACGGGCGGTTCGGATGTAGTCCTCGCCCAACACTTCCAGCAGGGTTGCCCTGGCCATCCTCACCGTCAGCCCCAGGGGGTAGGTGCTCAGGGTGACTGCCGGGAGCACGAGGTGCTTCAGGGCATCGACGAACACGACGAAATTTCCGGAGAGGAGGGAGTCAATGAGGTAAAACCCCGTGATGTGTTTCACGGGGTGGAGAAGCAGGGTGATGGTGTCCACCCGTTCGGCCAGCGGGAGGAGCTTCAGCTCCTTGGCGAACACCAGCTGAAGGATCATCCCCAGCCAAAAGGCCGGAAGGGCCACGCCGGCCACCGAGACCAACCTTCCCAAATGGTCGAGGACCGTGCCCGCCTTTGCCGCCGAGAGGATCCCCAGGGGCAGGCCGAAAAGTACCGCGAGGAACATGCTCACCAGGATAAGCTCCAGCGAGGCCGGGAGCCGCGAGGCGATGTCCCGCAACACTGGCTGTTTGGTGCGGATGGAGATCCCCCAATCCCCCCGGACGAAGGCGCCGATGTACATCAGATACTGCTGATAAAGCGGTTTATCCAATCCCAATATCTCCCTGGCTTTGGCGATCTGCTCCGCGGTGGCCCTCGGCCCCACCCACAATATCTCCGGCCGCGAGGGGACCACCCGGGTGAGGAGGAAGGTGAGGATGGACACCCCAAATAGGACCACCAAGGACAAAAGGAGCCGGCGGGTTACATAGACGTATATGCCCATAGCGATAAGGGGCCCGGGGTTGCCCCGGGCCCCTTGTTCCGGACTCCCGTCTTCACTCCTCCCGCCAGCACTCGTACCAGAAGACCACGTGCGGATAGGCGGGGTTGTCCACGTAGCCCTTGAGGGAGGTGCGCTTGGCGCGCGCGTATTTGAGGTCGTAGATGGCCACGCCGGGCGCCTCCTCCATCAGGATGTTCTGCGCCTCCACATACAGGTTGATCGCCTCCGCCCGGTCGATCCCCGCGAGTTCCTCCGCGCGGGCGATGAGCTCGTCGAAGAGGGGGTTGCTGTAATAGGTGAAGTTGAACAGGATCTCATCCCTGGTGCCGAACATCTCCCGCAGGAAGCTGTGGGGGTGTGGATAATCGGGCCACCAGTAGAAGAGGAAGATGTCCTGCCGCTTCGTGGGGTCGGGGGCCTGTCCGAGTTCCACCTGGGCCTCCCAGGGCATCCCCCGGATCTCCAGCTCGATCCCCAGCTTGGCCAGCGTGGACTTCCACAGCTCCGCCACCCGGCGCTCGTCCTCGTCCCCGGCCACATGGGTGAGGAGGAGCTTGAAGCCGCCCTTGGGGTAGCCGGCCTGAGCCAGGTAGAACCTCGCCGCCTCGAGGCTGTAGGTGTACTGCTTCACTCGGTCGGAATAGCCCCAGAGCCCGTAGGGGACGACTCCCCGGGACTGACGGGCATAGCCGAACCTCACCCCGTCGATGATGTCCTGATAGGGAATGGTATAGGCGAGGGCCCGCCGCACGAGAACGTTGTCCAGCGGGGGCTTGCGGGTGTTGAACAGGGCGAGCAGGTTCTGGAAGGAGGGCGTGGTCACGATTTCCACCTCGGGATTGTCCTTCAGGGCTTCGATCTCGGTTATGGGAAGCATATTGGTGTAGTCGGCGGTGCCCGCCTCGAGCATCAACCTGCGGGTGGAGGGCTCCGGCACCACCTTGAAGATCACCTTGTCGAAGTGGTTCCCTTCCCAACCGCGCCAGTAATCGTCGAACCTCTTCAGGATGAGGTAATCCCCGGGCTTCCACGCCTCCACCGTGTAGGGACCGGTGCCGGAATCGTGGCCGGCGGCGAACCATTCGTGGTCGGAATACTCGGGGTCGAAGACGAAGGCCGCATAAGCTCCGGACGCGATCAGGTCCAAGGGAGCGGGGTACTTGAGGTGGAAACGGACGGTGTACCGGTCCACCACCTCGATCTCCTCCACCGGGGCCCAGATGTAGGAGGCTCCCATCCCCCGCTCGATGGTGCGCTCGATGGAGAACTTCACCGCCTCGGCGGTGAGCTCGTTGCCGGTGTGGAACTTCACCCCCTTCCGGAGGTAGAAGGTCCAGGTGAGGCCATCGGCGGACTTCTCGTAGCTTTCGGCGAGCACCGGTTGGAAGGAATCGGTGAAGGGATCGTAACGGATGAGCTGTTCATACATGTTATTCATGGCGATGATCTCGTTGGAGTAAGTGTCGCTGGGATCCCAGAAGATCATCACCTCGCTGTTGTAGACGTAAACCGCCACGTTGGGTTGGGCGCCCAAACTCCAGAGGCCGAACGTCACGACGCCGAACAACATCAAAAGGAACACCCTTCTCATTCGGATTTCACCTCCTTTTTCATTGTACAATGGGATGTGTCCCGGACCACCTCCTTTCTCAGTAACCGATGAGTTTTTCCGGCGAGGGAGGCAGGTAGGTGCCGCCGCGCCGGTGACGCAAACCGAGAGAGACCAAAAGCTCCGCAAGCTTCAGCGCCGCCGCAGCGGGCTCGACCACGGGAACCGCCAACCTCTCCCGCACCGCCTGGGCCAACGCCGCCATCCCGGTGCACCCCAACACGATCACCTCGGCCCCATCCCGGGAGATGGCCCGTTCGGCGGCGGAGACGATGGCCTCCACCGTTCTCTCCGGAGAGCGTTCGAGCTCGAGCACCGGGATCTCGATCCCGATGGCGGACGCCAAGCGGCGCTCCACCCCCAATTTGAGCGCCTGCAGTTCCACCCAGGAGGCGGTGTTGGGCAAGACGGATATCACGGAGAATTTATGGCCCAGGTGCAGCGCGATGGACATCGCGGCCTCCGCGGGGCCCACCACCACCTTGTCCGTGACCTCCCGGGCTGCCTCCACCGCGGGATCGGCGAAGCAATTTATCACGATGGCATCTACCTCGGGAGCGCGGGCCTTGACGATTTTCAGGATCTCGGGTGCCGCATAGGCGACGTCGTGGTGCGTCTCGATGGAGAGAGGTCCCCTCGGCAGGGTCTCCACGGAAAGCTCGGTTTCGGGTCCCGCCACCCTCCGAAGGTAAGCGACGTCCTCGTCCACCCATTCCCGGGTGGTCACCGGATCCACCACCAATATCCTCATCCCGCCTTCCTTGCCATCGCGTCCATCCGACCGTGCCCGCCCTAACGACACCTCGGGACGATCCGGGGCATTATAAGGCCGATTATGTCAAGGGCCAAGAGACCTTGACAACTGCATTTGCATCGTTTATGAGTTGTTGGATGTCAAATGTCTGACAAGCCTCCCGTGCGGTTCAAGCGTTTTCACAGCGAGTCGAAGCCCCTTCATGTGGTTAATCAACTGCTCAAGGCCATCAAGTCGGGGGCCTTGGTTCCGGGGCAAAGGCTGCCATCCGAGGCGGAGTTGGCCCGGATGACCGGGGTCAGCCGTTCGTCGGTGCGCGAGGCCCTGGCGGCGCTGCGGCTTTTCGGGATCGTGGAGACGCGTCCGGGGGATGGGACCTACGTCAAGGACGCCCGCAAAGACATCGAACGTATCAGGAAGGAGCTCTTTGGGGTTCTCACCAGAGCCCGGGACGTCCTCCAACTTCAAGAGGCTCGGGCGGCCTTCGAGTGCGGGATCATGCGGCTGGCGGCCGAGAACCTGGATGAAGAAGACATAAAGTTCCTCGAGGAGGTAATCGCTGGGATGCGCGATGCCGCAGAGCAAGCGAACTATGAGCGCTTCCTCATGTTACACAAGCGGTTCCACCTCGGGATTGCCAAGGCCACCAAAAACGTGGTGGTAGAGCAGATGGCGGCCAAGTTCTTTTCCCTTATGGAAAAGGACCTGTGGCGGAAGCTGGAGGAATACTTGCTTCCCCATGGTACCGCACATCTGCGGGAGTCGGTGGCCATCCACGAGCGGATCCTCCGCGCCCTAAAGGACCGGGACTACATCCTCGCCGGCCGGCGAATGGAGGAACATTTCGAAAGATACAAGTGATCCTGGGTCAGACGCTGTCCCTATCCAGCCGATTCCCGGCTGAAGCGGCCATCGTCCCGGGTATGAGGGAGCTTACGAACATTCCCTTCGAGCCAACCGATGCGCACATTCTGCGCGCTGTCGAACTGGGGAACATAAGGTTTGATGTCCAATAGGGGTGTTCCGTCCACGATGTCCACGTCGGCTACGTAAAGGACGTTCCCCTCCACCTTTAGGAGCCGCACCACCGAGAGTCCGATAGGGTTCGGCCGCGCCGGGGCCCGGGTAGCGAAGACTCCGTGTTCGCGGGTGTCCATGAAGGGACGAACCCTAAGGCGAGGCGCGGAGACAAGATGAAAGTGGTAAATCAAGATCACGTGGGAAAAGCCCTCGAGATCCGAAAGCCCGGGGGCATACTCCGGGAACACCTCTACCGTTCCTTCCGTTCCCCCGGCGGCCGGGGGTTGGATCGGTGTGCCTCGGGGCTCCTTGAATGGAGTTCGGATCAGGCCTATGGGCTTATAGATCACCGGTTCCATCTTACGATAAGTTTACCCAATCTCTTGCAAGATGTAAGACCTTTGCTTAAAGTCGGCGAAGGTCCTGCAAAACGCGGGTATAAGGAGGGAGGGGTGAGGACCATCCAAGAAGGGCGTGATTGGTTGAAGTCCCTGGATTGGGATGTGCAAATCGAGACGGATCAAAAGAAGGGGGCTCCTGCGCCGCCGGTGCAGTTACCGGCACCGGAGGAAGCGGAGCTCATCGAACTCCCGGATCCCGCGGGGCTCTCCCTGGGGGAGATGTCCGTACGAGAGGCCATCGCCCGCCGCCGCAGCCGCCGGCGCTTCTCCCCCGATCCCCTAACGTTGGAGGAGCTCTCCTTCCTCCTTTGGGCCACCCAGGGGGTACACGAAGTGATCCGGGACGGGATCGCCACCCGCCGCACCGTCCCCTCCGGCGGGGCGCGGCATCCCTTCGAGACCTACCTTTCGGTCCATCGAGTGGAAGGCCTCACTCCCGGGCTTTACCGTTACCTTCCCCTGGAACACGAACTCGTTTTCCTGCGGGAAGATCCGGACCTGGCGGGAAAGGTCGCCGAGGCGGCGCTGGGGCAGAAGTTCGTGGGCGAAGCGGCAGTGGTTTTCATCTGGACAACGGTGCCCTACCGTGCCGAATGGCGTTACCACGTACGCTCCCACAAGGTGATCGCCATCGATGTGGGACACGTTTGCCAGAACCTCTACATCGCCTGTGAAGCCCTGGGGCTCGGGACGTGTGCTGTAGCCGCCTACCACCAGAAGGTTATGGACGAGCTCCTGGGGGTAGACGGGAACGAAGAGTTTGCCCTCTACCTCGCTCCGGTGGGGAAGCTTCCACCCGAAGGATGAGGCTTCCAGATCGGGATAAAAGCTTTATGGGCTCGTCATACCTCGATCTTTTCCGGAACGTGGGTTTCTTCAGGAGGGGAGGTGGTCGCATAAGCTTTTTGGCATCAAAAAATAAAGCCCGTGCGGACCCCCGTCGGTGTCCTCCGGCGGGCGCCTCCGGGCCTTCGGCTCAGGCCAAGGGATCCCCTATCACCCGCAG
>ENA-OSAF01000044-OSAF01000044.1-marine-sediment-metagenome-genome-assembly--contig:-NODE-44-length-62238-cov-31.276571_pt1 | contig 62238 bp, 60 predicted proteins | sample MGYA00237872_ERZ529318 | MGnify/ENA primary metagenome ERZ529318 (study PRJEB26369, sample SAMN03142813) | marine sediment metagenome | biome: marine; feature: borehole; material: sediment... | reverse complement strand
CGGAGCTGTGCCGGATCCTGGCGAACCTCCGCCGCAGCCGTCGCGAGCGGATGGCGTGCATGGTGAGCCGGCTGGCAGCGCTGGGCGTTGAAGTTTCCCTGGATGAGGTCCTGGCCGAGGCGGGGCCGGCTGCACCGGGCAGGCTGCATCTGGCGCGGGTCATGGTCAACAGGGGCTATGTGGACACCGTCCCGGAGGCCTTCGACCGGTACCTGCACGACGGCGGCCCCGCTTACGTTCCCCGCCTCCGTATGTCGCCGGTGAGTGCAGTGGCTCTCATAAGGCGGGCGGGAGGCGTGCCGGTGCTGGCACACCCGGGACTGGGGGGCGTGGAGCGGCTGCTGAACCAGCTCCTCCAGGAGGGTCTGCTGGGGCTGGAGGTCGTACACCCCCATCACCGCCCGGAGGACGTGGTCCGCTATCGAGCGCTGGCAGCCCAATACGGTCTCATCCCCACCGGAGGCTCGGACTGCCACGGTCCGTCGGCAGGTGCCTGCGCCCTCCTGGGGAGATACTGCGTGGACTACCAGGTAGTGGCTCGGCTGAAGGAGGCGAGGGACGCACTGCGAGCCACCCTGGAAGCTTGACGAAGGGAGGGAGTCAAGGGTGGATGAGGGGATTCTTCGCATCGCCCTGGATACTGCCCGAGCCCTGGGGGCGGAGTACGCGGACGTCCGTGCGGTAGCGCGCCGACGAGAGAGGATTACGGTGCGCAACGGGAAGGTCCACCGGGCCTCTGACAGCCGAACGGTGGGTTTTGGGGTGCGCGTGCTCTATGACGGAGCCTGGGGCTTTGCCTCTTCCTCCAGGATGGACCGCGAGGTCGCCCCGAAGATCGCCGAGGAAGCGGTGCGCATCGCGCGGGCCAGCGCCCGGCAGGGCGGAAAGAGGGCAACACTGGCACCGTGCCGTCCCCACCGGGGGAAATACCGCACCAAGGTAAAGCGCGATCCCTTCGAGGTGCCGCTGGAGGAGAAAATCACCCTGCTGATGGACTGTGACCGCCTGATGCGGGCCGGGGGACCGGTGAGGGTTACCCAGGGCCGTCTGGAATGCTTCCGGGAGCAGAAGTGGTTTCTGTCCAGCGAAGGCGCCTGTATCCAGCAGGAGATCGTTGAGTGCGGAGGCGGCATCGAAGCTGCGGCGAGTGCGGGAGGGGAAATCCAGCGGCGCAGCTACCCCAATGCCCACCGGGGTCACCATGCGACCGCGGGGTACGAGTTCGTGGAAGAGATGGACCTGAGAGAGCACGCCGAAAGGGTGGGAAGGGAGGCGGTCCAGCTGCTGGAGGCCGACCCGTGCCCCAGCCTCACCACCGATCTGATCCTGGACGGACGCCAGCTGGCCATGCAGCTTCACGAATCCTGCGGGCATCCCATGGAGCTGGACCGCGTGCTGGGCCAGGAGGTCAGTCTCGCGGGCACCAGCTTTCTCACCCCGGACGACCTAGGCCAGTTCCGCTTTGGCTCGCAGGAAGTCAATATCACTGCCGATGCTACTCTGGAGCGAGGACTGGGAACCTACGGCTACGATGACGAAGGCGTGCCGGCACAGCGCGTTCCCCTGGTCTCGGAAGGGATCCTGGTGGGGTTCATGAGTTCGCGGGAAACTGCTGCCCGCATTGGTGACGAATCCAATGGCTGCATGCGCGCTGACGGCCATAACCGTCTGCCCCTGGTACGAATGACTAACGTCAACCTCGAGCCGGGAGATTGGTCTCTGGAGGAGTTGATTCGCGACACCCGTGAGGGTGTTTTCATGGAGATCAATCGCAGTTGGAGCATTGACGACCGCCGGCTCAACTTTCAGTTCGGCGTGGAGTGCGCGTGGATGATTGAAGAGGGGTCGTTAACCCGCATGATCAAGGGCGCCACTTACACCGGCATTACCCCGCAGTTCTGGCGAAGCTGTGATGCGGTATGTAGTGAGGATTACTGGGAGCTCTGGGGCACGCCCAACTGCGGCAAAGGAGAGCCCGGTCAGACTGCCCACGTGGGGCACGGAGCGGCGCCCGCCCGCTTCCGTCGAGTCAAGGTGGGGGTAAGGCGGCTGTAGGTGGGAATGAAATGGAGCGGCTGGTGGCAAACTGTACCTGGTCAAAAGTCCGGATTAGGTAACTGGAACGCTAGGAAACCTGCAGCCGGGCCCGGCCGTCCTATGAACCTGCTGGAGGGGCGGCAGCGTGAATAGGCCTGCGCGCGAGGGCGATGGCGCCGACTGTATGTGCGGCGGCGGATGCTGAACTTCCATCTCGCCCGCGCACCGTGCATACGAGATGAACGAATCCAATCCTTGTGCCGACGCACGGTCGTTGCCGCTCAGGGCGACTCTGGATCCCGTTCGTGGGAGAGCTCTCGCACCCAATCGTACCACTCGTAATGAGAGTCAGGGGGCAGCTCCAGCACCCAGCGGTTGGACCACCAGCCCTGGGCTGCCGCCTCGCAATCCTCTATTAGGAGGTCATCGGCGGCGTCGGTGATGTTGGCCAAACGCCGGATACCTCGCCCCCGTTGGCGCCGGTATCTCGAGAGCGACGCACTCAAAAGTTGAGACCCCCCTAGTAGCCTTTCCCGCAGGGGGGTCCACAACTCACATGACGGTTTCCTGTTTATCGCAGGGCGTCCAGAATGGCCCGCCAGTCCACGTATTGGGACACCACGTCTTTAGCCAGGCGGATCGCTTCTTCCTGATCGGGCTTTATCTTGCGGGAGACCGCGTGTAGCTTCTCAATGGTGGTGTAAGTGTCATAATGGACCAGCAGCAGGGGTACGCCTCGCTGGCTGGCCCGTGCCACTACCTTGACGTCTGGGTACAGTCCACCGGTGAGCACGATAAGCGACGTGCTGGTTTCCAGCGTGGCCAGGACCAGGTCAGCGCGATCGCCTCCCGTGATTACCGCTTTATTGGCCGACCTGCGCAGATACGGAAGGGCACTTTCCAGGGTCATCGCGCCCACCAGGACGTCTTCCACCAGTAGGTCCAGGTGTTCGTGGCCCGCCAGCAGTTCACCTCCCAATACCGCGCAAAACTCCCTCACCGTGGGAGCTGCGATTTCCACGCGGCGCGGAACGACTCCCAGGACGCGGTGGCCAAGATCCTCCAGCAACGGTTTGTACACCCCGCGGACCTTGTCCAGCAAAGGCCGGGGAACATTATTGAATACCGACCCAGCTACTTCCGCATCACGGGAGCGCACGTACTCGTTGAACAGGATCATGCGATCGGCGCTGAAATCGTCCTCGGCGCGTCCCACCACCAGCACCACCGCCCCCACCTGCCTGGCGATGGTTCCCGCATCCAATCCCAAGCTGGCCATGACGTGGGGGAAAGTGGTACCTTCCATGATGACCACATCGCGATCAGCCGCCAGCTCATCGTAGCATTCCTTGATGAGACGCAGATGGGCGTCCGCCTTCTGATAGCGGCTCAGGTAGTTGTGGCTGGCATGCAAAACCACCATGCGCTCACAGCAGTCGGTTATCCCTAAAACCTCACGCATGAGCGCGACGTCCTCATCTTCCTTTCCGGACACTCCCGCAAGCACCCCGATGGGCTTGAAGTACCCAACCCTCAGCCCCTGTTCTCGGAATATTAGGGCTAGACCCAGGCACAGCGCCGTCTTCCCGCTACCGTAACTGCCTACCACGAAGAGACCCTTCAACGCACCCACCTCACGTATCGATGGTGATCTTGACATCCAGGGCCGCCAGGCCCCTTTCATACACCATGACCGGGTTCATGTCCAGTTCGGCAATTTCGGGGAAATCCCTCGCCAGCTGGGCGGTCCTCGCCAGCGCCTCCACCACCGCGTCCACGTCCTTGGGCGGTTCGCCGCGGAACCCCCGCAACAGGGTGTAGGCTTTGGTCTCCTGCAACATCTCCTGGATATCGGTGTCGGTGAGCTGCCAGGCCAGGCGGAATGCGACGTCCCGCAGCAGGTTGACGTATATGCCGCCCAGCCCGCAGGCCAGCAACGGCCCAAACTGGTTGTCGCGATTGAGTCCAATGATGAGCTCTGTTCCCGGATCCACCATCTTCTGCACCTGGATCCCGTAGATGGTGACGCCAGGCAAGTGACGCGACACCGCATCGAGGATGGACACGAAGGCCGACCGCACGGCCTCGGGACTGTTCAGCCCCAGCCGCACCCCGCCCACGTCGGTTTTGTGGAGTATCCGGGGTGACATCACCTTCAGTGCCACCGGAAAACCCAATTCTTTGGCGATCCTTTCCGCTTCATCCGGCTGGGAGGCAAGGGCTGACGGGGCCACCGGTATCCCATAGGCCCGCGCAACCTCTGCCGCCTCGGTGGCCAGCAGCACGGTGCGGCCATCTTCTCTCACCTCACGGAAGATCTCCCTCACGCGCTGGCGATCGACGTCGTCGAATGTTACCACTCGTCCCCGGTCGCGCGCCCGCAACTGGGCGTAACGGGTTAAACCCTCGATGGCACTCACCGCGGGCTCAGGGAAGGTGTAGCTGGGAATGCCCGCCTTTGACAGCTGGGAGACTGCCTCCTGGACCTCGGGTCCCCCCAGGAAGACAGCGGCCAGGGGCTTGTCCGGCGTCTCTTGCCGCACGGCGATTATTCGACGGGCGGTTTCCTCCGGCTCTATCACCGCGGTGGGGGTCAGGATGGCGATCAGCGAATCCACCCCCGGGTCCGCTGCCACTGTTCGCAGGGCGAAGGCGAACCGGTCGGGGTCGGCGTCTCCGATCACGTCCACTGGATTGTACAGGTTGGCCTCCGCAGGCAATCGCTCGCGCAGGCGATCGATGGTCTCCTTCTGGAATCTGGCCATCTCCAGCCCGCGCGCTTCCACATTGTCAGTGGTGATGATGCCTGGGCCGCCCGAATTGGTCACCACCGCCACCCGCTTACCGCGGGGAAGGGGCTGGGTGGAGAACGCCAAGGCCCAATCGAACAGCTGCGCCATGTCGCGCGCCCGAAGCACGCCGCACTGACGAAAGGCCGTCTCGTAGGCCACGTCGCTGCCGGCCAGCGCTCCGGTATGCGAGGAGGCCGCTCGGGCGCCCGCCTGTGACGTCCCGGCTTTGTACACCAAGACCGGCACTCGCCGCGTGGCCTGAGAACAGGCCGCGAGGAATTGCCTACCGTCACTGACGTCCTCGATATAGCAGGCGATCACCCTGCTGTGCGGATCGAACGCCGCGCTCAGAATGAAATCCGATTCATTCAGATCGGCCTTATTACCCAGGCTGACGAATCTGGAAAAGCCAATACCCTTGTCCAGGCTCCAGTCCAGGATGGCCAGGCAGAGGGCACCACTTTGAGAGATGAAAGCTATCTCTCCCCGCAGCGGGAACCCCGTGGCAAAGGTGGCGTTGAGGGGAGTGTGTGTGTCGATGATGCCCAAGCAATTGGGGCCCACCATTCTCATCCCATACTTCTTGCACACCTGGAGCAGTTCCCGTTCCGCCCGCCATCCTTCTTCGCCCACCTCGCGGAAGCCGGCGGTGATGACTATAAGGTGTTTGATCCCCTTCTTGCCGCATTCTTCGGCCAACGGCTTGACCAGCCGGGAGGGAACCACGATGACTGCTGCATCCACCGGATCGGGTATGGCCCCAACGGAAGGGTAGCAGGGGAGCCCTTCAATTTCCTTCTCCTTCGGGTTCACCGGGAAGATCTTCCCCGGGTAGCCGCTGTCGATGATGTTGCGTAGCACGGCATTGCCCAGCTTCTGTCTCGATCGAGATGCACCCAGTACCGCCACGGCGGACGGGTTGAAGAGGGATTCCAGTTCTTTCACGGTAGCTTCTCACCTTCTTTCTCGCTAGGGTGGCGATCATCGGGATGCCCTGCGGGCCACACCTAGTCTAGCACAAACCCTACCGGGGGTAAAGGATCGACGACGGAACGGTCAGCGGCCGGGAGCACCATAAAGGCCGGCCAGGACCGCGGCCAGCAGTTTTACCGACCGCTCCGCCTCGCTCCTGGGTAGCTGGTGGCATCCCACTTCCAGTAACAACGCCCCGGGATCGAGATCCTGATTGTAGTGCCCCCGCGCAAGCAGTATTCCCTTGATCAAGCCGGGGTGAGACCGGTCCGCCGCCTTCTTGATGGCGCGGGCCAGGGCCAGGTTGGCCTGTCGCATGGGGTTGAGCCGTCCCACCACCAGGAGGATCTGGGCCACTGGTTCTCCTGCTACTTCCCCGCGGTAGGCACGGGCCGGCGCGCCATCCCGGTGGATGTCGAAGAGCAGGTACGGTCCCCGGGGGAGATACCTGAACACCGTACGGCGTGACCGGTGATACGCCAAGGCATCATGTGGCCAGTGCGTGCTTCTGTCGTGCAGCACCCGAAAGCCGACGTCGCGCAGCGAGGTGGCCAGCCGCTCCCCCACCCGCAGGATCCCACCACCGGTCGGAATACTGCTGGTCCCCTCGCTGGGAACGTAGGATTCGTCCCCGTGAGTGTGATATATTAAGATCGTGCGGGGGAGCGCTCCCAGAGGTATGCAGGGAACGGCCGGGCCCGGGTCGCTATTCCAGGGGGGCGCCACAGGCCGCGCGCGGGCAGTGCCGCGCTCGACGCGGACGATCTGCCAGCAGCGGTCTTGGGAGTCCACATAGAGGTCACCCGGGGTCAGAGACAGGGCGGTGGTCAGCAGCTGCTCGCCGCCCGGGCCGCGCAGTGCGCATGGGGAGGTCAGCTCCTGGTGACCAGGAGCTCGCGTCTCCGCTCCGAAGCGAACCGCGGCGTCGATCAGCACGGGAATCAGGACAATCATCAACAACGCGATTCTGCGGCTGTGCAAGCGGCGTCCCCCCGGTCACATCACTTAGCCTGTCCGGGTCACCAGGACGCTATGCCGGGAAGGAGGGCATGCATGCCGGAGACCTTCACCCTTCAGGAAGCGGCGTATCTGCTGGGTATGGACAAGACCGCGCTTCGGGATCTGCTGGAGGAGTACGCCAGCGAGCTGGAACCGCTCATGGTCCGGGATGCAGATCTGGTGCGGCTGACTTGGTCGTGTCTAAACGCCGTGTCGGACATAGCCAGACTGAGGACCGAGGGCAGGACGCGGGAGGAGATCATCGAACACCTAGCGCGGTCCGCTCCTGCTGCAGCCGGGGAGGCGGGTACCGCTGAAGAAAGTCCGGAACGAGCGGTGTTGCAACAGCTGGATCGTCTGCGCCGGGAGCTGGCGCTGAGCGAGCGCCGCAGGATGGAGGACCGCGACAAGCTGCTGGTGGCGCTGATGCGAACGCAGCAGGAGATCCGGCAACTGCGCTATGAGCTGGCCGCTCACAGCTCTCGGCGACAGCGCCGGCGCCGGGGTCTGTTCGCCTGGTTGTTCGGGCCCTAAACAGGCCAACATGTCCTGCTTGCCATGGAGGAAACTCCACTGGAAGAGGGATCGATGTTGAAGTACGCGGTGCTAACCTGGGGCTGCCAGATGAACGAACGGGATTCTGAGATCCTCGCTGGCATCCTGGAGGCGCTGGGGTACCGCGAAGCAGAGGATCCCCGGGACGCAGATGTGGTGCTGCTGAACAGCTGCTGCGTGCGGGCCAGCGCGGAACGGAAGGTCCTGGCCAAGCTGAGAGAGGTGCTGGGATGGAAGCGCCGACGCCCGGAGATGATCGTGGGACTGTGTGGGTGTCTACCGCGCCGTCCGGGGGGCGCGGAAGAACTGAAGAAATGGCGGGGGCTGGACCTGCTGGTTGGCCCTGGCAACCTGGGAGACCTTCCTGCTCTCCTGGAGCGATGCCGCCGTGAGGACGTTCCGGTGGTGGCCCTGGACCCGGAAGAACGGCTGACCGAGGGCCTGCCTCAGCTCCGCCGCCATCCCTGGAAAGCGTGGGTGACCATAACGCGCGGGTGCGACAATTGGTGCTCGTACTGCGTTGTACCCCACGTTCGCGGTAGGCATCAAAGCCGAGATCCCCAGGCAATCATCCAGGAGGTCCAGGACCTGGTGAAGCGGGGTTACCGGGAGGTGTGCCTGCTTGGCCAGAATGTGAACGCTTACGGGCGAGACCTGGAGCCTGGCGTGGATTTCAGCTGGCTGCTGCGACGGCTGGATCGGATTGACGGGTTGCTGCGCATCCGCTACACCACCTCTCACCCGCGGGACTTCTCTCCGGAGATGGTGGAGACCATTGCCTCCTGTCACAAGGTGTGCGAGCATTTCCACCTGCCACTGCAGTCTGGATCCGACCGCATCCTGCGTCTGATGAACCGCGGGTATACTCAAGAGCAGTACATACGGCTCTGCGAGATAATCCGACGGGAAGTTCCGGGAGCGAGCATAACTACCGACATCATGGTGGGGTTTCCGGGAGAAACGGAGGATGACTTCAGGGAGACCCTGTACGTGGTCAGGACCGTACAGTTCGAGGCCGCCTTCACCTTCATGTACTCGCCGCGTCCCGGTACCAGGGCGGCCGCCATGCAGCACCAGTTACCCCGAGAGGTCAAGCTGGCGCGGCTGCAAGAGCTGATAGCGGTACAAAAGGAAATCACCGAAAGGCGCAACCAGGCGCTAGTGGGGTCGGTGGTGGAAGTCATCCCCGACGGGCCGAGCCGCAAGGATCCCCACCTCCTACAGGGGAGAACCAGGACTGACAAAGTGGTGGTCTTCGCGGGGAAGTTGGAGATGGTGGGCCACCCCGTCAGTGTCCTGATTCGCCAGGCCGGAACGTGGGCACTGCGCGGCACACTCTGGGAGGGGGTGGGTGGATGAGGGGCTTCACGCCACTGATGCAGCAATATCAGCGCATCAAGGAGGCCCACCCGGACAAGATCGTGTTGTTCCGGCTGGGAGATTTCTATGAGATGTTCTATGAAGATGCCGAAATCGCGGCCCGGGAACTGGAAATAACCCTAACTTCTCGGGAGATCGGCAAAGGGCGGCGCGTCCCCATGGCGGGCATCCCGTGCCAGGCGGCCGACGGCTACATCGCCCGGCTTGCGGGTAGAGGGTACCGGCTGGCCATCTGCGAGCAGGTAGAGGACCCCTCCCGGGCTCGGGGGCTGGTGCGTCGGGAAGTGGTCCGCATCATCACACCGGGTACCGTGACTGACGACCGGCTCCTTCAAGGGGGAAAGAATAACTTCCTGGTGGCGGTGACCGAGAGCGAAGGTCACTTTGGTCTGGCGGCAACGGATATCAGCACCGGCGACTTCTGGACCAGCCAGCTCGGCGGGCGCGGGCGATTGGAGAGCCTGAAGGAAGAGCTGGCTCGGCTGGAACCTGCCGAATGCTTACTGGATCCCCGATTGGAAGGGCGGGGCGACCTCACAGCGTATCTGGAGACCGAACTGCGGGTGAGCCTTACCCGGGGAGAGGATTGGATATTCGAACCGGAGCGGGCCTCCCGATTGTTGAAGGAATACTTCGGGGTAACCACCCTGAGGGGCTTTGGGATCGAGGACCTCCCGGCGGCAGCAGCGGCGGCGGGCGCGCTGCTGGAATACATACGCGACACGCAGAAACGGGATCTACGGCACCTGCGTCGGCTGCGGCTACATCAGCCTTCCGACTATCTCATCGTCGACCGCACCTCCCGGATCAACCTGGAGTTATTCCGGCGGCTGGTGGACGGAGAGAAAGAGGGGACGCTGCTATGGGCATTGGATGCCACCATCACCGCCCTGGGGCGGCGGCTGCTGAGCCGCTGGCTATCCTCACCGCTGCTGGACGTGCCCACCATCAATGCCCGCCTGGATGGCGTGGGGGAGTTGCTGCAGCAGACCTTGGTCAGATCTTCGGTGCGCGATGCCCTGAAGCGGGTGCGTGATCTGGAGCGCATCGCGGGGAAGATAGGGTACGGAAGCGCCAATGCCCGCGATCTCCTCGCCCTCAAAGAATCCCTGGATGCCGTGCCTCAGGTGGCACAGGCAATTGCTGCCTGTCGGTCGCCACTTTTGCGAGAACTGGCGGAACGTTTGGATGCCTTGCCCAGCGTGCGCCAGCTGATCCATCGGGCCATCGTGGACGACCCCCCTGCTACCCTGCGCGAGGGCGGGATCATCCGCAGCTCATTTAGCACGGAAGTCAGCGAACTGAGGGAGCTGCGCGGTCGAGGCCAAGAGTGGATTGCTGCTTTCGAGGCGGAGGAGAGGAGCCGCACTGGTATCAAGTCGCTCAAGGTCGGCTACAACCGGGTTCTGGGCTATTACATCGAGGTGACCAGGCCCAATCTGCACCTGGTACCACCGCACTACCAACGCAAGCAAACTCTGGCCAATGCCGAACGGTTCGTGACCGAGGAGCTCAAGAACTGGGAGGCCAAAGTACTGGGGGCGGAGGAGCGACTGCAAGAGTTGGAATATGAGATCTTCTGTCAGGTGCGAGAAGAGGTGGCCAGTGAGCTGGACAAGCTGCAGGAAACCGCCCGCGCCCTGGCGGAGCTGGATGTGCTGGCCGGCTTTGCCGAACTGGCTGCCTCCCACGGATACTGCCGACCGGAAGTCGACGACGGACCGGTGATAGATATTCGAGATGGTCGGCACCCGGTACTGGAAAGGCTGCTACCCTCCGGGAGCTTCGTTCCCAACGATTGCTACCTGGATGAGGAGGACCATCGCATCCTGCTCATCACCGGCCCCAACATGGGAGGCAAGTCCACCTATATGCGTCAGGTGGCGCTGATTGTGCTCATGGCTCAATTGGGCTCGTGGGTGCCCGCATCTCGCGCACGCATCGGGGTGGTGGAGCGCATATTCACGCGGGTCGGGGCCCGGGATGACCTGGTGGGTGGGCAGTCCACCTTCATGATGGAGATGAGCGAAGTGGCCAACATCCTGCACAATGCCTGTCCTCGCAGTCTGGTACTGCTGGACGAGATCGGCAGAGGCACCAGCACTTACGACGGTATGAGCATCGCCTGGGCGGTGGTGCAGCACCTGCACGACAGGATGCCGGGAGTCAAGGTGATGTTCGCCACCCATTATCGCGAACTCACCAGCCTGGAGGAGCAGTTGAAGGGGGTCAAGAACTACTCGGTGGCGGTCAAGGAGCAAAAGGGCGATATCACCTTCCTGTACCGGGTGGTGCGGGGTGGGGCGGATGCCAGCTACGGGATCCAGGTTGCCAAGCTGGCAGGGCTGCCGGAAGAAGTCCTGCAACGAGCTCTGCAGCTGCTGCAAAAGCTAGAGGAGGAGGCCCGGCCGTCTGCCCGACGATACCAGGCAGCACCGATGGTACAGCTGAGATTGTTTCCCGACCATGTACATCCTCTGGTGGAAGAGCTGAGGAAGCTGGACGTGCTCAGGATGACCCCCTTGGAGGCGCTCAGCAAACTGCACGAGCTGGTCGAGCGTAGCCGAAAGGAGTCGTGAAGTGCGGCGCATTAAGGTCCTGAACGAAGATGTGGTGCGGCACATCGCGGCGGGAGAGGTGGTGGAGCACCCGGCGTCGGTGGTCAAGGAGCTGGTGGAGAACGCCCTGGACGCGGAGGCGTCGCGCATTGTGGTGGAGGTGGCCCACCGCGGCAGTTGGACCATCAGGGTCAGTGACAACGGCTGGGGGATGAGCGAGGAAGACGCGCCCTGGGCCTTAGAGCGTCATGCCACCAGTAAGATCGCCTCCCTCGAGGACCTGCGAAGGGTGCGGACGCTTGGCTTCAGGGGAGAAGCCCTGCCCAGCATCGCGGCGGTGTCCACCCTGGAGCTGGTGACCAGGACACCGAGGGCTCCGCACGGGACCCGGGTGCTGGTGCGCGGCGGCCGACGGCAGGCCGTGGAACCGGTTGGCTGCGCGCCGGGGACCACGGTGACGGTCACCGACCTCTTCTTCAACGTCCCCGTGCGTGCCAAGCACCTGTCCGGCGATAAGGCGGAGGTGGCTCGCATCACTGCGGTGGTCACTGCTTTGGCGCTCGCCAACCCGCAGGTAGCTTTCCGCCTGTCGCACGAGGGACGTCGGCTGTTGGAAACTCCGGGCAATGGGGAACTGCTGGATGCGGTCATCTCGCTATACGGCCGGGACACCGCAGAACAGCTGTTGCCCGTGGAGGAATGTGATGAACCATTTCGCGTGAGGGGCTTGATCGGCCGCATGGCCCTGGCGCGGAGCGACCGCAGCCACCAGTACTTCTTCGTCAACAACAGACCGGTCCGGTCCCGTACCCTGCGAACTGGGCTGGAACAGGCTTACGCCACCTCCTTGCCTCGTGGCAAGTACCCGTGGGCGGTGCTGTTCGTGGAGTGCACACCCGAGCTGGTGGACGTGAACGTTCACCCGGCGAAACAACGGGTGCGGTTCACCGCCGAAGCGCGGGTCCGGGAGCTGGTGCGTCGGGCAGTAGAACGCGCACTCACCGGCGCGCGCACCGGCTGGGAGATTCCCAAGTCGGCGGTGGAGACGCCCGGCGTGGCCGAAAAACCCGTCCCTTACCTGCCGGCACCAAGCGTCTCTGCCAAGGGTGAGGGTGCCCACATTGCCGACCTGGAACCGCTGTGGGATATTGCCGGAGAATCCGATGTTCTGTCGCGCCTTCGACCTCTGGGGCAGCTGGCCAGGCGATACATCGTGTGTGAGGGGCCGGACGGGCTGTATCTGGTTGATCAACACGCAGCTCACGAACGAATCCATTTCGAACAGTTGCAAGGAGATCCAGCCGTCCAAGAGCTTCTGATGCCGGTGGTGGTGGAACCAGGCCCTGAGCAGCTGGCGCTCTGGGAGTCTCACAGGGTAGCGCTGGAACGGGCGGGATTCAGAGCTGAGCAGTTCGGCCCCACGGCTCTCGCCCTGCGGTCTGTCCCTTCTGCCTTGGGGAACGCGGAGCCCCGGGATGCCTTCCTGCAGCTGTTGAGCCGCCTGAGAGAGGCCGGACCTGCGAGAACTGGGGCGGGAGAGTGGGAGTTAGTGCAGCGGGCTCTGGCGGCCTGCGTCGCCGCGGTGAAATCGAGCCAGCCCCTCAGCATGGAGGAGATGCGCCGGTTGATCTCCAGTCTGGCGGCCACCCCCCGCCCCTGGACCTGTCCGCACGGTCGGCCTACGGTCCTTAAACTCCCCCAGCAGCGCATCGACCGCTACTTCCACAGGAGCTGACAAGGCAATGGAGGAAGACCAACACGGCATTCCCCTAGTGGTTATAGTGGGCCCCACCGCCGTAGGCAAAACGGAAGTGGCCATACGGGTGGCGCTTCGCGTCGGCGGTGAGGTGGTCTCGGCCGACTCCGCACAAGTGTACCGGGGCATGGACGTGGGCACCGCCAAGCCCACGCTCGAGGAAAGGCGGGGAGTTCCCCACCACTTGATCGACGTGGTGAATCCGGATTACGTGTTCAACGTGGCGGAGTTCCAGCGACTGGCTGATGAGGCCATTCGACAGATCCATGCGCGCGGGAATCTGCCCATGTTGGTAGGCGGTACCGGCCTTTACGTGAAGGCGGTGGTCGACCGGTATTGGTTTGAACCCATGCCCGCTGACCAGCAGTTGCGCCACACCTTGCGTCAGCTCGCACGCCGCCGGGGAGCTGCCTGGCTGCACCAGCAACTGGCGGAGATTGATCCCCCGGCGGCGGCCAGAATCCATCCCAACGATCTGCGCCGGGTGGTGCGGGCGCTGGAAGTGTATCACCGGACGGGTCATCCCCCTTCCTATTGGCACCGACAACGGCGCCCAGGACCCGGGTACGACGTGCTGATGGTGGGCCTAAATCGGCCCCGGGAAGAGTTGTACGCGCGCATCAACCACCGGGTAGACCGCATGATGGAGAGGGGATTCCTGGATGAAGTGCGACGTCTCCTGGACGCAGGCTACGACCCGCGGTGCTATGCCCTGCAGTCTCTCGGATACCGGGAGATGATTGCCCACCTGCGGGGTGAGATACCGCTTGAGGAGGCGGTGCGGCTGTTCAAGCGCAATGTGCGGCGGCTGGCCAAGCGACAGCTGACCTGGTTCCGACGGGACCGCCGCATAAGGTGGATCCAGATGGGTCATCATATGGGCGTGGAAGGGGTGGTGGAAGAAATTGTTAAGATGATGGCAGGGAAATGGCCAGAGCGCGTAGAATACCGTCCATGCTCACAGGCGGACTGATACTGGAGGTTGGAGCCGGTCATGGCAAAATCTCAGGCGAACATCCAGGATACCTTCCTCAACCAGCTTCGAAAGGATAGCATCCCGGTCACCATTTATCTGGTCAACGGCTTTCAGTTGCGCGGGCAAGTCCGCGCCTTCGACAACTTCACAGTGGCGTTTGACTCCGACGGAAGGCAGATGATGGTCTACAAGCACGCGATCTCCACCATCGTTCCTTCACGCCCTGTGAACCTGGCCCCCAGGAACAGCCGGGAGACGCAACAATCCGCCGGAGGGGAGAGTGACCAGCAACCGCGGCGTTAGGCCAGCGCTACCGCCGTGTCAGGATTTGCTAGGTAATAAGTGGCTGTCCATGTCTCCCCGTTGGGTTTGATCCTCGCCGCGCCAGGTCTTTCCCAGTGTCCGCTGACCCGTGCCCGCCAAGTCACGGTGACGGTCTCCAGCCCGGTCTCAGAGCATCCTGCATGGTGCATGGAATCTTTGCCGGATACGCTGGCGCCACCCGGCCTGATTCCCGTGCCCTTCACGGTTGGATCCTCATGAGGTAATGGTTGGTTCCAGCCGATTCATCCCTCTTTGGGGCAAGATCGCTGAGCTCGCTGGGCGAGGACCAGGAAACCGGTATGACCCACCATTTGGTGTTCAGGTCGGACGCTGGGGGAACACACCCGCCAGCGTCTGAGGAGGATTTCCAGGGTTTCCAGGTACCAGTAAGCATGGTGTGCCTCGAGCTCTCGCTGGAGACGTTCCACCTGGGTAATGGTGGGCAAGTAGCAGAGGAGTAAACCCCCGGGCACCAAGGGCTCCACCAGCGCGTCCAGGGCGAGCCATGGTTCGGGGAGGTCCAGGATCACGCGATCCAGCTGGAGGTCGGGCACGCTTTCGTAGACGTCAACTTGTCTCAGGACCACATTGGTGGGGAGCCTTCCGTAGAACTCACGAATGTTGTCCCTGGCGAACTGGAGCATGTCATCCCGTACATCATAGCCGAACAACCATCCCGACTCGCCCATGATTCGCAGAAGACCAACCACCAGTGCACCCGAGCCCACCCCGGCCGTCATCACCCGAGCGCCGGCAAAAATGTCTGCCCAGACCAGGATGATGCCCAGCTCCTTGGGATATATGATGTTGCTCTTACGCTTCATCTTCATGATGTAATCTCGAGCGGAAGGGCGATGCACCAGCAAGGTCTGACCAGTTGAAGTGAGGATCTCGGCCCCGGGGGGCAGACCCACCAGCCGATCGAACTCCACCTTTCCGTCTTTCAGCACCAGCTGTCCGCCCGGCCGCAGACGGCGCAGGTACTTTCTCCCCTCCGGGTCGCGAATTATGACCAGCTCGTTCTCGGCCAGTGGTTCTCCGCGTTCGCTCACTACCTCTTTACCTCCCCCTGTACTATTAGCCTCTGGCAGGGCAATTCCTATCCTTGCCCTCGACAATCCCATCATCTACAGGATGAAGCCACCTGCCACCGGATCAGCGGGGCCTGTCGGCCACTGGGCCGATGACTGTGGTCTCCCTCGCACCCGGGGAAACCGTCTCAGAGCAGGGAATGTTGTCCGACAATCGCCACCACCCAGCCACCGAGAGTCCTTGCACCTGCCCGTGCTGACCCTGTGGTTTCCGGTCCTGTCCGCCTATCGGAAGCTGCGCAACAGCCGGGCTGAATCTCACACCGGAAGTCCGCGCCAAGACTGCGGGGGACCACGCCGCTGGTGGGGACGGGTCACCGGTCCCGGGCGCCGGCGGTGAAAACCGGGTTCTGGGCGATCCTGCTCAGTACCCCGCCCGCTCCTTTGCCTATGGCGGGAGCCCCGATGCTGTAAACGGCGGAGGTCATCCTGCCGCGGCCCGCACCGCCAGCTATCCGCCGTCACCCCGCGCCCGCCTTCAGACTGTCCATAGCCACCCGCGGCATGGCGGCCGGGAGGGGTGGGGAATCCCGCCTCGAATGGTAAGCATTAGTTTGAGGGCCGGGGTTTGACCCTTTCTCTGGCGGGAGCATCAGCATCAGGCGGCATGCGCCGGCCAGAGGTAATCCCGCGATAGCTAGTTGGAACGAGTCCGGGGCGGGAGGCGGCGCCCTCCAGGGAACATTTTGGCATCCGCGAACGTCAGAACTAAGGCGGCCCGGTGGGAGGGAGGTGCAGGCGTGGCCATCGTGGTCCTAGACGGCATCTGGAAGGTTTATTCGGTGGGCAAAGTCACGGTGACCGCCCTACGCGATATCAGCTTGCAGGTGGAGGAAGGAGAGTTCGTATCGATAATGGGACCCTCGGGTTCTGGAAAGACCACGCTGTTGAATATCGTGGGGTGCCTGGATCTGCCCAGCCGCGGGGCCTACCGGTTCTGCGGTCAGCCGGTGCAGCAGATGCGTGACCGCGCCCTCGCTGCCCTGCGCAACGAGAGGATTGGCTTCGTCTTTCAGACCTTCAACTTGTTACCCTATCTCACCGCCTTGGGTAACGTGGAACTCCCCCTTATGTATCGCGGGATCCTACCCCGACGCAGGAGAAGGATGGCCGCGCGGGTGCTGGAGGAAGTAGGGCTTGGAGACAGACTGCACCACCGGCCGGCGGAGCTTTCCGGTGGCGAACAGCAGCGGGTGGCCATAGCCCGGGCGCTGGTGGGGCAACCATCGCTCATTCTGGCGGATGAACCCACCGGAAATCTGGATAGCACTACCGGACGTGGCATAATGGAACTGTTCAAACAGCTGAACCAGACGCACGGGGTCACCATCATACAGGTTACCCACAACCAAGAGGTGGCTTCCTACGGATCGCGGGTGATCAGCATGCGGGACGGGATGATTTGCTCTGATGAAGCAGTTAGAGAAGGGAGGTAGGGCGCCACGTCATGGTCAGGAGGCTTCTCGGATTCGGGTTGGTACTCTGTCTGGTGGTGGTAGGGGCCCGGTTCGCGCTTCGTCAGCTGGTACCCGCGCAAGAAGCGGATGCCCAGCCAGTCTATGCCACGGCCACCGTGGTGCGCGGAGACATTGAGGTGGTGGTGGAGGGGGTGGGCCACCTTCAACCCATCTACCTCAGCGACTTGCGGGCAGCAGCCGAAGGATTCGTGGAGTCGGTGTACATACAACGAGGCGACCGGGTGGAGGCGGGACAAGTAGTGGCGGTGCTCAGGAATGAAGAGTTGACCTACGAGCTGGCCCAGCTGGAGCTGGACGTGAAGAGGGCCAGATTGGAGCTGGCCGATCTTCTGGGTGTACCCCCCGAACAGGTCACCGAGGTCAACCCCAACCGAGGCATAGAGATCCGGGCTCCCATAGCCGGGAGGCTCACTGAGTTTGGCGTTGCCCGGGGCGACAAGCTCGCCGAAGGACAGCTGGTAGCACGCATCGTCGACGACTCCAAGGTAATCATGGTGGCTGAACTGTACGCGGGAGAGATCGCGCACTTGAAAGTAGGGGATCCGGTGTGGCTACGCCGACCTGATTTTGTGTACGAAGGGTACGTCCAGGGGGTGGTGACCGCTATCGACCCCACCCCGGAGCCGAAGGGAGACATTTTCGTTCACCAGGTGACCATCGAGGTGGACAATCCGGGCCTCATGCGCCCCGGCAAGGAATATCTCCTCACCCTGAAGACTGACAGGGGAGACGTCCACGTACCCCGTCCGCAGCGGATCACTCGCTTCTGGAAAGAAACGGTGCTCAGGAGCCCTGCGGCGGGCACGGTCACCGAGCTCCGGGCTGCTAACATGGATCAGGTAGAGGCCGGCCAGGTGCTGTTGGTCCTGGGAGGCGAAGACACCCGCAGGTACATCCTGCAAAAGCAACTGGACATAGAGGAGATGGAGCTCGCGCTGGCTCAAAAGCGCGACCTCCGCGAGAACCTGGTTGTTCGATCCCCCATAAGCGGAACGGTGGCCTGGGTGCGGGCGTGGCCCGGGATGAAGATCGGCGAGAATGAGCCCATCGCCAGCATTTTTGACAACAGCAGGATGAACCTTCACATCAGGGTGGATGAATGGGACGTAGTCCACCTCCGGGAGGGACAGGAAGCCGCGGTCCGCGTTGAAGCCTTTCCCGGCCGCTCATGGAAAGCCAAGGTACTGCGGGTGGACTTTATGGGCCAGGCACAGGATGGCATAGCCCAGTACGGAGTATTCCTGGAGGTGGAAGACACCGCCGATCTCAAGCCCGGCATGACAGCCCTAGTGCAGATCTACGTCGACCGCAAAGAGGATGTGCTGCTGGTCCCGGTGGAAGCGCTGTTTGATCAGGACGGCAGGGCGGCGGTGGAGGTACTGGACAACGGAAAGCTACGAGTGGTAGAGGTGCAGTTGGGATTGATGAACGACCGGGTAGCGGAGGTGATCTCCGGTTTGCAAGAGGGGCAGGTGGTCATCACCGGCAGCCCCTGGGACCGGCTGGAGAGCAAAGACATCTCACCCCAGGATACCCTGTTCTCACCGCGAGGAGACCAAAAGAAACAACCGCAGGAGCAGGAACAACCCATTCGTATTCGCATTCGTACCCCGTGATGCAGGTGGTGACCCTCGTATGCGGTTCCTGATGCGCATGTGGGGAGGGCTGGAGTCGGCCTTCTGGGGACTGAGGGGGAATAGGTTGCGTTCCCTGATCACCATCATGGGCGTGGCCATCGGCGTGGCTTCCATCGTCACCCTGGTGTCGATAGGCGAGGGGGCCCGACTGGCGGTGATAAGGCAGTTTGAGAACCTGGGTACCAACATCATCCAGGTGGAGAGTCACCACTGGGTGGCCCGGTTGGGCATCGAAGATGCCCGCGACCTGGAAAGCAGGGTCCCCACCATTTCTGCCGCCATGCCGGTGATTCAGACTACCGCACGGTTGAAGTGGCGGCGAACCATCCGCGAAGACGTCCCGGTACTGGGTGTGGACGAGAACTTCCCATATATCCGCAGTCACCCGGTGACAGCGGGACGGTTCTTCAGTCGCTTGCACGTTCGGGAGCGACTGAGGGTATGCGTACTGGGCTACCAGCTGGCCTGCGGGCTTTTTGGTGGGCGCGACCCGCTGGGCCAATCGCTGTTCATAGCCGACCAACGATTCCGGGTGATCGGTGTGCTGGAGCCTCGAGGTCCGGGCATGGCTGGCGGCATTGACCAGACGGTGGTGATCCCGGTGACCGCCGCGCAAAGATTGACCAGGAGCTACAAGGTAGACGCCATATGGGCAAAGGCCGCCGACCGCGCGTCGGTAGAGCCGGCGCTGGTGCAGATCGGCAGGATCTTCCGACGCAAGTTCAACATAGGTGACCAGTTGCATCCGCAGTTGCAAACTCCCCCAACCGCGCCGGTGGGGGCGGGCAGCCGCCAGAGGCTGGTCGTGGTGGAAGGGGAGATGGATCTGAAGCTGAGGCTCCCCGGGAGCTCCGGTCCTATCCTCACCGCGACGAGCCTCAACGAGCTGGTCAGGCAGGCAGACGAAGCAAATCGTGTCATGATCCTCATGCTCGGCGGCATAGCCAGCGTGTCGCTGCTGGTGGGCGGACTGGGGATAATGAACATCATGCTGGTGTCAGTGAGCGAGCGGAAAAGAGAGATAGGCCTGCGGAAGGCCCTGGGTGCTACGCGCGCTGATCTCATGCACCAGTTCCTCGCCGAGGCGCTGCTGCTGAGCTTGCTGGGGACAGCCTTGGGCCTCGGCCTGGGTTACGCCAGTGCGGAGATTGTCACGCGCTATGGGCTAGAGTCCGCACTCACTGCCCGGGCATCGTATGCCGCCGTCCTGGCGGCACTGGTAGTGGGGTGCACCTTCGGCGTCTACCCGGCGTATCTAGCTTCGGGGCTGCCACCGGCGGAGGCGTTGAGAAATCCGTAACAACACGCAGTCGATGTACATCATGCGCGTGCACATGAGTGACAGGCCCGAGCTGCGGACCTCCCCGCCCTTTGCCCGGTGTTTCTGGCATTGGTCGGCAGCGGCAGCCTCGGGCACATCACGTGCGCAAACGGGGATCGAACACGTCCCGCAGGCCATCACCCAGCATGTTCAGTCCCAAGATGGTCAGGCAAATGGCTGCCCCGGGGGCCACGACCATCCAGGGCGCGGAAAAGATGTAATCGCGGCCACGGCCAATCATCGATCCCCAGCTGGGCGTGGGGGGTTGTGCGCCCAGACCGAGGAAGCTCAAACTCGCTTCCGACAGTATGGCGGTGGCCACGCCCAGCGTCCCCACCACTATGACCGGCCCCATGCAGTTCGGCAACAGGTGGCGCAGCATGATTCGTAGGGTCCCCGCTCCCACTGCCCGGGCTGCCTCGACGAATTCGCGTTGCTTCAGGGAGAGGATTTCTCCCCGTACCAGCCGGCAGACGGTGGGCCATGCCAGCACCCCCAAGGCGATGAACACGTTATACAGCCCCGGGCCCAGGACCGACATTATGGCGATGGCGAACAGCAGCGAGGGGAAGGCCAGCATGGCATTGGTGAGACCGACTATCACGCCGTCCACACGTCCCCCGAAGAAACCAGCCACAAGCCCCAGGGCAGTTCCAACCGTCAAGGATATCGATTGCACCACTAGGCCCACCGTCAGGGATATCCGACTCCCGTACAGCACCCGGGCCAGGACGTCCCGACCCAGCTGGTCAGTGCCCAGGGGGTGAGTGGGGGAGGGAGGAAGCAGGGCGGAGGACAGGTCGTTCTTCAGGGGGTGGTAAGGGGTAAGCCATGGGGCGGCGACTGCCACCATCACGAATGCGGATGTGATGACTAGTCCTGCCATGGCGGAGGGATTACGACGAAACCGATGCCAGAGCGACTCCGAGGCCCGCCGCGGGGGCTCTTGTGCGCTGTGCGCCCGGGACGCTGCACTCACCGTTCATTCCTCCTCAGTCGTAACGCACCCGTGGGTCGATCAACGCGTACACCACGTCCACCATCAAGCTGACCACAACGAAGGCACAGGCCAGAAACAGGACACATCCCTGCACCAAGGGCATGTCCCTCCACGCTATGGCATCCACCGTCAGGCGACCGACGCCCGGCCAACCGAACACGCTCTCCGTGATCACCGCCCCGCCCATCAGCCCGGCCATTTGCAGCCCGATCACCGTGACCACCGGAATGAGCGCGTTGCGCAGCGCGTGCTTGTAGACCACCGTCCGTTCCGCCAGCCCCTTCGAACGAGCGGTGGTGATGTATTCCAGCCTGATGACGTTCAGCATGGCCGACCGGGTGATCCGAGCCAACAAGGCGGTCATGGCCGACCCCAGAGTAATGCTCGGCAACACCAGATGCTGCCAGGTGCCGTAACCAGACGGGGGCAACAGCGGCCAGCGTACGCCGACCAGATACATGAGCATCAAACCCAGCCAGAACACGGGCATTGACACACCGATCAGGGCCAGCAACATGAAGAGGAAATCGATCACCGAGTACTGTTTCACGGCCGAGATTATGCCCGCGCTGACCCCCACCAGGGTTGCCCAGGCCACCGAGGCGGCGGCCAGCTGCAGGGTGGCCGGCACCCGCTGCAGAACGGCCTCCAGCACCTGCTGATTGGTGCGGTAGGACTTTCCCAGGTCGCCCCTTACTGCGTTGCAAAGGAACTTCCAGTATCTGATGTGCACCGGATGGTCCAGCCCCCACTTTGCGCGCAACAGTTTCACCGCATCCGGATTCAGTTCGGCTGCGCGGGGATCGATCAAAGCGGTTATGGGATCACCCGGGATCACAAACATGAGGAGGAAAACCACAAGCGTGATACACAATAGAACCGGTATCGCCCCCAGCAGCCTTCGCAGGATGAACTGTAGCATCTGGCCGCCCCCCTTGCGGCGAACTGGGGGCCCGCCTCATCTTCAAGATGCGACGGGCCCCGTGGGTGACAGGAGGGTTACTTGGAAATCCACACCCGGTGCAGTGGCTGGTAATCCATGTCGGTGGGGATGGGCTTGAGACCGCGCACCCACGGCTGGTATGCCATGACCGCCTTGTTGTAGTTGTAAAACCACACCGGCGCCTCCTGGACTATGATGACTTCCGCCTCCCGGCAAAGTCTTATCATCTCGTCCCAGTCCACTGCGCGCCGGGCCTGGTCCAGCAGGGCGTCCACCTGGTCGTTCTTGTAGAACACCCGGTTGCCGGGAGGACCCCAGTTCATGGAGTGAAAGCTCATCAGCCCCAAGAGGGGGTGGCTGACGCCGTAGGACCAGATGTACATGTCGTAGTTGCCTTCGTTCGCCTGGTCTCGTAATACTCCGCCCTCCACGAGCTCGGGCTTGAGAGTGATACCCACTTCGGCCAGGTAACCCATGACCGCCTCCACTGCCGGCAGACCCCAGGCGGGATGCGATGTGGTGAGGATGGAGGCGGTGAAGCCTTGCGGATGGCCCGCTTCGGCGAGCAGCTCGGCCGCTTTGTCAGGATCGTAGGGATAGGCGTACTTTTCGATCTCAGGGTTGTAGGCTGCATTCGTAGGGGGATACCAGCCCAGAGCCGGATACGCCTTGCCATGGAGCACTGTCTCGATGATGGCCTCGCGGTCGATGGCGTAGTTGATGGCCTGCCGCACTCGGATGTCAGTGAAGGGCTCCCGCTGGCAGTTGAAACCTATGTGGCGCGTGAACAATTCGGGTACCTCAATCAGGTAGTCGCGGTATTCGGGATGTTCCTTGAACTTCACGTACTGGGGGTCGGTGAGTACGAACATATCCAGGCGGCCTGCCTCAAATTCCAGCTCCCGCGTGGCCGGCTCTTTGATGATCCGGGCGACGATCTGGTCCAGATACGGTCGGCCGTGGTAGTAGTCCTCGAAGGCAACGTAGACCACCTCGGAGTCGCGGACCCACCTTTCAAACTTGAACGGCCCGCAACCCACCGGTTGCTCGGCGAACCGATCTCCGAGGCGCTCCACCTCCTCCTTGGGAACGATGCAACCCGCCACGTCCGCCAGCTCCCACAGGAAGGTAACGTCCACCTCAGCTAACTGGATGCGCAGCGTGTAGTCGTCCACCACCTGTATCCCGGCCACTTCCTCTGCCTCTCCCGCTATGAAAGCCTCCGCTCCCTTGATGCTCTTGAACGAGTAGATGTGGGGAGAGGCATTGTCCGGATCCATCACCCGCTCGAGGCTGTATTTGACGTCCTCAGCCGTCACCTCGCGCCCGTTGTGGAACTTGACACCCTGGCGGAGGTAGAAGGTGTACACCAGCCCATCCGCACTGACTTCCCAGCGCTCGGCCAGCTCCGGCTCGATAACCCCCTTTTCGGCGTTGAACACCACCAGTCCGTCGAATATCTGCATGATGTGCATCACCGCGGCGACCCGGGTGGCGTAGATGGGATCCAGCGTTTCGGGATCGCCGTAGATGCAGGCCCTGGTCAGAACTCCTCCGTACCGCGGCTCCTCCGGCTCGGGTTCAGCAGCGGGAGGCTCTGCTTGGGGCCGCGGTGCACAGGAAGCAGCCACCATCAGCACAAGCAGAAACCACACGCTGGAAGCGGCCCACCGGTACTGAAGCGCACCCATTCCTTGACCCCCTTATGCGGAATACTGGATGTTGAGATAATTTCGATGTTTTGGAAGGGGTTTCCTGCCATGTTCAGGAAGCTCCTCCAGAAACTGGGACCTCGTATCGGGGGATCATCTAATTAGCCAGCTGAGGATTTGCTCCGGAAGTTGGTCCCGGTTTGACATGGTTACTTCCACAACGCGGACGTCGGGACGCTGCAGAACCCGCCGCACCACCGGATGTTGACCTCTCATCATGGTGGCAATCACGGGGGCGGGACTTTCCAAGGCCCGCATGAGGGTGGCCACAAAGCGCTCGGAAAGCAATTCCATCTTTCCGATCTCGTCGATGATGAGGACCTGTCCCGGTTCCGGAGCAGGGGGGATCAGCTCGTCCAGCAGCGCTTCCAGAGCGGCCAGGTCCACCCGGTACCTCCCCACGCGGTGAGGGGAGTCCAAACGCCTGCGTGCCAGGATCCCGCGGCGGCCGTCCAGCGTCACCACATCGAAGCCCTCCCGGCGGCCTGCTTTCCGGACTTCCACAGTATAGAACCCGACCGCCCGGTCTCCGAGGCGCTCGGCTACCTTGCGGACCACGGTGGTTTTGCCTATGCCCGGTCGGCCGGTCAGAATCAGGTTCTTGATCACCTTAGCACTCCCTCCGGCTTTAGTTAGCAGGATGGAAATTCGTCTCCTGCTTACACGCCCGACCTCCTACCTCCAGCGATCCTCGAGCGTATACTGGATACCGCCGGGAGGCCCGAGCAGCAATGGTTGATCTCCTCAGGGATCCCATGAACCTGGAGCATATCCTTCTGGACCTGGAGGCAGGGAGACTCAGCCCGCTCCAGGCAGCTCGGCTGCTGAATCAGGTCGACGCGACAAACTCCTCGCGGTTGGTGCCTTCTGGCGACGGCGAGTGCGACGCGGTGGCGGAACTGAATAGCCTGGTGGGGCTGCGAGAGGTCAAAGAGCTGGTGCAGGAGCTGCGGGCATTCGTCATCGTGCAAAGGCGACGCGCCGAGCGCGGACTAGCGACCGAACCGCTGACGCTTCATGCTGTGTTCAGCGGCAACCCTGGGACCGGCAAGACTACGGTCGCCCGCATCCTCGGGAGGCTTTATCGAGATCTGGGAGTGCTGGCCAAGGGCCACCTGGTGGAGGTGGAGAGGGCGGACCTGGTCGGGGAGTATATCGGTCACACCGCACAAAAGACCCGAGAACAAGTCCGCCGGGCGCTGGGGGGTATTCTGTTCGTCGACGAGGCCTATTCCTTGGCTCGGGGTGGGGAACGGGACTTCGGCAAAGAGGCCATAGACACCTTGGTCAAGGCCATGGAGGATCACAAGGACGACCTGGTGGTGATCCTCGCTGGCTACCGGGGCGAGATGGAATACTTTCTGCGCAGCAATCCCGGGCTGCGCTCCCGCTTTCCCATTCACATACACTTCCCCGACTACACGCTGGCGGAACTTCTGGCAATCGCCGATCTGATGCTTCGTAAGCGCCAGTACCGGCTAACCTTGGAGGCCAAGCAGATGCTAGCCCAAATGCTGCGCTCTGCCGGTCCTGCCGTCAGCACCGGCAATGCCCGTCTGGTTCGCAATATCATCGAACGGGCAATCAGGAGACAGGCGGTGCGATTGGTTGATCTGGAGCACCTCACCGCTGAGCAGTTGATGACCATCCACGTGGAGGACCTGTGCCATGGTTGGAGGACGGATTCACCGCATAGCGGTGGTAGGGCGGAGTGAGACGGGGAAGACGTTGCTGGTCGTCGCCCTGCTCAAAGCGCTGTCCCGTATGCGGGGTGTTCGGGTGCTGGTGAACGTGGAGGAACTGCGCCAGATTCGCTACCTCAAGGTGGGTGGGGCCCGAGAAAGACCCCCGGTGGTGGAAGAGTACCGATTCCAGGTCCACAAGAGCCGCACCGACCCGGTGGTCGGTCATATCGTGGACACGCCGGGGCTGCAAGAACCTCCTGGCAGGCGTCGAGAATGTTTCAGGGCAGCGGCAGTCACCTTCCGCGCTCTGCTGGAGGCCACCGCCGTACTGTACGTACTGGCACCCACCCTTCATCCTGGTGACCAAGGCCTCAACCTGGATCAAGAGCTGATACGGTATGCGTCTGGGCGCCGTCCCACGTTGGTGGTTGTGAACAAGTGTGACCTGCCGGGAGCTGCTGAGCTCGTCCGCTGGGCGCGGAGAGTGAACCGCACGCCGGTTCGCGCGGTGTCCGCCCTCACCAGCGAGGGAATTGCGGAGCTGGCGCAGCTGATGCTCCAGCGGCTGTTGCGAGCGGAGGTCTGAGGTGCCTTGTGATATAATATCGCTGGAGAATGGTCATATCGGAGAAAGGATGGATCCTTTGCACTCCCAACTCGAACGGTACGGTCACCGCGAGCGCGCCATACTGGTCTCGCTGATTCTCCCCTCGCGCGGGTCTCGGTGCCCTGAAGCCGAGCTGGAAGAGCTGCGACATCTGGCACGAACGGCGGGGGCTCACGTGGTGGCGCAGGTGGTTCAGCAGCGCGAGGCACCCGATCCCGCGTATTTCATCGGCCGGGGCAAGGCCATGGAAGTGGCCGAGCTCTGTCGAAAACTGCAGGCAGATTTGGTCATCTTCCAGCAGGAACCGTCCCCCGTGCAGGTGCGCAATCTCAGCAGGGTGATACCGGTGAAGATCCTGGACCGCTCGCAGCTGATCCTCGATGTCTTCGCCAGACACGCCCAGTCCCGCGAGGGGAAGCTGCAGGTGGAACTGGCGCAGCTGGTGTACCTACTGCCCAGGTTGACGGGTCCTGGTGTGGAGCTGTCCCGACTCGGAGGGGGAATTGGGACACGGGGACCGGGAGAAACCAAACTGGAGATGGATCGGCGCAGAATCCGCGCTCGTATCAGACACTTGGAGAAACAAATCGAGCGCGTGCGTACCGTACGGCACATCCAGCGACGGGCGCGCCGCACGGCCCGGCTACCCCTGGTGTCTTTGGTGGGGTACACCAACGCCGGGAAGTCCACATTGCTCAATGCTCTCACCGCGGCATCGGTGAAAGTGGAGGACAAGTTATTCACCACGCTGGATCCTACCACCCGCCGGCTGGTACTTCCCGACAACACCGAAGTACTCATCACCGACACGGTGGGGTTTATCAGTGAGCTCCCCGAGCAGCTGATGGTAGCCTTCCGGGCCACACTGGAGCACGTGGCGGAGTCAGATCTCTTAATACACGTAGTTGACACCGCCAGCCCGGAGCGCGCCCGGCAGATGAGCACTGTGCAACAGCTGTTGGCCCAGCTGGGCGCGGAGAACGTTCCCGTGATCACCGTGTTCAACAAGATCGACCTGCTGAATTACCAGGTACCTCAGCAGTTGTTGGCCAGGTTCGAACCGGCCATTGCCATCTCCGCCCTCAGGCGGCGTTGGCTGGATCAGCTGCTGGAACAGATGGTGAGCTCCCTGAGTTCGAGGAGGAGACAGCTGGAGGTTCACATCCCGTACAGCCGCCCTGAGATAGCGTCTTTGATCCACCGGAAAGGGCGTGTGCTGGCCCAGGAGTTCGATGCGGACGGGGTGCTCATCCGGGCAGAGCTGGACCGGGTTTGGGCAGACAGGGTGGAGGCCCAGTTGAGAGGATGATCACGGGTTGTTAGGGCCCCCGTCCCGGGATGGTCTGGACAAAGTCCTGGAGGCAGCGGCGTCGAAAGCGCGAGCAGAGGCCCGTGCGGAGTTCGAACGAGCGCGTGGAACAGCTCGCCGGTGGATCCACCGCCTGCTGGGGATTCTCCAGGAGCAGCCGCTGGACGAGACAGACTTCGTCAGTTCCAGCGGATACGGCTACGGCGACCGAGGGCGCGAGGCAGTAGAAAGGGTTTTTGCCAAGTTAATGGGAGCAGAGAAAGCCCTGGTCAGGCCTCAGCTGGCCACCGGTACCCAAGCAATTGTCGCCTCACTGAAGGCTCACCTGCGCCCGGGCGACGTTCTACTGTCCATCACCGGCCCTCCCTACGACACCCTGCTGACGGTCATCGGATGGCCGCAGCAACACCCCGGGTCTCTGGTGGAACGGGGCGTGAGATTCCAGTGCGCTGATGTAGTGTTGCCCCACGGGCTGGACCTGGTGGCACTGGAGCGTCATCTGAAACAATTGCGCCCAAAGGTGGTCTTCATCCAGCGTTCCCCGGGGTACCAGTTCAAACGCGCGGCTACCCAGGAAGAATTGGCCCGTATGATCGAAGTCGTCAAAAGTGCTGCCTGCCAACCCCTCTGCATTGTGGACAACTGCTACGGGGAATTCGTCGGCGACCGGGAGCCCCCAGGCATGGGTGCTGACCTGGCGTGTGGCTCCCTGATCAAGAACCCCGGGGGTGGGGTGGTGCCCACCGGGGGCTACATCGTGGGCACCACCGCGGCGGTGGAAGCAGCGGCCCGGGAGATAACCGGTGTGGGCTCGGAGGTCGGTCCGACCCTGGGCTTTTCGCGGCTGCTGTTGCAGGGTCTCTTCCTGGCACCCCAGGTGGTGGCAGAAGCCCTGGCTGCCGCTGCATTCGTAAGTCGCCTTTTCCACGAACTGGGGTTTGACGTGCTTCCCCGCCCGGGTGAGCCCCGCAATCACATCGTGCAGGCCGTAAAGCTGGGCACAGCCGACTGGGTGAAGCGATTCTGCCGGGCAGTGCAGAGGACCGGGCCCGTGGGAAGCCATCTGCTGCCGGAGCCGGCACCATTGCCCGGCTACGATGACCAAGTGGTGATGGCCGCTCCCGGATTCATCCAAGGATCGTCCATCGAGCTGTCCGCCGATGCCCCGTTACGGCCTCCTTACGTCGTATACTTCCAGGGTAGCCTTTGCTGGTATCACGCGGAGATGGCGGCTCTCTCCGCGGCCCGCGAGATCCTGTCCGCACCTTCAGCAGGAACGCCCCAGGCAGGGCACGAACGACTACCACATTGATTGTCGGAAGGAGGGAGACAGGAGTTGGCCCGTTACACCAAAGAGGACGTCCTGCGACTGATTGAGGAGAACAATGTGCGCTTTGTGAGCCTTCAGTTCACCGACATTCTGGGTACCATTAAGAGCGTGGCCATCCCCGCCCGGCAGGTAGAGAAGGCGCTGGACGGGCAGTTGCTGTTCGACGGCTCATCGATAGAAGGATTCGTCCGCATCGAAGAGTCGGACATGCTACTCAGAGCAGACCCCAACACCTTCGCGATACTGCCCTGGAAACCGAAAGAGAAGGGTCTGACCGCGCGGTTGATATGCGATGTGCTCAATCCCGACGGGACCCCTTTCGCCGGCTGCCCACGGGGTACGCTGAAGCGGGTCATTTCGGAAGCAGCCGAGCTCGGCTACGTGATGAATGCGGGCGTAGAAGCGGAGTTCTTTCTTTTCCAGCGGGACGAAGATGGCAGTGCCACCACGCGCACCCACGACCAGGGCAGTTATTTCGATCTGTCCCCCATCGATCGCGGCGAAGAGGCCAGACGGGACATGGTGATTGCCCTGGAGGAAATGGGGTTCGAGGTGGAGGCGTCGCACCACGAAGTGGCACCCGGGCAGCACGAGATAGATTTCAAGTATGCGGATGCTCTCACCACTGCCGACAACCTGGTCACCTTCCGGCTGGTGGTCCGCACCATAGCCATGAACCACGGATTGCACGCCACCTTCATGCCCAAGCCCATACACGGGATCCCCGGTTCGGGAATGCACACCCATCAGTCGCTGTTCCGCAACGGTGAGAACGCCTTCTATGACCCACAGCGCCCCTATCAGCTGAGCGAAGTCGCCATGCAGTACATGGCAGGGCTCCTGGAGCACGCCCCTGCGGTCACCGCTATATGTAACCCGCTGGTCAACTCGTACAAGCGTCTGGTTCCCGGCTACGAAGCCCCGGTGTACATCGCCTGGTCAGAGCGCAACCGCAGCCCCCTGGTCCGGGTCCCGGTACGGCGCGGCATAGGAACCCGGTTGGAGTTCCGCAGTCCAGATCCTTCGTGTAATCCCTATCTCGCCCTGGCTGTCATGCTCAAGGCAGGCCTGGACGGCATCAAGAGGAAACTCGAGCCGCCACCGCCCGTCAACTGCAACATTTACTCGATGAGCAACAAGGAGAGGGAGGAGCTGGGCGTCAAGAGCCTCCCTGGTAGCCTGAAGGAAGCCTTGGAAGCCCTGAAGGCTGACCCTGTGATCCAGGAAGCGCTGGGAGAACACATTTTCCGTCGCTTCGTCGACGCCAAAGAGATTGAGTGGGAAACATACCGGACCCAGGTGCACCGTTGGGAGCTGGACCAGTACCTGGTGCGGTTTTGAAGGCTGGCGGGGCCGGGTCAAAGGAATTCCGGCCCCGCCAGCCATGCGGTGGTAAGGGTCAAAGCTCACGGGTACGGGGGTGGTACTTCAGACCAGCCCCGCTGGCGGAGAGCGTCCACCAGTGCCCGGGCGTGTTCCTGCTCCTCATCCTGGATGTGTTTGAAGGCCTGACGTATGTCTTCACCAATGCCCTGGAGTATAGCGGCATCGTAGGCAGCGGAGATGTGTCGCTCGGTCATCAGCATGTCTACGATTGCGCGGTGGGGATCGTTATGCACCATGGCCACTGCCTCCTTCCAAGCCAATTATCACGGGATCCGCGCCATATGAGCCTGCAGAAGAGAAGTGATGGTGTTTGCGTGTTGTTCTTCGGCTTGGGCTAGCTGTTGAAAGAGGGGCTTCAGCTCGGGGTCGGTTACTTGCTCGGCGTAGGTTCGGTACTTCGCGATGCACATCCGCTCATGGCTCAGCGCTTGATGCAACAGCTGCTCTTCCGCCGGAGTGAGCACGTGACCACCTCCCACTGCTTTCTGCCCTTATTGTTGCTTCGCCAGGCGAGTGGTTATACGCGCGGAGAGTGGAAGGAGGAGGGGAGGGCAGGGCAGGTGAGCCTCTCAATCAATCCGCCTGAACAATCCGATGACCTTGCCCAGGATCCGCACCTCGCGGCAGAAGATGGGCTTCATCTGGGGGTGGGCGGGCTCCAGCTTCACTCCCTCGGGCGTACGGCGGAACCGTTTCACGGTGGCTTCATCCTCGAGAAGGGCCACCACTATGTCCCCGTCGTCAGCCCAATCTTGCCTACGCACCAGCACCCGGTCGCCGTGCAGGATACCGGCCTCCACCATGCTGTCCCCGCGTACCTCGAGTAAGAATACGTCCTCGCCGCGTGTGATGTCCCAGGGCAAGAGATAGTAATCCTCGACGTTTTCCACCGCCAGGATCGGCTGGCCGGCGGTGACCCGCCCCACCAGCGGAACGCTGACCATCCGCTTTCGGGTGAAGTAAGGACGCGTCTCCACCAGCTCGATTGCGCGAGGCTTCGCGGGGTCGCGCCGGAGATAGCCCTTTTCCTCGAGGCCAGAAAGGTAGGCATGCACGGTGGAGGTCGAGCGGAGACCCACCGCTGCACCAATTTCCCGCACCGAGGGCGGGTAACCGCGCGCCTCAACGAACTGACGCACGAAATCGAGGATCTGCCGTTCGCGCCGAGTCAGTTCCGGTGGCATTTGGGCACCTCCCCGGCCATTATAGCACAGGCTGATCGGTGATGCAAACATTCGTTCGGGCGTACGTGCCGGGAAGCTCGGTGGGGTCTCTCCGCTCCGTGCTGGAATTATGTATCCTGGATGTGCAGGGTTCCCGGAACGGCAGGGCAACCTTAGATGCCACTGGGGCAGGACGGCAGCGCTCCCATGCCGAATTTTACCAGGGAATCTTGCGTTTGCGCTGGGGCTGAGGGCTTACGCCTTCTAACAAGTGAGCTGGAACAAGAAGGCCGTAGCGCGGTATGGCTTGTTCGCGCACGAGGTGTAGTAGGCGGCGGCTTACACTATGGCGAGGTGGGGTGTGAGGACCAGTGAAGCTGAACGATATTTTTGGCTGGGGCTCTCCCATTGGCTTGGCGATTTTCCTTGTGGGACTGGGTCTTTTCATTTGGCTGATCCGAGCCAGATGAAGACTTAGCTGGTCGCCTCCACACTGGGTGTTCCCAGAGGTCTATCTCTCTGGGTAACGGGACGTATCTTGTGCACTTTATTGGGTGCCGCTGGCAACGCGAGGGGCTGGGGATTATGGGTTCCTCCCGCGAAGCCTGGCTGGGTTGTGCGTTGAAACCTCATCAAGCAGGGCATCTTAGCACGCGGGGCTCACCTGGGGCTCCAACGGAGGCAGCCGGCTCGGCGTTCCTCAAGGGAGAGCTCTACGGGCGCCAGTCAGCCGCCAGCCGTTGGCCGGCGGGGGACGAGGCCCTGAGTCAATATCTGGATGACTGTGAAACACCCTATGCAGGGTTCTCTGTGTGTATGCATTTTCGTGCTGTACGGCAGCAGCACGGCCACCGTTGCAACGTGCGTGGCGTGGGTTAATACGGTTGCCCGGTGTGGTCAGACGCAGACTCTCGTCAGAAGTGCTGGAAGGCAGCTGTCCGCCGCACGTACTGCCGTCAGAGTGCTCTACGCAATGCCTCCGTGTCTCCGTTGGTCCGCCGAGTGTTGGCTGCGAGTGGTGCCGGATCACGGTCGCCTGTGGATCCGCGGCAGTGGAAATGGAACGCCAATGTATATTGCCCCAACTTCCGATAATATATATTATGTCAACCAGTGTGCCTCGCTGCCTATGGCCCATACCCGTGAGCGAGGGCAGGCGCCTGTGTCTGTCTGCATGTTTTCAGTGACCAGGGACGCACCGGTAACCCACTCTCAATTAGTTTCCCGTGCGGCGGGCGATGAGGGAGCGAACTGCCTCTAGCTGAGGGTCCCGACGGCTGAGTATGTCCTGGATGCCTGTGGGAACGTAGACGTGGGGTTGCAGTGTGTCATCGCAGGAGTCGCCTCGAGGTCGTAGGAATAGCTTGCGGGATACGGTGAAGCTGTAGCCGGAGTGAGGTAGGCGAAAGGTGAGGATGTCTCCCGGCGAAGAGGGGGCGTTGCCAGTGGGTTCGCCCACTAGGGTGGCCAAGCCGTTGTCGGCCAGCACCGTGGCAAAGAGCACCGCACTGCTAAAAGTCCTGGGCGATATGAGGACGTAGATGCTGCCGGAGAACGTCAGCCCTTCGATCTTTTGGTTTGGAAGCACCAGTGGAGGGTAGCTATCTTGGCCGGAGATTTGCTTGTAGCCTCTCTGCTTGCTCGCGGCCTGGGAATAGCGAATGGTCATGCCGAATGAGCGGTAGGTATCCACCGCCAGGTACCGCAAGAATCGGTTCACTACCTGCGAGTTGCCTCCCGGGTTGTACCGGAGGTCCACCACGATGTTTTCCACGCCGCCTTCCGCTAGCGCAGTGAAAAACTCCTGCAGCACCTGATCGTACTCGCGGTTGGGGTCACAGCGATCCAGGTGCAGTATGCCCAGACCGTGCTCGGGTTCGATTTCCCAGCCGATCCAGGGCCTGCCTGGCCGCAACACGGGTGGCGACGAGGGAACCTCCGTCAGCCCCATCCTCACCTCCCGAACTCCCTCGGTTCCTTCCAGCGTCACCGGTACGGTACCGTCGGCCTCCAGGAGTCCCAGTGTCCTGAGCATGGTTTCCTGCATCAGGAGTCGCTCCCCCATGACCCGCAAGGCGTGGTCGTTGTCAGCTGAGATGTACTTCCTCAGAGAAGCCAGGATCTCTGCTTCGGTCATGGACCCGATACGTACCACCCTCTCCCCCGCCCGCGCCTGACCCCGAGAGCGGAGCACATACAGACCGTCAGCCAGCCACACGAGATCCAGAGGCACACGACGGTCCCGAAACTGAAGCCTGAAGGCCGTGTGACCGTCCCCCAGGGCGGCGGCTATCTGGCTGATCAGGAGGAGGAATTCGGTACTGGTCCCGGTCTCGCGCACCTGCTGGCGAACCTGAGCAATTACGGCTTCCTGCTGAGGGTCAAACCCCTCAACGGTGAGCGGGTGGACCTCGAGGAGAGTCCTGACCAGGTAGTCAACGTCCGCATGCATGCCGGCCTCCGTCAGACCCGAGGGGGCTGCACGGCAACTGGTGATGATCAGGCACCCGATGATCAGCGCACTGATGGCACGCTCCGTCTTCACATGATCCCTCCTCCCTCCCCCACCTTTCCGTATACCGCGTAAGATGATGGGAGGAAATGTAGTGGCCCCCTAAATCTGGACAGCCTTGAGCCTGGCCTTAGGAAAGCGAACCACCTCTGCGTACTCCGAATACCATCTCTCCTCGACTGCCTTCCGCTGTTCCTCGCGCCACTTGGTCTCGAATTCCTCAGGGGTGAGATACCCCAACGCGGAGTGGATGCGTTTTTTGTGGTACACATCCTCGATGAACTCCCCTATCCGCGCCAGGGCATCCCAAAAACCCTCCTCCTTGATGGTCCGGATCAGCCGTTCTGCATGCCCATTCTGGTGAGGCCTGCCAATGTCGGCCATGCTGATCTGGATCCCCTTTTGCAACAACAACTCCACATACTCCCGGGCACAATACTGTACCCCCTGGTCGGAATGATGAATCTCGGGCCGTCCTTTCTCCAGTGCCATCTCGAGCGCTCCCAAACTGAGACCCACATCGAACTGCCGCGACAACTTCCAACCCCTCACCGCACGGGTGAAGAGGTCCATCACCACTGCCAGATAGACATATCCTTTCTTCAACCGGATCCAGGTGATGTCCGACGCCCATACCTGGTCCGGCCGGACAATCTCCAGACCCTGCACTAAATTGGGATAACGCCGCCATGCTCCCCCAGAACCACCGGTGTACGGCTGCTTCCGTTTCGGCTTCCTCACTAACCCTAACTCGCGCATCAGCCTGGATACCCGCTTGCGCTTTGGCCTCACCCCGTAAGGCTGTCTCCTCAGCTGCTCCCTCACCCTGCGGCTCCCGTAGGTGGGATACCGGGCCGCGATCTCCTGGATCATTTCCTTGAGCTTTCTCTCATCCTTCTTCACCGACCGGTAATATTAACTGCTGCGACTAAGGCCCACCGCCCTGCAGCCGGACGCCACCGGGATGCCCTCCTCTCTCAGCCTCCGTACCAGCTGCCGCTTTTGGCTCGGGGTGAGTCGATGAGCCTGAAGGCTTTTTTTGCCGCTTCCAACTCCAGGGTGAGTCTTCCTACCATGCGCTCCAGCTCGGCAATCCTTGCTTCCTGCTCCCCAGAGCCGCTAACCTTCCTCAAAGACACGATGGGCTCGCTGGAGAAACTACCTCCGCCAGCGGCAAAGCAACGAGTCCCTGATGCCGTACTCCCGACATGCCTGCGCCATGGTCTTCGCCCCGGATATTAACTCCAGGACCACCCTGGCCTTGAAAGTTTCTGGGGACCAGTACAGTTGGCTATCCTGCGTCAGTAAGAGCTGTACTCCCGAATGTATTTCTGGGCGCCCCCGGGGCTAGTCCACCAGCTAGCAAGCTCCTCCGACCAGGAGGGCCAGGTGTGACCTGCAGACGCAGAAGCTCCGCCAGATGGCGAAAACGGAACAGGCACCCTCATCTCCCTTCGCGCAGCAGGCAGTGCGAAGTACTGGTTGCGGCTGTCAACACCCCAGCAAGATCAGGGTGATTTCTTCCCGGTCATATGCTCAACTGTAACCAGCAGCACGACCACTTCAGCGAGTGCTCGACTACCAAAGTCCATGGGCTCATCAGTAATGCCGTAACGGCGGCACAGAATGCCCAGGTACCGGGCCTTTTCCGACGGATCCTCCACCATCGACGGGCGACCAAAACAGAGTACGCTGCGAAAGCGTCCGCCGGTGTTGCAAGGGCGGTGGCCAGGAAGCAGTGACTCGAAGTGGTCCACCTCGAAGCAGACGGGTTTCCCCTGGCGAAGGATTTCCATCTTCAGGCCGCGCGCAGACGAGTGCACGATGATCTTGCCGTCATGGTAGGCGAAAAAGACGGGCACCACGTAGCTGAACTCCCCGTCGGTCATAGCAAGCCTGCCTACCCACTGCTCCCGGAGTAGCTGCTCACACTCGTCTCTGCTCATAGCCCGGTGTTCCCAGCGCATGGGGACCCTCCATCTCATATGGCGCACCTCCCTTACCACCTCGCACGAGGGCACCAGCGCACGTCACGATCGGCGCGCCAAGCGTAGCGCCGCTTCCACCGCCTCTTCGGGAGAGACCACCGCCAGGTCGTTTGCCCAATCAGCCAGCCGCCTTGCCAGGCCGCTTCCCTCCACCACCAGGACGGGCTTCCCCATCTTTCGTGCCAGAGCCACTTCGGATAACGTACCGTAGCCTCCACCGATCGCTACTACCACATCCGCTGCCAGGACTACGAGGGCATTCCGCGCCTCTCCCAGGCCCGTAGGCAGGGCGACGGTCAGGTATGGATTCCCTTCCAGGCGGCTCCGACCGGGCAAAAGTCCCACCACTACTCCACCAGCCGCCCGGGCCGCCCGAGCCACCGCCTCCATCACGCCGGTGCGACCGCCGCATATCACAATAGCCCCCTTCTCCGCCAAGCCCCGGCCAATGTGGGCGGCTGCACGTTCCTCGGCGGCCGAAGCCTGGCTACCTCCCACAACGGCGACGTACGGGGGGTGAGTTGCCCGGCCGTCTTTCATCGTTTCCACTCCCAGAGTCGCAACCCATCTCCCTCCCGCACCAGGACTGACAGCTGAGTCACCGGCATCAGATTAAAGGGTTGCTCCATGATTCTCCGCCAAAGCCAGCGGCCGGTGTCAGCGTCAAGAACCGTAAGGACATCATCGTTGGTGATTATTAGCACAGAGTCCGCCACCTGCAATGGGTGCCCCATCACGGGCTGATCCTTGGTGGGCCTCCATTCCCAGACCACGCCTCCCGAGTCCCTGCTCAGCGCGATCACCCGATCACCACAGTTGACGTAGACCCGCTCTGCGCCGATCCAGCAACCACCGTGGCTGCCACGCCACTCCAGCTCCCACTGCAGTCCTGTGGCGAGCCGGTAAGCCTCCACCGCCCATTTGGAGTCCGCTCCGTGGCCCGCGTACCCGAACAACACCACGCCCTCCTTGTCCACCCCAGCTCTAATCACTCGATAGCTGACCGGCTGTGACCAGATCTCCCGCCCCTGGCCCATTTCCAGCAGGAATACCCGCCGACCGTTCCCGGTGCTGCTACTCTGCTGTAGTAGAACGTGGGCGTCCGTGTGAGCGGCCACGTAGACTGGACGCTCGAAGTCCCGTTCCCACAGCTTTCTCCCCGCGTAATCCGCGCACACCAGCTGATTACCCCGCTTGACGAGCACCCACCCGCAACCGCCGACGATCTCCGTCCAGCGGCCAGGTTCGCTGCCGGCGCACAGTTCAGCGGTAGGAAGTGACCACTGCCACGCTACCTCACCATCTTCCAGCCGCACGGCCACCACCTGTGGGCCGGGCTCCAGGCATACCACCAGGAGCCGGTTGGCTGTGCTGCCAGCGCTGATCCAGCAATCAGGCCACTTTTTCTGCCAGCTCACCGTAATGTCGCGCTCCATGAGCACGTACCACACCTCGGCCGTGCGCCCGCACCATACCACACAAGAGCCGCCTGGTTGGATCGACAGGTGCCAGTCGGGGTCAAGCCCACCCCGAGGGGCAATCCCCCGCCAAGGCTGCAACCTCAATCTCTCTTCCCCGCTCTGACCGTGCACCAGCAGCAGCACGCCGTCATCCTCTTCGATCCACAACAAGTCCCTCCACCGCCAGGCTGTCATGGCAGGCCCTTGTTCAGAATCCAGGCGCCAGCCCAGGCACTTCCGGTACAACGGTTCAGGGCCCCGGTACCACAGCTCCTGGAAAGGCCTCACCCCCCGTTCTCCTCCTACCCACTGAGGAACCACCACGGGCATGAGTACCGCCTGGCTGCTCACCAATACCATTAGCAGCAGGCCAGCCGCCCACCGGTCCTTGCCGTTGCTGGCCAGGCGCGGGAGCCCGAACCCTATACCACACCCCACCGCGGACCAGACGCACAGCCATACCGGGACCTGGTCAACATTCAAGCCCAAGGGGAGCACCATCCAACCCAGCCCAGCACCCAACAGGCCCCCCACCCCGCCCACAACTGTACGCAGGGCCGAGGCCGACACCGTAGCTGCCAGCCAGCTGCTGCCCCACCAGCAACTCGCAAGACCCCAGGCCGGCCGTAACCAGATCAAATCTTCATGTGGGATCGAGGCGTGATTCAGCAGAGCGAGGGTGAGGACACACCAGAGGGGAGCTGCACCTAGCATCACCGCCCGCAGCAGGGTACCGGCTCGGTCCCGCATCCTCACCCACATCCCCCGTGCTCAATTGCCCGATTCGCTACGCACCAACACCTGGGCTCCCTCAGGTACCTTGCGGAGCTCCTGAGGATCCACTTCGCACCGTCCCACCGGGACCACCGGACTGGCGGGTCGTATCTCCCCGGGACCGCTGATCGGGGTTGGTCCGTAAAACAGACACAGAGCCCGCCCCGGCGGCCAGTAGGCCACCATACCTTCTTGCACCGTCTCCACGGTCGCTTCTTCCGGTGCGGTAACCGGCGTGGTAAAGTAGATTTCGTCTCCCCAGAGCTGGACCCGGGAACGGAAGGGAGCGGCCTCCCACAGGGCACGCGCCACTTGCGATTCGGAGCGTAACTGCACAGGTACTACGAGCTTTTCTTGGTCTGACCAATCGAATTCCAGCGCCATTCGCACCGTCCATCCCTCCTCATTCCAACAGATGAACGTTTCCCAACCGAACTCGGGTGAGCCCACTTTCCCTGGCGGCAAGCAAACACTCGGAAGCCAGCGTGGCCGGTGTCCGCGGCAGATCCCGCATCTCGAAATCGGGATGAAAGGCTAACAACGCGTACGGGATACCAGGATCGTGACTGGCTATGAAGCGAGCCAGGCACCTCACTTCCTCCGCATCTATGTACCCGGGTACCAGTAACGTGCTGGCCACCACCAGCGGTACCTCAGGCCTTTCGGCAATTCTCTTGGCTGCCCTCGAAAAATTAGCCAGTACCTGCTGATTGTCGGCCCCACAGAGCGCGCGATGGATGGCCGGCGACCAGGCCTTCAGGTCGAACTTGATGATGCCGCCGCTGCGCAAAGAGAACTCCACCATGCGATCCAGCAAGTCACTTTCCGCGTAACCGCAGGTCTCCCAGCAAATCCTCACCCGGAGTGAGCCGGTCTTCATCAGGATGCCGCATACCTGGAACGCATGGGGCAATTGCGGCACCGGGTCCCCACCGAAAAAGCAGATGCACGCCACCTGCCCGTCCACGTGGGCAGCCAATTCTTCTGCCGGGACCAGTCGTCGGGCCGATCGGGGCATGCCTCGGAACTGCCAGTTCTGACAGTACAGACAATCGAAGGGGCAGGCGCCATAGAATACCGCCAAGTTGAAGCGGCCCCGTCCGGGATATTGGAGCCGCGCAGACTTGGGAGTGCTCATTGCCGCCGTTGCAGGGCATACCCAGCTGGCCACGCAGTTGGTGGGTAGAGGATCCAGGTACCATTCCAGCAGTCCACCCGAGGGCAGACCGGCATGTACCTCGGTCCCTCCTGACTTGCCGACCCGGAGTCCGCAATACGTCAGTTCTCCCGGCCCCGGCTGACACCGCCTGGCGCATAGCCGACATTCTGTCACCCCGGCCCGGTAAGGTGGCTCAGCCGGGAGCCCAAAGGGAGCCCGGGCCCGGGCGTGGGCCTCGCGACCCACCCGGGCCGCCAGTTTCGCGTCAGCCCTGAGGCATGGACCGCATATTCCCAGGATTTTCGCTGCCTGGCGTTGTCCGCACCGCCTGCACAGGGCAGGGCCGGGGCGTTCGGCGTCTGTCAGGTTTCCTCACCCACCTGCCGCCGGCGACAGCAACATCACCTCGTCGCCTGGTTCTGGGACGTATTCCAGGTCCCGACGGTGGCCGCCCACTACTACCGCGGCGAACAGCTGCGGTTGGATGCCTATGGTCGTCAGAATCTGACGTAGCGTCTGGCCAGCGGGTACATCCACGGTGAGAGTCTCTTGTCCTCCAGGCACGTATTCAATTGCGTGGCCGTGAAACCGCAGTGTGACCTGCATCCTCAGGCCTTCCTCCTCTGCAGATCCGCCGCTAGCTCCTCCAGACCCAGCTGCCGTAGCTTATCGGGCGTGGGTATACCGTTCTTGTCCCATCCCCTCAGGGCGTAGTAGTCATCAAGAAGCCGATCGAGGGTTTCTCTGGAGATCAGCTTACCCTTCGCCGGTCCGGTGGGCACCGGTTCCTCGTAGAAACGGGCGGGCGGGTAGTCCCAGCTGCGTCCGAACCCGGGGATGTGCCTCACGTTGAAGCAGCGCACCACGTTCCATATCCGCTCCGAAATCAGCAGCAGGTCCTCCCAGGTGTAATCCAGGCCGGTCACCAGGGGGAACATTTCCGCATAATGCTCCAGTTCGAAACCGATCTCCACCCACGGCAAGCGACACAAGCCCAGGGTGTCGAAGAGCGGCCTGATGTGCTGCAGCTCGATCACCTTGGCCGCCTTGCCCTCGATGGCGTCCCTGCCCACCGCCACATCATGGGTTATGGCCCAAGCCCGGTTGTGGTGGGCCCCGATGTCGGCGGTCATGTAGGCCAGCATCATGGCGGGAGCGTATCGCGACTCATAGCCACTCCATTCCAGCCCCTTGACGTGGATGGCAAAGCGTTCGCTGCCCCCCCCGATGCGCTCCGCCGCCGCCTTCACTCCATCGGCCAGGATCCTGCCGATGCCCTCCCGATAGGCTATCTTCCGCGCCAGGTATAGCACGCTATCCAGGTCCCCGAAGGCCAGCTTGCGGCCTGCCTCCTCTTCGGTTATCAGTCCCTTCTCGAAGCATTCCAGGGCAAAGGCAATGACGTTTCCGCCAGAGATGGTGTCAATCCCCAGATCGTCCATGAGGTAGTTGGCGTAGGCGATGTCCTCGATGCGGTCCAGCAGGCAGTTACCACCCACCATGGCGATGGTCTCATACTCGGGGCCCTCCACGTAGCAGCACCGCTGGGCTTCCCGCACCCGGGAGTACTTCCCGCACGGGGTGGGACAGGCAAAGCACCCCTTGTCGGTGACCAGGATGCGCTCCCGCAGGGCCTGCCCGTTGATGTTCTTGTAGTGCTCGAAATACCCAGTCCAGAAGTTCTTAGTGGGGAACGCCCCGATCTCGTTGATCCAATCGGTCACCCCCGCGGTGCCGTAAGGCGTCCACTCCTTGAACCCGGGTTTGCTGAAGCAGGCCTCGAACATCTGCCGGCCCTTGCGCAGCGCACCGCGTACGTCAGCCAGCGGGACGGACCTGGTGCCGCGAACGGCAATTGCCTTCAGCTTCTTCGCTCCCCACACGCATCCCACGCCGGTTCGCCCCGCCTGGCGCCCGAAGTCGTGGGTTATGCAGGCGTACCGCACCACGTTTTCGCCGGCAGGTCCGATGGTGGCAATCTGGAATTCCTCTCCCAGGCGCTGCTTCAGCTCCTTTTCCGTCTCGAAGCTCCCCTTCCCCCACCAGGTAGAGGCATCCCTGAGCTCCACCCGGTCGTCCTCCACCACCAAATAACACGGCCTCTTGGCTGCGCCCTCGATGACCACCGCGTCATATCCCGCGTACTTGATCTCCGCCCCGAAATGGCCGCCCATGTTGCTGTCGCCATAGCCGCCCGTGGCCGGGGACTTGCTGGCCATGTGCACCTTCCCGGAGGAAGGCAGGAACAAACCAGTCATGGGTCCGGGAGCGATGACCACCTTGTTCTCCGGTCCCAGAGGATCCACGTCTGGTTCCAGCTCATCATACAGCATCTTGGCGCAAAAGCCGCGACCGCCCAGGAAACGCCGTATCAACTCCTCGCTGGTCTTTTCCGTGGACCAGCTGCCGTCGGTGAGGTTCACCCTGAGTATCTTACCGGCGTACCCTCCTATGGTCACTTCCTGACCACCTCACCCTCTACATCGTAAATGGCCTCCCGCGGGCAATAGGCCACGCACTGCCCACACACGATGCACTTGAACGGCGCCTTCCGCGCCGGATGGGCGAACATGGCATCACGGGGGCAGGCCTCCACGCATTCCATGCAGCCCGTGCAAAGCTCCTCGTCTATCCGATACACTCCGTTGCGCTCGGTGATCGCTTCCACCGGGCACACCCGGGCACACTCACCACACTGGTCGCACAGGGCAATCTGGTACCGACCCGGCTCGGGGAACAGGCCCTTCACCCGCACTGCCCCCAGCTTGGGGTTGCACTCGCCACGGTTGACCAGCGCGCACAGCACCTCGCACACCCGACAACCCGAGCACAGCTCCTCCTTCACGCCCAAGCGCATGCTGCTTTCGCCCTCCTCCGCTGCCAAAATTCAGACCACTGACGGTTCCCTGATCAGCTCACCCCGCTCGAAGCGATCCAGCCCCAACATGCTCACGTCAATCTCCGGCTGCTCACCCAAGATCAGCTGGGCCATGATCTTGCCGGTAATGGGGGCCAGCATGAAGCCGTGGCCGCTGAAGCCCACCGCCATCCAGTAACCCTCAAGCCCCGGCACGCCGCCCAGGATCGGCTGCGCATCAGGGGTGATGTTGTACAGGCCTGACCATTGCCTCACCAGGTGCAGCTTCAGCAGTCCCGGCAGCAGCTCCCGCACTCGGGCGCATACCTGCTCCAGAAACTGCCATGAATGGCCCACATCGAAATCCTTCGGTTCGTGAGGATCGCCCACGCCCATTATGAAGCTGCCGTGCGGTGTTTGCTGGCAGTAGAACCCGTGATGGAAGGAGATCACCATCGGTCCCTGCATGGGCTGGACCGGTTCGGTTACCAGTATCTGGTGCCTCTCCGAGTACACCGGGATATCCACTCCCGCCATGGCTGCCACCAGCTGGGAGTAGGGTCCAGCGGCGTTGACCACCACCGGGCAATGGATGAAGCCCCGGTTGGTATGAACCCCCTTCACCCTGCCGTTGTTTACCAGGATGCCAGTGACCTCCGTCCATAAGCGGATGTCCACGCCCCGGCGTCGGGCGGCCCTGGCGTATGCATCCGTGGCCAGGAAGGGGTTGATGTGCCCGTCCTCAGGGCAGAAGGTCGCCGCCACCACCCGGTCCACCACCAGGTGCGGCACGATTTCCTTGGCGCCTCGGGCATCCATCAGCGTCACCGGCACTCCCAGGCTACGCTGCAGCCTGACATTGGCCTCGAACTGGCGCGCCTCTGCGGGAGTGAATGCCAGGATCAGGTAGCCCTCCTGCTTGAACTCGATGCTGCGAGGATAATCCAGCATCTCCTCCAGCTGTTCGAAGATCTTGATGCTGGCCCGCGCCAGGCGGCAGTTCATTTCTGTTCCCCACTGCTGCCTCACGCCGGCCCCCGATCGGCCAGTGGAGCCGGCTGCCAGGAACTGGCGCTCCACTAAGACAACATCCCGCAGGCCGCGTTCGGCCAGGTTATAGGCTATTGAGCACCCGATGATGCCGCCCCCAATGATCACCACCGAAGCGGTATCAGCCATCCGGGTCATCCTCTCGCGCGAACAACTCCAGCTTGACCGGCTTGGTGGGTGGACGAAAGGTGGGCCAGCGTTGCTCGGCAATGGGGACGCCGTGAGCAGCCAGCTCCTGGGCAATCAAGGGCAAACAGGTGCGTCCCTGGCAGGGTCCCATGCCGCATCGCAACAGCCGCTTCAGTTCGTCCAGAGAGCGATAGCCCTCCCGGATCAACTGACGGATCTCCGCCAGCGTGACGTCCTCACACCGGCAAATGATGACCTCCTGTGGGTTGGTCAGCACCTCTGTTCTCTCCCTCCGGCCGAATGTGTCGCACCGTCATCGCCAATCCTCGAGGCACGATCACCCAGACCACCGGGGTTTCGCCGCGGTTGCCGGGCCGTACCACCTTCTTGATTCGGCCCTGTCCCACCGCGCGGCCCTGCCGATCCAGCAGGGTTACCACATCCCCCGGCGCCGGCAGTGGACAGTACTCGTAAGGCAAGCCCACCAGTGCGCTGCACTCGTCCAGATCCTCCTGCACCACGAATACCGCCAGCCCTGGACACGCCTGGATGCATCGTCCGCACCCGGTGCACAGCTGGTGGTCCACGCGGGGGAGGTCGTTCAGGTCCTCAAAGGGCTGAACCGCCCCGGTGGGGCAGGCGTGCTGGCATGGATCACAGGGTATGCGCTCGAAGCATTCAAAAATGGCCACCGGTCCTCGACGTAAACGCTCCTCGGACGGCGTCACCTGCCGCAGCAGGTCGTCGGTGGGAACTCCGGTCTTCCTCAGCACGTTCCTCCCTCCAGTCGCGCCAGCCCCCTCCTGACTTTGGCTGCCAGCGGCCCCGCCCGCAGCTCCGCTAGGGCCTGACGAAGCTGGCGGCACCGTTCATCGAACTCCTTGAGCGGGCGGAGCCGATGGGCGGCGGCCAGCCCCGCCAGCTCTCCTTCGATCATGGCTGTGGATGCCTCTTCCACCCCCGCGGCGTCACCCGCCACCCATACCCCGGGCACAGTGGTCTCCAGCGTCTCGCTTCGCACTGGTACGTGCCCCCCCAGCTCCGGAACCCAAACCATCCGACAGCCCGCCTGCCACAAGATCTCAGTCAGAGGAGTGAGTCCCACGGCGAGACAAACCAGGTCCACTTGCAGGACGCGCTCGGTTCCAGGGATGGGCTTCCAGCCCTCGTCCAGTCGGGCAACCACCGCTTGTTCCACGCAGGAGTCACCCTCCACCTTCAGGACGGAGTGCCGGGTACGGATGGGAACCCCCGCCCGGCGTATCTTGGCCGCGTGGACGGCGTAACCGCCAATTTCTTCGGCGGCCTCAATAACCTCCACGACCTGTACACCGGCCTGAAGCAGCTGGTAGCTCACGATCAATCCTATGTTCCCGGCACCCACCATGAGTGCTCTCTGCCCCGGGAGTACACCGTGCACGTTCATCAGGGTCTGTACCGCCCCTGCCCCGTACACCCCGGGCAGGTCGTTGCCAGCAAACGCCAGGTGTCGCTCCGCCGCTCCCGTGGCCACCACCAGACACCGGGGCTTGGCCTTCACCAGGCCGTGTCCAGCTTTTTCCGCCAGCAACACTCCGTCCGGGTAGTAGGCGATTACCGTGGTGCCCAACCAGATGCGGATGGCCGCATGCTGCCTGATCCTCTCCCCCAGTCGCTCCGCGATGTGGATCCCGCGGATTCCGGCCTCTTGATCGGAAGATCCGAAGAACTTGTGGGTCTGCTTCACCAGCTGCCCGCCGAGCCGATGCTCACGGTCAATGAGCAGGACATCGGCGCCGCCCTCGGCGGCAGCAAGCGCGGCAGCCATGCCCGCCGGGCCCGCGCCCACCACCGCCACCTCAGGTTCCAACACGGAGGTCACCCTTTCCTCGCTGCCGGCTTATGCGCATGCCATCCCGTACGGGGGTGATGCACGCGCGGACGTTGGCCTCTCCGTCCACCTCCACCAAGCAAGAAGCACAGTTGCCCACCGCGCAGAAGAAGCCGCGGGGACGGCCCAGCCTGTGGCTGTAACTCAGGACCTTTATCCCCGCGGCATGTAACGCTGCCGCTATCGTTTCACCCTCGTACGCCCGCAGCGCGCGGCCTTCGAAATAGATGGTGATCTCGGGCCCCCGCTCAAAATCCAAAATGGGATGCTCGGTGATCCTCATTGCCGCCGTACCACTCCCCCCATTCGGCAGCAGGCTGCTCAAGCACTTATTCGCAACGGGGACCCGTCGATCCTTTCCCTCTGGCCATGGGGTCAGGCTGCCGCGCTCAACGGCAGGTGGCGCAGCTCCCTCCTGAGCAGCTAGCGCAGCTGGAGGAACCACCCCGGGCCGAGGGCGAGCTGAAGAGGGAAATCAGTTTCTTCAGTCCCACCGTACCGCAGGACTGGCAACGAAGATCCGCACCATCCTCGCCGAGTCGGCATAGCAGCTCGTGGTGCTGCCCGCAGCGGGGGCACCGGAACTCGTAGATTGGCATGGCTTCACCATCCTCCGGTTCGTCCTGGCTATAGTGTACGGTCAGCCCTCGCGGGTGTCAACGGCACCGGTGGGGCTACCGTCCACCAGCAGCCGCTCCAGCATGCTGATGACCTCATCCGTACTGCCCGCGCCAGTCCAAATTAGAGGCTCGCACGACAGCCGGGAAATGCTTCTGTATGCCTCTCTTGCCCGCCGAGCGATGTCGTCGGCCAGGGCGCGCAACCTTGCGCTAGTGGCCGCACCAGCACCCCGCAATTCCTCTTGGAGCAACCGGGCCTGCCTCTCAATCTCCCGCAATTCCTCCTTGAGGAAGCCGGCCGGAAGGAAGTGCGTCACGCGGGATACCCCCCGTTACTTGATCCCACGCCACACTGTTCGTGGAGTTGGAAGTCGAATCCTGCCCTAGCTTGGCAAGGTACGTCGTGGCGGGGCGACGCGGCAGTGACACACCTTGCAGCACCGATTTCCACGATGTCGTTTGTGCTGAATAGCCCAAACCACAATTGCCCATCTTACCTCCAGGTGGTGATGACTCTTGGCGACCGATCCGGTCATCGGACAGGTGATGGCCATTGCGCAACAGGTCAGACAACTGCTGGTGGACGAGCAGTCCGCCCAGCGGGCAGACTTGCAGAAGGCCATACAGGAGACAACCCAGGCCATGTCTCTCTCCCAGAGGACCGATCGTCTGCTGACCCTGGTTTCGGAGCTGCGCCAGGCCGTCCAAAACGCGGTCCCGCCCCCCAATCCATCGGAGCTCGATGCCCGTCTCGAGGAGCTGCAGTCCATGCTGACCCAGCAGGAACGCGATCTTCTTTGCCAGCTGGTGTCCGCGCTGTGCCAGAGCGTGACCAATCTGGCCCGGGCGCAGGATACGATGTTACACCGAGAAGCGGTCAGTGCCGCGCTGTTACAAACTCGTCACTGCCGGACCCTACTCACTCAGGCCTCGGGGCAGTCGCCATCAGCGGCGGGGCCGGCCGCAGCTGCGAAAGGGAAACGATCCTGAAACCGGCCTGGCGGAGAGCGGGAATCAGGGCATCCACGAGTTCGGGGAGGAATGGTCGGCCATCGTGCAGCATGATGATGGCGCCGTCGTGGGCGTGCATCACCAAGGCGTCCACCAGCTGCGAGGGGTCCCGTTCCGGATGGTCGCGAACCCCCACATTGGACCACAGTACCAGCTGATGTCCCAGCTGCTGACAGACCAGCAGGACTGTCTCGTTCAGCGCCCCGTGGGGGGGACGGAAATACGCCAGCTGCTGACCGCTCACGGCGCGAATGAGCGCGGCCGTGCGCTCGATCTCCTTCCGTACTTCCTCTCGAGGCAGCTCCGTCAGGTTCACGTGGCTCCAGCTGTGGTTGCCCAGCAGGTGCCCGGCCCGCGCGATCTCCCCCAGCAATTCCACGTGCTGCTCGGCGAGGCTGCCGATGATGAAGAAGGTGGCTGGGGTCTGGTGTCTGGCCAGGACTTGCAACAACCGCCGGGTCACCGTGGCGTGCGGGCTGTCATCGAAGGTGAGGGCCACTCGCCCGCGCCAGGTGGGCATCTCTGGCTGCTCTCTGGGTGGTTCCGGTGGCTGGCCTTCTGCGCTGTGCCCGGAGGTCAGCGTGGGTATGAACAATGCCTGTCCGGCCAGCAGGCGGTCAGGATCGGGTAAACGATTTTCCCGAGCCAGCTCCTGCCACGGTACACCGAAATGGCGGGCAATGGCTAGCAGGGTATCTCCCGGCTGCACCACGTACACGCCCTCCGCCAGGATGGCCAGGGCACGCCGCAGGTACTGCCGGGTCACCGGTCCAACCATTCCGTCGGCGGTTATCCCTTGCTCCCTCTGGAACCTTCGCACCGCCGCCTCGGTTAGTGGTCCGAAGATCCCATCGACCGGACCCGGGTCACAACCCAGCTGCTCGAGATCCATCTGCAGCTGGCGGACTACCTCCCCACGACTTCCCAGCCGAAGCAACACATCTGACCCTGCCGCCGGGGGCGATGAACCCAGGAGGATGCAAGCCCCGAGCAGCAGGTGCCATATCCACCGCGGTGGCAAAGCTGAACAGCCTCCCCGAGGATAAGTTTCCCCGGAAAGGAAAGACTATGCATCGCAGGGACTGTCAGGGGGAACTGCAGACAGTTTCACTCGCTGGAGGGCAGCCACCAGCTGGTCCATCACTCTCTCCGCCGCCTGGCGACCTGCGATGACGAACTCTTCCAGTTTGTCCAGGGACACCACACTCCATCGCTGGGTCTGCGGTTCAACCACCACGTCGGCCAGGGAAAGCTCGTCGCGGGAGCGGGTGTGATGTATGATGTCCCAGGACACCATGATGACCTCGAACATGTTTTGGGGGCGATAACCCATCTGATTGGTACCGTGCAGGTCCACCGCCACCACCACTTTTGCCCCCAATTGGCGACATACGGAAACGGGAACGTTGTTGTACACGCCCCCGTCCACCAGCACCTGGTCTCCAGAAATTACCGGCGCAAATATCCCTGGCACCGCGCAGGAAGCCCGCACTGCCCGGGCCACATCCCCCTGGCTGAGTATTACCTGGCGTGCGGTGACAAGGTCGACGGCGGTACAGGCGAAAGGTATGCGCAAATCGTCAAAAGTGCAGTGATTCAGCCAGTCGGCCACCTTTTCCTCCAGGGCAGCAATATCCAGCACCGAGTACCGGGTAGGACGGATATCCACCAGATGCCGCCATCGGGTGCGCGCCGCCAGCCGCATCATCTCTTCCGGGCTCATACCTGCACAATACAGCGCACCCACCACTGCCCCCGCACTGGTTCCCACCACCAAGTCGGGGCGAATTCCACGAGATTCAAGCGCCTGCAGCACCCCAAGGTGGGCTAGTCCTCTGGCCGCACCCCCGCCCAAGGCCAACCCTAGCAGTTTGTCGTGGCCACGTTCTGGCAATCTGATCCCTCGTTGGCTGAAGTTAGAGATTGACGCCGACCGTTCCTCCTATCGCTCCCAGTACCGCGCCCAGAGCTAGTCTCTTGCCAACCATGGCCAGGGTAATCTGCACGGGAGAAAACAGTGCCCCCAGCAGAGAGGACAGTAAAATATACAGGGCGCCCACCATGCCCCCATGCATCCATCCGAGACTACCCGCCCGCCGGGCGGCGTAGGCGCTTCCCACGAATAGACTGAACAGCCCACCTCCCTCCAGGAATCGGCTCAGAGTCGTCTCACTGATACTGGTGGTGAATATTAGAGCGGCCATGACGGCTGAAAGCACCAGAGTTAGCAGGAAAGCCCAGATCAATCCAGACGCTACCGAGGAAGGGTTTAACCGACGTGCGGTCCACGTGTGGCCCTCATTCCGCCTGAGCTTCGCCATCGCGGTCTCCCCCTGCTCCTAGACTATTTAGTTATATGCGGCGGCTATGGGCGGCATTACCACCGTCGGCACTCTTGAGATCAAAGATTGAAAAATATAAATGTTACAAAAAAAGAAACCAGAGGAGAGTCAGCGCTGTTTCGGAGGCTCTTCGGGAGAAGATTCAGAGGATCGTTGCTGTTCCTCCCTCATCTTCTCCTCCGCATATCGTATCATGCGTCGCACCATATTACCCCCGATCTTGCCGACTTCCCTGGTGGTCATGTTCTCCCAGCCGCGGCGTTGGATGTCATCTTCCAGGCCTAGTTCTCTGGCTACCTCGTGCTTGAACCGGTCCAGCGCTGACTCGGCTTCGGGCAGGATGGGTCTGCGGCGGCGACGCGGCACCGTACCACCTCCTCTCCCTTGGCCGTGTCAGTCGCAGTTTCAGCATTTGCAAACAACATGTCCAAGTTACAAAACATTTTCTGACACCACTTGCAAAAACTTGTGATTGCTATATATCCAGCTGCCCCCGGTCGGCCAACACCTCCCATCGGTCTGCCAGGTGTTGGCGGATCATTGCCATCACCCGGCTCACCCACGCACCGGGTTCAGTAGGGGGCGCCAGCTCAGCAGGAGATCCTGACCACACCGCCAGCACCCGCTCCAGTCCTCTGGCGATCCCGTCGCGGTGATAGCCTCCCTCCAGCACAGCAAAGACGGGAGCCTGCTGCTGGAAGGCCAGGTCCCGAATCCCCGCCGCCAGCCGACCGAACCCTTCCACGGTCAGGCGAAGGTCACCCAGAGGATCGGCGAAGTAACCGTCAAATCCACAGGACACAGCTATGGCATGCGGCCGGAAGGCAGCTGCCAACCGCATGAGCACCGAACTCATGATCCAGGCCAGGTCGTCGTCCCCGGTTCCTGGGGGCACTGGGAAGTTCACCGTGTATCCTCGTCCAGGTCCTCGCCCGATCTCCTCGGGGGATCCCGTCCCCGGGTAGGCGGGATGCTGGTGGATGGAAAAATATAGCACGCTGGGGTCGGAATAGAAGATTTCCTGCGTACCGTTGCCGTGATGGAGATCCCAGTCCACGATCAGCACCCGTTCGGCACCCTGGCGCTGGAGGTAGCGAGCACCCACCGCCACGTTGTTGAAAAGGCAAAAACCCCCGGCGGAGCCCGAGCTGGCGTGATGGCCCGGAGGCCGGACCAGGGCAACGGCGAAGCTTCCTGGCCCGCGCTGCCAGGCCCACTCGGCCGCGGCAATGGCCCCGCCTACCGCCCACGCTGCCACCTGGTAAGAGTCGGGATACACCGAGGTGTCCAGGTCAATGCGACCGCCACCTCGAGCTGACAGCACCCGGACAGTTTCCAGATGCTGCGGCAGGTGAGCCAGAAGGATCTCGCTGTCTTCCGCCTGCCGGGGAGGCATCCACAGCAGGCGCTCGTTGATGGAACTCGATTTGAGGTGGGATACCGCGTGGCGCAGTCTCCCGGGGCTCTCGGGATGCATCCCGGTGTCGTGCCCCAAATAAATGGGATCGTAAAACACCGCTACCTTGCCGCTCAACTGCTTTCCTGCTCCAGACACGACTCCAGCCTCCAGCCACACAGTTCTTTCAACAACTGCCGGGCGGTGAGGTCCACCTGAAGGGGAGTGACGGATATCATGTTGTCCCGAAGAGCGGTGCTGTCCACCTCTCCGTCCCCTTCCGGCGGCACCACTTCGCCGCTCATCCAGTAGTAGACTCGACCGCGAGGGTCGACTCGTCGGTCAAACTCATTACGGTACTGGCGGGCCTCCATGCGCGTGACCCTCACTCCCGCGATTTGATGGGGATCCAGAGAAGGAACATTCACGTTCAGCAGGGTCCCGGGCGGCATTCCTCGCTCTAGCACCAGCTCAGTGAGCCGGACGGCGAACCGAGCGGCCAGATCGTAGCGTGCCTCCCCCCGCGCCGCCAGCGACACGGCGATGGCCGGCAATCCCATCAAAGCACCCTCGATGGCTGCCGACACGGTCCCCGAATAGAAAATATCAGCTCCTACGTTGGGACCCAGATTCACCCCCGACACAACCAGGTGGGGCCTTTGCGCCATGATGGCTTCCACCGCCAGTTTGACGCAGTCGGCCGGCGTGCCGCTCACCGCCCAGCCCCGCTCCCCGTATTCCAGATCCACTTCCTCCACCATCAAGGGATGATGGACGGTGATGGCGTGACCCGTGCCGCTGCGCTCCTGGTCGGGTGCCACCACCCATAACTGAAAGTCAGCCACGCGCCGGAACGCCCGGATGAGTGCGATCAGCCCGGGGGCGAATATGCCGTCGTCGTTGGTCAGCAAGATGTTCCTCAATTCGCCATCACCCTCTTTTCCTTCACGTCCTGGTGAGCCATTCTGCCACTGCCTCCAGCACCTGCTCTGAGGATCCGGCCAGTCCCGAGGGACGCGGTAGCGAAGCCACGAAGAAACGGCCGTAAGAGCGGCGACCGGGTAGAAGCCGGGAATCCAGCACTACCACCACACCGCGGTCCTGGGCGGTACGGACCAGACGCCCGAAGCCCTGCCGGAATCGGATCACCGCTTCCGGCAGCGCTAACGCCCGGAAGGGATCCTGACCCATGCGCTGAAGGGCCGCGCTGCGTGCTTCCAGCAGCGGCAGATCCGGAGGCCAGAAGGGCAGCCGCACCAGCACCACGCATGATAGCGCAGGACCTGGAACATCAATACCCTCCCAGAAGGCACTGGTTCCCAGCACCGCCACCCGCTGGTCACGCCGCAGCTGGTCCAGCAGCCAGGACCGTTCTCCGTCCAGCCTCTGGCCGAGAATGTCAATGCCTTGGTCTTCCATGGGGGATTTCAGGCGGCGGTAAACCTCGCGCAACATACGATGGGAGGTGAACAGCACCAGGGTCCTGCCACCCACCGTGGGTATCAGGCGGTGTAAGAAGTCGCACACGGCGTCCAGGTAGCGATCCTCCCCCGCATCAGGACCGGGCAAATCGGTGGGCACCGCCAGCAGCGCCTGGTGCTGGAAATCGAAAGGGGAGCTCAAGAGCAGCTGGTCCACCCGCGGGTCATCGAACAGGCCGAGCCGTCGCGCCACGTATTGGAAAGACCCGGCCACGGTCATGGTGGCGGAGGTCAGGATCGCGCATTCCAAGCGCGCGAACAGCCCCTCCCGCAGTAGCTCGTCTACCCAAAGGGGTGCGGTCTTCAGCACTAGCCTTCCGTCGTGGTCACCGCCCGTGCTCTCCAGCCATCGTACGTGGTCGGGATCCTGCTCCAGGATGCCTTGGACTAGGGCGGTATGCCACTCCCGCAGCCTCTGGGCACCCGCCTGAAAGGTCGACCCCGCCGAGTCTTCCGTTTCTGCCGCTGCCAGCTCCTCCAACGCACGGGCACAGGAGGCCAGCATTTCTGCCAGTTGCCTGGCCTGGGTTCGCACCGTCGAGACCTCCAGGCGTTCGATGCGCATGGCGTTGACATCCCGGCCTCGCCGGCGCAACAGGGCTCGAAGTTGGGACTCCACACTCACCATAGCCTCCAGGACCCGGACCAGGCCACTCGCCACTTCAGTCACCGTCTCATTTGATGTCCTGGTTCGCCAGAGCAGTCCGGGCGGACCCGCACCCGGACGTCGCAACAACGATCGCAACCAGGAACGGGCGCGAGCGAAATCCAGCTGATGTCCCAGATGTTCAGTGGCCACCTGATCCAGGTGATGGGCTTCATCTATGATCAGGTACCTGTAATCGGGAAGCACCGCGCCGCCCCGCAGCGCAGTCGCCAAGAGGGAATGATTAATCAGTACCAGGGGTGCTCGGTGGGCACGCCGACGCGCAGCTTGCAGGAAACAGTATTTGCCCCAGGGGCATCGCTGCCCCCAGCAATCCTCATCGGCACAGTAATTCCACCACCAAATCTGCTGCCACCCAGGTAAGTTCAGCTCGCTTCGGTCGCCGGTGTCAGTGCATCTCACCCATGAACTCAGCCGCAGTAGAAACCGCCTTTCGCGGGGATCGGCGGGAGGGGAGGCCACCGCGTCCCGCCATCGGCGGAAACACAGGTAGTTGGCGCGTCCTTTCAGGACGGCAATGGCGGGGAAGCGCCCCAGGGCAGCCGCCGCCAGTGGAGCGTCCTTCTCGAAAAGCTGTTGCTGGAGGTTGAGGGTATGGGTGGAGATCACCACCCGGCATCGGTTCTGCAGAGCCCACATTCCCGCGGGAATCAGGTAAGCCAGCGACTTGCCCGTACCGGTCCCCGCTTCGACCATTAGTACGCGTTCGCGGTTGAATGCCTCCGCCACCGCCCGGGCCATCTCCACCTGCTGCCGACGCTCCTCGAACCCGGGGAGAACTCCTGCCAGACAACCTCCTGGCTGGAAGCAGGCCACCACCAGATCCACGTCCAGGGGTTGAACCTCCTCTGTTTCCTCCTCACTGTCCAGAGTCTCCCCTTGCAGGGACAGGTGGCGAGGCTGGGGAGGCCACTCTCCCTCCACCGCCTTCCCCCCTGCGGCCAGCGCACCAGCGACGGCCTCTGCCAGCCCCCAGCTGTCCTCACCCATGATGTCCAGGCACTCCCGCAGGAAACCTGCGGGCAGCTCTTGCAGGCGCCCAAGCAGGCGCAAATAAAGCAATCCCACGCGGCGGGCGTCCTCCGCGGCGCGGCGCGGCCCTTGGTGGGCCATCCCCTCCCGTCGCAGCATGCTTTCCAGCCGGTAGTCTACCTCCCGGGGGTACACCAGCTGGGCCAGCTCCATGACGTCCACCAGCCGGGACTGCAGGTCCCCCCACGCCTCCTGGTTCCAGTAGGGTTCCAGAAATCGGCGAACGAACCCGGAATCATAGCAGACCACTGGGTCATCTCCCCACGTGGTCACCAGGTCACCGGCCACCTCGGAGAAGTGAGGCTTGCCCTGAAGATCCCAATGTGTCAATCCCGTCAGCCGATGTGTGCGCAAGGGAAGAGGAATGCCGGGATCGCACAGGCGCGCCCAGGTCTCCACCGGTTGCCCCCCGGCGAACCGCACCGCCGCCACTTCGATCACACCGTGCGACTGCGGGTCTGGTCCGGTGGCTTGGACCTCCAGGACCACGAAGCGATCCTGGGTGTGCACATCATCAGGCCAGGTGACAGACATCGTTGAGCAGCACCAACCTCCAGCTGTCATTGTTACCTTCGAGCAGGGAGACCGACGCGTTAGCCACCGCGATGCGGTGTCTCCGGGAAAGAGGTATTCCCAGCAGGTGACAGACGAGGCACCGTATCGGCCCGCCGTGCGTCACCACCAGCACCGTGGAGCCTTGGGCCTGGTGCGCCAACCGGTGGAATGCGGCCACCACGCGACGTTGCAGGGCGGTATAGCTTTCACCGCCCTGAGGGGATCCCCGCAACTCGTACACCCGGCGGTATTCCTCCGGCCACCTTCTCATGACCTCCTCCTGGGTCAGCCCCTGCCAGCGCCCCAGGTGCATCTCCCGCCAGGCCCTGTCCGCCCGAAGTGAAAGCCCGCGCGGCCGGGCAATCTCCTCGGCGGTCATCACCGCCCGCTGAAGATCGCTGCTGATGGCCCACTGAATGTCCATCGGGGCGAAGTACCGGGCTAGCCGTCGCGCCTGCCTGATGCCCACCTCGTCGAGCGGCACTGGATCGTGCTGTCCCTGGTAGCGGCGCTCAACGTTGAACGCGGTACGGCCGTGACGCACGAGGAATATCCGATACGGCATCTTTCCACCTCCCCGGACCGTCATGGTATAATGTTGGCCAGTGGCGACTTCACAACCTTCCGGAGGGGTTCGACTTGCGGGTCCGGATCTATCTTACCCGAGATGAGTACGCGCGTTCGGGTACTGAGGCCCCGGTGTGCGTGGTCATCGACGTCTTGCGAGCCACCAGTTCCATAGTCACCGCTCTCGCCCATGGCTGCGCGGCAGTAGTACCGGTGGCGGAAGTGCCGAGGGCTCGCGCACTGGGGGCAGAACGCGCGTGGTTGGTGGCCGGAGAGCGAAATGGGGTGAAGCTGCCGGGATTTCACTTCGGCAACTCTCCTCGGGAGATGACGTCGCCGCAGCTGCGGGGCAAGACACTGGTCATCACTACTACCAACGGAACCGCCACCATCATGACTGGAAGCAGGGCGAAATTGTGCCTGGTGGCCAGCCTATTGAACCTCTCGTCCACCGCGGAAGCGGTCCTGGCAGCAGGAGGTGAGGTGGCGGTGGTCTGTTCGGGGACCGAGGGAAGGTTCTCGCTGGACGACTATTATGTGGCCTGCGCCTTGACCACCCTGCTGACCAGCTGCTTGGAGCCATCAGGAAAGGCCGCCCGGCGAGCACGATTTATACTGCAACGATATCCAGATCCCCTGGACGCCCTTCGCGCCTCCGCCCACGGCCAGCGGCTGCAACGCCTGGGCTTCGGAGAGGATCTTGTGTGGTGCGCCCGCGTCGATGCCTTCCCGGTGGTGGCCAGGTGGAACCGTGGGGCAGTGGTGGCATCGCGGCAGTCACCCGTTTCGGGCACTGCGCGGCTGTTGCGGTCAATGCCGGGCGCAGCAAAGGGCCGCGCGGCCGGCCGTCGCCAAAGCTGGCCCCCGGACTTCTGCCCTGCTCTGCACCCGGTGGCATTTCCCGCACCAGTAGTCGCCCCTTATTGTTGCCCCTGATGATGCACCACGTCGCCTGCTGCGGCCCTGCAATGTATGATGAGGCAGGAATGATCAGCCTTTGGCAGAATATCATCAACCGTACCTGGGAGGTTTGCGCAGGATGCAGCAGCTACTGGGACTGGCCGGAGCCTTCGTCGTCATTATCTTCATGGTAAACAGGAAGTACTCACTCACCGCCGCCATGCTTTGCGGCTCCGCCCTGATGGCGATAACCAGCGGTCTTCCCCCAGCCCAGCTCGGCCGCATCGTGTGGGAGTCCCTGGCCAACCGCACCACCCTCGAACTGATGGGCGTGGCCGCCGCAATTACTGCCCTGACGGGAATCCTCACCCGATACAGCCTCCTGGACCGGATGGTGAATGCCCTCACCAACCTGCTGCGCAATCCCAAGGCGGCGCTGATGGCGGTGCCAGCGTTGATCGGATGCCTGCCGGTCATGGGAGGAGCGATCATGTCCGCACCCATGGTAGGTTCCCTCGGCGACCGCCTCGGCATGACTGCCGCGCAGAAATCAGCGGCCAACTTGGTGTTTCGGCACGCGTGGTTCTTCGTGTTCCCTTTCATGCCCTCCATGATTCTCGCATCGAGGATGGCGGACGTGTCAGTATATCAGATCATCAGGGCACAGCTCCTGCTGACGCCTGCTGCCCTGATTGCCGGGTATTTCTGCCTGCTGCGCCGGCTGTCACCGCGGAGGGAGGAACCGGTGAGATCCATCAGCTGGACCACCCACTTGAAGGAGATGTTGTTCTATGGCAGTCCCCTGTTGGTCAGCCTGTTCCTTTCAGTGGCGCTGGGAATCCCCATTGCTCTGGCCTTGCTGGTGGGAATGGCGGCTGCAGTAGGTTTGGTTTACAAGCAGGGCTTCCACTTGAGCACTCTTTACAAGTCGGTAGACCTGAAGCTGGTGGCGGCCATGGCTTCCATCATGGTGTTCCGAGGACTGGTGCAAAACGGCGGTGCGGTATCGGGGTTGGTGCAGAGCTTCCTCAGCTGGGGCATACCAGCAGAGCTGCTACTAGTCGCGCTGCCCATGGCAGTGGGCATTGCTTCGGCATCCCAATCCACTACGCTGGGGATCACGCTGCCGCTGCTGTTGCCGCTCTTGCCGCAGGCGAACCGGGCCAGCTACGTGATGTTGGTGTATGCATCGAGCTTCGTGGCCTACTTCGGATCACCGCTACACCTCTGCCAAGTGCTATCCAACGAGTATTTCGGAGTACGCCTGGGCGAAGTGTATCGTGCCTACTGGCCGGTCCTTCTGGCCATCCTGGCGGCCATGGGCCTGACCTTCGTCCTAGCCGTGCACTGAACGGCGCGCAGACAGCTCAGGAGGGACCCTCGGTCCTGCCGGTCCACACGGCAATTCCGTCCACCATGACCATCCGCACCTGGTCGGGACGCGCGCTCCAGACCAGTGCTCGGCAGGCCGCCTTGATGCCCGGCCGCCGGGTACCCATCAGCTCCATGTCCAGCGCCACCAGATCCGCAGCCGAGCCTGGGGACAGCTGCCCGAGCTCCTTGCGGCCCAGTGCCAGCGCACCCCCGCGGGTTGCCATCCAAAGGACCTGCATCGGGCTGAGCTGGGCATCATCGCCCCCACTGGCGGCCAGCAGCGCGCAGTCGCGGATCGTCGAGAAGGCGTCCAGCCGCCCAACGGAAGGGGCCCCGTCAGTTCCCAAGCCCACCGGTACACCTGCCTCCAGCAGGCGGCGAACGACGGCAGTGCGTCCCAGTAACCGCACATTGGCGGTGGGGCAGTGGGCAACGCCCACCGGCAGTTCCGCCAGGCGGCCAATCTCTGGGTCTCCCAGGTGGACAGCGTGGGCGAGGATCACGCGGGGTGCACTGCGACCGCGAAGTTGATTGCACAAGAACTCGGCCGGTGTGTACCCATGCCGTTTCCGCCACAACCCAGCTTCTTGCGGGTCTTCGCCGCAATGCATGTGCACAATCATGCCCGCCCTGCCGGCCAAGTTCAGGACCCGCCGCAGGTAAGCGGGAGGGCAGTAGCGCGGGCTATGAGGACCCAGAGCCACCTGCACCCGCCGGGAACCTTCAAACTTCCGCCGCAGACGCAGGGCGCCGCGCAACCCCAGCTCGCTCAGAGGCCACCAGCCCACCAGGCCACAGGCTAAGTAGGCCCGCATCCCCCGCCCTTCCGCCAAGCGTCCCACCACGTCCATGGACCGGTACATGTCCAGTACCGTGGTGAAGCCGGACCGCAGCATTTCGTCCAGCGCAGCCTTCGATCCTTCCAGCAGCTCCCAAGACCGCATCCGCAGCTCCCGCGGCCACACCTCTTCGCGTAGCCACCGGGCCAGAGGTTTGTCCTCGGTGACGTCCCGCAGGACCGTCATGGGGGTGTGAGCGTGCAGGTTTATGAACCCCGGCAGCAGTACCCAGCCGGATGCATCCACCACGCGGTCTCCAGGTGCCGGACCTTCAGCATCTGGGTGCTGCACGATCCTCCAGATCCTGCCCTCCTGGATGATCAGGTCGCAGCAGTCAAACCAGGGCCGGCTCCGCCACATGGTGAGGGCCGCCGCGCCCCGGATCCAGGTTCGGCCCGTTTCATTTTCCGCCACAAGTGCATCGCCTTTCTTCGTCCGCGGTGGCGATGACCCCCCACAGGAGGCGGCGCAGCAGTTCCTGCTGCTCGCTCATCCGCGCCACCACTTCCGCATGCGAGAGGGGGGCCTCCGTCAGACCCGCCGCCAGGTTGGTCACCACCCCGACCAGCGCGAAGCACATGCCCAGTTCCCGAGCCAGAACCACTTCTGGTACCGCGGTCATGCCAACTACCGTGCCTCCCAGCAGCCGGAACGCCCTCACCTCGGCGGCTGTCTCGTAGCGGGGTCCCTCGGTGCACACGTACACCGCACCGGCCCGCAGATCGAGCTTCAGCGCCCGCGCCTGGTCGCGCAGCAGATGACTCAGCTCGGGACAGTAGGGGTGGGTCATGTCCTGGTGGTGCACTCGATCCTCATCAAAGAAGGTACGCGGTCGCGTTCGAGTAAAATCGATGAACTGCTCCACCAGCACCAGTGACCCGGGCTTCAACGAGGGATCGAGCGACCCCACGGCGGAGGCCGCCAGCACCCGGGTTACTCCCAGCTGATGCAGTCCCCAGATATTGGCCCGGTAATTGATGCGGTGAGGTGGAACTCGGTGGCCGGGACCGTGGCGCGGGAGGAACCAAGCACGCCTGCCCCCTTCCTCCCAGGGGAGGACGAAGCAATCACCGTACGGGGTCTTCACCCGCCGCAGGGCCCGTTCCCCAGACGGGGCCATCCTTTGCAAACCGCTGCCTGCCACGATCGCCCAGTTCATCGTCGACCATCTTGGTGGCCGCGGACCAGCAGCACCGCCGCTCGCTCCACCGCGTCCTCCCCGAACCGATCCCGCAGCAGGTCGGTGGCCAATGCCAGGCGTTCCTTGGCCCGCTGGCGCTCGTCGTCGAGCCAGGATATCTGCCAACCGCTTTCCAGGAGGCCACTTACTCCCACTCCAATCAGGCGCAGGGGACGACGGGCCGCCCATCCCTGGCGCACCAAGTCCCAGGCCACAAGGAATATGTCCTCGGTCATGACAACGGCATGGCCAAGGGTCCGCGAGCGGGTAATGGTATGGAAATCCGCAAAGCGGAGTTTCACGAATACGGCGCGGGCGGCGGCCTTCGCTTTGCGCAATCGGCGGGCAAGGCGGTCACAAAGCCCCAGCAAGGTGGCCCTGATAGCCTCCGGGTCGCTGACATCGCAAGTAAAGGTAACCTCGTGGCTCAAGCTGCGCTCCGTAGGCTTTTCCCTGCGTCCCGTGACGGGGTCGCGGCCGTGGGCTCGTTCCCACAACCACCGTCCCCATGTCCCGAGCGCTGCCTCCAGCCACCCCGGGTCGGCACGCGCTACGTCGCCCACCGTCCGCAGACCCAACCGCTCCAGTCGTTCCGCCGTCTTCTGGCCCACTCCGCACAGGCGGCGCACCGCAAGCGGCCATAACAGCTCCGGCACCCGGTGGGACTCCAGATGCAGGAGTCCGTCAGGCTTGCAGAGCGAGGAAGCCATCTTGGCCAGGAAGCGGTTCTGGCCAATACCCACAGAGCAGGTCAGATCCAGCTCCGCGCGCACGCGCTGCTTCAACGCCTTCGCCATCCCCACGGGTCCGCCCCACAGATGGTCGCACCCGGTGGCGTTGAGGTACGCTTCATCGATGGATGTCTGCTCCACGTCCGGGGCGAACTCTTCCAGCACCGACCTAAGACGACGCGACACTTGGGCATAATGCCGGTGCCTGGCCACCAGGAACACCGCCTCTGGGCAGCGCCGGCGCGCCTCAGTCACGGGCATGGCTGCATGTACGCCGAAGCGACGAGCTTCATAGCTGGCGGCCGAAACCACGCTCCGGGGTCCCAGGCCCCCACAGACCACCACCGGACGCCCCTTCAGACTGGGGTTGTCGCGTTGCTCCACGGCGGCGAAAAACGCGTCCATGTCCACGTGCAGGATGAGAGGCACCGTCTCCTCGCACCTCCCGAACCCGCATTTTCAGCGTGGAGGAGTGATCCACCGGTCCACCGCTCGGGTGTATTCCACCAGCTCCTCGGGGTTGAAGAATAGAGCTACTTCCCTCTCCGCGGCCTCTGGTGATTCAGAACCATGGACCAAGTTGTGCCCTATATCCAGGGCCAAGTCTCCCCGAATGGTGCCCGGGTCCGCTTGTGCTGCATCGGTGGCCCCCATGGCCTTGCGCACCACCCCCACTGCCCCAGGTCCCTCCCACACCATGGCCACCACGGGAGCGGAAGTGATGAAACGGATCAGTTCCTGATAGAACGGTTTGTCGCGATGTTGAGCATAGTGGATGGCGGCCTTTTGCTGGTCCAGCTGCAGCATCTTGAGGCCCACCATCTTGAGACCCTTTCTTTCGAGCCTGCTGATGATCTCTCCAATCAGTCCGCGATGTACCGCGTCAGGCTTGATGAGCACGAGGGTCCGCTCATAGCCTGTCGTCACCGCACCAACCCCTCCACGGTCTCGGCGTCAAGCTTCCGTATCACCGCTACCATCAGCTTGACCGCATTCAGATAATCCTGCAGGTGCAGTATGCCCGCGTGGCTGTGGATGTAGCGGGTGGGTACGCCCACGACCAGGCTGGGAACGCCTTGCCCGTGGATGTGAATCCGGCCTGCATCCGTGCCCCCACGTGACAGGACCTCGAACTGTATCGGGATATCGCACTCCTTGGCCGTATCCACCACCAGCTCAACCAATCTGGTATTGGGAACCATGGAGCTGTCGTACAGACACACGGCGGGGCCGTGGCCCAGCTTTGGATGACCCTGGTCCTCCTTGAAGCCGGGAGTGTCCCCGGATATCGCCACTTCCAGCGCGAAAGCCACATCAGGATCCACCAGCCGAGCACTGGTAGTTGCCCCTCGCAGGCCTACCTCCTCCTGGACCGTCCCGACGCCGTAGACCGAGTTGGGATGGTCTACTTGGCTCAGCTCGTGCAAGATGTCAACAAACATGGCACAGCCCACCCGGTCGTCCCACGCTTTCGCCATCAGGTAGTCCGGATCCGCCATCCGCGTGAACGGACTGTCGGGCACCACGAAGCAACCTGGGCGCACTCCCATCTCTTCTGCTTTCTCGCGGCTGGACGCCCCGAAGTCGATGTACATGTCCTTCTTGCTGACGACTTTCTTGCGCTCTTCTTCCTCCAGCTCGTGGGGCGGCTTGCTCCCGATAACGCCGGGCACCCTCCCTTTGGGCGTGAGGATCAGCACCCGCTGCGCGAGCATGACCTGCTCCCACCAGCCGCCAAGGGTCTGGAACTTTGCAAATCCCTGCTTGGTGACGTGGGTGACCAAAAAACCGATCTCGTCCATGTGCCCGGCCAGCATCACCTTGGGACGGTCCGCAGTTCCCTGCTTCTTCACCACCAGGCTACCCAGCCGATCCGCGGTCACCTCCACCTTCGGCGGCAGGTACTTCTTGATGACTTCCCGGACCTCGTGTTCGTGACCGGGTAGCCCCGCCGCCTCCGTGATTTCCTGGAGCAGTCTAAGCGTCCGTTCCATCGCTCTTCCCCCCACGTTGAGCTATGTTGAGATGACGGTAAGTAATTCCCGCTCCCGGAGTGTATTCCCTTCCCAAGAAATACCCCAGCCCCTGGTCTCGGCTCCTTGCCTGCCAGGGGCTAAGGCTTCCCACAGTCCGCTCTGTCAGTCGCGGGTATAATAAAAGACCACCCCTCCTTTGGAGTCAACCGGCTGCCTGCTTGGGCTGTTCCTCGAAGATGCCGCGCTTGGTCTCGGTGGCGGTGAACCGCTGAGCCCGGAAGTTCCGCACGATGTGTCGGCAGGCTTGCCAGGGGTCCACTTTATTGCCACAGGTGAAGACATCGGCGGCGGCGTAACCTAGCTCCGGCCAAGTGTGCACAGCCAGGTGGGATTCGGAAATGACCACTACGCCACTCACGCCTTGCGGGCTAAACTTATGGAATGCTACTTCGCGGATCTCCGCTCCGGCTTCGAGAGCCGCACCAACCATGATCTCGCGGACGCGCTCCTCATCGTCAAGTATCCGGGGATCGCATCCGTAGATCTCGGCCAGCACATGGCGCCCCAAAGCGTTCATTTCATTATCAGCCCCCTTTTACCGCTATTCCACCCCCCGGTGGATTGGTTCCTGGTTTCCCAACAGTCGGCGAATCACCTTGATTGTAGCAAATCCGTCCCCGTTGTCAACCCTGGGACGCTCCTGGTCCGTATCAACATTCGGTAGGCAAACCGCGCATGGGCATCATCATGCGATCTC
>ENA-OSAF01000040-OSAF01000040.1-marine-sediment-metagenome-genome-assembly--contig:-NODE-40-length-66184-cov-66.888370_pt1 | contig 66184 bp, 74 predicted proteins | sample MGYA00237872_ERZ529318 | MGnify/ENA primary metagenome ERZ529318 (study PRJEB26369, sample SAMN03142813) | marine sediment metagenome | biome: marine; feature: borehole; material: sediment... | reverse complement strand
CAGGTGCTCGAGGGCGCCCTCGTCCGGCTCGAGGCCCAGCTCCTTTCCGGCATCGAGGCCGTGCTCTCAGGGCTCTTCGGCGCGGTGTCGGGGCTCCTGGTCCTGGTCCTGGCGCCTTTCTTGGCCTTCTATCTCCTCAGGGACAGGGACGTCATAAGGGAGTCGGTCCTGTCGGTCATCCCCGTGTCGGCTCAGGGTGAGGGGCAGCGGGTGCTCTCGGAGATGAACCGTGTGCTGGCCGGCTTCATCCGGGGCCAGTTGCTCGTCGCCCTCATCGTCGGCACCCTCGTCGGCGTGGCCACCGAGCTCCTGGGCCTCCGGTTCTCGGCCGTGCTCGGCGTCATCGCGGGCCTGACCAACATCATCCCCTACTTCGGCCCGGTCATCGGGGCCCTCCCGGCGGTGCTGCTCGCACTCCTGGAAAGTCCGCTGCTGGCCCTCAAGACGGCCGGGGCGTTCTCCATCATCCAGCAGGTCGACAGCCTCTTCATCACGCCGCGCGTCGTCGGGGGACAGGTCGGTCTCCACCCGCTCGTCGTCATCTTCTCTCTCCTGGCCGGGGCCCAGCTCTTCGGCTTCGTCGGAATCCTTGCCGCTGTGCCCGTCGTCGCGGTGTCGCGGGTCTTCGTCCGCTATCTCTTTCATAAGCTGGTCACCGACTGGTCGCGCTGACCTTATGGGTCGGTTGCGGTTGACACTTGATGGTGACTGTAACTATAATTGGCCAGCCCCGGCCTGCCGGTGTGGGCCGGGAGGGAGGCGGTCATAGCCTCTGCGCCGGAAGGGAAACATCTTCAAGGCGGAACCGACGAAGGGAGGACTACGGGTGGGCGAAGAGTTTGACGAGGACTGCGAAGTTATCGTCCTGACCGACGAGGACGGGGAGGACCACGAGTTCGAGCTCATCGAAATCATCGAGGTCGATGACAACGAGTACGCCGTCCTCGCCCCTCTCGACGAGGATTTAGAGGAGGAGGGCGAGACCGTCATCCTGCGCGTTGAGACCGACGAGAACGGTGACCGGGTCTTCTGCGACATCGAGGACGACGAGGAGTGGGAGAGGGTCGCCGAAGCCTACGAGTCCTGCCTTCTTGACGAAGACGAGTTGGACGACTGGGAGGAAGACGACGAGGAAGAGGAAGAAGACCTGAGAGAGTGAGAGTTCCCCTCCTGCGGACCGACCTGGGCCCGCCCTCCCGGGGCGGGCCCTTCGCTCTTGCGCGCGGCAGGGAAAGACCCGAGAGACCGCGAAGCTCCAGGCGGCACCGCGCCGGCAGTGTAGCCGGCACTACAACCGGCGCCAAGGCCGAGGACGGCCGGGCCGGGCAGAGGAGGTATGACCGAGTGCGGCAGGTCGGGTGTCGCGTCCGCGGGCTGCTCTCGGACCTCGGCGCCGCCGTCAGGCCGGTGCTCGCCGGCCTGGGTCGCCGCCTCCGGCCTGCGCGAGACTGGAGGCGGTCCCCGGCGGTCCTCTACGCCATAGCCGCCGCCTCCGGCTCACTCCTCCTGACCCTGTGCGGGTTCACCCTCGCTTCGGCCCCGGTGGACCCGGGCTCCGCCCGCACCGTCGTCTTCGAGGTCAGCCCGGGGGCGCCCACGGTGAGCATCGCGCGGGACCTCGAGCGGGAGGGACTCATCCGCGACAGGCTGAGCTTCAGGGTCATGGCCGCCCTGCTCGGGTTTGACGGCAGACTCAAGGCAGGCCGCTACGAACTCAGCCCGGCCTACTCCACCTGTCGCACGCTCCGCAAGATAGGCCGCGGCGAGGTCGTCACCGTCGCCGTGACCGTGCCTGAGGGGCTGACCCTCGCCCAGATAGAACGTCTTCTGGAGGAGGAAGGCCTGGTCGAGCCGGGAGAGTTGAGGCGGGCGCTCGAGGAACTCGACGCCAGGGGCGAGTTGTCCATCCTCCCCGAGGACCGCACACGACTCATCGACCCCTACGAGGGAGTCCTCTTTCCCGACACCTATTTCTTCGAGACCACGGCCGACCCGGTCACCATCGCCCGCGTGATGGCCCGCCGCACGCAGGAGGTCTTCACGCCCGAAAGGCTCGCCAGGGCGGCCTCGCTGGGGATGACCCCCTTCGAGGTCCTGACCCTGGCCTCCATCATCGAGAAGGAAGCCGTCGTCGACGAGGAGAGGCCTCTCATCTCCTCCGTGTACCACAACCGCCTCAGGGCGGGGATGAAACTCGACGCCTGCCCGACGGTGTTCTACCTGCTGGGCAAGCCCATGTCCGAACGTCTCCTCTTCGCCGACCTGGAGGTCGACTCACCCTACAACACCTACCGGAACGCGGGCCTGCCGCCGGGGCCCATCTGCAGTCCGGGGCTGGCCTCCATCGACGCGGCCCTGTACCCTGCCGAGACCTCCTACTACTACTTCGTCTCCAAGAACGACGGGACCCACCACTTCAGCCGCACCCTGGCCGAGCACAACCGGGCCGTGGCCGAATACCAGGGAGGCTGAGCTGCCCCGGCGCAAAGGGCAGGGCCCCTGCCGACCGCCCCCGTGCGGCGTCCCCGCCCCCGCGTCCGCGCCGACGTGATAAGTCCGCCCCGAGCTGGAAACCCTAGGCAGGCAAAGGACAGCTCCATCCGCCGGGTGGGTGCCCGTGCCCAGGTCTACGACGGTCAGGTCATCAAGGACCCCTGCAGGACGGCTCGTGGCCCTGACGGTCCTCCTCTCGGCGGCCCTCGTGGCCGTTTCGGTCCGTCTGGCCTGGCTCGGCGTCGTCCGGCACGCCCCCCTCGCCGTGCGGGCCGTGTCCCAGCGCGCCCAGACCGTGCCTCTCGGTCCCCTGCGCGGGCGCATCCTTGACCGGTCCGGGAGACCGCTCACCGACAGCCGGCCCAGCTACCGCGTTGCCGTCTATCCCGCCCGGGTCAACGCCCGCGCCGGAGCGGCGGCCCACCTGGCCCAGGCCCTCGGAACCGACGTCCGGAGCCTGGAAAGGCTTCTTGACGGCCTTGAGGCCCCCGTCATCGTCGCCTCGGGCCTGGGTCCCGAGGAGGCGGCCGAGGTGATGAGCCTGGGGCTGGAGGGGGTGGCCGTCGTGGCCGATGAGGAGAGGTACGGGCCCGGGTCGCTCGCCCGCCACGTCGTAGGGTCTGTCAGCGGCGGCTCACCCCTTGCGCCCGGGGCCGTCGGGGCGCCGCGGGGGGCCGACGGGCTGGAGGCGGTATGGGACGGGCTCCTGCGGGGCGAGGGCCCGGCCTCCCTGGCGCTCTTCGTCGACGGGCGCGGGGTGCCTATCCCCGGGCTCGGCTGGCGGAAGCTTCACCGCGTCGGCGGCTCGCCGTGGCTCTCCCTGCCCTGCGACATCATCACGACCCTCGATGGGGACGTGCAGGCCGTGGTCGAGGAGGTGATGGACCGGAGGGTGGCCCGGGGGGCCGTGGTGGTCATGGACCCCTGGTCAGGCGATGTCCTGGCTGCGGCCAGCCGTCCGAACTTCCGCCAGGACCGGGTAGGGGCCTACCTGGACCGGACCGACGGGCCCCTGGTGAACCGGGTCCTCTGTCCGTATCCCCCGGGTTCGGTCTTCAAGCCCGTGGCTTTGGCCGCGGCTCTCGAGACCGGGGCGGTCCGGCTGGACGAGCGCTTCACCTGCCGGGGGACGGCCGTCGTCTCCGGGCGGGAGATAGTCTGCCACGCCCGGGACCGGGGCGGCCACGGGGAGGTCGACCTGGAGGAAGCCCTTGCCCTCTCCTGTAACGTCGCCTTCGCCCGGATCGGCCGACGGGTCGGGCAGGACGGGCTCCGCGAACAGGCCCTTTCCTTCGGCTTCGGCCGGCCGACAGGGGTGGGGCTGCCCGGTGAGGCGGCGGGGACCCTGCCCGCGCCGGCGGCGGAGGGGCCCGAACCGGAGGCGGCCTTCGGACAGGGCAGGGTGACCGCGACACCTCTCCAGGTGGCCCGGTTCTACTCGACCATCGCCAACGGCGGCCGGTCCGTCCGGCCCCGTCTGGTCAGAGAGGCCGTCGCCCCGACGGGGGCAAGGGCCGTGCTGGGCCCGCGTCCCGGCGGCGGGCGGGTCCTGTCTCACTTCACGGCCGCCGCCGTCACCGCCTCACTCGAGAGGGCGGTCAGGGAAGGGACAGGGGTGGCCGCGGCGGTCGTCAGCGGTGTGGCCGGGAAGACCGGGACGGCGGAGACCGGGCGGACGGGGACCGACGGCGCTTCTCTCTACCACGGCTGGTTCGCCGGTTTCTGGCCCGCCCGGGGCGCCCGGTTCGTCATCGTCGTCCTCGTCGAGGACACGCCTGTCGGCGGAGCCGAGGCGGCCCGCGTCTTCGGCGAGATACTGGCCCGCTTGGTCGGAGGCGGGTAGCCCTCTGCTCCGCCCGGCCGGAGGCGCCCGGCTCCGAAAAAAGGACAACCTCTGCCTGAATTAGTACGGGCACGAACAACCCCCTTCGCCATAAGATGATGAGTGCTTTTTGGCGAAGGAGGCCCTGCGTCCGTGCGTTTCTGGTTCTTGAAGCTGCTCGGGTGGGTCCGGAAAGCCGCACCGCCCCCGGCGGGCGGAGGCCCGGCCCCCGGCCGGGGGGTCATCGGGTACGTCTCCAACCCCGGCACCTTCCCGCGTCCCCTCTCACCGGCGGAAGAGGCCCGCTACCTCGCCGAACTCCAGAAGGGGAGCGTGGAGGCCCGGAACGTCCTCATCGAGCGGAACCTCCGCCTCGTGGCCCACATCGTCAAGAAGTTCTCCAACACGAGGGTGGACCTTGACGACCTGATATCGATCGGGACCATCGGCCTCATCAAGGGCATCAGCACCTACAAGCCTGACCGGGGGACGCGCCTGGCCACCTACGCCGCCCGCTGCATCCAGAACGAGATTCTCATGTACCTGCGGTCCATCCGTCCCCAGCAGGCCGAGGTGTTCCTGCACGACCCCATCGGCGTGGACCGCGAGGGGAACGAGCTGACCTTCCTCGACATCCTTTACACCGACGAGGACGTCGTGCCGGACACGGTCGGGGTGCGCCTGGACGAGTCGAAGGTGAGGAAGCGGGTCGCGAGGCTCAAGGGCAAGGAGAAGCTCGTCGTGGAGCTCCGCTACGGTTTGAAGGGAGGGGTCATCCGGACCCAGCGCGAGATCGCGCGCCGCCTCGGCATCTCCCGCTCCTACGTGTCACGCATCGAGAAGAAGGCCCTCGGCCGGCTGAGGAAAGAGCTGCAGGCCGAGATCACGTGAGCCCCGACCGACGCGCGGCAGGGCTCGGCCGGCCCGTGGTATAATTGGGTCTATCGCGTCAAGCCTACGGCGGAGGTGGCTCGTGGCCGAGCCTTTCTGGCACAACCTCGTTCCCGACGGGTACTACCGTTCCATCTACGACATCGACCTTGACGCCCTGCGCGAACGCGGGGTGTCCGGCCTCATCATCGACCTCGACAACACGGTCGCCGCCTGGGGTGTGGGAAGGCCCGAGCCCCGCCTGGCCGAATGGATCCGTGAGGTCCGGGACAAGGGCCTCGAGCCCTACATCCTGTCGAACGACCTGGGGCCGCGGGTCGACCTCTTCACCCGCTACCTGGGCATCGAGGGGACGGCCCGCGCGGGCAAGCCGCGGCGCCGGGCCTTCAGGAAGGCGGTGGAGGCCCTCGGTCTCCGTCCGGACCAGGTGGCCGTCATCGGGGACCAGGTCTTCACCGACATCGTCGGGGCCAAGCGTCTCGGCTGCCACACCATCCTCGTCGTCCCGGTGAGTCGCCGGGAGTTCCTCTGGACCCGGCTCGTCCGGCTGGTCGAAGGCCGTCTCCTCGCGTGGCTCAGGAAGAGGGGGCTCGTCGGGCCGCCGGTCGGAAAGGACCCGGGCCTGGAAGGGGAGTGAGGGATGCTCTCCGGTGAACGGGCGCTCCTTCTCCTCGCCGCGGGCGCTCTCGGCCTCGCGGTGGGGAGCTTCCTCTGTGTCTGCATCCACCGGCTCCCACAGGGCCTGTCCGTGTTCGGGCCGCCGTCGCACTGTCCCTCGTGCGGGCGCCGCCTCACCTGGTGGGAGCTCGTCCCCCTCGTGGGCTACGTCCTCCTCGGCGGTCGGTGCCGGACCTGCCGCTCACCCATCTCTCCGGTCTACCCGCTGGTGGAGCTGGGGACGGCGGTCCTCTTCGTCGCGTCGGTCTTGACCTGGGGCCTCTCCGTCGAGGCCCTTTCGGCCGTCCTGTTGGGTTCGCTCATCATCGTGGGGGGGACGGTCGACACCTTCCACCAGCGCATCCCCGACGCGGTGACCCTTCCGGGAATCGCCCTCGGCCTGTCCCTCTCGCTCATCAACCCTGAGGTGGGCGCCTTGGGTTCATTTCTCGGCCTCCTCGTCGGGGGCGGCTTCCTTCTGGCCGTCGCCGTGGCGAGCGGGGGCGGCATGGGTGGGGGCGACGTGAAGTTCGCGGCCATGATGGGGGCCTTCCTCGGGGTGGAGGGCACCCTCGCCGCGCTCCTCGTGGGGTTCGTGGCCGGGGCCCTCGTCGGCGGCGCCGCTCTGGCCGCCGGGCGGAAAGGACGGCGGGACTTCATGGCCTTCGGCCCCTTCCTGGGGGCCGGGGGACTGGTGGCCCTGTTCTGGGGTCAAGCCCTCATCGGGTGGTACGTGAGGGTCTTCTGGGGCTAGAGGGTCCCTGCGGACGTCTCTCAGAGACAAGGGGATGGATATGGGGCAGACGGGGATGGGCCTCGAGGAGGCCAAGAGGGCGGTCGCCGGGGCCGTCGACCGGGCCGCTCCGCGGCTCGTGGAAGTCAGCCGGACCATGTACGAGAACCCCGAGCTCGGGCACCGGGAGTTCAAGGCCTCGGCTCTCCTCGCGGGCTTCCTGGAGGAGGCCGGCTTCAGGGTGACGAGGAACGTCGCCGGCCTGGAGACGGCCTTCCTCGCCGTCTGGCCTCCGGACGGCGGCGGGCTCAAGACCGGTCCGACCGTCGCCGTGCTGGCGGAGTACGACGCCCTACCCAAGGTCGGCCACGGCTGCGGGCACAACATCATCGGCTCGGCCGCCGCGGGGGCGGGCCTCGCTCTGGCCAGCCTGGGGGCCTTGCCGGGCCGGGTCCTCGTCATCGGCTGCCCCGCCGAGGAGGGCGGGGCGGACGGGGCGGGCGGGAAGGTCTTCCTCCTCGAGGCGGGCGTCTTCGACGGGGTCGACGCCGCCCTCATGGTCCACCCGGGGAGCGTCGACGCCGTCAGCAGTCCGTCCGCGTGCCGCGTGGCCCTCGAGATGACCTTCCGGGGGAGGGCGGCCCATGCCGCCGGCTCCCCTCACGAGGGTGTCAACGCCCTGGAGGCCGTCCTGCAGACCTTCAACGGCATCAACGCCCTCCGGCAGCATCTTCCGGAGTCGGTGCTGGTGCACGGTGTCGTGGTCAAGGGAGGAGAGGCTCCCAACATCGTTCCCGACGAGGGGGTCGTCCGCCTCTACGTGCGGGCCCCGGTCCGCGCGGAGCTCGAGCCGGCGGCGGAGCGGGTGAAGGACTGCGCCAGGGGAGCGGCTCTGGCCACCGGGTGCGAGGTCCGCTTCAGGGAGTTCAGCCGCACCTACCTCGACCTCGTGCCGAACCGGGCCCTGGACGAGCTCTTCGCCCGGAACATGACCGCTCTCGGTCGGCCGCCGGTCCGGACGAGGAGGGCGGGAGGACGGGTCGGTTCGACGGACATGGGGAACGTCAGCCACGTGGTGCCGGCCATCCACCCCTACGTGGCCGTCACCGGAGGCAGGCCGGTTCCCAGCCACAGCCGGGAGTTCGCCGAGGCCACCGTGTCACCTGACGGCGAGGCGGCCCTCATCGTCGGGGCCAAGGCCCTCGCGATGACCTGTCTGGACCTCCTCCTCTCGCCCGAGTCCCTGCGCGAGGTGAAGGACTCCGCGGGCCGCGGGGACCAGCCGGGGCGGGGGTGAGGCCGAGGGGCGGGTCTCTTCCCCTCCCACGCCACGGAGGGAGGACCTTCCCCGGAGGCGAAGCCTGTCCCGGCCTGAGGGCGTGTCTGCCGGATGCGCCGGATATGTATATGGGGACACCCCCTGTCGAGGAGCGTGATGACAATGGCCGGACCCAGGGTGCGGGTCGTGACGGACACCGTCTCCGACGTGCCGGACGACATCGCCCGTGACCTGGGGATAACTCTCATCCCCATGGTCATCAGGTTCGGGGACGAGCAGGTGAGAGACCGGGTCGAGATGGACATCAAGACGTTCCTGGCCAGGCTGGCGGCGACGAAAGAGCCGGTCCGGACCTCCCAGCCGTCCCCGGGCGAGTTCATCGAGGCTTTCAGGAAGGCCGCCCGGGGAGGGGCCACCGTCGTGTCCATCCAGCCTTCCATGAAGTTCAGCGGGGCCTACCAGACGGCGTGCATCGCCCGGGACATCGTCGCCCAGGAGGGCTGCCGGGTTGAGGTGGTCGACACGCGGAACGCTTCCATGGCCCAGGGGTGGGCGGTCATCGAGGCCGCCCGGGCCGCCCTGGCCGGCCTGCCGGTCGAGGATGTCGTGGAGAGGGTCAAGGACGTCTCCCGGAAGGTGAAGACCTTCCTGACCCTCGACACCCTGGCCTACCTCCAGAGGAACGGCCGGTTGGGCCGGGTGCAGGCCCTCCTGGGGGCTCTCCTTCAGCTCAAGCCCATCCTCACGGTGAGGGACGGGGAGCTGGGCCTCGCCGACGCGGCGGTCGGCGCCTCCCAGGTGATGTCAAGGCTCGTCCTGAGCATCCGGCGGAGCATAAGCGAGGGCGCCCGGGTCGCCCTCGCCGTCGTGCATGTCTCGGCCCGTGAGAAGGCCGAGCAGCTCAGGGATGAACTCGGCCGGCTCTACGACGTGGTCGAGTCGCTCATCACCGAGACCGGGCCGGCCATCGCGGCCAACGTCGGTCCGGGCGGTTTCGGGGCGATGCTCTACGAGGTCGACTGAAGACGGGAAGAGAACGGTCATCAGGACGGCCTGCCCTCTCGACTGCTGGGACACCTGTACCATCCTGGCCGAGGTGTCCGGCGGCCGCGTCGTAGGCCTCAGGGGGGACCCCGACCATCCCGTCACCAGGGGCAGGCTCTGCGTGAAGGCCCGGCTGCAGCTTGAGAGGCACAGGTCCCGGGACCGGCTCAAGACCCCTCTTGTCCGCCGGGGGGACGTCCTGGTCGAGGCCTCGTGGGAGGCGGCCCTGGACCTCGTCGCGGACAGGCTCCTCCGGGCGAGGGAGCGTTCCGGGAGCCTGGCTGTAGTCCACTACTGGTTCTCGGGGTCGATGGGCCTTCTGAAAGACCTTTACCAGAGGCTCTTCAACCTCTTCGGCGGGGTGACCGAGCCGCGCGGCAGCCTCTGCTGGTCGGCGGGACTGGCCGCCCAGGAGGCCGACTTCGGCCGCGTTCTCTCCCACGACCCCCGCGACCTGGTCGCGGCGGCCGCCGTGGTCATATGGGGGCGGAACCCCGTCGACACGAACCCGCACCTCGTGCCGTTCGTCGAGGAGGCGCGGGCCGCGGGCGCGCCGGTCGTCGTCATCGACCCGGTGAGGACGGCCACGGTCCGGCGGTTGGCCGACCGCCACATCGCCCCGAGGCCGGGGACGGATGCTGTCCTGGCCCTGGCTGTGGCCGGCGAACTGCTCCGGCGCGGCGCCTATGACCGCGGGTTCTGCGAGGAGCGCGCGGCGGGGTTCGAGGACTACGCCCGGGCCGCGGCCGGTCTCCGTCTCGAGGCGGCCGCCCGGGCCTGCGGGGTCGCGGCGGCGGACATCCTCTTCCTCGCCGACATCCTCGAGACGAGGCGTCCGGCGGCCCTGCTCATCGGGTACGGCCTCCAGAGGCACCGCCGGGGCGGAGAGGCCGTGCGGGCCATCGACGCCCTGGCCGCGCTCACGGGGAACGTGGGCCGTAGCGGGGGAGGCGCCAACTACGCCAACCGACACGCCCAGGGGCTGCTCAGGGACCTCTCCGGGGAGGAGTTCGCCCGAGCCAGGAGGTTTTTCCCCATGCCGGCCCTGGGGACGGAGCTGGCCGCCCTCCGGGACCCGAGGGTCGAGGTCTTCTTCTGCAACAGGGCCAACCCCGCCGCCACGGCGCCGAACGCGGGCGAGGTCGTGCGGGCCCTCCGGGCTGTCGGGTTCAAGGTCGTGGCCGAGATAAGGCCGACGGACACGACGGCTCTCGCCGACGTCGTGCTGCCGGCAGCCGACTTCCTCGAGGACGAGGACCTCTACCACTGCTCCTGGCACACCTATTTCACCTGGGCCGTCCCGGCCGTCAGGCCCCCCGGCCTGGCCTGGCCGGAGACGAGGATAGTCGCGGAGCTTGCCTCAAGGCTCGGGTTCGGGGAGGAGTTCACCCGCACCCCGCAGGAATGGATAGCCTACGCCCTCGAGCCCCTGGTCGCGCGCTGCCCCGGCCTGGCCCCGGGAGGCGACATCAGGCGGCTGCGGGGCACTTTCTTCCCCAATCCCGCCGCCCGGGCCGTCCCGTGGTCCGACGGCCGGTTCGCCACGCCCAGCGGTCGGTTCGAGTTCGGGCGGGAGTGGGGGTGCCTCGAGGACGTACGGTCCGCCGCCCTCGGGCGGTCGACCTCAGGGCCGGCCGGGACGGACGCCTGGGGGGCGGAGCCGGGCCCCGGCGAGGCGGGCCCCGGGGACCGGCCCGTCTTCCACCTCGTGACCCCGCGGACCCGCTGGAACCTCCACTCGCAGTTCTTCGAGGAGGCCCTGAGGCGCCTCTCCCGCGGGTCGGGGCTCCCGCCGGCCTTCCTGCATCCCCGGGCGGCGGCCGGTCTCGGTCTCGCGGACGGGGAGACGGTCGTCCTCCGCACCGCTCAGGGGGAGCTCAAGGCCCATCTGGTCACCGACGACGGCGTGCGGGAGGATACGGTGCTCCTCTACGGCGGCGGGGACCTCGGGCTCGCCCGCGGCGGGGAACCCACCTCGGCCAACCTCCTCACCTCCGACACCCTCACCGACATCGGCCTTCAGGCGGCGTACTACGACTGCACCTGCACGGTGAGCCGCGCGGAGGGACGGCCGGGCCGAGCGGGCACCGCCGGTCCGGCGACGGGACGGGCCGCCGGACCGACGGCCCCGCGTCGGATGACGCTCAGTCGACCAGGATGAACACCAGGTCTTCCTCCCTTTCGGTGACCTCGAGCCAGAGGGTCGCCCTGGCCGTGCTCCCGGTCCGCGTGGCGCTCACGATGACCCCGTAGCGACCGGCCGGTGTGTCGCGCGGGACCGTGACACCTGCCTGCCAGGTTTCCGCGGCGTTCGGCGCAGAGCGGCGCGAGAGGGGCACGGCGAGCCGACCGTCGGGCAGGTTGACGGTTGCGCGGCACTCGGCGGCGGGGAGGCTCGGCCAGGCCGTTATGAGGACCTCACCCCCGGCCGGGACGGGGTTCGGCTCGAGAGCAGCGGTGACGGTGAAGGCGCCGACCTCGAAGACGGCCTGGGCCCGGCGTGTCGTGCCGGGGTAGCGGGCGGTGAAGGTCGCCCGGTGGACCCCCGGCCGGGCCCCGCCCGGGACCACCAGGTCGGCCGTCCAAAGAGCTCCCCGACCGGTGCGGGTGAGGACCACTTCGCCGGCCACGGGCGGTGAGAAGTCGACGGTGACCGACGCCGGCCGGCCCGTGGCGAAGGCCGAGAGGTGGAGGGTCTCGCCCGGCAGGACGAAGGCCGGGTGCACAAACCCCCGCACCGACTTCTCCTCGAGGAAGACGGGCTTGAGGACGGACCGGTGCTCGAGGCCGTTGCGGTCGACGAGCCAGCCGCGGTAGTAGTAGACCCCGGCCGGGAGGATGCGGCCCTGGTCGTCAGTGCCGTCCCAGACCACGGCTTCGGGCGGTTCGGGAGGAGCGTCTTCGGGCCGGAGCGTCTTCAGACGCCGGCCGGAGCCGTCCAGGACGGCCAGGTCCCATCCCCGGGCGTTGCGGTTCCTCAAGGACCCCAGGGAGAAGACGGTGACGTCTTCGACCCCGTCGCCGTCCGGGGAGAACGGGTTGGGCCCGGCTTCCACGAGGAAGAGACAGGAGCGGTAGATGACGGCGGCCGCCTCGGCGCGGGTCAGGGAGCGTCCGGGCCTGAGCGTCCGGTCGGGGTACCCTTCGATGATGCCCAGGCGTACGGCGAGGGCCATTCGCCGGCGGTGCACGGGGGCGACCTTCGAGCCGTCGCGGAACTGCCTGATGTAGGTCCAAGCGTCCTCGGCGTCCAAGGCCTGTGCCACGTCCCCGAGGCCCAGGGCCTCGACGAGGACCGCGACGGCCTCCTGCCGCGAGAGGCCGGCGGAGCTCCTCCGGACCCAGCCCCGGCCGGAGGCCTGTCCGACACCGCGGCCCGGCGACCGGGCCTGGTCGGCGCCGCCGGCCAGAGAGAGGGCCGCGCGGGGAGGCGGGAAGGGGTCGCCCGGGAAGACCCTGACGAGCATGTCCCCGAAGTCGCTGCGGGAGATGGCGGCGTTCGGGCGGAACCCGGTCAGGCGGAGACGACCGGGCCACCGTATGACACCTCCGACCTCGCCCGGCGGCGGTACGACCCCCTCCTCCCAGAGGACCCGCACGTACGTCTCTGCCCAGTGACCGGACATGTCGGGGTACCACAGGCGCCGGGCCGCGGCCGGCCCGTCAAGAGCGCAGACGACGAGCACAAGGGCTGCCGCGGCGAGGCTCAGGGACCGCTGCGTGCCGGTCGAGCGCAAGCCGTTTCACCTCCTGCGCCGGGGCTGTCGCGTCTCCCGGCAGAGGGCGGCGCATTCTCCCCGCCGACGGGCCCTCCTCCCGTGAAGGACGTCGCCCGCACCAACATCTCACGTCACAGAGGGACGGCCTCCGGGGCGGTCCCTCGGCTGGAGTCGGACGAGGGGGGATGGAAGGCGAAAGAGTCGAGCGATTCCCGTTGACCCGTGCGGCCGCGGCCGCCTAAGATGCTCAGTGGACCCACATGTCGCCTTGCCTGCCGCGGACATCCGGCCTGACCTTCCGACCGAGAGGAACCCAGGAGCTTCCTAGGCTCCGGAGGGGGGACGTGGATTGAAGCGGTTCACGTCGGCGAGGACGCGGTACCTCCTGCTGGCCTTGGCGGCGGCCCTTCTGGCCGGAATCTTCGTGCACATCTACCTGTCGGGGGTCGCGCGTCGGGTCCCCGTCGTCGTCGCCGCCCGTGACTTCGAGGCCTACTCGGTCCTTGACGCCCACCTGGTGAGGACGGTGCTCCTGCCCGCTTCCGCCGTTCACCCGGCGTCGGTGTCCCGGGCGGCCGACGCGGTCGGCAAGACGAGCCTCGTCCCCAGACGGCAGGGGGAGCAGATCCTCGCCTCGAGTCTTGTGAGCGGGGACGAACCCGGGGAGTACCGGGCCGGGCTCAGACCTGAGGAACGTGCCTTGTGCCTGCCGGCCGAGGCGGTCCTCGGCGGCTGGCTCGGGGTCGCGCCGGGGGACTATGTCGACCTGACGGTGGTTCTGGACGGGGTGTCGCACTGCCTCGCGCAGGGCCTGGAGGTCCTGGATGTCGTGAAGGACCCCTCGGCTCCCTTCTCCGGGGGGCGGATCCAGGCCCCGCTGGGCGTGTTCCTGCGCGTGACCCCGGCCCAGGCGGAACGCATCACCCTGGCCGTCGAGTACGGCAAGGTCTACTTCTCGGTCCTGGGTTACGCGGGGGTGCCTGTCCCGGCGCCAGGGACACGGCTTCAGGACCTCTACGGCGAGGGCGAGGTCGAGACCGATGTCCTCTGGCCGTGACCTGCCGCGGGTCCTGGTCCTGAGCCGGGACTGGTGTCTGGCCGAGTCTCTCCGGCGCGAGGGCCGGGTCCGGGTCGTGGCCCACGTCGAAGACCCGGAACTGGCCGCCTCCGTCCTGGGCGCCGCGGAGGTCGACATCGCCCTCGTCGATGAGGCGTGGGGGGAGGACTTCCCCGCGGCCATGGCCCGTGCCGCCACTGGGCGGCAGGGGGGAAGGATGCCGCAGGTCTTCCTCCTTCGTCCCGGCGGGGGCCCGCCGGGTGACCCGCCGGGCTCAGGGCCAGGGCCGGGCCTGTCCCCCGTCCTTTCCCCTCCCCGGGCGGGCGCGCCGGACGCCTGGTCCGGGGGACGGGCCGAGGGCGGGATGACGCTGAGGGACTGGTGGAACGCAGGTCCCGCCGGCGACGCGGCGAGAGAGCCGGAGCCGGCCCGGGCGGCCGCCCCGGAGGTCCTGATGAGGCAGGTCATCACGGTCATCAGCCCCAAGGGCGGGGTCGGCAAGACCTTCATCTCCGTGAACCTCGGGGCGGCCCTGGCCCGCCACACCGGATTCCGGGTCCTACTCGTCGACCTCGACCTCCGGTCGGGCGATGCGGCCGTCCACCTCGACCTGGTCGGGCGCCCAACCCTGGCTGAGCTCCTTCCCTACGCCGACGAGCTTTCCGAGGAACATCTGGACCGGGCCGTGGTGACCCACGACCCGTCGGGGCTCGAGGTCCTGCTGGCCCCGGTCCGCCCGGAGGCGGCCGACATGCTCACCCGGGAGCACCTGGAGGCTCTCGTCAGGGTGACCCGGCAACGCTACGACTTCGTCATCATCGACACGCCCCCGGACCCGAGCGATGCGGCCGTGGTCGAATGCCTCCGGGAGGCGACGGCCGTCCTCCTCGTCTCGTCGCTGGATGCGGCGGCCCTCAGACAGTGCCGGCTGCTGCTCGACTCGTCGGCCCTCGGCGGGCGGGACCTCTCCCGGCGGCTCTTCATCATCCTGAACCAGGCCCACGGGAAGTCCCCCCTTCCGGCGAGCCGCGCGGCGGCCTTCCTCGAGGCTGACGCCGGCGCCGGCCGGGTCTTCGAGATTCCCGAGGACAGGCCTTGTGTCGAACGGGCTGTGTTCGAGGGGCGGCCGGTCGTCCTCACCAGTCCCGAGCACCCTGTCGCCCGGGGCATCTACGAGCTGGCCCACACGTTCTGCCCGGTGTTCACCGGTCTTCTCGGCACCGGGTCCCGGAGGCCCTCAGGTCTCCGGAGCCTCATCGAGGCCATCCGCAGATGGTGACGGAGGCCGGCCGCATGGCCCGCACAGGTGCCGAGCCCGGACTTCTGGAGAGCGTGAGGCGGAGGCTCCTTGAGGCCTATCCCGACCTGCTCGCCCGGGCCAAGCTCGACGAGTCGGGACGGGAGAGCGTCAGGAGGGCCATCCGCCAGATACTCATCACCGACGGTCTGACCGGCGACCGGGCGCGGCGCGAGGAGCTGACGACCGCCCTCTTCGAGGAGATAGCCGGCTACGGACCGATAGACGCCCTGCTGGCCGACCCCGAGGTCTCGGAGGTGATGGTCAACGGGCCCGACCGGGTGTACGTCGAGCGGGCCGGTCGGCTCCAGCGGGTGGACGCGGTCTTCCGGGACGCCGCACACCTCCTGGACGTCATCAGCCGGATGCTCAGCCTGACGGGACGGAGAGTGGACCTCAGCCAGCCCTACGTGGACGCGCGGCTCCCGGACGGGTCACGGGTCAACGCGGTCATCCCGCCGGTGGCGGTGGACGGCCCCTACCTCACCGTCCGGCGGTTCGGCACCGGGCTCCTGGAGGCCGAGAGCCTTGTGGCCCTGGGGACCGTCGACCGCGCCGGCCTGGAGGCGCTGAGGTGTGCCGTCGAGGGCCGGCTCAACATCGTCATCTCCGGCGGGGCGGCCAGCGGGAAGACGACGTTCCTGAACGCCATCGCGGGCTACATCTCCCTGGAGCGGGAGAGGGTCATAACCATCGAGGACGCCGCCGAACTGCGGTTCGGTGAGGGCAATCTGGTACGCCTGGAGTGCCGGCCGGCCAACGTCGAGGGGCGGGGCCGCGTGGACCCCAGACAGCTCGTCAGGAACGCCCTGCGCATGCGGCCCGACCGGATCATCGTCGGCGAGTGCCGGGGTCCGGAAGCCTTCGACATGCTCCAGGCCATGAACACCGGGCACCCCGGGTCGATGACGACGGTGCACGCGAACTCGCCGCGTGACGCCCTGCGGCGCCTGGAAATCATGGTCCTCATGGCCGGGGAGGGCCTCCCTTACGCGGCCGTGCGCGACCATATCGGGTCCGCCGTGGACCTCATCGTCCACCTCACCCGGCGCCCGGACGGCAGGCGCGTCCTCTCGGAGATCTGTGTGCTCCGCTCCTACGACCATGCCGCCGGGGCCTACGAGCTCGTCAGGGCTCAGAGAGGTGAGGGAGGACGCCTCGTCCTGCCCCTGGCGCCCGACCAGGCGGAGCGGTTGTCCCTCTTCGGAGGCAGGCGGCGGCCGGAGGGGCCGGAGGCGGCGGAGCATGACGGAGGGTAGGGGAGGCTGTTGTTGGAAGGCGGGTTCACTCTGGTGTCGGCCAGCATCGGGGTCTCTGTGGCCGTCCTGTGCCTGCTCTTGGCTCTGGCCGCCCGGCCGGGCGAGAGGGACTGGGGCGGGCGTCTGGTCGGCCGCCTGGAAACGTTGGTGGGGCCTCCGCGGGGTCTTGGCGTCGGGAGGGGCGGCCGTCGGCGGGGAGGGCGTCCGGGGTGGCCGGAAGGTCCGCCGGAGGCCTGGTCGGTGCGGGGCCGCGTCGCCGCGGGAGCGGCGGCGGCCGCAGCCGGCGCCGGCGCGGGGTGGATGTTGGCGGGGGGGACGGTCCCGGCCGTCCTCTGCGGGACCGCCGCCGTCTTGGCCTGGGAGGCAAGGAGGTCGGCGGCTGTAAGGGCACGCCGGCGGAGGTTCCGGGACGGACTGGAGGCCATGATCGAGGTGCTGGTGGCGTCGTTCAAAGCCGGACACGGGCCCGTCCAGGCCCTGGAGGAGGCCAGACGAAGGTCGGACGGGCCGGTACGCCAGGCTCTCGACCGCGTCCTCGACAGCTTTCACGCCGGTGCTCCGCTGCAGGAAGCCCTGCGCGAGCTCGCCCGGGGGTGGCCAGCGACCGAGGCGGTCTATCTCGCCGCCTGCCTCGAGACCCACCTGAGGACGGGAGGAGATGTGGCGGCCCTCCTGGTCAATCTCGCCGGGGTCCTCCGCGACAGGCGGCAGCTCACCGGTGACCTCGCCGCCCGTACGGGGGAGGCCCGTTCGACAGCGGTCCTCCTGGGCCTTTTGGCGCCGGCCCTCCTGGGCTACATCCTGTGGGTCGAACCGGCGCAGCTCGGACCCCTCCTGACGAGCCCTGTGGGCCTTGCGGTGTCGGTCTACGCCGCCGTGTCCTGGGGTGTGGGGGTGGTGGTGGTGCGGCGGATGGTCGAGGCCGTAGCGCGTGAGGTCGAAGGGGAGGGATGACCGTGGAGGTCCTGGAGACGGCGCGGACCCTGGCGGCCGCCGCCGCGGCCGCCGCCTTCGGGTGCCTCGTCATGGGTCTTTCGCCGTCGGCGGCGGTGTGGGAGCGGCTGAGACGGCTCCAGGAGGGCGGCGGCTCCGGGGGGTCCGGTGAGGCGGGCCGGACCGGACGGGCCTCGGCCGGAGGGCGGCCCGGGGGAGAGTGCTGGACCGAACGGGTCAAGCGGAGGCTCCCGCCCGGCCTTGCGAGCCTTTGGCCGCTGGACGCCGAGGCTGCGGCGGCCCTTGCCGCGCGGGGCCTCGGCGCGGGGGACGTCCATCTCGCCGGGACCCTGGGGGCCCTGGCGGCAGGCTTGGTCCTGGTCTCGACAGGCCTGGTGCGGGGTGGCGTCCCGCCCGGCTGGCTCGTCTTCGGGGTGGGCGTTCTGGCGGCCGTGGGCCCGCGGGTCTGGGTGGCGCGCATGACGGCCGGACACCGGGCGGCGGTGGCCCGGGAGCTGCCTGAGGTGGCCGAGCTCATGACCCTGGGGGCCGAGAGCGGCCTCGGACTCCTGGACGCGGTGAGACTGGCCGCATCACTCTCGGGCGGACCGGTGGGACGCTCCCTCGCCATGGCCCTGGACGAGGTGCAGGCCGGGCGGGAGACGGCCGCCGCCCTGCGCGACGCCGCGGCCCGGGTCGGGGGACGGGAGGCGGCGGCCTTCGTCGCATCGGTCGTGCAGGGACTGGAGCTCGGGACCCCGGTGGCCCGCGTCCTCCGGGCCCAGGCCGACTCCTTGCGGACCCGCCGGAGGCAGGCCCTGGAGGCCCGCATCGCCGCCTTGCCCCTCAAGCTCACTCTGGCCACCATCGTCTTCTTCGTCCCCGCTCTCTTCGTCCTGTCGGTGCTCCCGAACCTCCTGGCCTTCCTGCAGGGGCGCTGGTGACCTCGCGTAGCCGTGGCGGGCAGGGCCTTATTGTCAGAATGTTTCCTCTCGTCGGCCATATGCTCGGGCCGAGGCCCAGAGGTGCTATCATAGTCGTGAAAAGCCTGGACACCGCCGGAACGGTCGACCTAGAGGGTTTGAAGAGAGAGAACAGGCCTGACGGACGGGAGAGGAGACGACCATTGCCGGGACTCAAGGAGACCATTGACGGCAACACCGCGGCGGCTCATGTCGCCTACGCCTTCAGCGAGGTGGCCGCCATCTACCCCATCACGCCCTCGTCCCCGATGGGGGAACTATGCGACGAGTGGGCGGCTCACGGCCGGAAGAACATCTTCGGGGAGGTCCTGAAGGTCGTCGAGCTTCAGTCCGAGGCCGGCGCCGCAGGCGCCGTGCACGGGATTCTCGCGGCCGGCGCCCTCGCCTCGACGTTCACGGCTTCACAGGGCCTTCTCCTCATGATTCCGAACATGTACAAGATGGCGGGCGAACTGCTTCCCGGGGTCTTCCACGTGTCGGCCCGTGCCCTGGCCACCCACGCCCTGTCCATCTTCGGGGACCACTCCGACGTGATGGCCGCGCGGCAGACCGGGTTCGCCCTCTTGGCCTCGGGATCTGTCCAGGAGGTCATGGACCTGGGGGCGGTGGCCCACCTGAGCGCCATCCAGGCGAGTCTCCCGTTCCTGCATTTCTTCGACGGCTTCCGCACGTCCCACGAGATCCAGAAGGTCGAGGTCCTCGACTACGCCGACCTCGCCGGACTCGTCGACAGGAAGGCCCTCGAGGCCTTCCGCGCCAGGGCGCTCTCTCCGGAGCACCCGCACCAGAGGGGGACGGCCCAGAACCCCGACATCTTCTTCCAGAACCGGGAGGCGGCGAACAGGTTCTACGACGCCCTCCCGGCGGTGGTCCTCGAGAACATGGAGAAGCTCGCCGCTCTCACCGGCCGGCGCTACAGCCTCTTCGATTACGTCGGGGCCCCGGACGCCGACAGGGTCATCGTGGCCATGGGCTCGTCCTGCGAGGTCATAGAGGAGACCGTGAACCACCTGGTCGGGCGGGGAGAGAAGGTGGGCCTGGTCAAGGTGAGGCTTTACAGGCCTTTCTCCCGGACGCACTTCTGGCAGGCCCTACCGTCCACGTGCCGGAGGATTGCCGCCCTCGACCGGACGAAGGAGCCGGGGGCGCCCGGAGAGCCTCTCTACGAGGACGTCTGCTCCGCACTGCTCGAAGCGGGCAAGCCTGAGGCTGCCGCGGCCGGTTCGCCGTGGTCCGGCGGCGGCCGGTCCGACCTCCCGGAGGTCTACGGTGGACGCTACGGCCTCGGCTCGAAGGACTTCACGCCGGCCATGGTCAAGGCGGTCTTCGACAACCTCGCCACCGACAGGCCGAAGAACCACTTCACGGTGGGCATCACCGACGACGTGACCGGGACCTCTCTGGCGGTCGGTCCGGCACTGGACACCGCTCCGGAAGGCACCTACTCGTGCAAGTTCTACGGGTTGGGTTCCGACGGCACGGTGGGGGCCAACAAGAACAGCATCAAGATCATCGGTGACAACACGGACCTCTACGCCCAGGGCTACTTCGCCTACGACTCCAAGAAGTCCGGCGGCATGACCATATCCCACCTCCGGTTCGGCCGAAAGCCCATCCAGTCGTGCTATTTCGTCGACCAGGCGGACCTCGTCGCCTGCCACCACCCGTCCTATGTCGCCAAGTACGACCTTCTCAAGGACCTGAAGCCCGGCGGGGTCTTCCTGCTCAACTCGCCCTGGAAGACCGAAGAGCTCGAAGAGAAGCTTCCGGCCCACGTGAAGCGGGCCATCGCCAAGAAGAGGGCCAGGTTCTTCAACATCGACGCCAACGCCATCGCCGACGAGGTCGGCATGCGCGGCCGGATCAACGTCATCATGCAGGCCGTCTTCTTCAAGGTCGCCGGAATCATGCCCGTCGACGAGGCCATCGGACACATCAAGAAGGCCATCGAGAAGACCTACGGCCGCAAGGGCGAGGAGATCGTCAGGAAGAACGTCCTTGCCGTGGACCGCGCCCTGGGGAGTCTGGTCGAGGTCGAGTACCCGTCTTCGTGGGCCGAAGCCCTCGACGAGGCCGCCGCTTCGGACGACCTCGACCGGGCCGCCGCGGAGGTGGAGGCCCTCATGGGGCCGGCGGGCAGGGCCGCCCTGGAGTACACCGAGCGCGTGGCCCGTCCCGTCCTGGCCCTGGAGGGCGACAGGCTCCCCGTCAGCGCCCTGTCGCCTGACGGCACCTGCCCGACGGGGACCACCCGGTTCGAGAAGCGCGGCATAGCCCTCGAGGTGCCCGTGTGGCACGCCCCGGACAGGTGCGCCCAGTGCAACCACTGCGCCATGGTCTGTCCGCACGCGGCGGTCCGGCCCTTCCTCATCGAGCCGGAGACCCTGGAGGACGCCCCGGAATCCTTCGTCACCGTGCCGGCGAAGGGCCGCGAGGCCGCGGCCAGGGGCCTGCGCTACCGCATCCAGGTGTCGCCGCTCGACTGCACGGGGTGCCGGAACTGCGTGGAGGTCTGCCCGTCCAAGGACAAGCCCCTCAAGATGGTCCCCATCGAGGAGGGCGTCCTGGCCGAGGCGGGCAACTGGAACTACGCCGAGAAGCTTCCGCTCATCACCGACGTCTTCGACCCGACGACGGTCAAGGGGAGCCAGTTCCTGCGCCCGCTCTTCGAGTTCTCGGGGGCCTGCGCCGGCTGTGGTGAGACGCCCTACGTCAAGCTCGTCACCCAGCTCTTCGGCGACCGGATGATCATCGCCAACGCGACCGGCTGTTCGTCGATCTACGGAGGCAGCTCGCCGACCTGCCCCTACACCGTCGGCCCGGACGGCCGCGGCCCGGCCTGGGCCAACTCCCTCTTCGAGGATACGGCCGAGTTCGGCTACGGCATCGCCCTCGGGGTGGCCAAGAGGCGCGAGGGCCTGGCCCGGGCCGTGGGCGACGCGCTCCGGGCCGGAGGGCTCCCGGCCGACCTCGAGGAGGCTCTCTCCGCGTGGCTCGGGGCGATGGACGACCCGAAGAGGTCGCGCGAGTACGGGGACCGGGTGAAGGCCCTCCTGCCCGAGGCCCGGAAGCGGGTCAAGAGCGAGGCTCGGACGGCGCTCGAGCGCGTGGCTTCTCTCGCCGAGTTCTTCACGAAGTGGTCGGTGTGGGCCTTCGGCGGCGACGGCTGGGCTTACGACATCGGCTACGGCGGGCTCGATCACATCCTGGCCTCCGGGACCGACATCAACATCCTCGTCCTGGACACCGAGGTCTACTCCAACACGGGCGGCCAGTCCTCGAAGGCCACGCCGACGGGGGCCGTCGCCAAGTTCGCGTCGGCCGGCAAGCCGACGAAGAAGAAGGACCTCGGCCTCATGGCCATGACCTACGGCTACGTCTACGTCGCCTCCGTGGCCATGGGGGCCAGCAGGAACCAGCTCATGAAGGCCCTCGTCGAGGCTGAGAGCTACCCAGGCCCGTCCCTCATCATCGCCTACTCTCCGTGCATCAACCACGGGATAGACATGACCCGCACCCAGGAAGAGGAGAAGAAGGCCGTGGAGGCCGGGTACTGGCCCCTCTACCGCTACAACCCGGCCGCGGCGGAGCGCGGCGAGAACCCGTTCACCCTCGACTCCAAGGACCCGACCGGGAGCTTCCGCGACTTCCTCATGGGCGAGGTCAGGTACTCCTCCCTTGTCCACACCTTCCCGGAGAGGGCGGAGGAGCTGTTCAAGAAGGCCGAGGAGGACGCGAGGTCCAGGCTCGAGACGCTGAAGAGGCTGGCCGCGGCCAGGAGCTAGCACAAGCCTTCAGCCGCGGACCGACAGCGGCGGCGTCGTCGAGGTTCCGGAGTACTTGCGGGGCTCAGGCGACGCCGCCGGCGTGCGGTCGACGCCCTCCGCCGTTGACTTCCGGCCGTCTCCCGGCTAGACTTAGCGCGCTGTAGCATACGCCCCGCGCGACCGGCCGGACCCGGCCTCAGGTCACGCGGGTCGGACCGGCCCCAGGTCGTGCCGGCCGCCCTGCACCTGTCGGTCAAGCTCCCGGGACGCAGCCCCCGGTCCGCGAGGTGAGCCGGGACATGGTCCGGCTACGTGCACCCGCCGCCCGGCCCGCCGGGGTCCTTCGCCGACTGCCGCTCCTTGACGAGCGCGGAGTCACCACCGCCGAGTACGCCCTGGCATACCCCGGCCAACAGTGGGCATACATCCGGGAGGCGCAGCTACAGGGGATGGAACTCGACAGTGACCCGTTTCGGGTGCTTCTTAGGGTCCGTCCGCTTGCCGCGGATCTTGTGACCCCGCGGGTGGACGATCACTCGTCGCACGAAGGTCCTGATAATCTCACGGACCTGGTCGGGGTCGGCCGCGTCCAGGATCCGGGGGACGTCCGCGAGTAGGGCGGCGACCTCTTCGGGTGAGACCGAGGCGCCGCCGGAACGGAGCTCGCGCTCAATGGCCGCCAGGTCGGTGGTCAGTCGTCGCTGCTCCTCCGACAACTCCCGGAGACGAGCAAGCAGCTCGTCCTCGAGGTCCGGAGCCTCCTCGAGGGCCCTGAACAGGTTCCGTCTGCGCCGCTCCAGGCCGTCCAGGGCCGAGGCGATCTGCTTGCGGCGTTGCTGGAGTTCGTCAATGCCCGGGGACTCAGGGGACGCCGGCAAGCCGGTCACGGCGAGGCGCCTGAGTGCGGCCAGGACCTCCTGCTCTGCGCGGTCGCGGCTGATGCCCCAGTTCCCGCACGTGGCGGCGGTGCCGCGCACGGTAGAACTGCGGCTGCAGACGTAGTACTCCCGGTATGAGCCTCCCAGTTTCCGGGCGGGCTCCCGTCGCCCGTACATCGGAGAGCCGCACTCCCCGCACACGATGCGCTGGCTCAGCAGATAGCGTGATGTGTGAGCCCGGTTCGGGCTGCGCCGGCGCCGGTCGATGAGGTCCTGTAGTCGGGACCAGGTCTCAGGCTCGATGATGGCTTCATGGCGGCCGGGATGGAGCTCGTCCCCGAGCGGGGCGTAGCCGGCGTAGACCGGATTGCGCACGATCCAGCGGATCCGGTCGACGACCGAGTCAAGGGTGGGCTTACCGAACTGCTCCTGGATGACCTGAGAGGACAGCCCGTCGACGTGGCCGCTCTTGAGAGCCTGGGCTACCCGCAACGCCCCACGCCCCGCGAGGTACTGCTGCACGATCCACCGGACGACCGCGGCCTCCTCCGGGACAATCTCCCAGACACCCTTGCCCGTGTGCCGGTAACCGATCGGCGCGGGTCGCCCGTGGAGGAGACCGCTCTCGACCCTCTTGCGGATGCCGAGCCTCGCGCGCTCGCGGATGTTCTCCCGCTCAAGCTCCGCGAAGACCCCGAGCATCTGCAGGAAGGCCCGGCCGGCGGCGTGGGACGTATCGAAGGGTTCGGTGACGCTCCTGAAGGCTATTCCGTGTCGGTCGAACTCGTCGATCAGAGCGGCGAGGTCGGCGACCTTACGGCTCAGTCGGTCGACCTTCCAGACGAGAACCAGGTCGAACTTGTGCTCGCGGGCGTCCTTGCGGAGGCGGGTGAGGGCTGGACGGTCGACCTTGGCCCCGCTCCATCCCTCGTCCTTGTAGATGTCGGCCACGGTCCAGCCCTGGGCTTCGCAGAATGCCAGAAGGCGGTCGCGCTGGGCGGCCACCGAGTAGCCCTCGCGGGCCTGCTCCTCTGTCGATACCCGACAATAGAGCGCCGCTTGGGTGGTCATGGCTGGCTGTTTACCCGCCCTGGGCCCGATGTCCTGCCGAGAAGAAACGCCCTTCTCGGCGCACAATTCTGCTGGTAGCCCTGTACCCTCTCCACTGGCAGGACGAGCCTGTGGTTCCACCGAATCTGGGCTGCAACACCGTTGGGCGGGAGGGGAGCGTGTGAACTATCTCTACTACGGGGACAACCTGGAGGTCCTACGGCGCTACATCGCCGATGAGAGCGTCGACCTTGTCTACCTTGACCCGCCCTTCAAGAGCGACCAGGACTACAACGTGCTGTTCGCCGAGCACAACGGCACCCAATCTCAGGCGCAGATCAAGGCCTTCGAGGATACCTGGCGTTGGGACCAGGCCGCTGCAGAGGCGTACCAGGAGACAGTCGAGGCGGGCGGCAAGGTCTCCGAGGTGATGCAGGCGTTCCGGCTATTCCTGGGCACGAGTGACATGCTCGCATACCTCGCTATGATGGCCCCCAGGCTTGTAGAGCTGCGAAGAGTACTCAAGCCAACAGGTAGCCTGTTTCTTCATTGTGATCCTACGGCGAGTCATTACCTAAAGCTGCTTCTAGACGCTGTCTTTGGAGGTCAGCAGTTCAGGAACGAGATTATCTGGCTGAGAACCAGCCCAAAGTCGCATGTCACAAGACGCTTTCCGAGTGCCCACGATGTCATTCTGTTCTACGGCAAGTCGGCCGAGAGCAAGTTTCGTCTGGTCTACCGAGCCTATGACGAGGACTATGTGCGCAAGTTTTATCGATTTGTGGAGGAAGGCACGGGTCGACGCTACAGACTAGATAACCTCGTCAACCCCAACAAGAACCGCCCCAATCTCACCTACGAGTTCAAGGGTGTGACGCGAGTCTGGCGGTGGACTCGAGAACGAATGGAGAAGGCAGATCGTGAGGGGAGGATTGTCTGGAAGCCTGGTCGAGTTCCCGCATACAAACGATACCTCGATGAGATGCCTGGAACCCCGGTCACCACGGTATGGACCGACATCCAGCCCATTCAGTCTCACGCCGCCGAAAGGCTCGGCTATCCGACCCAGAAGCCCGAGGCGCTTCTCGAGCGTATAATCCTGGCTACCACCGATGAGGGGGACACCGTTTTGGACCCCTTCTGCGGTTGCGGGACGGCCGTCGCCGTAGCTCAGCGTCTGAGGCGTCAGTGGATTGGCATCGATATCACCCACTTGGCCATCGGCCTCATCAAGAGCCGGCTTCATGATGCCTTTGGACGAGAGGTCGAGTTCAAGACCATAGGTGAGCCCGCAACGCTTCCCGACGCCAGGACTCTCGCCGCTGAGGATCCATACCAGTTCCAGTTCTGGGCTCTCGGGCTTGTCGGTGCCAGACCGGTCGAGCAGAAGAAGGGTGCAGACAAGGGTATCGACGGGCGCCTGTATTTCCACGACGAGGGACCCAAGGGGAAGACAAAGCAGGTCATCTTCTCGGTCAAGTCCGGCAAGCTACAGGCATCGTATATCAGAGACCTCCGGGGCGTCGTAGAGCGTGAGAAGGCCGAAATCGGTGTTCTTCTCACCCTGGAGGAACCCACCAAAGCGATGCGGGCCGAGGCCGCCAGCGCTGGCTTCTACGAATCGCCCTGGGGTAAGCACCCGCGCCTTCAGATACTGACAGTCGGCGAGCTCCTTGACGGTAAGCAGGTCGACATGCCGCCTGTCAGGCAGACCAACGTGACCTTCAAGAGGGCGCCGAGGGCGAAGGGCCAGCGAGGACAGCAGCTTGGGATGGCCCTAACTGACGAAGACGCGTGATGCCTCCACTGGTTGGGGGTCTGCCGTGCGGTGCGCTGGCAGACCCCCCGTTTAGTACTTACGCAGTTGGCGGTCCCTGCTTATGGCTGTGGCCACGCTCTTGACTGCGGCCACAAGGTCTGCGTGGAATTGCTCAGTTTCCGATTTACCCGCGTGGGTGGCTCGGTACGACTCAACGTCTAGTTCGTAGCAATGACTGAGTTTGCCTTCCTCTGGGTCAGACCAGGATACACGAAGCCGGTACAACAGGGGCTTGTTTCCTGAGAAGATGGACGAGCCCAGATCAAAGAAGAACGTTCTGCGCGCGCCCGGAGCTAAGGCGGCCAGCCTCAGTCGGGACAGGTCGCGGCCAGTCCGGGTCACGAGCGGCGGGTTGGTTTCCACCAGAACGTCCCTCGCAGTACTCCTTCCGATGTTCTGAACGACATAGAAGAGCGCGTCCCCGGCATCCTCGAAATCTGCTACGACCCAAGAGCGGGTGGTGGCTAAGCGTGACAGCTTGGACTCCCGAAGGATTTGGTGCGTGAGGAAAACGTACACGGCCGTGATGCCGGCCAGAAGAAGGTTGGCTAGGACTGACAGGTCCATTCGTTGACACCCCTCTTTACTGCATGGGATGGCTAAGCACTGTCTCGCTCTCTTACTCCCACCTGATGCGAACCTGCCGTGTCATCACCTCCTCTAGCCTGTGGGCCGCCGCCTGGAAGCTCACCCCTAACACCCTGCCGATCTCCTCCGGACCGTAGAACCCCCGCTCCCAGAGAAAGCGGACCGTCTCGGCCGGCATGAGGAGCTCCCTCGCGAAGATGTTGGCCGCCCTCTCGATGCCTCGGTCGCTCGTCCGGCTGCAGTAGAAGATGTCGGCGAGGTGCCGGTCTGTGAGGAAGTGCTTCAGCTCGTGGGCTGCACTGAACCTCTGCCGAGATGACCGCTCCCGGCTGTTCGTGACGACGTGATACGCCCCGTCCACTTGGATGAGGGCGCCGGCCAGGTTCGTGAAGGGGCGTCGGTGCCAGGCGAGGCCGTACTGCTTGAGCAGCGCCGCGAGGTCTAGCCGAGGACGGAGACGGTAGGTGTCGAGGTAGCCGCACCGCTCCAGGATCTGCCTGGCCAGCCGAACAGAATCGTGCCACCGGCTCAGGGCCACCACCACCCGAGCTCAGCTTATTCCGCGTCGAATATTAGGGAGAACATGTGTTCGAACCTGGGGTGCGCGAATCCTTCAGGAAGTAGCAGTTATCGTGCTCAGCTGCCACCTGAGGCGGTGCACCCCGGAGCTCAGCTGCGGGCGGCAGCTGGAGCTGTCTAATGCGTCCCCTCCTGTCGACACGAAAGAGAAACGGCCGCGGCGTTGAGTTGGCAAGCTGCAGCACACGGTCGAGGGTGCGAGCGAGGAGCTTGAAGCGGACCCAGGTGGTGGCGTTCCCTCCCCAATAGCAGAAGCAGCCAGCGCTACTGTCAACCATCGCTCTGAGCTCAGCCTCACGCTCTCGGAACTTGCTGTCAAACGAGATGATAATCCAGCCCTGTCGGGCGACAATCGGTATCCAGTGCTTGTCGCCACGGTGCTCCGTGGTGCGTCGGAACTGCTTTTGCCAGTATTTTATTCTTGCTGGTGGATTGAGCCTGCGGAGAGCTTCGGGAATGCTCTTGCCGACGCAGTGGTCGAAGAAGAGAACGCTCATGCGGCAACTTCCTCGAACTCCAGCGCAATCCTTACCTTCTCCACAGAGAGCTCGTAGTCATCCGCAACGAACTGTAGGTCCTCACCTGCCCGCACCCGATCGGCGATAGCCCATGTCGGGATGTCATCAATCGTGGGTTGACCAAAGTGAATCCTCGGATCAATCACTACGGGAACATTCTGACCTCGAGGGTACCAGCGGACAGGAAAGGCTATCTCGGTTTCATAGACGAACTGGGCGTACCGGCCGAGGATGACCGCTTCCCACGCAATCTGCCCGCGCTTGTCGGCAATCAATAGCTGGCCCAGTCCGGTTTCCAAGCGCTTCGATTCGGGCATCTCTGCGATGATATGTGTGCCCTCTGTCTTCAGTTGTTGCGCCGCAAATGGGTAAGGAGTGCGAAGAAGCTGTGAGAGGTAATCGTGTGCCGCCCTAATCTTTCGGAGCGGCAGCCCCGCTTCCTTGAAGCCGGCGACGACCGAGACCTCCATGAGTTCGAGGTAGGTAAGCAAGGGTCCATATTCCTGACCGGCTGCCTTCCGACGTAGCTTCAGCCAGTAGCGCACCCGCCCTTCGGGCATAAGGGAAGACCCGACGTACCTAGCTGCTGATCTGATTTGGTACTGAGGTATCGAGAGGTAGTAGCGCCAATCACGCATCGACCATCCGTCCCGTACACCAGGATACACCATCTGGCCTGGCTTGTGGCGTCGCCTAGAAGCCCAGCTGCTCCAGCAACCACCGCTGAGTAGCCGCGGCCCACGGATGGGGCAGATCGATGCTGGCCAGAACAGTCCCGCTACCGATGAGCTTAAGCGTCGAGGTGCCTCTACCCTTGGCGTCGACCGTGACGGTCTGGATGGCTGAGCGGGGGACGGTGGCGTACTTGCCGTATGCGTTCTTGTAGGTGAGCAGCTTATCGTCTAGTCTGAAGACCTGCCCGGACAGAAGGCCACCCGGCTTGAAGACAGCCACCTGCTCCGAGTCCTTCCGCTTGCGCCTGAACATCAGATGAACCCTCTCCCTTCGGGTGTGCAGGGAAGACCGGGCGCGAAGTGAACACACGTGTAAGCGGAGACGTGGGGGTGATGGTGCGGGGTCTGCTCTAGGTGTCTGGCTCTTCCCTCTTCGCGGATCTCCTCCTATGCTTCAGCCACGCCTGCTGGGTTCAGGGGGCGTTGTCCAGTCTAACTACTTCAAGCCTGAGCCTGACGGGGTGCGGCTTGCCGCCAAGAACGGTCCACTGGGGTGCGGAGGGATTGATTGTGTCCGGAAGCTCGTCCAGGGCCTTCAGGACACGGTCCCACGAGAAGGCGGGGCACAACCTGTAGGGTTGTGAGTACTGCGTCAGCCTCTCCAGTATCGCGGCCTTATCGACCCTCCAAACCCGACCGTCCATGTAACCGAAGGACCACCACGGGTTGTTGTAGGCGCTCACCTGTAGGCGATGACACCCGAAGGGGTTCTCGGTGAAAGGGCTGGCCCCGAAACAGAAGTCAGGGTTTCCCGAACGGCAGCGATCACCGTAGCAGTGGTTGAGACCCCCGATTATCTTACGGTCAACGACTTGGCCGTTGATGATTACAAACACTGATTTCCAGTTCCCCACAAGTTCATAGAGCTTGATGAACTGCAGGTACTCATCAGGCTTGTCGGAATACACAGCTTGGTGCAGCAGACCCTCGCCAAAGCGCTCCTCGCGGTACTGAGGAGCCATCTTCGCGAGAGCTACCGCCTGAGGGTAGTTAGGGGACCTAGATTCCCCGAAGGAGAGGCTCACATGCCATTCCGGGAAGTCAATGTCCTCTGGGGTTGGAACCGGAGTAGCCGGTGCGGGCGGTGCAGAAGCCGCTTCCGGGCGTCCGAGCTTCCTGTTGAGCCGGTTTAGTCGTTTGGTGAAGTCTTGAGCGGTCTCTGCTCCGAACTCCCCGTGCTCACGGTGTCTGGCCAAAAGTCGCTTACAGATTGCGGCAGCCTCGGCGAATCGCCCAATGCGTTCAAGGAGTATAGCGGGTCGTTCGTAGTAGTCTGTTGCGGCAGGGGCGTACTTGTCCAAGATAGTGACGTAGATGTTGATGGCTTCCTCATACTGGCCGGACTTTTCTAATTCACGGGCCTTCTGATAGAGCGGATAGTACTCGTCAAAGTGTTCGAGGCCTCCGGTCGAACTCTTCCGTCGGGCCTTCATTAGACTTAGGCACCTCCTTCCAGCCTCTCCGGCCTAATCCCCTTCTTCTCGTGTTCTTCCTTGAGTGCCTCGATGGAAGCCGAGAAAGAAGAGGGTCAGGACTTCGGCTTCTCTCTCCTTCGTCGTTCTTTCAGCCACTCGATGAACCTGGCCAACTCCTCGCGGTCCTCCGGCGTGAGCTCGCCGGCGGAGCGGAAGAGAACGCGCACGTCGTCGTCCCCGCTTGACCGTTGTCCCCTGGCGGGGACAGGCTGCCTGACGTCCGTCCGCCCCAGGAGGTAGTCGACCGAGACACCGAAGGCACCGGCTAGTGCCTGGCAGGTGCTCATGTCAGGAGCTCGACGCCCCGTTTCATAGCATGCGATGGTGGCCCTGCTGAGTGCGAGCTTTTGTGCGAGCTGCTCCTGAGTCCAGCCCCTCTCTTCGCGTAAGTGTTTTAGGCGCGAGGGAAAGCTGGCGTGTGTTCTCATCGGTTGCCATGTTTCCCGGCGCAACACTTTTTCCTCTTCAGGTTGCGAAATGCCCCATACCCCCTTGACAGGTGTTGCGGTGTGCAACTATCATGGGTGTTGCAATGCGCAACGCACATGCGCCGGGAGGTTGCGATGCGACACTCTCTCCGAAATACTCGTATGGCGAAGGGCCTCACCCAAGAGCAGGTTGCCTTGGCGGTCGGGATATCAAGAACGTACTACACCCTCATCGAGCTGGGGCAGAGGACGCCCTCGGTTGATGATGCCCAACGAATCGCTAGAGTCCTTGGGGCCACGGTTGACGAGCTTTTTCCACTGCGTCAAGAACGGGAGGTCGCCGGGTCATGACCACGCCTGCCGCCCCCCTAAGCCCGCGACCGCAACCCTGCGCCCTCTGCGGCGCAGAGACTGTGCGGCGCGACATCCTGCCTGGGCACGAGTCCAACTACTGCGGCCGCTGCGGGGCATGGACCGCGTCCTCCGACGGCCGGGAGGCCGACCGCCGGCAGAGGTACGTCGACATCGCCTGGCCTATCGCATTGCGGCTCGCTCGCGAAGCCGCCCGTCCCCGGCGTGAGTCTAGACCGGCCGCGTGCGGACTGGAACCCGTCGCGGCCCACGGAGGGAGGGGGAGAGGGTGAAGGTCTCTACCGCACTGCGCCTGGCCCGGGAGCGCGCGGGCATGACCCAGGCCCAGCTCGGCCGCCGGGTCGGTTACTCGGCCAACATGGTCTCGGCTGTCGAGTGTGGGGACCGGGTTCTCGCGCCCGACGTGGCGGCGAGGACGCGGGACCTGCTCGACGATCCGGAGCTCTACATGGCCATGGCCGAGGAGGCCACCGGCGGCGTTATGGTCCCGATCGTCCTCGACGGGCCGCGGGTCGACCTACATCGCATGAGCACGGGCCGGAAGGCGATCGAGGAGTTCTCGGAAGCCATCCGGGCCCTGGCCCAAGGCAAGTTCCTTATCAACGCCCAGGGCCCAGAGGACCTTCGTGACGAGGACCGGGTTCAGCTACGGGCCATCTGCCGCGAGACGCTCCAGGCAGCGACTGCAGCTGTCAACACGGTGCGGGTGATGTGCCTGGCCTACGGCCTGAGCCCGAGAGAGATCTCCCTCGAGCACATTCGGGACCTGGAGCGCAAGGGCTACATCACGACGAGAGGGGTGACATACAGTGCGCGCGTTGCGTGAGTGGTGCGAGGCCTGCGGCCGGCGCGTGGTGCGTCACGGGAAGGTGTGCCGGAAGTGCGAGGCCCGGGTCCAGGCCGAGCTCGCCAGGGCACGGCGACTGATGGGCCGGATGAGCACCGGCAACCTCGTCCTAGCCTACCGGGGCACAGTGCGGGACCTCCGGGCCCGCGCCCTCCCCGAGCTGCGACGGGCGGGCATGCGGGGGCTGACACCGGCCAGGAACGCCCCGGCGGTGCAGCGAGCCCTCAACAGGCTCATGAAGAGAGAGGCCCTGGCGGAGTGGGCCGCCAGGGCTTGACGGAAAGCTGACCATCCCCAGTCTAGCACGGCTGGGGCGGAAAGGGGAAGTGACAAGAGTGGCTCTTCAGCCGAAAGAGGAGAGCGTCGAGCTCGTTCTGGCTAAGTACGACCCTGGCAAGTACAACCTGCTCATGCCGACGACCACGCTCCGGCGACTCACTCCGTTCCACCAGATCAGGACTGAGGAGGTCAGTATCGACCCCGACCCGACCCACGGAGAGGTCTACAAGGTCGGCGAGAGCTGGGATCCCAACAGCCGGCAGCGCGTTGACCTTTACGCTCTGGCCAAGCCAGCACTCATGAGGATTGCCGCCGCCGCAGGCATCGTCTGGAACTGGCGCGAGTCGGGCATCACCTATCGCGATGAGACCACCGTGGTCTACAAGGCGATCGGCGCCATCCGGACCGCCTCGGGCGAGATGATTCCCATCAGCGAGACCAAGGAAATCGACCTCGCGGTGATTGAGGATGAGACGCGCCTGCAATATGAGAGCAAGGTCGAGAGCCTCATCAGAGACGGCGGCCTTTCCTACGAAGACTCCAAACGCTACAAAAGCCAATGGAAGAAGATCACGGACAAGGAGGGCCAGCAGAGGAACGTCTGTTTCCTCGATGCATCGGAGCGTGACCGCTGGGTCGAGGACCACGTCCGGAGCGTAATGCTCCAGTGGCGGAAAAACAAAGTGATGAGGGCCGAGACGGGAGCCATTGAGCGCGTCATCCGCGCTCTCATGGGACTCAAGAGCCACTACACCCGAGAGCAGCTGGAGCGGCCCTTCGTCCTGGCGCGGGTGGATTTCGCACCCGATTACACCGACCCGGAGGTCCGGCGCTACATGCTCGAGGCGGGGGCCCGGGCTCAGACAGACGTATTCGGCCCGCCCCGGGACCTGCCGGGCGAGAACCGCAAGGCTCTTACCACAGGCGGTCCCGCAGAACAGCCCCGGGCATACACTCCCCAGAATGGCTCCGGGGAGACGATTGACGTTAGGCCGGCTCCGGCCACACCCGACCTGCCCGACGACCTCCCGGCGGACCTCACCGATGACCTGCCGATGGGGGAGCTGGATGAGGCGGCCGCTGGCGAGGACCGACCGCAGCCTCAGGAGCCGAAGCGTGGCAGGGACGGCCAGGGCGAGTGGGTCGAGTGCCAGGGTGCCGGGTGTGAGAGCAAAATCCGGCCGGTGCCTGGCAAGACCGTGGACGACATCATCGGCTACTGCACCAAGCGCTTCGGCAAGGTCCTGTGCCGGAAGTGCATCGCCCAGGCGCAGAGTGGGGGGCTTTTCTCATGAGAGTCCTCTTCACTGCCGACTGCCATGCCATCCCGGGAGCCCTCGCCGGCCTCGACCGGACCGACGAATGGGTGCGGTGCGGGGAGTTCATCGCGGACTACGCGGCCGAGAACGAGGTCGACCTGGTCGTCGTCAGCGGCGATGTTTTCGACCGGCCTCGGCCCACGCCGGCTGAGATCCAGCACGTCCTCGAGTGGCTGAACATGACCGCCTCCTCGCTGAGCCCCGTTGTCATCATGCCCGGAACGCAGAGCCATGACGGGAGCGGTCCGGACCGGCTGGGGCCGACGGCGCTCCTGGCCGGGCTACGCCTGCCTAACGTCCTGGTCGTCACCGAGCCCGGGGTGCACTCGGTCCACCACAAGCCCACCGACACGCCAATTTGGTTGGCCTGCCTGCCGGGGTTCTCGAAGTCGTGGCTCGCCAACCTCGACGAGGTCAAGGGGTTGCCGCCGGTCGAGCAACACCGCGTCATGGCAGCCCGACTCGCCGACATCATCCGCGGCTTCGCGGCCGAACTGGCGGGCGCCAGAGGTCCGAAGCTCCTCATCGGCCACCTGTCCGTGGACGGCTGCGTTGCCTCCTCGGATGAGTCGATCCGGATGACCTCCGAGCCCGTTCTCGCCCGGGGGGACCTGCCGGACGTGTTCGACGCGGCCTGCTTCGGCCACATCCACCGCCCGCAGGTCCTCCAGGAACAGGGCCCGTGGATCGGCTACTCGGGTTCGTGGCTGCGGCAGAACTGGGGCGAGGAGAAGGACGACCGGGGCTTCTGGGTCCTCGACTTCGACCACAGCACCGGGACCCTGACGGCGGCGGAGTTCGTCCGCCTGCCAGCCGCGGAACTCCTCACCATCGAGGCGGACGTCCGTAGCGCTACGGATCCGCTCTCCGAGGTCCTGAACCACCTCACCTTCGACCAGCGGCTCAGAGGCTCCATCGTCCACATCCGCGTCACCGCCACGGAGGAGCAGACCAGGCTCATCGATCCGAAGGCGGTCCAGGCCGAGGCCGAGGCCTGCGGAGTGCTGCACTACGCCGGCCTGGTCGTCGAGACCGAGAGAGTAGCCCGGGCCCGTGTCGAGGGGGTCACCCAGGAGCTCGACCCCTTGCGGGCGGTCGAGCTCTACATCGACGAGGCAGCGACCGACCTAGCCGACGACAAGGCCGACCTTCTCGAGCGGGCCCGCTCGCTCCTAAAGGAGGTGACAGCCGGATGAAGCCGGTGAGCCTGACGCTCAGGAACTTCATGGCCTACTCGGACCAGCACGTCGACCTGGCCGACATCACTAAGGCGGCCCTGGTCGGAGATAACGGGGCTGGCAAGAGTTCTCTTATCGATGCAATGACGGTCGCCCTCTACGGCAAGGGCCGCGGAGGCTCGGTCGACGACTACGTCCGCCGCGGCGAGACGGAGATGTCGGTCGAGTTCGTTTTCGAGCTCCGCGGGGCCCGCTACCGGGTCGTCCGCACCCGGGGTCTCCAGGGCCGCGGCAAGTCCTCGCTCGAGTTCGCCCGCGAGGAGGGCGGCCAGTGGCTCCCGCTGACCCGCGACTCCATCCGAGAGACCCAACGGCTCATCGAGGAGACCCTCGGGGTCGACTACGACACCCTGACCGCCGCCTCGTTCGTCCTGCAGGGCCGGGCCGACGAGTTCACCCGGAAGCCCCCGGGCGAGCGGAAGGCCGTCCTGGCCGCCGCGCTCGGTCTCGAACTCTGGGATCGGCTCCAGGAGGCGGCGAAGGAACGTCTCCGGGGCCACCAGCAGAACGCCGAGGTCTGCCGGCGCGAGCTCGAGAGCATCGGGGAGCAGCTCTCCCGGCGGCCGGAGCTCGAGGCCCGGGCCTCGGACATTCGGCGCAGAATAACCGAGTGCGAGCGGGCCGTCGAGGACTCGGAGATGAACCGCCGCCAGGCTGCCGAGGACGTCACCGAGCTTGAGAAGAAGGCGGCCGGCCTCGAGGACCTGCGGGCCCGGCGCGCCAGCCTCCAGGGGGAACTCGACGAGCTCGAGCGCGAGATCGCGGCCCTCGGGCCAAAGCGCGAGCGGGCCCGGAAGATCCTCCAGCGCAGGGACGAGATCCTGAAGGCCTGCCAGGCCGAACCTCGGCTCAGGGCTCAGCTCGACGCCCTCGACGCCAAGGCCGACCGAGAGCGGGAGCTCCGGGAGAAGCTCGCCCGCGCCAAGGCGGAGCTCGCCGAGTGGCAGCGTGACCATGAGAGGCGTCGCGCCCGGGCCGACAGTGCGAGGGAGAATGCCCGGGCGAAGGCCGCCATCCTGGAGGAGGTCGACTGCGACCGGCGGGACTGCCGGTTCCTCGTCGACGCGTTCGAGGCCAGAGACGCCCTCGACAGGCTCACCGCCGAGCTCCAGGCCATCGAGGACGAGAAGCCGCCGAGGGTCGCCGAGGACATCCCCGCCATCGAGGGGGAACTCGAGTCCCTCGCCTACGACCCTGACCAGCGTCGGCGACTCAAAGAGAAGCTCGACGCGGTGGCCAAGTGGACCCGCCTCCGGCCTGAGCTCGACCAGGCGGAAGAGACGCTACGGGAGCTCGACGAGCAGGAGGAGCGCCTGCGGCAGGCCCGAGGCACCAAGGCCCAGGACCTCCGGGAGCTGACCCGGCGCCTCGAGGAGCTTGAGGACATCGGCTCCCGGCTGAGGGTCGCCCGCGGGCGGCTCGAGGACGCGGAGGCCGAGCTGAAGCGAGTCCAGGCCGACCTGTCGACGGCCCAGCGCGAGCTCGGCCAGGTAGAGGGACAGCTTTCCTCACTCGAGGCCCTGGAAGAGCGCCGGGCCAAGTTCGAATCCGACCTCCGGGTCGCCGAGCGCGAGGTCCACCTCTACCAGACGCTGGCCAGGCGTGTGTTCAGCCGGAACGGCGTCCCGGCCCTCATCCTCGAGAACGCCATCCCGCAGATCGAGGCCGACGCCAATGACCTCCTCGGGCGCATGACCGGCGGCCGGCTCAATCTGGCTCTCGTGACTCAGCGCGAGACGAAGGCCGGGACCCTCTCCGAGACGCTCGACATCATCATCACCGACGAGCTCGGGGAACGGCCCTACGACATGTGGTCGGGAGCGGAACGCTGGGAGGTCGACATCTCCCTGCGCCTAGCCATCAGCCGACTCCTGGCCCGCCGCGCGGGGTTCCCCTTCGAGACTCTGATTATCGACGAGGGCCTCGGGGCCCTGGATGAGCGCACCCGAGCGCGCTTCGGTGAGGCAATCGAGGCCATCGCCAGGGACTTCTCGGTGCTCATCATGATCAGCCACCTCTCGGAGATCACCGACTTCTTCCCGCAGCGGATCGAGGTCCGCAAGCGCCCCGAGGGGTCGGAAGTGAGGGTTGCCGCATGAGAGCGACCGAGTTCATGGGAGTGCGCCACGGCACGTCCGAGGTCATCAACCTGAACCCGGACGCCCAGGACGGTGCGGTGGCCGTGCTGAGGCGCGACTTCAACGGGGGCAGACATCTGGAGATCATGGCCCCCACAGACGCCACGAGTGCCGTCCGAGTCAAGCTCAACGAGACCGAGGTCGCCAACCTCATCGAGGCACTGAAGCGCTTCCCGTGCCAGCTGAGGCCGACCTGGCAGGAGGTCAAGAGGAGGGGTGCTTCGTGAAGGGGCGGCTACGTGAGCAGTGCATTGAGAGGCTGCTGAAGATGCCCGCCGAGATCGCCGACGCCGAGGACCGGGTGGTCCAGTGCGTTGCCGAGCTCACGACGGCCAAAGAGGCCCTCGAGGACGCCGAAGCTCGGCTTCTCCTCAGCGGCGAGATCGACGGCAAGAACGCGGAGGCTCGGAGGGCCCAGCTCCGTGAGAGGACCACGGCCGAGCGTGAGGCCGTCCGCAAGGCCGAGCAGGCGCTGGCTCAGGCCAAGGCCGAGCTCGCGAAGGCGCAGGTACGCCTCCGGGCTCTGGAGGCTATCGCAGCCCTGGTTCGCGGGGAGAAGACGGCATAGGATGTGCGGCCCCGGGGCGGGTGGTGCTGACGGGCAGCCTCCCGCCTCGAGGGTCGAGCTTGACAACCGAGAGCATTGGCTGGCGGGGCGGCGTGGGATGCGCCGGGTGTGTCTCAAGGCTAAGTCATCCCTCCAACCTTGACCAGGAGCCGGGTGGGTCAACCGGCCCCCGCCAGCCAGACCTTTGACGGCCGACAGGCCGGTTCTTGTGCACGACCGAGAGGACAAGCCTCCGTGGGAGAGGGGAACGAGCATGAGCAGACCCATAGCGGGACAGGTATCCCCAGGCGAGCTCAAGTTCTCCGAGCAGGCATGGGCGAGCGTGCGTCGGCGCGTGGCAGAGCTCGATCCTGTTGTTGCTGAAATTATTCTGGACGCGCTACAGGCGACGGCCGAGTCGTTGCTCCAAGCGGTCGAGAAGGGTGAGTCCCCTATAGAGCAACTACTCTGCCTAGCACTGGTCTTCAGTGTCCCGATGACCCGAACCCGGTTCAGGCAGGTAGCCGGGCGCTCGGCCAGTCTCGATTTCTACACGCAGGTGCCCGTTCGGGTTGGTGGCCGGACTTATAGGGTGGATGCCCTCATTTCGGCCAAGGCCCCCGAACATCCCGAACGGGAGTTCAGGCTGGTCATCGAGTGTGACGGTCACGATTACCATGAGCGGACCAAGGAGCAAGCGGCCAGGGACCGGTCTCGAGACAGGGCCCTGACGGCCGCTGGCTACCACGTGCTACGCTTCACCGGCTCGGAGATATGGTCGGACCCCTGGCGTTGTCGCGATGAGATCCTGACGGTGATTGAAAGGCTGGCGGGGTTGACTGACGACGGGGGACAAGACGAGTGAGCCGACGCCGGTATATCTCCACCAACATGGGAAGGGACGCCAAGCTGGCTGCTCTCGGAGCACGGGGCGATTACCTGGCCATCCTGCTCTACACGATGGCCGTCCCCCATGCCGACGACTGGGGCCGACTCACGGGAGATCCGCTAGAGTTCAAGCTCACCGTATGTCCGGCCTTCGAGGCCTCGGTGGAGGAAATCGACGCGGCGCTCGACCGCGTTGCCGGCGTCGGTCTCTGGCAGCGTTATGATGTGGCCGGCAAGCGAGTCATCGCCTACCCGTTGGAGACGTACTACCGCTATCAATCCTACATTCCGCAGGCCAAACGCGGCGATGACCGCGCATCGGCGTTCCCTGCGCCGCCTAGTGACGAACAGCGCGAATCGCCGCACGCTACCGCGGACCAACGCATAGCGCCGCAGGACGACGCAAAGGACCGCTATCCTTCACCTTCACCTTCACCTTCACCTTCACCCTCCGGTACAAACACCCATGGTCATGCGACCAGGGATGTGTGTCGTCGTGGACACGATGGACAGGCAACACGGACACGCGCTGGCTCCAAGCGTCACGACTATCCTCCGGAGTTCGAGGCCTTTTGGAGCGTCTACCCGCGGAAAATCGAGAAGCAGCGAGCCTTCAGAGTCTGGAAGGCCCGCGTCAGGGCCAAGGTGGACCCGGGTGACCTGGTCACCGCAGCTACCAATTACGCGGCTTACTGCCGAATCCGGGCGTCCCCTGAGGACCGTATCAAATACCCGGCCACCTTTCTTGGACCGGACGAGGTATGGAGGGAGTGGATAGAGCGTGGACCGCCTGCTGGATGTTCTGGCCATCCGACTGGAGAGCCGCCTGGTCCAGCGACTCAAACGAGCGCACGAAGAGTGGCTTTCAGCCGCGCTACCGCTGGCGCGAGAGGCAGCCCGGAGACGGGGCTGGGACCTGACCGAGGAGCAGATTCGGCGCAGCGCGAGGGAGCTCGAAGTGCTCGCTAGGTCGGATCAGGCTTGCACCGACTGCCAGGGCCTGGACCACTGCCAGAGCCCGGTGGGCAGGGGCCAGGTCCCGGTGGGGATGCTGCGCGGCGGTGTAGTGGAGTTGAGTGGGCTTCATCACATGTGCCCATTGGCCGCGAGACAGGCCGCCCAGCACCGCCGGCACGAGCTGCTCAAGGCCAGCCAGTACCCGGTCGACAGCGAGCGGATGACTCTTGAGAACTTCATCCCGACACCGGGGACAGTCGATGCCTTCCGCGCGGCATGTGAGCTGGCCGGGCGGGATGCGGGGCCGGGCTTGGTCTTGGCGGGCACGACGGGAGTCGGCAAGACGCACCTGGCCCTGGCAATCCTTCGGGCCCAGGTGGAGCGCCTGGTTCGCCGCGGGGAGCTCGAGAGCGACTGCGTGTTCGCGTGCGTGCCGGACCTGATGGATGACCTGCGGGCAGCTGTCAAGGTCGGTCGCGACCGCGAGCTCCTGGAGCACCTGCGGCGGGCGCGGGTGCTCGTGCTTGACGACCTGGGGACCGAGAGGGTGACCGACTGGCGGGCGGAGCGCCTGTTCCTCCTGCTCAACGGCCGCGAGTTCGACCGGAGTATCACGATTGTCACGACCAACTACACCGACGGAGCTCTGCTCGCGGAGCGGTTCGGGCCCGACGAGAACGTCGGCAACAGGATCGTCTCGCGGCTCATCGGCATGTGCCGGTGGGTCACGCTCGAGGGTCCCGACTACCGCGTCGACCCGGAGGCCGTCCGGCAACAAGCCGTGTTCGGGGAGGGAACGGCGTGAGAGAGCGCATCCGCGTCATCATCGGCGGCCACGACCTGCCCGAGGAGGACATCCAGGAGCGGGTCGTGGCGGCCCTCATCATCGGAGCCCTCATCGTTGGGGTCCTGGTAGCCCTTCCCTGGATTGGGGGGTGGTAAGTCGTGCTCTACTGGGATGGCGACGGGGAGCCCTCACGCACCGAGGCGGTCCTCATCCGAGTCGCCGTGCTCATCGGCGCTTCGGTCCTCGTGTGGGCTCTCGTAGACGCGGCGGTTGCGGGAAGGCTGCCGTAAGCGAGAGAGGAGAGCGAACACCAGTGAGTGAGCTTCAGGAACTGAGGGTTGATGCCATCCACGTCCCGACGAACATCCGGGACACCGCGGACGAGGAGGCTGACCGCGAGCTCGTCGAGTCTGTGCGGACTCACGGGGTGATCGAGCCACTCATCGTCAACCCCAACCCCGAGACGAGCCGGCTCGAGCTCGTGGCGGGCTTTCGGCGGCTGGCCGCGGCCCGGGAGGCCGGGCTTGAGAGGGTCCCGTGCCGGTTGATGGCCCTGACGCCGCAGCAGGTCGACGAGTTCCGCCTGGTCGAGAACATCCAGCGGAAGGACCTGAGCCCGCTCGAGGAGGCCCGGGCCATCCAGGCCTACCTGGAGCGCCATGGTGAAACCCAGGCCCAGCTCGGTGAGAAGTTGGGCAAGAGCCAGGCCTGGGTGGCGAACCGGCTCCGGCTGCTGGAGACGCCAGAGGCGGTCCAGGACTTTATTCGGCGCGGAATACTCAGTGCCTCCGCGGCCCAGGAGGTCCTCCGGGTCAAGGACGTGCCTGAGGTGCTCGAGGAGGTCCAGAGGCGTCTCAACGAGCACGCGGGTAGGGACCCGGTCACTGTGACCGCGGCCCGGAAGGTTGTGGACGACGCCATCGCGGCCAAGGGCGAGTACATGTCTGCTCCTGCCTTCGACGTCTCAGGCTGTGAGGGCTGCGCGAAGTTCCACAAGCAGCGCTACGCCACCTACTGCCTGGACAAGCAGTGCTATGCCCAGAAGGAGCGCGAGGCCCTCCGGACCCGCCGGGCCGAGCTCGTGGCGCGGGTGCGTGCCGGAGAAGAGGTCGCCGTGACGGACGTCACGGACGCTGAGGCTCTTCCGCGCGTCTTGGATGTCTGCCCCGAGGACTGCGAGAGGAGCGCGGTGGTCCGGCGGTTCGGCCTAGATGCCAGAGTCTGTCTCGACCCCGAGTCGGATTGCCGCGCGGCACGGGCCAAGGAGCAGGAGGAACGCCGGGAGGAGCTTGAGGCTCAGCGGGAGGCCGAATGGCAGCGGAGGCAGGCCGAGCGCGAGGCTCGAGAGAGGGCCGAGGCCGAGGAGCGGCGGCGGTATCTGGAGCGTGTCGAGGCCTACCTCCGGGAGCGTGAGGTCCAGAAGCAGTTGGGCCTCAGCCGGGCGGAGACGCGCCTCGTATGCCTGGCGCTCTTGAGTGACTGGGACGCGAGGAACTGGGTGGGCGACGTGCTGGACCTCGACTGCCACTATCATGAGATTCCGCAGCATCTCCAGCAGCTGTCCACTCGGGAGCTCACGACCCTCGCTGTGGCGTATCTTCTCGGGCATCTGCATGACGAGGAGGCGGTCCGTGATCTCTGCCGGGGTATCGTCGGTATCGAGGACATGCCGGAGGAGCCCGAGGAGGGCGGCCTCCAGCTGGATATCGGCCGGCTGTTCGTGGACCACGAGGATGAGGGGGAGGGGGAGACCCCCGAGGCCTCGGCGGCCCAGCCGGACGAGGAGCCCCCAACCGAGCAGGCGGCTCACGAGGCCGAGGAGGGCATGGAGTGCTCCGGTGAGGGCGACTCCTGCTCGAACACGTCCTGCCCCAGCCACCATGACTACGTGCCGCCAGACGACGCGGACGCCGCCGAGGACGAGGCTGAACCCGAGCCCTACACCTGCCCCTACACCAAGAACCGGGTCGATGCTGCGACCTGCCGGGAGTGCAACGACACCGTGCGCCTTGGTGGCGGGGGCTGCTGCGAGTATGTCATTCAGGCCGAGGCGCCGCACTCGTGCAGAGCCTGTGAGGACAGAGAGGGCTGCCAGGTAGCTGCGGCCCAGGGGGTGGCGTGAGTGGTCTGCAGGAACGACGGCTGGCTGACGAGGGTACTGCTAATTCTGCTCTGGGTCCTACTCATTGTCTGCTTCTTCCTTGCCAGCCAGCCGGTTGCGGCCGCCATGGACGTGCTGGTCCGCGATGTCCCTCGCGAGCCCGAGCCGGTCCTGGGGCCAGAGGGGCCACCTATCCCGACGCTGACCGTCATCCTCGAGTCGGGTGACACCGTGACGAGCCTGGCGCGGCAGTTCGGGGTGTCGGTCGAGACGCTTCTCTCGGCCAACCCGGACGCCACGTGGACCGTCGGCGAGGAGGTCACGGTCGTCCGCTGGGAGGCTGAATGTTTCTTCGCCATGGGCGGGGAGCGGATCGTCGACGTGGCGGCGTTCTACCGGGTGCCCCTCGAGTGGGTCCTGCAGGCCAACGGCCTCTGCTCCGATGCCGTCCTGGAGCCGGGTCAGCGGGTGTGGGTCCTGACTCAGCCCCCGCCAGCCAACGGGGTCCATGCCCGGGAGGTCGTGATGAGGGTCGACGGCGAGCTACGCTACTGGGCTCTGCCAGTGCTGCCAGTTGTGGGGCCGCACTCCCAGGCCTACGGCGGGCCGACGGACCATCATGGCCTTGACATCGCGGCGCGGTTCGGGCACTCGGTGCGGGCGGCCCGGTGGGGGACGGTGGCCTACGTCGGCTGGTTCGACCAGTGGCGAGGCCAGGCCGTGGTGATCGACCACGGCGGAGGGCTCTATACCGTCTACGCTCATATCAACGAGCCCTGCGTGCTCAAGGGCGACCGGGTGAAGGCCGGCCAGGTCATCGCTACGGTCGGCCACAACGGCCACTCCACCGGACCGCACCTCCACTTCGAGGTCCGCGTCGGGGTGACGGAGCTCGAGGTCACCCGGCGCGGCGTCAGGATGGACGGGGAGTTTCTCGACCCCGCGGAGTGGCTGGGGGTGGGAGAGTGAAACCCGTGTTGTTCATCGTGCCGGGAAGGCCGGTCCCGAAAAAGAGGCCCCGTCTCGGCTATCGCGGCCGCCGGGTCTACTACACCCCCGAGGAGACCAAGGCGTACGAGCAGCACGTTGGCTGGGTCGCTCGGCCCAAGTTCGAGCGGCCCTTCGAAGGACCGGTGATCGTGCGGCTGAGGTTCTTCGTGGCAGCGAAGGGCCGAGCCCGGGGAGACCTGGACAACTACACCAAGGCGGTGCTTGATTCGGTCACCGGCATCGCCTTTCGGGACGACAGCCAGGTGGTCAAGATCGAGGCGGAGCTGTTCGAGTGTCCGTCGAGCCTGGAGCGGGTCGAGGTCGAGATCGAGCAGCGGGCCGAGGCCGAGGAGGCGAGTTAGGTGGAGGCCTTCTCCATAGCGTTCGGCATCGTGGCCGGAATCGGTCTGGCCGGGATACTGGTCATCGCGGTAGGCCGGGTCGTCTTCTGGTGGCTGGATAGGCAGGGCTACAGGGAGGGCTGTCGATGAAGGAGCATGAGTTCAGGACCCTCGAGAACCATCTCCGGTCTCTTCGGGAGTCGACATACCTGCGCCTGCAGCGGGACGCTCTGGTGTGCGTGCTGGACCGCAGGTGCTCCCCCTACGTCAGCCGGCGGTCGGTGGAGTACAGCATAGCCGACGCCGGCGGGCTGCCTGAGGGAGCGGTCGTCATCGCCAACAAGGCGCGGTCGGTGGTTCTGCTCACCGGGCACATGGCGCTGGAGGGCCTGGAGCGGTGGGTGCGGATGGATGAGTACGAGTGTGAGCTTGTGGGGGCCTCAATCCCGACCGCTCTCCTCGGTGAGCTCCGCTGGGAGCTGTGGCGCAGGCTGCGTGTCCAGCTCGACCAGCTCTGTGAGGTCGTCTTTCCCGTTCCGGCCGTCGATGGGTGGGACGAGGAGGGGCGTCCCATTCTGAGAAGGGTAGCTGAAGCGTCATGAGGGCCGAGGTGACTCAGGTCTACCCTGAGCCCGTGATAGAGCTCACGCCGGACGGACCGGGCGAGAAGCAGATTCTGAGTGTCAGCTTGGGCCCGGCTGCGGAGGCCGAAGAAGAGGGGGCCATCCTGGAGTGAGGGAGCCTCGCGAGCCCCGCAAGGTCGTCGCTATGCAGCTGCACCCGCAGGAGGCGGCATTGATTCGCTACCTGCGGGCGTTGCGGTTCGGTCGGCTGGAGCGCCTTGAAGTCCAGGACGGCCTGCCGGTCGCTGCGGAAGAGGTTCGAGGCAAGGTGAGGTTCGACAGGAAGGCGGCGGGAGAAAGGCTGAGGTAGGGCGAACGAGCGTTCGTGGCGGAGGCTGACCGGACGTACCGGAGGCCGGCAAGGGCGAGACCCTTGGCCGGCCTTTGCTATGGGGAGGAAACCGGAGTGCTGGTCATCGAGCACCTGGAGGGCAAGCAGGACTACGAACTCCGGCTGCTACTGGGCCGGCGGCTGGAGGAGCTGCTGGCTTGGCTCCGACGGCGCGAGGAGGAGGCCAGAGCCGCCTACCGGGAGGTGCCGGTGAAGCTGGCGGCGGGCCAGGCGGACGCCCTCATGCAGCCGGCCGGCCCCCGGGGAGGGAGGCTGCCGAGGTGGTCTTGAAAGACCCCTGGATGCAGCTCGCGGACCTGTTCCTCGAGCACCTGGAGGACTGGCTGTTCCTTGTCGAGACCATGGAGCCGAAGCGTCCGGGCAGCCTCATCGTACTTCCGCTGCAGCCTAGCGCGGCCGGCAACGTCGTCGAGCGCTTCGTGGTCAGACGCGAAGACCTCCTCACGGTGCTCACCGCCGTCCGCCGCCGGCTGAGGCGGATGAGGCCTCACCTCCGCCGGGTCTACCGCATGAAGTGGGTCCAGAAGCGGACCCATTATGACATCGCCCACGAGCTCAACTACGGTGTACGAACTGTGGACAGGTACATCAGCCAGATAAGGGCCTGTGTAGCTGGGACTTTGGCGTCTCTCGGGCCCGAAAAGTTGGCAGGATTTTGGCGTGAAATTGGCAGGATTCCGGGCGCCTGAGGGCTTGCAGAGCTGGCAGACCGGGGGTATCATCCAGGGCAAGGCGTACTGTACCGTGAGGACAGGGGCACCCCCATGGAGCGGGGTGCCCTTCGTATTTGGTGCTGAGTACGGGGGTGAGGACCGTGGCCCGGTGGTCAGAGGCTGACAGGGAGAAGGCTCTCGCCATCGCCCAGGAGCTCGGAGCCGCCGAGGCCTCGAGGGCCACGGGCATCCCCGCGGGTACGATTCGCTCCTGGGTGCACCGCGCGAAGCGGCGCAACGGCCACAAGGCCCGCAACACCCGGAAGGCCGCAACGCAACGCCGCACCCCAAAACTGAGAAGAGCCCAGGAGGCCCTGGCCGCGGAGGCCATCGACCGGGCCCGCGCCGAGGCCGGGGAGTACATCGCCGAACGCCTGAAGGCCGTGGCTGACCGCCTCTACGGCGCCGGCGAGCGGGCCCTGGCACGGATCGAGGAGATGCTCGACAAGGTGGATCCCACCCGGGGCGACCGGGACCTAGCGGCCTACCTGAGGTCGCTCGTGGGAGCAATGCACTACGGGTTCCAGGACGCGCAGCTTCTAACCGGCAAACCCACGCAGCGTAGCGAGGTGCTCTCCGGTGAAGACGCACGCCGACTCATCGCTGAGCGCGTCGCTCGCCTCTCTGCCGCCCGACGTGAGGGCGGACCTCATCAGCAGCCTCACTGACGACGAGGCGCTGGCGCTCCTTTACGACTGGCGGTTTTGGGCCCGGCCGGCGCAGCTTCCCCCACCCGGGGAGTGGACCATCTGGCTTCTCATGGCCGGCCGTGGCTTCGGCAAGACCCGCACCGGCGCGGAGTTCGTGCGGGCGGAGGTGGAGGCCGGCCGTGCCCGCCACGTCGCCATCGTCGCCCCGACGGCGGCAGACGCGCGAGACGTGATGGTCGAGGCCGGCGACAGTTCCATCCTCCGTGTCAGCCCGCCCTGGTTCGAGCCGCATTACGAGCCTTCGAAGCGGCGACTCACCTGGCCGAACGGGGCGACGGCCACCATCTACTCCGCCGACGAGCCGGACCGGCTCCGGGGCCCGCAGCACGATCTCGCGTGGGCGGACGAGGTGGCGGCTTGGCGCCGGCCGGAGGCATGGGACAACCTCATGCTCGGTCTTAGGGCCGGCCCCCGTCCGCGGTGTATCGTGACGACCACGCCGAAACCAGTCCGGATTATCCGGGACCTCGTCTCTCGGGTGGGCCGGGACGTGGTCCTGACGCGCGGCTCGACCTACGAGAACGCGCCGAACCTTGCGCCGGCATTCCTTGCCGAAATTGTCTCGCGGTATGAGGGGACGCGCCTGGGTCGACAGGAGATTGAAGGCGAGCTCCTGGACGACACCCCGGGCGCCCTGTGGCAGCGGACGCGGATCGACGAGCTTCGGGTCAAGGAGGCGCCCGAGCTCGTGCGCGTTGTCGTCGCGGTCGACCCGGCCGCCACGAGCACTGAAGGTTCGGCCGAGACCGGCATCATCGTGGCCGGCAGAGGCGTGGATGGCCATGGCTACGTCCTAGCCGACCGCTCCTGCCGGATGAGGCCCGCGGGCTGGGGCGAGCGGACGCTCATCGCCTTCGACGAGTTCCGCGGTGACCGGATTGTGGGCGAGGCCAACAACGGCGGCGAGATGGTTGAGCACGTCATCCGCACTATCCGGCCCGGCATCCCCTACAAGGCCGTCCACGCGAGCCGGGGCAAGCGGATCCGGGCCGAGCCCATCTCGGCCCTCTACGAGCAGGGGAAGGTCCACCACGTGGGCCACTTCCCCGAACTGGAGGACCAGCTCTGCAACTGGGTCCCCGAAGGGGTTGACTGGTCGCCTGACCGGCTGGATGCCCTGGTCTGGGCCCTCACCGAGCTGTTCGAGGGCGAGGTCGCCCCACTAGACGAGAAGACACGCAAGCTCTTCCAGGAGGCCAGGTTCTATGCCTAAGACCGGACTCAGGCCCGCGCCCGGCCCCGGCGGTATTCTGCGCCGAATAATCCGGGCCATCGGCGAGATCTCTGTGCTGCGCTCGACCTGGTCCCCGGGCTGGGGGTTCCAGTTCGTCACGCCCTACAGCCTCAACAGCAGCAAGGTCGACTACGACCTGGCCCGCGGGCTCTACCGCAACACGGTGGACCGCTACAAGCTGGGCGCGGGGTTCGCCCGGCCGGTCGTCGACACCACGGCCGGCTTCATGGGGGCACCGCATTTCACCCACGAGGACCCCGAGGCCGACCAGGCCCTCGAGGCCGACATGCAGCGCTGGACCGGCCAGCTCTTCCGCGTCAACCGGAACTGCCTCCGGGACGGGGACGTCTACGTGAGGCTCGGCCGGCAGCCGGCCAGGTTCGACCCCAAGCGGCGCGAGGAGTTCACGCTCCGGCTCCTGCCGCCCGAGTGGTGCAAGCCCATCCCGGACCCGCTCACTGGCGAGTGGCAGAAGCTGATTGTCACCTACCCCTGCAAGGCGCTTGACGACCGGGGGCACGAGAGCGACTACAACATCGTCGAGACCCTGACCCCGCAGACCCGGACCATCGAGGCCGACAGCCGGGCCCCGGCGGACGTGCGGGCGAAGAACCGGACCGAGGGCAACCCCTGGGGCTTCATCCCCGTCGTCCATTTTCGGAACGAGGCCGAGGAGACGCACCTCTACGGCTTCAGCGACCTCGAGCCGGTCGAGCCGTTCATGAAGGCCTACCACGACGTGATGCTCAATGCGGCCCAGGGCTCCCAGATGTTCTCCCGGCCGAAGGTCAGGTTCAGCCTGCAGAACGTGCAGAAGTTCCTCGAGGACAACTTCACCGAGTCCGAGATCAAGTCGGGGAAGCTCCGGTTCGCCAACAAGGAGCTCTTCCTGATGCAGCAGGGCGACGAGGCCGAGTTCATCAGCGCCGACGCCGGCCTCCAGGGCATCACGACCCTGCTCAAGTTCCTGTTCTTCTGCATCGTCGACGTGAGCCAGACGCCCGAGTTCGCCTTCGGCACGGCCGTCAGCTCCTCGAAGGCGTCCGTCTCCGAGCAGATGGTCCCCCTGGCCCGGAAAATCCGCAGAAAGAGGGGCCTATTCGAGGAGCCTTACGGTGAGCTCGCGTCGATGTACCTCGCCATGTGGGCTCGCGTCAACAACGTCGTGCTCGACACCTACCGCGTCACCATCGGCTGGGACGAGCTCAGCCCCCGGAACGACCAGGAAGTCGCCAACACCATCAAGACCCTCATCGAAGGCCTGGTCGCCGGCATTGAGACAGGCATCGTGAGCGTGGACGCCGCGGCCGAGTTCCTCCGGGAGTTCGTCCCGTCGATGCTCCCCTGGGTCGACCCCGACGCCGACGACGACGAGCGTCGGCGGGTCGCGAAGACTATGCTCTGGCGGAAGCGGCTCGAGGACGGCGAGGGGTGGACGGAGCCCGGGGGCGACGAGGACGCCACCATCACCCAGGCGGTTGACTAGCCGTGGCCGCGCTCAGGCGTGACGACGTCGAGCGCCTGGCTGGCCACCAGGACTACGCCGACTACATCCTCGCCGCCCGCCGGCGGTTCGAGCAGGGACAGGCGGCCACCGTCCAGGAGCTCCGCCGGGTATACCGACGCGCGGCAGCCCGGGTCCGAGAGGACATCGAACGTACGGCGGTCGGCACTCTGAGGCGCTCTCACCTCGAGGCCCTGGCGAGGAACCTTGAGCGCCGGGCCCGCGAGCTGTCGGAGGAGACCCTCGAGGCCATCCGGCGCGGCGTCTACCTCTCCACGGAGGCCGGCACCATGGCCCCGCAGAACATCACGGCCCGGCTGGTGCGCGAAGCCTGGGACCCCGTGGAGGTCGGCCGGCTCTTCGCGCCCATCAACGAGCGCGCGGCGATGATGGTGCTCGCCCGGACGGGCAAGGACGGCCTGCGGCTGTCCGACCGCGTCTGGCGGGCCGGCGAGAAGTGGCGGCGGGCGGTCGCCCGGGTTGTCGAGGACGGTGTTGCCCGCGGTGTCGACCCGCGGAAGCTCGCCAGAGAGGTAGAGCGCTACCTCCAGCCGGGGGTGGGGACGGCCCACAAGCTCGAGACCAGGCGCCGGCTCAAAGTCCCCAAGGACCTGAGCTACGAGGCTATGCGCCTGGTCAGGACCGAGATGGGGAACGCCTTCCACGAGGCCTCGATTGCGGCGAACGGTGCGGCCCCGAGCTACCGCGGCATCTACTGGCGGCTCTCTTCGTCGCACCCGGTCAAGGATGTCTGCGACGACTACGCAGCCCACAACGGGAACGGGTTCTGGCCGAAAGGAGAGGAGCCGGCGAAACCTCACCCACAGTGTTTCTGCGTGGTGATACCGGCGCACGAGGACCCCGAGCAGTTCGCCGACCGTCTTAGGGCCTGGCTCGACGACCCGCAGAGCCAGCCGGACATCGAAGAGTGGTATACTGGAGCCGCCAGGGCCATCCTAACGCGGCCGGCGAGGTTCTCCGGTCGAGGCGGTGGCGGCGGTTCCGGTTCGGGACGGGGCGGCTGGCCGAGCGACCCGGATGGTCTCATCCGGTGGGCGGCGACTACCGGTCAACGCTTCACTCCGGCCCAACTGCAAACGATCTTACGCCACGTGGCCACGCAACCGTTCTCCACCCAGCTAACCAGACTGACCAAGCGGGGTGCGGTCAACGTGGACGATGAGGTCCTTGGGGTCCTGAACCGCTGTTGGCCTGGCCATCAAGTAAGACTTGGGGAGCGGTTGGGCAGGGAGCGCTGGGTACCGTCAGATGTCGCCCACTGGCTCAGGCACAGGAACGACTTCGGCGGGGTAAGCTATGATGAGTATCACAGACTCGTAAGGCACAACTTCCTCGACCCCGCGGCACAAGTCTACACCTGGGTAGCATTACCGGAGTTCGTGGCTGAAACCGAGGAGCCGACATGCCATCTTGGCGTTTTGGTCCCAGCCCCGCCAGGAGCCCACGGCGAGTTCAGCTGTAGTATCTACTGCGCAACGAGAGGAAAAATCCTAACAGGCTTTAGAGCGATGGGCATCGAAGATATGATGCAGGGACATAGGATTGGGAAGCTGCGCAAACAGAGGTAGGCCTCAGCGATGAAGCATTACATACAAGCAGTCCAAGACATCTTTGATGACATCGAAGAGGTTGCTCAGGGCGAATGGAAGATCATGACGGCCGAGCAGCTTCAGGACACCTTCGTCATCTCGGCCATTGAGGCTTCGGTCAAACTCAATGGTCTGCGGCGCGCACGTAAGCAAGGCAGACTCTCCCCTGAAGAGGCGCGCCAGGTTCAAGCTCTCGAACGACGAGAGCAGAGGATAGACAAGATAATCGAGGCGGTCGCCCACGCATACAAGAAGACAAGGCGGCTACGTACCCTAACGACTTAGAAGACCAGGCCAAGTCGGTAGAGCCAGTGCCCCCTCACCCGGGGGCGTTTTCGTTAGGAGGCTACTTATGAACCCTAACGACGACCTTCCCAAGGGCATGGAACCGCCTGAACCCGAGGAGAAACCCGGTCCCGCCCCGCCCGGCCGCGTGGTCCACTTCGGCGACGTGGGCGCCCTCATCGACGAGCTTCAGGCGATGTTCCAGAGCGGCCGCCTTCGGGGCCTCCTGGTGGTCGCGGCCGGCACTGACGAGGACTTCGAGGTGGCCCGGGCCGGCGACATGAGCTACATCGAGCAACTCGGGGCCCTGGCCGTGGCCACCGAGCTCGTCCACCGCATGGCCATGGGAGGTGAGGCGGGGTGAGCGGTTCTGTCGTGAAGGTGGTCCACCAGGCCCCGCAACCCCGGGGCCCGGACGGCAAGTTCCGACCCCGACAGGCTGTGGTGCCGGTGAGACCGGCACCGGCCCCGGGGCCGAAGGTCCTGACGCAGCAGGGAGCCCGCCTCTCTCTGGCGGGCTCCTAGGTTTCTGGGGGTGACCCAGATGAAGCGCTTCACCATCAAGAAAGCGGCTGTATCCGAACGGTCCTGGGGCGATGTCGACAAGAGCCGGATTTGGCGGCTGCTCAAGCAGGGCCTCGAGCAGGGCGCCGAGGGCGTCCGCGAGGCTATCCGCGAGGTTTATGCGGTAGTGAAAGCCGATATCGGTCCGGAGCTCACCCTTGCGGACTGCTGGGGCCCGCATCACGAGGTGAGAGACGACGGCTCCGTGGTGCTGAACAGAGGCGGGGTCATCGCCGCGGCGGCCGCCTTGGCCGGCGCGAGGTCCGAGCCGGACCTCACGCCCCGCCAGCGAGCCGAAGCCCGGGCGCACCTGCGCCGTCACTATGAGGAGCTCGAGCTGCCGCTCCCGGACGTCCTGAGCGGCGAGCTCGTCAGACTCAGCGCGAACATCACGAGTGAGATAGCGGTGGAGGACGTGCCGCTGGCCCCGGGGGTGGACCTGGCGGCACTGAAAGCAGGCGATGAGGACCCCCTCGAGGTCGTTGTCGAGATACCGTCCGGCAAGTCGCGCCGGGGGTGGAACTACCTGCCCTCGGCCATCGAGTCCATCGTGAGGCAGGTTGCGAGTGAAACCGCGTCAGGGTTCCTCGGGCACCAGAAGCCCGAGGATGTGGACTATCAATTCCCTACGCCCGTGACCCACTGGGTGGGGGCGCTCTTCCGGGACGGGAAGGCCTACATCCGCGGCGTCATTGACCAGGCGGCTAAGGACCTCAAGCGTTGGATCCGCGCCGGGCGCGTTCGGCAGGTGAGCATCTTCGGGATGCCCACGCTCCGGACGGCCGGCGGAGAGACGCAGGTCGTGGACTACCGCCTTCTGTCGATTGACTGGACGCCCCTGGACCGGGCGGGGATGCCCACAAGGATAGTCGCAGTCGGAGAGATGGACGCCATCGAGCCTACGCCCGCGGCCGATGGCGGAAACCACGGAGGTGCGAAACCCATGACGCTTCAGGAGGTCATCGCCAAGCTGAAGGAGCTTGGCGCGAAGCCGGCCCAGATTGCCGGCGAGATGGGTTGGAAGCTCGACGAGCTCATCGCCGAGCTCGACCCCAAGCAGCACAAGGTGATTGGCGAGATGAGGTCGGCCATCAAGGACCTGGCCGATCTCTTTGGTCTGGGTCCGGACAAGCCGGTAAAGGACCTGGTCGAGGCCGCGAAGGCAGCGCGCCAGGCACAGCTCGAGGCCGCCCGGGCCGAGCAGGCCCAGCTCATCGACAAGGTCGTCGGTGAGATGGTCGTCCACGAGCCCGCCCGGCCGCTGGTTACGCGGATGCTTCAAGTCCCGGACGGGGCGGACGAGGCCGCCGTCCGGAAGGCCGTCGGCGAGCTTCTCCAGCAGGAGGACGTCAAGGCCGCTCTGGCCGCTGCCTTCAAGGACGTGCCCATTGTGCCCGTCGGCCCGAAGCGGGATACGGAGCCGGCCGGGTTCCTCCGGCCGCGGCGGACCCGGATTTACTAGGAGGTGTGACTCCATATGGGACGCAGGATCAGTGAAGGACGCACTTTCAAGGTAACCGTCCCCGAGAGCACCACGATCGAGCAGGGCAAGTTCTACCTGCTCGACGGGATTCTCGGCATGGCCGTGCAGTCGGTCGAGACCGGCGCGGGCGAGACGGCCGAGGTTGTCCTTAACGCGGAGCCCGGAGAATACGAGACGAGCCAGGTCGACACCAACGACACCTTCGCCAAGGGCTCGAAGGTCTACTGGGACGACATCAACAAGCGGTTCACCACGGTCGCGACGGACGGGTTCTTCTGCGGCATCGTGACCCAGGCCAAGGACGCCAACAACGTGGTCTGGCTCTGGTTCGCGCCGCAGCAGGCCTCTCTGCGCCAGGCCGCGGCCCAGGCCGACAGCACGGCCGCCGACGTGGCCGCCCTGGTCGCGGACTTCAACAGCCTGCTTGCGAAGCTCCGGGCCGCGAACCTCATCGCCTCGAGCTAGCCTTCACCCGGGAGGTGACATGACGTGAAGATCATCAGCATCGAGACCCTACGCGAGGAGCGCAGGCGCCTCAACGTCGAAACCCCGGTGACCTACGTCCTGGACGGCCAGGAGCGTCAGGTCACCAAGCGCATCGTCAACGGCGAGATGGAGACGTTCGAGCTCACGAGGCCCATGGGCGAGCTCCTCACGACCCCGGCCGGTCTCGAGAGCATCGTCCAGAAGTCCGTCGTCGACCTCGAGCTCGGCCGTGAGGCCGTGCCGCTTCTCTACGGGCCCATCTACCGCAGGATTGAGGACCCGAACTTCACCCAGAACGTCGACGTGTGGCCGTTCATCCAGGCTCAGGTCGTGTTCCTGGAGCACATGGAGCTCGAAGAGGTCAAGTTCGGAACCCGGCGGATCGGCACGAAGGACACCGTGCCCATCATCACCTACGCGGCCGGCTTCCAGTGGACCGAGGATATGGTCCTCTACGACAAGACCTGGGAGGTCGCGGAGATCAACCGCAGCCTGGGCGAAGCATACAACGCTCTCCTGAACCATATCCATCTGAACCCCATCTTGAGCTATAGCTACCCGGCCAAGAACAAGACCGCCGCCGACACAAGCGGAAACACGCTCCTGGAGAAGCTCCGAAACACCATCAAGGCCGGGCTGAAGCACGCTGCGCAGGACCGCAACACCGACACCGGGGCCCCGCGTCGGCCGAGCGTCCTGCTGGCGCACAGCTCCCGCCGGTGGGAGATCGAGGAGTGCCTTCAGAGGATGCGGATAGGCGGGACCGAGTACCCGGCTATCAGCCAGATCGACACCCTCATCTTCTACGACGGCTGGAGCATCAATGTCGGTGAGAAGAGCTACTCCTATGCCGGCTGCGACCCGAACAAGGCCTACCTCATCGAGCCTCAGAAGTACTTCAGGGAGCTCGTGAAGCATGACCTCAAGGTCGATGCCTCGGGGGCGGACCTGAAGCGCCTCATCGAGAACGCCGTCGTCGCCCGGGCCCGCAGGGGCGTCATCGCGTCGCCGGCGAACGCCGTCGAGGAACTGACGCTGCCGACGTAGGTCCCAGCCCACAGCCGATAGCGGATAGGGGAGAGGGGTAGCCCCCGAGGGGGCTGCCCCTCTCCTTCATTCGGCGCCGAATACCCGGGAGGTGTGAGCCGTGGAGCCCACGGCCGAACTCCGCACGAAACTCCGGCGCCTCCTCGACGAGAGGATCCCCGCCGGCGGTACGGACGCGGACACCCGCTTCACGGACGCCGAGATCGACGAACTCCTCACCGAGGCCTCCTCCATCGAGGAGGCCGCCGCCGCGGGGTGGCGCCAGAAGGCCGCCTGGGCGATGTCGGAGCGCGGGGGGCTTGAGAAGAGCCGGGCCGGCGACGAGTCTCACGAGTTCGTCAGCCTCGAGACCTACCGGAAGCACTGTCTTGAGATGGCCTCCTACTACTCCTCCCAGGTGTCCGGCCGAGGCTCGCGCCTCTTCGAGTTTGACCCGCCGGAGGTCTACGAGACGGGTGACGAGTCGTGACCACGCTCGAGGCCCTGAAGGACGCCCACGCGCGGGCCATCGCTGAGAACCCGGTGGAGATTGTGGTCCACCGTGTGGCCTGGTCGGAGGATGGCGAGGGAGGCCGCTCCAAGACAGAGACCGACCTTCCGCCCTTCACGGGGCGGCTGGTGCCCGGACGCCCGCTGCGCTACGGGCCGGACCAAGACGAGGCCGGGCTGGCTTGGCGCCGGCGGATGGTGCTCTTGGCTCCACACGACGCCGACCTCCGGGCCGGCTCTGGCGTCGAGGACACGTTCACCGTCGAGGGGATTGCCTATCGGGTCGTGTGGGTGACGAAGCGGTGCTGGGGCGGTGAGATCTACGCTGTCCAGGCCGACGTCGAGGAAGTGGTCTAGATGCCGGGGGCAGACAAGGTTATCCAGAACCTCCGCGGGTGGGCGGACCGCAAGAAGGCGGCGACCATCGCGCTGGCTCAGAACTGGGCCGGAACCCTCGAGGGACAGATGAAGCGGGAACAGTCTCAGGGGCGCTACTGGATCAACCGGAGCCACAAGGCCCTTTTGGGCCTGCGTGGCGAGGCCGTTGTCAGCCGGAATGTGGTCCGGATTGTCCTGGCCCACAGCATGGAGTACGGCATCTTCCTGGAGCTCTGTAACGACGGCAAACACGCCATCCTGGCTCCCACGCTGAACGCCGCGGCGGCCGAGATCCTCGACTCGTACCGGAAGGTCTGGGGGGACTAGGTCGTGCTCAGGCGAGCAGTCATCATGCACCTGCAGACGGCCCTGCCCGGCCTCGGCGGCCGGGTCTACGAGGCCTTCCTGGCCGGGCCGGAGGTGGCCCGGCCCTACGCCACGGTCAAGCTGGCGACACAAGTCGGGAGCCCCAGCATCGGCTACGCCGGCACGCAGCCCGTAGAGGTCCGCATCTACCACGACCCCGGCTCGTTCAAGGACCTGGACCTCCTCGAGGTGGAGGTCCTCGAGAGCCTCAACGGCGTCACGGTCACCGATGACGCGGACGGTTCGAGCTACGAGCTTTTCTGGACGGCCGGCGGCGGCGACTTCATCGACCCGGAGCGCCGGCTCATCGGGCGGCTGCTCACGTTCACCGCGGCCTGTCTGGCCGAACCTGGGGGTGTCTAGACATGGCAGTGCTGACCTTGCAGAAGGTTTCTCATGCCGGCCTGAACCCGAGCTATGTCGCGGCTGAGGCTGCGGGGGACGAGTTCGAGGCTGGCGGCAACCGCTTCATCCACGTCAAGAACGGTGGCGCGTCGCAGATCACCGTGACCGTGAAGAGTCAGAAGGCCTGCGACCAAGGCTTCACCCATGACCTGACTGTCGATGTCCCAGCCGGCGAGGAGCGGCTCATCGGCTCCTTCGACCCGGCCCGCTTCGCCAACTCGGCCGGGCGGGTCCAGGTCACCTATTCTGACGTCACCTCCGTCACCGTGGCCGCCCTGGAGGTGTAGTCCGGTGAAGGTCCTAGTGACCCGGATCATCCGGCACGAGGGTCAAGACTACCGGCTCATCGCAGGGGAGGAGGCTCCTCCGATGCCGCCGGTTCTCGGGCGTCTGTGTCAGAGGAACGGCTACATCGAGAGTCCGCCGGCGGGCCGCAGGGTCCGGGATAGCCGGCGAGACCGGAAGGAGGACTAGCTCATGGCTCAGCTCCCGCAGAACAAGCGCGGGTACATCCGCGGCGTCAAGGGTGCCGTGGTCACCCGCATCAACGCCGACGGCACGCCGGACGGCGGCGCTACTCCGTACGGCATTAAGACCACGCAGAAGATCTCGGTCGAGACAGAGGTCGTCGCCGGCGAGTCGGCCGACCTGCGCGGCGGCGACAAGCTCCTGGCTCACGTCAAGGATCCCGACACCGTTGTGGGGGTCAACCTCACCCTGAACGATGCCCGGTTCGACGCTCACGCCATCGAGGTGTTGGGCGGTGGGACGCTCATCGAGGTGACCGAAGGCTCCGACACCCGCGTGGTCGGCTGGGAGGCTCCGACCATCGAGGCCCAGCAGACCCCGCCTCATTTCCAGCTCGAAGTCTACGCCACCAGCCACGACAGCCGCGGCGGGGTCGAGGGCTATGTCAGGTACACGTTCTACTACTGCCGGGCCGTGTTCGGGGGCGAGACCCTCGAGGACAGGCAATGGGTGGTCCCCGAAATCAAGATCACTTGCCTCGAGAACCCGTCCACCTCGGCCGGGCTCTACAAGAAGGAGTTCGTCGACAGCCTGCCGGCTGAGCTCAGCTAGTCGGAGACGCCCCTGGGGCCTCCCACGGCTCTAGGTTCACACGCTGAAGGCCGGCGATGTCCAGGACCTCATGGGCCGCTTCGACCACAGGGTCGGCTGCACATTTCGGATCTGTGTCCTTCGCAAAGATGATGGGGTGAACCCGCCTGAACGCCAGCAGGGTGTCGCGGTAAGCTGCGAGTGCCTCCGAGAGCTCCGGCCAGAGCTCCTCCGAAGTGATGATGAGCTCGTCCAGTTCTCTACTACACAAGTCTCGCACCAAGTCTTCCTCTTCGACACGCCCGAGGTAGTAATCGTCAATGAGTCCGAAGTCCCGACGCACTATCCGGCCGGTTTTGCGCTTGAGTAAGTTCCTCTTGCGCTGCCTCTCGGCTCGCTCTCTGGCCCAAGACAGGACTAAGCTCAACACGAAGCTCACGACAGCGGCTATGGCTGAGGCCAGCACGGCAGTGCCCCACGCAGGCACTGTTGCCACCCCCTTCAGGCAGATTTGACCAGGAGGTCGGTGCATGTGTCAAGCACCAAACGACAAGAGGCGACTGTGAGTACTCTGGATGAGATCCGCGCCCAGGCCGAGCCGACCCTCATCGAGATACCCGGCTTCCGGCCGGGCACCAGCATCCGGGTCAAGGTTCGGCCCGTGGACCTAAGCGGGGCCCTTCTCGAGGCAGGCGTTGGGAACCCCCTTGTCGCCCAGACGCTCGAGACCGGGAAGGCCAAGGTCGGGCCTGACGAGCTTCCCCACATTCTCGAGCTTGCCCGGGTCGTCTCCCGGCAGGCGCTGGCCGAGCCCACCTACGACGAGATCGCCGCAATCGCACCCATGACCTTCGAGCAGCACATGGCCATCTTCAGCCATGTCGCCGGGATGGAGGTAGCCGCCCTCGAGCCCTTTCGCGAGCGAGGAGACGCTCCTGAGGCTGGCAATGGTAGCAGCAACGTGGCGGAGAGCTCCTAGCGATTATGTCCCCGGTCTAACGACCCTCCAGGCTTTCTGGCTCGACGAGGCCGCCGCCTACGTGCTCAGCCGGCGCCAGTCAGACGCCTCGGAAGACGGGGACATCCTCTAGGCCCACGGAGAGGAGGGGCATCCGGTGGCGGTCAACCTCGGCTCCATCTACAGCTACCTCGAACTGCGTTTGGATCGCTTCAACGCGGCGCTCCAACAGGCCAAGACCAAAATCAACGAGGCGGAGAGTGCTATCTCGCGTGCCTCCCGGCGCATCGGTGATTCCATGCGCGCGGCCGAGAAGGGGTCAAAGATGCTCGCCGGGGCCTTCGCGGGCCTGGCCGCAGCCGCGGGCGGCCTAGCCATCAAGTCTCTCGGCCTTTCCGGCGAGCTCGAGCAGGTGGAGGTCGCCTTCACCACCATGCTCGGGAGCGGCGAGAAGGCAAAGCAGCTCCTCGTGGACCTCAACGAGTTCGCTGCCAGCACGCCCTTCCAGTTCCCCGACCTGGCCAAGGCGGCGAAGACCTTGAGCGCCTTCGGTGTCGAGACCGAGAACCTCATCCCGAGCCTGCGCCGCATCGGCGACATCTCCGCCGGCATCGGAGCCCCGGTCGGCGAGATCGCCGAGATTTACGGGAAGGCCAGGGTCCAGGGCCGGCTCTTCATGGAGGACATCAACCAGCTCACGGGCCGCGGCATCCCTATCATCCAGGAACTCGCCAAGCAGTTCGGGGTGGCCGAGTCCGAAGTGCGGAGCCTAGTTGAGCAGGGCATGGTAGGCTTCCCGCACCTCGAACGGGCCTTCATCTCGCTCACCAGCGAGGGCGGCAGGTTCGCGGGGCTGATGGAGAACCAGAGCAAGACGCTCCTTGGCCTATGGTCGACCATCAAGGACAACATCACCCTCACCCTGGCTCCGATCGGAAATCTCATCGTGGACACGTTCGACCTGAAGGGTGTAGCGGAGCGCGCGATAGCGTTCCTGGGGCGCATCCGTCAGGAGGTAGAAGGTTTTCGGGAACTCGTCCAGGAGGTTGGCCTTAGGGGGGCCCTGGAGCAGGTGGTCCCCCCTGAACTCGAGGCTAAGATTGTGGTCGTGGCGGGTGCCATCGCAGGAGCCCTTGTCCCGGCCCTGATAGCCCTGGCCAAGGCCGCTTGGGCTGCCGTGGCGCCGCTACTGCCGTGGATCGCTGCCGGCGCGGCCATCGCCGGCCTGGCCTACCTGATCTACAAGAACTGGGACAAGATCACCACTTGGTTCAGGGAGACTTGGACGAGGTTCGTCGAGTGGCTCACCGGCCTCTGGGAGTACGTGAAGACCACGGCGTTGCTGGTCTGGGACTTCATCACCGCGCCGACCCGGAGGGCCATCGACTGGCTGGTCAGCGCGTGGGACAGCTTTTCGACGTGGTGGGAGTCCTGGTGGGACCGTCTCATCGCCTGGGTCGGGGGATGGATCGAGAGGCTACTGGGTCCCTTCCGTAGCGGCATCGAATGGCTCACCGCTGCCTGGCAGTCGTTCTCCGACTGGTGGCACGGCTGGTGGGACAGGCTCGCGGGCTGGGTCCGAACGAAGGTGGATGCGGTCCTGAATCCCATCCGCAGCATCATCGCCTGGGTTCAGGATGCTCTGGACTGGCTCGGGAGGCTTTTCGGCGCCCAGGACAAGGCGGCCGGGAACATGCCCGCCGCTCCCTCATCCCCGAGCACCAGGACCTCAGCGGGGAACATCCCGCACCTGGCGACGGGAGGCATCGTCACCAGGCCGATGCTGGCGCTCATCGGAGAGGTGCCTGAGGCCGTCATACCTCTCCACAGGCTGGGGCGTGAGGTGCCGGCCGCGGCCGCGGCGGGGCCTGTCACCATCGTCGTCCAGCTCGAGGGCAGGACCATCGCCCGGGCCGTGCTCCCGCACATGCACAGGGAGATAACCCTCAAGGCGGGTGTCTAGGATGACCGTGCAGGTGATTATCGGAGGCGTGGACCGGACAGGCGTTGTGGACCTGCGCAGTCTCCAGGTCGAAGATCGGCTCGGAGCCCGTTCCACTGCCAGCTTCGTGGTCAACGACCTCGACGTGAGTATCGGGGAAGTCATCGTCCCCGGGGTGCCGGTCCGGGTGCTCGTCGACGGTCAGGCGGTCTTCGGTGGGACCATCGACCAGGTGCGGCGCTTCAAGGCCACCCCCGCGGGCGTTCCTCATCGATACTCGGTAGACTGCACGGACTGGCACCAGCTCCTCGACCGCCGGCTTGTGGCCGCGGTCTACGAGGGGCAGACGGTCGACGCGATAGTCCGGGACATCATCGACACCTGGTGCGCTGGCGAGGGCTTCACCACGAACCACGTCCAGGCCGGCCCCGTCATCACGAAGGCTGTCTTCAACTACCTGCCAGCGAGCCAGGCGATCTCCGAGCTGATGGAGACTGTGGGCTGGTCCTGGTACGCCGACCCGGACAAGGAGATTCACTGCTTCCCGAGGGAGACCAACCCGGCGCCGCTCTCCATCGAGAACGACTCGGAGAACTACTGGGACATGACGGTGGAGAGGACGAGGGAGCGGTATCGCAACCGTCAGTTCCTGCGGGCCGGCCAGGGCGTGACCCTCGAACAGACCGAGAGGTTCTACGGCGACAGCAAGCAGCAGACGTTCGTTCTGGCCTACCCTGTGGCGCAGGTCCCCAGCATCACCGTGGCTGGTCAGCCCCAGACGGTCGGCATTCGCGGCCTGGACACGGGCAAGGACTGGTACTGGCAGAAGGGCAGCAACGAGGTGAACCAGGATCAGAACGGGACCCCGCCCGCGCCCTCCGACGAAGTGGTCGTGACCTACCGCGGGCTCTACCCAATCATCGTGCAGGTCGACGACCCCGCCGGCCAGGACGAACGGTCGACGGCGGAGGGCGAGACTGGCATCTACGAGCGCGTCGACGAGGCTCCGGACCTCGACGACGAGACGGCGGCGACGGAACGGGCCCGCGGCCTCCTTGAGCGTTACGGCATCATCCCGAGGGTCGTGACCTTCTCGACGCGGGTGAAGGGGGTCCGCGCCGGGCAGCTCATCAGCATCCTTCAGGACTGCTACGGACTGTCGGGGGAGTTCCTGGTCGAGCAGGTCACGATGACCTGCCCCACCGCCGCCGGTGGGCCCGAGTTCCGTGTCCGGTGTCTGGATGGCCAAGGCGTAGGCGGCTGGCCGGAGTTCTTCGCACGCATGGCGTCGCAGGGGAAGCGCTTCGTCATCCGGGAGAACGAGGTCCTCATCCGGGTGATGCGCTTTGCCGAACCGGTCGCCTGTTCTGAGACTGTCACCATAGAGACCGCGGCTCCGGAGAGTCGGGTCGGCTACGCGGCAATCGGCTACAGCGAGGTGGCGTAGATGCGTAGTATCGTGGCACCGGCCCCCGACGGCCTGGTCTCGGCCTGGACGCTGTACCTCGACCTCTGGCGGCTGGACGGGAGGGGGCGGCCTCGGCATCTCGGCCGGGAGCGGGTGCACAACCTGGTCCCCCTGACCGGCCGGAACCTCATCCGCGACTTCATGGCCGGCGACCCGGTGACCGGGCTGACGCACCTGGCCATCGGGACGGACGGGACGCCCCCGACCGTGAACGACACCGCCCTGGTGGCCGAGGTTCACCGGGCGCCGTTCACGAACCTGACCAAAGGCTCGGGTCAGCTCACAATCACCTACTACCTCGGCTCGACAGTAGCCAACGGCAACACCCTGCGCGAGGTCGGGGTCTTCGGCAACGGCGCCACCGCCACGCCGGGTAGCGGCACTCTCTACCTCCGGGCCGTCCACTCACCTATCGAGAAGACGCCATCTTTGGGCGTCACCTACACCATCGTCCCCGCGTGGGGCGTCTAGTGTCTAGGAGGAGAGTCTCATGCCCACCAAGGCTGAGCGCCTGGCCATGCGGAGGCGCGCCGTCGAAACGATGGTGAATGACCTCGAGCGCGGGAAGAAGGTCCACGCCCGAGTCGGCGGCCACCTGGTAGAGACCCTCGGTCAGGAGATTGCCATGCAGCGGGCCAAGCTCGACGATCTCGAGTGGGCCGAGGGTAGGACCAACGCCGAGATTCAGGCCAGGATCGACGAGATTGCCGCGACTTTGAGCCCCGAGGTTCTGGCCTGCAAGTACGGGAACGTCCGGGGGCTGACCCTCGAGGAGGTCAAGGCCATCAGCCGGATAGAGAATCTTGAGGTCGTCCTCGGCACGCACCCGGGGGTGAGGTAGAGTGGCCTATTCGAAGACCGTCTGGGTGACCGGAGACGTGATCACGGCGACCCTGGCCAACCACTGGGAGACCCAGTACGACGAGGCCAAGGCCGACCTCGACGCTGCGCTGAACGCCACTAACGGGCACACGCACTCGGGCGCGGCTGGCGACGGGCCGCCGATTCCCGACGAGTCGCTGGCCTCCGGCGTGGCCACAGCCTCAACCGCGAACACGATAGCCAAGCGCGACGGCTCGGGGAGCCTCACCGCCAAGCACCTCATCTCGGACGTGGCCGACGGGACGAGCCCACTACAGGTGACGAGCAGGACCTTGGTCCCCAACCTCAATGCCGATATGTTGGACGGGATGCATGCGTCTGACCTACAGGCACCACACATAGAAGCGAAGCGCGCAACCGGGAATTCAAGCTATAGCGGTGCGCCAGGTAGCACTACGTGGACAACTGCATTCCCATCTCCTCCTGTCTGCGTTGTCTCCCTGGAAACGGATTATGGTACCTCAGGCTATAAGGCCTTCGCGGTAATTGAATCTATCAGCACTACAGGCGCGAGCTTCTACGCCTGGAATCACGATGGCTCTACAACGTACCAGCCCAACTACCGGATAATTGCGATGCTGGAAACGTGAGGGGAGGTGCTGGTATATGCCGATAAAGCGCATACCTATTAGGTCCGTTGACGACCCAAATAATCCGAAGCCGTGGTTCGAGATGGACCTGGATGAGGCCAGCATGTCCTTGAGGATTAGAAAGGCCAATGGGCTGTCAAGGGCGTTGGCGGGCGTCTCGCCTCGCGCCGAGCAAGCGCTTGTAAAGACTCATCCACTGCAACTAAATCCACAGGCGCGAGACGAAATTCATGCACTAGCTGTAACACTGGATGGCAGTCTGGAGTTCGTTCCAATGAGCAAGCAGAGGCCCGTATACTATGCACATCTCGGCTTCTATGACCCAAGGACGGATACCTGGGAGTTGCTGGAGTTTGTCCCTGAATAGGTGCGCTATTCAGCGTCGAGTAACTTGGGTTCCCGTCGCCGAGCTTCAGGAGAGGGAGAAAGCCCGCGATCCGAACTGGAGCCCGCGGCGGCCAATATCGGGCCCGCGGAGCTGACGTATTCGGCGCCGAATAACCCTGGCCCCCGGGAGGGGGCCTTTCTCATTTCGGAGGTGTAGCCGATGCCGGACGCCAGCGGTCTGGCGCAGTACGGGCTTCCCTGGGCCCTCGTCGGGGTGCTCCTTACACTGCTGGGGACCTTCGTCCTCCGAACGCGCAACGGCAACGGCGCCTGCAAGGCCGACAACCTCATCCCGGCCATCAAGGAGCTCGAGGCAAGTAACGACCGTCTCGCCAGCGCGGTGACGAGTCTCCAGATCCTGCTCGCCCAGCACGGCGAGATGCTCAAGCAGATCGTCCGCTACACGGAGAGGGGAAGGGGCCAGTGAGCCCCTTGGGGAGGGGTGAGACAGTGGGCAACAGACGTGTCGTCATTGACCCGGGCCACGGAGGGTCTGATCCCGGAGCCGCGAGCGCCGCCGGCATCCAGGAGAAAACTATCAACCTGATGGTGGCCCAGCATGTGCGCCGCATGCTCGAGGGCGCGGGCGTCGAGGTGATCATGACCCTAGACTCCGACCGGACGCTGACCTTGGCCGAACGTGCTGCCATCACCAACCGCGCCCGGGCGGACTGCATCGTCAGCATCCATGCGAACGCCTCCGGTTCGGCCGACCCCCAGGGTCGGGCGCACGGGATAGAGACCTACGCCCTCCCGGGCGGGACAGCCAAGCGCCTGGCAGACCTCCTCCAGCAGTTCATGGTGGCCGTCACTGGCGCTCTCGACCGCGGGGTCCGGACCAACCGGGCCTTCTACATGCTCCGGAAGACGCAACCCCCGGCCGCCCTCGTTGAGATGGGCTACCTCTCGAACGTAGCGGAGGCCGCCAGACTCAACGAGCCCACGTACCGGTACAAGCTGGGCCTCGCCATCGCCGCCGGCATCCTGGCCTGGCTTGCGGAGAGAGAAAACGGGAGGTGAAGAGAATGGTCTTCGAGCTCAACATGGTGACCCTCTGGGTCCTTGCCTTCGTCCTCTTCCTGGCGTGCCTGAAGGTCCTGATTAAGGTCGTGCGGATCCTCTCCGGCGTCGACGGTGCCACCTTCGACATCCGGAAGCTCCCCGAGTTCCTGGCCACCGACATCCTCCCGGACCTGGGCGGCCTGTTCATCCTGTCGCTGCCGACCTTCCTGGCGCCGGCCGGGCTCCCGGAGGACTTCGGGAAGATCCTGTTCGGTCTCCACGCGCTTTTCTACGCGGCCGCTCTTGCACTGGCGGGGAAGTACGTCGCCAAGATTCGCGACCAGTTCCCGACCCCGGCTTATGAAGGGGGAGTGGCTCCGCCGGCGTCTGCGGCGCCGGGTCCCGCTGAGGGACCGGCCGCTCCGGCCGACTCCGAGACCCGGCGGCCGCCGGTTCAGGACGAGCCCGCTGGCCCGTAGTGTGTTTGGCGCGGAAAGAAAGCCCCCGGCCCCTGTGGGTCGGGGGCTTTTCTCCTTTCGGAAGGAGGTAGGAACAGGCGACGGTCGAACCTAGCGGTTGAGGTGATGGTATGTCCAGGCAGACCTGGATGGTGACGGTACTGGTCATAGTCCTTTGCCTTCTCCCCTCGGCGGTAGCCGTGGCCCTAACTGCGCCGTGGGGGACCTTTGACGGCTTTCCGGTTGTGAAGCTCGTCGTCAACGGCAAAGAGGTTGAGGGCGACGTGCCTGCTTTGAACGTAAAGGGCCGTACGCTCATCCCTCTGCGCCTGGTGGCTGAGACATTGGGTGCAGAGGTCGGGTGGGACGCCGCGACCTACACGGCCAGAGTTGACGTCGACATGCGAGAACCTGCGGTCCCGAACTACTCCTCCTGGACGCTCACGGAGGCCGAAGTGGCCGATGCTATCATGTGGGCGAGGTCAGGCAAGAGCCTCGAGCAAGAAGACATACTTCCCATGTACATAGCTAAGATCAACAACCAGGTTACCTTAAAGCTTCTGACCCCCTGGGCTACTGCGGTGGCTTTGGCCCATAACCAGATAAAATACGACCAGGTGCTCACCGACACTCCCGCCGACCTTATCGCTGAAACCTCAGGAGAAATCAGGGTCGTTGTCATCGTCTACTCCGGCCGATCACTCCCGACGTTCGAGAGCGTTACCGTGACCCAGGGAAACGCCACATATACGGCGGACTATGCTTTCGACCCGATCGAGAGGGCTTGGCAGGGTGGACAATACGGAGCGCTCCAGGAGTATATCTTCGATGCCACCGTACTTGACAAAACTGGTGTGGTGTATGTGAGGGCTGTGGTCAACGGATACGAGTACGTCTACTCCTGGGACCTTTCCTCACTGAAGTAGGGCGGCTATCCAAGAGCATAATCACTCCCCTCGAACTCTGTTTCCAAGAGGCCGCACTCATGCTCGAGAGCGGCGACATAGAGCCCGCCACCCCGCTTCGGCCCTCACGCCCGGCGTGGCGGCCGTTGCTCGTCCTTTGGGATGGTGTCGCCCCCTCGGAGAATCCGTCGAACGATTCCCGCCCGGGCGGGGGAGGGAGGGGAAGCTCCTCACCGAACCTGTCCCCCCTACGGGAGCAGCAAGGGGGCACCACCCATGCCCAGAGACGAGGACGCAGACATCCTCGCCGGGCAACTCGAGAGGCTCTTCGCCCAAGTCGCCTTCTTCAGCCGGGTCCGGCTGGAGGATCTCGCGCTTGTGTACCCCGAGGCTCGCCGTTGCAAGACGAAAGAGGAGTTTCTAGCCCCTCACGTGCGCGCCCTCCGCACCGTGGTCGAGCTCGGCCTCATACACGCGCCGGCGGAGGTGGGCCGGCTGGTCGACAAGTACCCCGAGGTCGGCCGGCTCCTCAGGCGCCCTCAAGGCGAGACCGATAGACCTACCTCGAACGCCCCCGCATTCAGGGCTGACGCGGCCGGCGTGGCGGGAAGCCGCGCGGGCCGGTAGGATGATATGCCCGAACACTTGTGCCCGTCCTGAGCCCTCTCAGGCCTTTCTGCCAGGGCCTGGGTGCCCACGTAGACATAACGGGTCCACCTGTTAGCCGGTGTACGCCCTTCTCCTGGCCCTCGTGGTCATCGTCCTCATCTCCAGTCTGTCCGCCCTCGGCGCGACGCTCCAGGACAAGCTCCAGTCCATCATCGACGTCCTGACGGGTGTCAGCCCCTGACCTCGGCCGGGCTCGGGGTGAGGAGAAGGGACAGGGGACACAGGAACGGGGAGGCGGGAGGGGTCGACGGTGAGGAGGAGCCGCAGAGGGACACGAGAGGCGGGGGCCGTCACCGTGGAGTTCATCCTGACGGCCGGCCTGCTGTTCGTCATCCTGTTCAGCACCGTGGAGTTCGCCTTCATCGCCAGCGCCAAGCTCGCCCTCGTCGGGGCGGCCCGCGAGGGGGCGAGGAGGGCCGCGGTCGAGGGCGGGGCCATGCCGGGTGTCTACGCCTGCATCCGGGAGTACCTCGAGCTCGGGAACATCGACCCCGAGGCGGTCACCGTCTCCGTCTCGCCCAAACAGGCCTCTTACGGCACCACCATCCGGGTCCACCTCGTCTACGAGTACCCGGTGATGAGCGCGGTCCTCCGGCCCATCATCGGGGACACCTTGACCCTGACCGCGCGCGTGCTCTCCCGCGGGGAGAAGGTGAGGAAACGGTGAGCCTGACCCGCGCGGGGGGAAGGCGCCCGGCCGGGAAGGGGCGCCGCCGCCCGGGCCGCCCCTTCTCGGCGCCGTGCTTGCCGTCCGGCCTCCCGGCAGGGGACCGTGGGGCGGCCGCCGCTCTCGTCGTCCTCTTCCTCC
>ENA-OSAF01000028-OSAF01000028.1-marine-sediment-metagenome-genome-assembly--contig:-NODE-28-length-76790-cov-82.285893_pt1 | contig 76790 bp, 73 predicted proteins | sample MGYA00237872_ERZ529318 | MGnify/ENA primary metagenome ERZ529318 (study PRJEB26369, sample SAMN03142813) | marine sediment metagenome | biome: marine; feature: borehole; material: sediment... | reverse complement strand
GCGGAGGCTGAGGGAGCGGGGGGGTGGGGGCGAGCTTCCAGGAGGTGCTTTCGGACCTTGTGCGGGTGAAGGCGGTGCACTTGGAGGTCAAGGGCAAGCCCTATTTGGCTCACACGGAGCTTGTGGACAAGCCTACCCAGGGTTTCGGGCGGCGGGGGTGGCGGTGCCGCCCCGGGTGGTGGAGCTGTAGCGGGTACGTAGGCCTGTTAGCCCCTGAAACGCTGATCTTAAGGGAAATTTCTGTCTCGCGTGTTAAACTTGGGGCAAAAGGCTACAACGGACAAACCACGCGCCCCGGCCGCGGTTTGCTCCTACAGTCAGAAAGGCATCCTCTTGGATACACCGATGCCAAGTGTGAAGGAGAAACCTCGTCGGCGAATGTACGGTTTCCTACAAGTTTTAAGGAAGGCGCTTGTGCTCCGACGTTTTCTAGGGAGGAAAGATGCCGAGTTCGCGGGCGCGGCGGATGAGCTCTGGGGTGGAGTGGACCCCGAGCTTCCGCATCGCCGATGCCTTTTGGGCCCGTACCGTGGCAGGGGAACGGCAAAGGATCTCTGCGATCTCCCCGATCTTCTTCCCCTCGGCCAAGAGCTTCACCACCTCCCGCTCCCGGGGTGTCAATGGTGAGGGGTGACGCGCGACGCGTGAGGGGGACGGTTCTTCTTTGAGCAATATCTGCCCTTCGGCCACGGAACGCACCACCTCGACTATTTCTTGGGGCAGGGCCATCTTCGACACGAAAGCAGCGGCCCCGACCGCCGCGGCCTCCCGCATCAGCACCTCCTCGTCGTACATGGAGATGAGGACCACCGGAACTCCAAGCTCCCGTAACCGCCGAGTTACCTCTAATCCAGAAAGCTCCGGTAACGCCACGTCCACTACGGCCACATCAGGCCTGAGTTCTTGCACGAGCCGCAGCGCCTCCCGTCCCGTGCAGGCGCGTCCCACCACTGCAATCCCGCCTCGCCGCAAAATCTCCTCTAGCCCGGCGAGGGCCACGGGATGGTCGTCAGCTATCACGGCCCGAACCTGCTCCCCCATCCCCTACCCCTTCCCTTATGGCCAACGCCCGGAGGGCCGCAGTGGAAGGACAGCTGAGCTTCCGCTTCAGCCGCTCGATGTGTCCCTCCACAGTCTTGACTGAGATCCCGAGCTTTTCCGCGATCTCCGCGTTCCCCCAGCCCTTTCCCAAGAACGCTAATACCTCCCGTTCACGGGGGGAGAGATATGCCGCCTCAGGGAATGCTTCCTCTCCCCGCGCCACGGCCTCCGCCGCCCGCAGGAGCTCCCCGGGCGCTGCGGTCTTGGAGACCACTCCTTGGACCCCCATTTCCCTCAAGGCGCAGGCGAGCTCCGGCCCCAGGAAGGCGCTTACCACCAAAACCCTCGTACCGGGGAAGGCACCCAGAAAACGGACGAGGGCCTCCCTTCCGCCGTCGGGGAGGGCCCAGTCCCAGATCACGAGGTCCGGACGGAGTTCGCGGGCCAGGCGTTCCGCCTCCCCCGCGCTGGAGGCCTCACCGACCACCACGAACCCCACCTCCCGGAGGAGTTCCCTAAGCCCCGCCCGCACGAGGGGATGATCGTCCACGATCAACACCGTTTTCATGGCAGCTCCTCATCTGTAACGCGGGGCGAAAGGGGGACCTCGAACTCGATCCGGGTGCCCCTACCCGGTGCGGAACGCACCTCCAACTTCCCCCCCACTAGGGAAATCCATTCCCTCATTCCGGAAAGGCCCAGGCCCTCGGTTGCCCTACGTCTATCAAAACCTACTCCATCGTCCGCTATCCATCCGATCAATGTCCTGCCTCGTTCTTTTATCGTTACGGTAACCCGCTTCGCCCGAGCGTGGCGGCGTACGTTCTCCAGTGCCTCCTGAACCACACGGAAAAGGGCGATCTCCACCTCCGGCGGATACCGTCCGGAGGGAAGCTCTTTTGTCACCGCGATCCCCGTGGAGGCCGAGAAGTCTTCGAGGAACTTCGCCAGGGCCGCGCCCAGGCCCAGCTCGTCCAGGAGCGGGGGTCTGAGCTCCCGGGCGAGGTCCCGGAGCCCTTCTCCCAGCTCCGCGAGGAGCCTGTCCGCCTCTTCCACCTTTCCCGCCGCTAACGCCCAGCGGGCCGCAGCCAAGGCCTGTCCCATCTCGTCGTGTATCCTCCGCGCGATCCGCCTTCGCTCCTTCTCGCGGGCAGAAAGGAGCTTCAGGGAAAGCCGCTCCAGTGCCGCCTTTCTTCGTGCGAGCTCCTCGTTTTTTTGCTGGAAGAGGTCAGCGAACGCGCGCACAGTGAACGCCAGGATCCCGTATATTCCTATCCCCCCCACCAACACAGTGGCCACGACGTAGGGAAGGTTGCGGTACGGAGGACCCTGGTGGGAAAAGAGCTGGAAGTGGGGGATGAGGCCGAGGTACTCTAGGAACGCCACCAGGGCGAAACTTCCCGCGGCAAGCCCGGTAACGAGGTATCCCGCCGCCCTGGGGAGGAAGAAGTTCGCGTACATCACGGTGAAGAGGTAGAACATCACCCCGATCCACTCCACGCCTCCCAGCCGGTGTACCAAGTAGCCCACGAATAGGACCTCGACGACGAAAAACGCGGCGTGAACATTCTGAATGGAGCGCAAGGTACGCTGGCGATGTACCAGGTGTTCGAAAGGCACGGTGAGGAGGAGCCAGAGGAACGGGACCGAGAATAGAGGATTGAGGGGCGAGATACCCGACGAGACGAGGACGGCGATGGCGAGAATACAGAAAGACCCGAGGGTAATACGCCGCACGAGGATCGTGCGGTCGATAATCGCGAAAAGCTCCCGCAGCCTTTCTTCCTCCATCCTACGATTTTTACCGACTCCGCGCCCTCAGGAACAGGCCTTCTGGGACATGAAAACAATCCCGGAAAAACCTTCAGGAATTGGCCCAATTAGCCAGCCAGTGCCCTCTCAGTTGACAGGGATGCAGCTAGGGGGTTATATCTCCTGGCAATGTACGACCAAATCGAACGCAAAGTAGCGGAAATCCGTGCCGAGTGGGAGAAGGTTTGCACGGGGGTCAACACACCACAAGAACTGGAAGAACTCCGCGTCCGGTTCCTGGGAAGGAAGGGTTACATTCCGCGGTTGTTCGCGGTCCTGCGAGAGCTCCCGCCCCAAGAGCGTGCCGCTGCTGGTAAGCTCCTGAACTCCCTGCGGGAGGAAATCCAGCGGGAACTGGAAGCCCTGAAGGAAAAGATCGCGGCCAAAGCCGAAGCGGAGCGTCTAAAACGGGAGGCCCACGATTTCACCCTCCCCGGCACCTGGCGCGGCGTGGGGACGCTCCATCCCCTGACCCAGGTGCGCCTGGAGATCGAGCGGATCTTCATGGAAATGGGCTTCGATGTGGCGAGTGGCCCTGAGGTGGAGACCGATTACTACAACTTCGAGGCCCTCAATATCCCCCAGGACCACCCCGCCCGGGACGAATGGGACTCCTTCTATATCGGCGAAGGCCTCCTTTTGCGTACCCATACCTCCCCCGTGCAGATCCGGGTGATGAAATCGCGGAAGCCCCCGGTGCGGATCATCTGTCCCGGCCGCTGCTACCGCCGCGATAATCCCGATGCCACCCACTTTCCCGTGTTCCACCAAGTGGAGCTTCTGTGGGTGGAGCGGGGTCTCACCATGGCTCACCTCAAGTGGATCATCGAGGAGTTCGTGCGGCAGTTCTTCGGCCCCGGGTACGAGATGCGCTTCTCGGCCGACTTCTTCCCCTTCACCGAGCCCTCCGCCCAGGTCCACATCCGCCGCAAAGACGGGCCGTGGCTCGAGATCATGGGCGCGGGGATGGTGGACCCCGCGGTGTTCGAAGAGGTTGGTTACGATCCCGAGGAGGTCACGGGATTTGCCTTCGGGTTGGGAATCGAGCGGATGGCGATGCTCAAATACGGCATCGACGATATCCGCCTCTTCTTCCAGAACAACATCAGGTTTCTGGAGCAATTCTGAGGGCGACCCAGCGTAAGGAGGTGGGGTATGCGGTCTTTGGCGTTGGTGGTGGTGTTGGGCGCAGGCCTTTTGGGACTTGGGGCCGAGATGGGGGCGGGATTTTCCGGCGTGGGGATCCTCATGTGGGACATCTCCGCCCTGAACACGGCCCTGGAGGACGCGGGTTATCCCGTACTGGAGGGCCCCCTCTTCCTCTACGGGGGCACGGGCCTCGGAGGTGAGGACCTCAGGTTCGGCGGCGGGGGGTTCGGGGGACAGCTTTCCGCCGAGGAGGGTTCCCGTTCAAGTACCTTGGGGGTTGGCTTCGGGGGCTTCGTGGTGGAAATCCCCGCCATGGAGGGGAATGGCTTCGCCGCGATAGTGGGTTTCCTGGGAGGGGGCGGAGGTGCGGAGCTCCTCTTGCGTTCCCGGGCCTACTCCTCCCTGGAAGATGCCCTCTCGGGGCCTGCCGATCTCCACATATCCCGGAGCTTCTGGGCTTTTTTGCCCTATGTGGCCGCGGAATTCTGGCCCGTGGAATGGTTCGGGATCAGGGTGATGTTGGGGAACTTGATCACCATAACCCAGAAATGGACTGCCGGGGCCGCGGAGTTCGGGGGGCCTCCCGATACATTTGGGGGGCCGTTTTTCTGTTTCGAACTCGCCTTCGGGGGGCGTGCCCCGGAGACTTCAGGGGAGTGAGCTAGGGAATCCGGCCCAGAAAGGTGATCCGGGCCGCTTCCTCCACGGACAGGGCCACGTGGAGGGCTTCTGCGAGGGTTTCCCCCACTGCTACCACTCCATGTTGTTGTAGGAGACAGGCGCCGCTTCCCCGGCGCAGCGCCTCCACCGCCCTTTGGGCGAGCTCCCACGTCCCGGGCGGAGCGTGGGGAGCCACTGGGATTCCCTTGGGAAAGTGCAAGCGGGCCTCGTCGGTGAGGAGGGGGAGCTCGCCCCGCACCGCCGCTGCGGTGGCGAAGGGCGAGTGGGTGTGTACCACCGCCCTCACCTCGGGGAACTCCCGGTAAATGTAGACGTGTAAGCGCCATTCGGTGGAGGGCGTCCCGGGGCCGGAGATGACACGGCCCTGTGGGTCGATGGCCACGATCATCCTGGGATGAAGGTGCCGGTAGGGGACTCCGCTTGGGGTGATGTAGATCACTTTCGCTTTTCGCAGAGAGACGTTCCCGGAACTCCCCGCCACGAGCCCCAGCTCCCACATCCGCCGGGCGACCCGGAACACCCCGATGCGGGCCACCTTGCCCCCGCCACTCATCCCAATCCCAGGTACCGCTTCTGTTCAGGGTTGAGCTCGTCTATCCCGATCCCGTTGGCCGTCAGGAACATCCGCGCCACTTCCTCATCTATCTCCGGGGGCACCGCGTAGACCCCGGGGGCGAGGTCCCCTCCCCTTTCCCACAGCCACTTAAGGGAGAGCGCCTGGAGGGCGAAGGAGATGTCCATGATCTCCGCGGGATGCCCGTCCCCGGCGGCGAGGTTCACCAGGCGGCCCTGGGCGAGGAGATAGACCTTTTTTCCGTTGGGGAGAGCGAATTCTTCCACGTTATCCCTGACCTTCCGGGACGGTGCTCGCTCCCGTAACGTCTTCACATCGATCTCCACGTCGAAGTGGCCGGCGTTGGCGAGGAGGAGTCCGTCCTTCGCTTCCAGGATGGCCTCATAAGGCACCGCGTCGATACACCCGGTGGCGGTGACGAGGAAATCAGCTTCCCGGATAGCTTCGCGTAATGGGGCGACGGAGAAGCCGTCCATCAACGCCTCGGCGGCCCGTATCGGATCTACTTCGGAGACCACCACCCGGGCGCCCAGGCCCCGGGCTCGCAACGCGATCCCCCGGCCACACCACCCGTATCCCACCACCAGCACCACCTTCCCCGCCACCAACAGGTTGGTGGTGCGCATGATGGCGTCCCAGGTAGATTGCCCCGTGCCGTAACGGTTGTCGAAGAGGAACTTCATCCGGGCGTCGTTCACCGCCACGGCGGGGTAACGAAGTTTTCCTTCTGCAGCGAGCTTCCGCAGCCGCACCACGCCCGTGGTGGTCTCTTCGCAGATCCCTACAGTCTCGTTTCCCCAGGCGGCGCACTCCCCGTGGAGGAGCGCAGTGAGGTCGCCCCCGTCGTCCAAGACGAGGTGGGGCTTTATGGAGAGGGTGCGCTTAAGATCTTCCCAGTATTGTTCCTCCGAGACACCGTGTTTGGCGTAAACGGAAAGCCCCTCCTCCTTCAGGGCCTCCACCACATCGTCCTGGGTGGAGAGGGGGTTGGAGCCAGTGACGGCAAGCTCCGCTCCCCCGGCGGCCAGGGCCAAAGCGAGCCGGGCGGTCTTGGCCTCCAAGTGGACGGAGACAGCGATCTTGACTCCGGAAAAGGGTTTTTCCCGGACGAACTCCTCCTCGATGCGGGCAAGGAGGGGCATGTGGGCCCGGACCCAGGAGATCTTCTTTTTCCCCCGCTCAAGGATTTCCGCTCGATTCATCCCGGGGCCTAGGTTAACCCAACGCCTTGTCACTTCCCAGCCCCCGGGTAATTCCGAAAAGCACCAGCCCGATCCCGATTCCCTGTAGCACCCTGATTCCCTCCCCGAAAATAAGGAACGCCCAAAGGGAACTCAAAACAGGCTCGCCCAGGGTCACCAAGGCCACCATGGCCGCGGGGAGGAACTTCAGGGCCCAGTTGAGGGAGGTGTGGCCGAGCAGTTGGGGGCCTAAGGCGAGGAGTAAGAGCCAAGGCCAATCGCTTTTTGTGGGAAAAAAAGACCCCTGGAAAAAGAGCCCAAGATAGACCAAAAGGAGAAGGGCAGCGGTGGTGTAGGAAAGGGTGATGTAGGGAAGGAGCCCCAGCTCCCGCCGGACCCGTCGGCCCATGAGCAGGTACGCCGCGGCCATTGCCGCTCCAAGCAAGGCCAGCACATCTCCCCAAAACGCCTTCCCCCCAATCGTGAAGTCCCTCCACCCGATCATCACTGCCCCTACGGTGGAGAGCACGATCCCTTCCCATAGCGCCCGGGTCGGACGCTCCCCGAGGCCCACGGAGAAAAGCCCCACGAAAAGGGGACTCGTGGAGACCAAAACCACCGAGCTCGCTACCGTGGTATACCGGAGCGACGCGATCCAAAAGGAGAAGTGGAGGGCGAGGAAGAACCCCGAAAGGAGGGAAAAGAAAAAGTGGCTCCGGTCAATGGGCGGACCCCGTCGCCGCAGGAGGGTCGGCAAAAGGATCATGGCCGCGATGGCCATCCGCCATGCTGCCACGGTAACTGCGGGGGAAAGGGTGAGCCGGATCATGATGGCGGCGAAGGATATACAGATGAGGCCCACGGACAGCGAGATCGCGGTATCGAGCTTGGAGGGTTGATCCCGGAACACCCTTACCTCATGGGCCCAAAAGCTCCCGGAGGCGCGGAAGATGGCGGCGCATCTCTTGATACCCCACTTCCACCGCCCGGCCGATGTTGGCGTAGCGAGGTGGATTGGGACCGAACCGGGGTTGGAGCAGGAGGTCTGGCCGCTGGGTTTCGGCTTCGAGCTGGGAGATGCGTTTTTGGAAGATGGTGGACATCTGGAAGAGGACCTTAAACACGTTGGGGTTCAAGAATTGTTTCTCTGCAGGACAAACGAGCACGTCCACCGCCACCACTACCTCGGCCCCCAGGGACCGAACTGCTTCCACCGGCAGCGGGTCTACTACACCCCCATCGATGAGCCACCGGCCGTTCCAGGGACGCGGCACCACCAAACCCGGGACCGCGCCAGAAGCGCATATGGCCTCGGCCAGGGGCCCTTCCCTGATCCAGATGGCCTCGCCCGTAGCCAGATCTGTGGCCACCGCGATGAAGGGGATCTCGAGGTCTTCGATGCGAACATTCCCCACAAGTTTCTTGACGGCGCGCAGCAAAGAGTTCCCGGAGGTCCAACCCCGCCACACGGGACCGGGAATGAGGTGTCGTCCGACCCCGTACCAACGTAGCTCCTTCCAATAACGGGCCAGTTCCTCTAGGGGGACGCCGGCGGCATAGCAGCCTCCCACCCACGCCCCCACGCTCGTCCCGGCGATGGCCGCGGGGGAAAAGCCTGCCTCTTCCAGGGCCTTGAGCACGCCGATGTGGGCCGTGCCCCGGGCCCCGCCCGAACTTAGAGCGAGCCCTAACTTTTTCCCAGGCAATGGGATAGAAAAAGGGGCGGGGTTATCCCCGCCCCTTGACCGCACGGTGTCTCACTCCTTGCTGATAGCGCTCACAGGGCACTGATCGATGGCCTCGTCCACACAGGGGAGGGATTCGTCGGCTCCGGCCTTCACGTGGGAGAGCCCATCATCGCCCATCTCAAATACATCGGGGCATACCTGCGCACAAAGCCCGCACCCGGTGCAGAGGTTCTCGTCCACCTTTACGGCCATGGTACCTCCTTATGCAAGTTGAAGTTCGCCGAACTATACCCTAAGGAGATGAGGTCGCCAAACGGAAGTGGCTCAGGCCCGGGAGAGCCGGAGCCTCAAGGAGGCGAAGGGTATGCTGACGCGGCGGGGGCGTTGGACCCGGGCGCGACGGGCTTCCCGGATGAGGCGTTGCAACTCCAGTTGGCGCTGGAGCTCCGCCTCCCGGGCTTTGACCGCCATCTCGGCCAAATAGAGCTCCCACAGCATACCCATCACCTCCTTTCCAAAAGGTTGTAATGAGTTTGAGTGAAGAATTCACAAAACACTCCAATCAAAGGGGACTTTCCTGGCGTGGCACCTAAAATTTTAGTGATCGGGAGAGATCTGGGTCAAGGTCACTCCCCCCAGCCGATGCGGGCAACGATATCAGAGAGCGCAACGAATCCCACGATCCTTTCGGGGGCATCCCGAGATACCACCGGCAACCTCCCCACTCCGCTTTTCCGGAATTTCTCCCAAACCACGTCCAGGGGCTCGTCGGGATAGGTAACCACCGGGTTCCGTACCGCCACCTCGCCCACCCGCACGTTAGCGTCAGCACGCAAGATTTCCCGGTGAGTCACGATCCCCACGAGATTGCCCTTCCGATCCACCACCGGGAAGCTGGGGTGTCCAGTGCGGGCCATCCTTTCCCGGACTTCAGCCACAAGGGCATCTTCGGTCACCACTTCCACCGTGCGGCGCATGATGTCGGAGACGGTATGCACCCGGAGCCAGTTAATCTCCATCTCCGGAGATAGGCGGATCCCGCGACGCGAAAGCTTCAGGGTGTAGATGGTTTCCTTGGAGATGGACCAGGCCACCACGTCCGCCACCACACAGGCAAACATCAGGGGGAGGATGATCTCATAGTTTCGTGTCATCTCGAAAAGCATCACGATGGAGCTCAATGTGGCGCGGCTCGCAGCAGAGAAGACAGCGGCCATCCCCACCAGGGCATATGCCGGATATGGCGCAGTTATCTCCGGGAAAAGGAGGTTCACCGCCGCTCCAAAGGAGGCGCCGAACGCGACCCCGATGAAGAGGGAAGGCGCAAACACCCCGCCCGATCCCCCCGAGCCCAAAGTTATGGCCAAAGCCAGTATCTTCGCCAACGAGAGGACGAGGAAATACCCCGCGAGCTCCCAGTTCGGGGAAAAACCCCCGGCGAGGATCCGGTCCACCGTCTCGTAGCCGGTGCCCAGCACCTGGGGGACGCCCAAGGCCAGAGCCCCAAGCAAGAGTCCCCCAAGGGCTGCCTTGATGGGGCTTGGAATCCGCAGGTCATCGAAGAGGTCCTCGAACTTGTAAAGGAGGCGGGTCTCCACGAGCCCCACCAGCGCCGCCCCGACCCCCAACCCGAGGTAAAGGAGGAGCTCCCAAGGGGAGCGCAGGGAGTATGGGGGCACGGAGAAGGCCGGCTCGGGCCCGAGGAACGCCCGGGAAACCACGGTGGCCATGGTGGAGGCGATCACCAGCGGGACGAAAGAGCGGGTGCGCAATTCAAGGAGGATCACCTCCACGCTGAAGATCACCCCTGCCAGGGGCGCGTTGAAGGTGGCGGCGATTCCCCCGGCGGCTCCACACCCCACCAGGACTTTGAGCTCGCCGGGAGGGAGCTTCAGGAACTGTCCCAAGGCGCTTCCCAGGGAGCTTCCGATCTGGACTATGGGCCCTTCCCTTCCCGCGGAGCCCCCGCTGCCGATGCAGATGCCGGAGGCGAGGATCTTGGCCAATGCCACCCGAGGGCGGATCCTCCCATCCTGGGTGGCCACCGCCGCCATCACCTCGGGGACTCCATGCCCCTTAGTCTCGGGGGCGAAGAACTTGGTGATGAGGCCGACCAGAAAACCGCCCACGGCGGGCACGACCACGGCCCAGGGGCCGAGGGCGTGCTCTGAGGGGGGAAGGTAGACGCGGGAAAACGTCTGGTAATAGGCGAGATCCCCCACCCAGAAGATAAACCACCGGAAGAGGATCGCCCCGAACCCCGCCAAGGTCCCCACCGCGGCCGCGAGCCCACACAAACGCAAATTGATCCAAAAGATTCGCGTCCAAAAACCCCGGGCATTCATCGGGCCGGAGTATAAATGTGGGGGAGCTGTACGCCAATGGGATGGCATTGCCCGGGGGAACATCCGTGGTAAGATAACTTGAACGAGCTACCAAAAGGCGGTGGTATCCCATGCGGTACCTTGGGTTCCTTGTACTCTCATTCGGGATTCTGGCCTCGGCGACAACCCAGGTGACCCTCTATCAAGGAGGGTTCGCCTATGTGGAGGAGGAAAGGGCTCTCGTCCTCGAAGGGGATAAGGTGGCGGTGATCGAGGGTCTTCCCACGACGGTGATCCCGGGGTCACTGACCTGGGATGGGATCGAAGTCTTAAAATGGCAGCTTGTGACGCCCAATCTGGGTTTGGAGAGCCTCGTCGGCAAAGAGGTCCTTGTGAGCTACGCCGGGAGGACGGCGCGGGGGATTTTGGTGTCCCTCCAAGGGGGGATCCTCCTCCAAACCGAAGAGGGGTATCTCTTCATTCCCCAATACGAGAGCGTCCTTTCCCCAAATAAGCCGAACCTCGTCGAGCTTCCGGCCCTCAAGCTGTACCTTTCGGCCGTCCCCGAGTCCGAAAAGCTCACGCTCCGCTACCTCGCTCGGGAGCTCTCGTGGGAGGCGAGCTACCTCGGGACCTACTCCGAGGGAACGCTCTCCCTGCGGGGGGTCGCCATCCTGCGTAACCGTTGCGGAGTCGATTTCCACGGGGCACAGGTGAACCTCATTGCGGGGGAGGTGTTTGGCCCGAAACAAGCCGGTGCCTTCCGCGCCGAAGCCTTGGCCCTCGCGGCCGCTCCCGCCCCGGAGGTCTCCCCGGTAGCGGAGTACTACCGCTACGCCCTTCCCAGGACGGTGGACATCCCTCAGGGAGAGACAATGGTAGAGTACCTCCCCAAAACCCAGGTGGAAACGGAGGAGGTTTACCGCTTCGCCTACGGTTCGATTCTCTTCATACTAAAATTCACTAACACCACCGGGCTTCCCCTTCCCGCCGGGACGGTCCGGGTCTTCGGGGAAGGGGCCTTCTTGGGGGAGGCTGCCATCGGCCACACCCCCGTGGATAAACAGGTGGAGCTCTCGCTGGGTGTGGCCTTCGACCTCACGGGGGAGCGCATCCAGACCGAGTACGTGCGGTTGGCTAAGGACCGCTACCGTGAAGGCTATCGCATTGTGATCCGCTCGGCCAAGGAGAAGCCCGTCACGGTGGAGGTAATCGAAGAGATGCGGGGCGAGTGGCGCATCCTTTACTCCTCGCTCCCCTACGAGGTCTTGGACGCACATCGGGTGCTCTTCCGGCTCCCCGTCCCTCCGAAAGGGGAAGCGGCGGTGGAGTACACTGTGGAATATACATACTGACCTAAGGGCGCCGTGGACGAGGAAAGAAGGCTGGCCTTGAGGGCCAGCTATAAGAAGGCTATTGAGCGGGCGTTGGAGCGGGTGCCGGTGCGAAACGGCGTGGCCCGTGTACATGATCTCTGGCTCGAGACAGCGATCCCCAAAGACCTTATCATTGAGCTCCTGAAGGAGAACGAGATCCGGTTCCCCCCTCATGTGAAGAGGGTGGAACTCCGATAGGAGGTACCCGTGGCAGATGGTATTCGTTTCGGCACCGACGGCTGGCGTGGGGTAATCGCTCAGGACTTCACCTTCGGGAACGTGGCCCGGGCCGCGGCCGCCACCGCTGAGTATCTCCAGGACCCCGAGCGTAGGGACCTTCCCTTCTACCGGGGTTGGGGCGTCCCGTATCGGGGGCCGGACGCGGGGCTGGTGGTGGGATACGACACGCGGTTCCTCTCCCCCGAGTTCGCCGGGGTCACGGCCAAGGTCATCGCTTCCCGCGGGGTCCCGGTGGCGCTCACCGATTCCCCTGTGCCCACTCCGGCGCTCTCCTACATCGTGGTGAAACGGAAACTCGCCGGGGCGGTGATGATAACGGCCTCTCATAACCCCCCGATTTACAACGGCTACAAGTTCAAGCCCGAGTACGGGGGCTCGGCCACCAAGGAAGCTACCGACCTCATCGAGCGGCATCTTCCTCCCCGTCCCCCCGAGCTCCGCGCAGAGGACGTCCCCCTTACGTCCCTGCGGGAGGAGTATCTGGAGGTCCTAGAGGGCCGGGTGGACCTCAAGGACATCTCCCGGGCGCCGCTGCACGTGGTGGTGGATCCCATGTACGGTTCTGCCCAGGGGTACCTCGCGGAGCTCCTCGGCAAGTACAAGGTCCCCTATACCGCTATCCGCTCCCGAATCGATCCCCTGTTCGGAGGGAAGAAGCCGGAGCCCCTGCCGGAGCTGATGGGGCCAACGCGGGCGGTGATCCGTTCCCTGAAAGGGCGGGTGCGTCGCAGGATCCTGGTGGGATTGATCACCGACGGGGACGGCGACCGTGCAGCGTCCATGGACGAAGAGGGTAACTTCCTCGATACCCACCGCACCTCTTCCCTCATCCTGTGGCATCTCATCCGGAACCGCGGGGAACGGGGCCTTGTCCTCAAGTCCTTCGCCCTCACCGACCTCATCCGGAAGATCGCCGAGGATAGTGGGCTCGAGGTGCGCGAGATAAAGATCGGGTTCAAATGGGCGGTGGAAGGGCTCTTCCGAGGGGAAGCGATGTTCGCCGCCGAGGAGTCCGGAGGGTATGGATACCGCTGGCACCTGCCGGAGCGGGACGGGATCCTCGCGGGGCTGCTTTTGCTTGAGCTCATCGCCGCTGAAGGGAAAGGATTGGGGACGCTCCTGCAGGAGCTTTTCCGCCGGTATGGCCCCCATTACTACGACCGGGTGGATCTGGAGCTCGGGGAGCGGTTAGAGGTGGTGGAGCGGGTGAAGTCCGCGCCTCCAGATTCCATCGGCGGGAGGAAAGTGGTGGCCGTGGAAACCCTGGACGGGGTGAAGCTCAGGTTCGAAAACGGCTGGCTCCTTTTCCGGGCCTCGGGGACGGAACCGATCCTGCGGGTCTACTGCGAGATGAACTCCCCGGAAGCGGTGGAGGAGGTGATCTCCGCCGGTGTAGCGCTGGCCAAGGAGGTAGCAGATGGGTGAACCGTACAACCCCAAAGTGATCGAGGCGCGCTGGAAAGACTTCTGGTGGGAAAAGGGCTTTTTCAAAGCGGATATAAACGATACTTCCCGCAAGTTCTACTACCTCAACATGTTTCCCTATCCTTCGGCCAAGCCCCACGTGGGTCACGGCCGCAACTACATCCTCGGCGATGCCATCACCCGCTACCTCATTATGCGGGGCTATAACGTCCTCAACCCCATGGGGTGGGACGCCTTCGGCCTCCCGGCGGAGAACCAGGCCATCCGCTCCGGGGTTCACCCCCGGGATTGGACTATGCGGAACATCGCCGAGTTCAAGCGCCAGTTCCGGGATTGGGGGGTGGTATTCGACTGGGACCGGGAGATTGCCACCTGCGAGCCTGAATATTACAAGTGGACCCAGTGGATCTTCCTGAAGCTATACGAGCGCGGTCTGGCGTACCGGGCGGAGGCGGAGGTGAACTACTGCCCCACCTGCGAGACGGTACTCGCCAACGAGCAGGCGGTAGGGGGGCGCTGCGAACGGTGTAATACCCCGGTGGAGAAGAAGACCCTCACCCAGTGGTTCTTCCGGATTACCGCCTACGCTGAAGAGCTCCTGCGGGACCTGGACACCCTGGATTGGCCCGAGCACGTAAAGACTATGCAGCGCAACTGGATCGGCCGTTCCGAAGGGGCAAACGTCGTTTTCCGGAGCGAGCTGGGCGATGAGATCGTGGTCTTCACCACCCGCCCCGACACCCTGTGGGGGGCTACCTTCATGGTGCTGGCCCCGGAACATCCCCTGGTGGAGAAGCTCACCGCCCCGGAGAAGCGCGCCGAAGTGGAGGAATACCGGAAACTCGCCGCGCGTCGGACGGAGGTGGAGCGGCTCTCCACCGAAAGGGAGAAGACCGGGGTCTTCATCGGGGCCTATGCGATAAACCCCGTGAACGGGGAGAGGATCCCCATCTGGATCGCCGACTACGTCCTCATGACTTACGGCACCGGGGCCATCATGGCCGTCCCCGCCCACGACGAACGTGACTTCCAGTTCGCGCTCAAGTATGGGATCCCGGTCATCCCCGTGATCGCCCCGCCCGGGGGGGTGGCCAAGAGCTACGTGATGGCCGGGACCTTCGAACAGGGCCTCCCCGGGGCTTTGAGGGAAGCGGGATTTACCTTCGAGGAAAAAGAGGGCTCCTTGTACGTGAGCTTTCCGGAGGCCGATCGCGGCCGCTACGTTGAACTCGTCCGCGAATACCTTCGCCCGGGCTCATGGACCGAAGTGATCGGTGCTGGGTGGCAATTTGTGTTCCCCGACGCGGTGATGGACGTGGGCTCTCTGGAGGAAGAGAGGGCGGTCCTCGAGAAATGCAAGGCGCTCGAGCCGCGGGTGGAAGGGGCGCGCACCGTGGCCGAGATGTTGTGGCGAGTGGAGTTCTACCGCGACCTCCTCTTCCACGCCGAGTACGGGGAGATGATCAACTCCGGGCCGCTCACGGGGACGCCGGGCGATATAGCGGTGAAGCGGACGACGGAGTGGTTGGAGGCACGGGGGATTGGAAAATTCGCCGTGAACTACCGCCTGCGCGATTGGTTGATCTCCCGCCAGCGCTATTGGGGGGCACCCATCCCCATCGTCTACTGTGACAAGTGCGGAACTGTCCCCGTGCCGGAGGAAGACCTCCCCGTCCTCCTCCCCGAGGTAAAGGAGATCGGGCTGAAAGGGCTCTCGGGGATCGAGGAGTTCGTACATACCACGTGTCCCAAGTGCGGCGGCCCCGCCCGACGTGAGACCGATACTATGGACACCTTCGTGGATTCTTCCTGGTATTACCTGCGCTACATCTCCCCCCACGACGACGATAAACCCTTCGACTCGGAGCTTGTGAACGCGTGGCTCCCGGTGGACCTGTACGTCGGGGGGGTGGAGCACGCGATCTTGCACCTCCTTTACTCCCGGTTCATCACCAAGGCCCTGAGGGATATGGGGTACCTCTCCTTCGGGGAGCCGTTCGCGCGGCTCTTCACCCAGGGGATGATCACCTACCCCGCCTATTGGTGCCCCGAGCACCGCTGGGTCCCGCCTAAGGAGGTGGTGGACGGGAAATACTGTCCCCACTGCCACCGGGAGCTGGAGGTCTCGGTGGTGGCGATGTCGAAGTCGAAACTGAACGTGGTTTCGCCCGATGAACTCATCGAAAAGTACGGGGCCGACACCGAGAGGTTGTACACCCTTTTTATGGGGCCGCCGGAGAAGGAGATCGAGTGGTCCGAGGAAGGATTGCGGGGGGCGTGGCGCTTCCTCAACCGCTTTTGGGAGCTACTTACCACCTGGATTCCCCGGGTTAAGGAAGTGGGGGGAGACTTCGACCCCGCGGCGCTTCCGCCGGCGGAGCGGGAGCTGTGGGCGAAGTTCAACGAGACGATCCGCAAGGTGACGCGGGAGTTCGAGTCCCGTCGGTTCGGCTTCAACGTGGCCATCGCGGGAATCATGGAGTTCACAAATAGCCTCGAGGAGTATCTCAACCGGGGCGAGCCGAACCTCGCGCTTCTCAAGCGGATCGTGAGGAACCTCGTACTCCTCATCTCCCCCTTCACCCCCTTCATCGCCGAAGAACTATGGTCGCGGCTCGGGGAGGAAGGGGCGGTGCTGGAGCAGGGGTGGCCCGCCTACGATGAGGAGGCGGTGAAGCTCCTTTCCGTGGAGATCCCGGTGCAGATAAACGGCAAGGTCCGCGCCCGGGTGAGGCTCCCCCATGACGTAGCCGGGGACGCCGATGCCCTGCGCGAGGCAGTGCTCAAGGCCGAGGAAGTGAAGCGGTATCTGGAGGGAAAGGAACTGGTCAAGGCCATCGCCGTACCCGGGAGGCTCGTTTCCCTGGTTGTCAAGTAATCGGTGATGGGTGATCCGTGATGGGACAAAGTAGGAAATCCATCACCCATCACTCGTCACGCGTCACGAAAAAGGCGGTATTCCTCGACCGGGACGGGGTGATCATCAGACAGTGGGACGGGTATCTGGACGACCCCGCCCGGGTGGAGCTTCTCCCCGGGGCGGCGGAGGCGATCCGGAAGCTGAGGGAAGCGGGGTTTGCCGTGGTGGTGGTCACCAACCAAGCCGGGGTAGGGTACGGGCATCTCACCGAGGAGACCCTGGGGGCGATCCACCTCCGCCTCCAGGAGGAACTTTCCCGGGAAGGGGCTTCCCTCGATGGCATTTACTATTGTCCCCACACGCCCGCCGAAGGCTGCCCGTGCAGGAAGCCCGCGCCGGGGATGCTTTTGCGGGCCGCGGAGGAACTCGGACTGGACCTTTCCCGGTCATATCTCGTGGGCGATATGACCACGGACATCGAGGCGGGAAAACGGGCGGGTTGCTTTACGGTCTTGGTGCGCACCGGTTTCGGTGGTTCCGATGGCCGCTCGGATGCCGCTCCCGACGCTGTCTGCGCCGACCTGGCCTCGGCCGCCGATCTCATCTTGAAGCGGGAAGGGGCGGAAGAGGATGGCGGGTAAGCCTCCCGGGGCGCCCCGCGTGGCGGTGCTCCTTTGTGCGGGGGAGGGGACGCGGCTTAGGCCCCTTACATACGAGGTCCCGAAACCGCTCCTGCGCGTGGGAGGAAGGCCGCTTCTGGCTTGGAATTTAGACGTCCTCTCGCGCGCAGGAATCAAAGAGGTAATCATCAATTTACACCATAAGCCCGAGAAGATCGTGTCTTATTTAAGGGACGGCTCGGATTTCGGGGTCTCGGTCCACTACACCTTCGAGGAAGAGCTCCTGGGTACTGCTGGGGCCCTGGACCGGATGCGGAGGTACCTCTCCGAGCGATTCCTCGTGGTCTACGGGGACGTAGTGTTGAATGGCTTCCCGCTTGAAGATCTCTTTTCTTTCCATCACGAACATCGGGGGATCGGGACCGTGGTCCTCCAGGAGACGGACCGCCCCGAGGACTGTGACATCGCCGAGCTGGATCCTCGGGGAAGGATCGTCGCTTGGCATCCTGCTCCCGGGGACTTCCGTTACGGAAGATGGGGCAACGCTGCGGTTTATCTTCTGGAGCCGCGGATCCTTTCGTACCTTCCCGAGGGAGCCAGGTGGGATTTCGTGAGGGACCTCTTCCCCGCGGCCCTCGAGGCGGGGGAGGAGCTTTGGGGGTTCATATCCCCGGTGGAGCTCCTGGACATCGGGACCCCGGAACGATTGGAAGAAGCCCGGCGGAGGTATGGGAGATGATCATCACCCGGACCCCGTTCCGCGTGAGCTTTTTGGGCGGGGGAACCGATCTCCCCGCGGTCTACCGCCAGATCGGCGGCGCGGTTCTCTCCACCACCATCGACAAGTATATGTACGTGGCGGTGAACAAGCGTTTCGAGGAAACCATCCGGGTCGCCTACACCCGCACCGAGATCGTGAAGCGCCCCGAGGAGCTGCGCCACGAGATCGTGCGGGAGGCGCTACAGCGGGTGGGGATAAGGAAGCAGATCGAGGTGGTGACCATTGCCGACGTCCCGGCTGGGACCGGACTCGGTTCCTCTTCGGCCCTCACGGTGGGGCTCCTCAAAGCCCTCTACGCCTATAGCGGTGTCCCGGTGGATCCGGAGCGGCTGGCCCGCGAGGCGTGTGAGCTCGAGATCGTGCGGTTGGGACATCGCATCGGAAAGCAGGACCAGTACGCCGCTGCATACGGAGGCCTCAACTTCATCCGGTTCTTCCCCGACGAGCGGGTGGAGGTGGAACCGGTGGTGTTGTCGGAGGGCCTCCGGGAAGAGTTCTTCGCGCGGATAAGAGTTTTCTATACCGGACTTAAGCGGCGATCCGGGGAGATCCTATCGGACCAGAACAGGACAGTAACTGAGAAGCTCCCCCTCTACCGGGCCCTCATGGACCTCGCCCGTGCGGGAAAGGAGGCCCTCCAGGCCGGGGATTTGGACCGCTTCGGGAAGCTCCTCCACGAGGGCTGGGAGATCAAACGGTCGTTCTCGAGAAAAATCTCCAACCGCGTGATAGATGAACTTTACGATCTGGGTCGGGGGGAAGGGGCCTTGGGGGGGAAGGTCCTCGGAGCGGGGGGTGGAGGGTTCATCCTCTTTTTCTGTAAGAGTCCCGAGAGTGCCGAAGCCCTTCGCCGCAGGTTCACCACCCTGAACATCCGGGAACTGAAGATCGCCTATGAGCCCCACGGTTCCACGGTGATCTACCACTCCCACGGTTGAGTCCACGGGCCGGTTGACCTTGCCTACCTCAAATTTACCCTCGACTGCACGCCCCGCGAGACGAAGCGGTTTTATTGAGGAAGTCCTTGGAAGATCAGGACTGAAAAGATGCTGGGGTTACCCCGTTTTTGGTGGACAAGGCCCCTTGGGAGGGGCGCTGCCCAAAGCGGTGGACAGGACATCATAAGCTTTTAAAAGTTTGAAATATTTGAGGTTCCCGGGTACAATAGATACTGTGATGGGTACTTATACTGTGCAGGAGCTTGCCAAGGCCCTGGCCGCCGTGGGTTCGGAGGAGAGGCTCCGGATCTTGAGCTTGCTCCTCAAGAACCCCCGACTCGGCTGCGGCGATCTGGCCAATCATCTCAGGTTGTCCCAGCCGGCCGTCTCCTACCATCTCCGCGTCCTCGAGAGCGCACGCCTCATAAACAAGGTCCGGGAGGGTCGGCGCCGTTGCATCTCCCTCACCCCCAGACTCAAGGCCATCTTGAACGAAGGGGTAATACGCTGGCTCAGCGAGGAGGAGGTGAGCTGACCGTGGAGGAACGCCAGGTCATCGTCTATACCACGCCCAGCTGTCCCTGGTGCAACGCGGTAAAACAGTACCTGGAAGAACGGGGCATCCCTTATACCGAAATCGACGTCTCCCAGGATCAGGCCGCCGCGATGGAGATGATCCGGAAATCGGGCCAGATGGGTGTCCCGGTGGTAGAAATCGATGGCGAGATCGTCATCGGTTTCGACAAAGAGAGGCTCGACTACCTTTTGGGCCTGTATTAAAACCCGCCGCCCCCGCGGCGAAAGGAGAGGAAATGCCGTACATAAGCGGAGAGGATTTGGAGTACATCCGGGGCGAGTTCGAAAAGCTTCCCCGGAAGGTCACGGTGAAGCTTTTCTTAGGTGAGGAGTCACCCACGGGGGAGCTCCTCAAGGAGCTCATGGAGGAAGTGGGGGCCATCGTGCCGGAGAAGGTGGCCCTGGAGATCGCCCAAGAGCCTCCCGTGGAACTCGGCCTCGACAAGACCCCGGCCATCGTGCTCCAAGGGAATGACGAGGACTACGGGATCCGGTTCTTCGGAATCCCCTCGGGCTACGAGTTCGCATCCTTCTTGGAGGCGATAAAAGATGTGGCCGCGGGGGAGGCGGAGCTGGAAGAAGAGATCACCCGGAAACTCGAGAACATCAAGGAACCGGTGCATATACAGGTATTCGTCACCCCCACATGTCCCTATTGCCCTTATGCCGTGCGCGCAGCACACCGCTTCGCCATGGCTTCTCCCCTCATCCGGGGAGATATGGTGATGGCCCCGGATTTCCCGGAGCTGTCCGATCGTTATGAGGTAATGGCAGTGCCCACCGTGGTGATAAACGACCGGGTACGGTTCGAGGGAGCCATCCCCGAGGAGGAGTTCGCGGACAAGGTCCTTGAGGCAGTGGGCAGCTGAGGAAAAAGGCGACCCAAGCGGGAGGACGGGGGTTACAACCCTGTCTTCCCGGTTTTTGTGAGTCAGGGAACGCGGCGGATATCCGTTCCCCGGCCGATGATTGACTCGGAGATTTCGACGCCCTCTAGATTCACGCCTTCGTCTACCACACACCTCCTCAACACGGAATCCACGATCCGAGCCCGCCCCACCACAACCGACTCCTCGATCAGGGAGCCCAGAATCTCGGCCTCCGGTGCGATCCAGCTTCGTCCACCACTGAAGTGGAGATTGGCGCGGATGTAGGCTTCTCTTGAGCCGATGTCGAACCAGGGCCCCGTGAAGACATAGGACTCGATCGTTTCCCGTCCGAGCAGCCATTGGAGGAAATACCCAGGCGCGTCCTTCCCCTCCTCCGCCTCCCGAAGGAACTCGCCGAACATGGGGAGGACCCGAGGCGGGAAAAGGTAACAGGCGGTGCTCACGAGGTCGGATGGTGGGTCCGCGGGCTTCTCGACGAAGTGCACCACCCGGTTTCCCTCTACTCGCGCGACCCCGTAGCGGCGTGCTGCGGCCCGATCCCCCAACTTGTACAGGGCCACAAGCGTCCTGCCGGAGTAGGCCGAGGCGAACTCGGCGAGGCGAAAGGGAAAGATGTTGTCGCCCCCCACCACGAGGAGCTCCTCGTCTTCCCCGAGACGGCGCACCAGGTAAGCCAGGGCACCGATGGCTCCCAGTTTCTCCTCTTCCGAACGGGTATCCTCCACCACAAGCTCTGCCCGGTATCCCGAACGGGAAAGCCACCTCGAGAAATGTCCCACGAACCGCCGGTTCACCGAGAGGACCGGGACGGCACCCGGAGGCATCCCCTCGAAAAGGTAATTCAGGATGGGGCGGCCAGCTACGGGAAGCAAGGGCTTGGGACGCCGTAAAGTCAGCGGCCAAAGCCTCTTAGCGTACCCGCCGGCAAGAACTACAATTTTCATCTTTAAGCCTCCCTTCCGCTATCGTGGATCTCTCGCCGCTCGGAAGCTCTGGGTGGGGACTCAGAAGGTCCGGAGCAACGCCGAGAGTTCCCGCTCCAGCCTTTTCAGGGAGAAATGCTCCCGCCCCAGGGCGAAGTTGTGCTCCACCATCTCCCTCCGGCGCGGCTCGTCGGCCAGGATCTCTCCCACCTCCCGTGCTGCCCGGCGGATCACCTCCTCCGGTACCCGGGCCAACCCTTCCTCGTCCCGGTGGTATTCGCGTCCCAAGGACACGTACCGGAACCCAAGAGGGGCGATGTCCGCGGCGAACACGGGGTACTCGAACACTACCAACGGCAACCTCGCCACCACCGCCTCCAGGAACTGGTTCCCGAAGCCCTCGTAGAGCGAGGGATAGGTGACGAAGTCGGCGATGGTGTAGGCATCCCACAGCGAATAGACCTTCTTCCCGTCCGCCTTCGCCCGCTCCGCGCCGAACCGGTCCGGGACGAACACGGCCTCCACGCCGAGGCGTTCAGCCCTCCGGAGCAGCGCCCCGTGGTAGTCCGGATCCTCGATCAGGTTCGGGAGGAAGAGGACCACGCGGCGCCCTTTCCCCGGGATGCGCAGGGAAGGCAGGACCTCGGCCTGGAAGCGGTGGACGAGGTCGATGGCGATCTCGATCCCCTTACGGCGCACCACCCGGGTGGCCTGTAGGAAGACGATGTCTTCGGGGGCGAGGCCTAGATCCTCCCGCAGGGAGGCGTTGAGCTCGTCCACCCCCCAGGGGGCATCGAAGTCGATGACGTTGGGGACCACCTCCGCTCGCAGCCCGCGACGGCGCTGGAGTTCCGCTTGGGCGAGGGAGTTTATGACCACATGCACCGCCCGGGGATGAGCGGGGGGGAACATCTCTCCCAAGAGGGCTTCAACCTCTCCGCAGGTGGGGCTGTAAATATCCCTCTCCCACCAGAAGTCGTGGTGATGGGCGACCACCGGGAGCCCCAGGGTGTCCACGGCCCGCAGGAAGGCCAGGGCGGCGGGGATGTTGATGGGCAGCGACCAGATGTTTTCGATAATCAGGAGCTCGGCCCTTTCCCGCTGCAACGTCTCTATGAGGATCTCCGCGATGCGTTCGGCTTTCCGCTCGATCTCCGCGGTGAGTTCTCGGGGGGTACGGGATAGGGCTGTGAAGGCATCGCGGCGGATCCCCTCGGCCCCGGCGATGGAGATCTCCGGGATGACCGTGGCTTCGCCGGTGGGGTCCTCGCCGGCGATGATCGCCACCCGGTGCCCCAGTCGCTCCAGGGCCCGCTTCCACTTCTCCATCTCCAGCGAGACCCCGTCCAACATCCCGTAACGGAAATGGCAAATGGCGATCACCATGGGTATCACCGATTTTACCCCTAAATCGAACGACTCTTGACATCTTACCCTGTGGGCCAATAAAATGGTTTTACCCATTGAGCAGAATTCAGGAGGAGGTGAGATGACGGTTCGGAAATTGGCCAAATCGGTAAATTCCAACTCCAAAAAGGAGGGAGTGCAGTTATGAAGAAACTTTCTGTTCTTGCGGTAGCGTTGTTGGTGGGCGCTTTCGCGGGTCTCGGCCAAAAGATCACCTGGATGTCCACCCAGTTCGTCCCCATCGCCGAGGCGGAGTTCGTGCGCAACGAGATCCTCGCTCCGTTCGCAGAGGCCACCGGGATCGAGGTGGAGTTCATCGGGGCCGAATACGCGGAGTTCGTGTCCCGTGTCACGGCCGAGTACGAGGCGGGCAAGGGGGAAATCGCCGTGCTCTGCGCGCTACACGGTGATTTCGTCAGCGTCCTCGATGCCCTGGCCGATGTAAGTGGCGTCCCTGTTGGCGGGACCATCAGCGAGACGCTGATGAAGCTCGGCCAAATGGGTGGCAAGCAGGCTTACATCCCGCTCATGCAGGCCACCTACCTCATGGTAGCCAACAAAAAGGCCCTGGAGTACCTGCCCGAGGGCGCCGACGTCTGGGCCCTGACCTACGATGACCTCCTCCAGTGGGCCAAGAACATCTATGAGGCCACCGGCATGCAAAAGCTGGGGATCCCCGCCGGGCCCAAGAGCTTGCTCCACCGGTTCATCCACGGTTACCTCTACCCCTCCTTCACCGGTTATCAGGTGCTCGCCTTCGACTCGGGTGCCGCGGTGAAGATGTGGGAGTACATGAAGGAGCTGTGGCAGTACGTCAACCCCGCCGCCCCCACCTGGGACGCCATGGACACCCCGCTCCTCTCGGAGGAGGTCTGGATCGCCTGGGATCACACTGCCCGCGTGAAGCAGGCGTTGATCGAGCGTCCCGATGACTTCATCGCTATCCCCTCCCCGGCCGGTCCTGCGGGCCGCGGGTTCATCACCGTGTTGGCTGGGCTGGGCATCCCCGCTACTTCCCCTGATCCGGACGCCGCGGCCAAGCTCATCGAGTACCTCACTACTCCCGAGGTCCAGGTGAAGATCCTCCAGGGCGTGGGCTTCTTCCCCGTGGTGGCCGAAGCTGCCGGTGCCGTTCCCAGTGGAGCCCTTCAGATCCTGGCCAAGGGTGTGTCCGCCCAGGCCGCGTCCCCCGACGCCATCGTCTCCTTCATCCCCGGCGGCATCTCCGACGAGTACAAGAAGATCTACAAGGACACCTTCTTCAAGTTCGTCATCAAGGGCGAGCCGGTGGATGTGGAGTTCCTCCGGTCCCAGGCCACCCGCCTGCGGGAGCTCTACCTGGAAGCCGGGGCTCCCTATCCCGCTCCGGATGGCAGCTGAGACGCACCGTGAGCGCAAGAGGGGGAGGGTACACCCTCCCCCTCTTTTTCTCTTAACATCTGGCCGATGAACACGAGACTCCGCCAAGTGCTGGGGACGGATACATTCCTCCCCTATTGGCTTCTCCTCCCCACCCTGATCTTCATCGGGATCTTCTTTTTGATGCCCCTTTTCAACGCGGTCATCCTCGCCTTCCGCAGCGACGAGGGGGTCTTCACCCTGGAATATTTTCAGCGGATGGTGGGGGACGTGCGGTTCATCGAGGCCCTGAAGTATACGTTCTTCTTGGCGTTGACCATCGTCCCCATCCAGGTGATCACCGCCCTGGCCATGGCCCTCTTGGTGAACGCCGGCTTCAGGGGATCCCGGTTCTTCCTCTATATCTTCGCGCTTCCCCTGGGGATCTCGGATCTTGCTGCGGGGCTCATATGGCTCTCCATCTTCACTCAACACGGTTTCTTGAACTCTATCCTCTACTCCCTGGGGATCATAGATAAGCCCATCTACTACATCTCCTATCAAAACATCGGCCTCACCTTCCTGGCGGTGGTGGCCGCGGAGCATTGGCGGGCCACGGCCATCGTGATGGTGATCCTGGTGGCTGGGTTGCAGATGATCTCCAAGGATTACCTAGAAGCCGCCGAGGTCCTCGGGGCGCGGGGGTGGAAGAAGATATGGTACGTGATCCTCCCCCTGCTCAAGCCCTCGCTCCAGTCGGCCCTCATCATCCGCACCATCTTTGCACTCCAAACTTTCGCCGTGGTGCTGGCGCTGGCGGGCGATATCATCCCCGTATTGGCCGGCGAGGCCTACTTTTGGCACTTCTTCTACCGCAACAGCCACATCGCTTCCGCCTACGCCGTTTTGCTCATGGTGATCTCCATCGGGATGACCTGGTTCTACCTCAAGTTCTTGAAGTCTAGGATGGAGGTGATCCGGGGGTGAGCTTCCCGCAGCTGCTGCGGCGCACCCTGCTCTACATGGCGGTCCTCACTTTTGCCCTGTGGGTACTCGTTCCGATCTTCTTCATCGGGATTTCGTCTTTTACCCCGAGGAACGAGATCTACCTTTGGCCCAAGTCCATCATCCCCAGCCACTTTTCCCTGGACACGATGCGTTTCTTCCTGAACTCATACGGGGTGTTAACCTCGCTTTTGAACAGCGTGTGGGTGGCGCTCCTCACCCTGGCCTTCACCCTGGCGGTGGGGGCCCCGGCGGGGTACGCGGTGGCGCGGTTCTATTTCCGGGGACGGGAGGGGTTCCGCCTGGGGATCCTCATCACCCGGATGTTCCCCACCGCCCTGCTCGCGGTTCCCCTGGCCGTCACCTTCATCAAGTGGGGGCTTTACGACACCTTGATCGGGGTGGCCCTGATCCACACCGCCATGGCCCTTCCCTTCGCGGTGATCATCACCACGGGGATCTTCATGGGGGTGCCGAAGGACCTGGAGGAGGCGGCCATGACCCTGGGGTGCAGCCGGTTCGGAGCCTTCGCCCGGGTGGCGTTGCCCCTGGCGTTGCCGGGCCTCGCCGCGGCGGCGATGTTCACCTTCGTCATCTCCTGGAACGAGGTCTTCGCCGCCACCATCCTCACGGTGCACAACCGGACTCTCCCGGCCCACATCCTCACCACCATCCAAGCATCTCCCCTCTACTTCCGGTTCGCCGGCGGGTTCTTCATGATCCTCCCCGCCCTGTTCTTCATGTTCCTAATCCGGCGGTACCTCTTCCACATGTGGGGCGGGGCCACGGCAGAGAGGTGAACGATGGCGGCTGAAATTCGTCTGGAGAAGGTGCGGAAGACCTTCGGGAAGGTGGTGGCGGTAAAGGACATGGACCTCGTGGTGGAGCCGAAGGAGTTCTTGGTCCTTTTGGGGCCCTCCGGATGCGGCAAGACCACCACCCTCCGTTGCATTGCGGGACTGGAGCGGGTGGACCAGGGCAAGGTCTTCATCGGGGGACGCGACGTCACCGCCCTTGCCCCATCCAAGAGGGGGATTGCCATGGTCTTTCAGTCCTACGCCGTTTTCCCCCACATGACCGTGGCTCAGAACATCGCCTTCGGGCTTCGTATGCGTCATACCCCCAAAGAGGAGATAAAAAAGGCGGTCAAAGAAGTGGCGGAGCTCCTCCAAATAGACGAGCTCCTCGACCGCTACCCCTCGCAACTCTCCGGGGGCCAACGGCAACGGGTGGCGGTGGCCCGGGCCTTGGTCATGCGCCCCGAGGTACTCCTGATGGACGAGCCCCTCTCCAACTTGGATGCGCTGCTTAGGCTCCAGATGAGGGCCGAGCTGAAGAAACTCCACCGGGAGGTTGGAACCACCACTGTCTACGTAACCCACGATCAAATCGAGGCCCTCTCCCTGGGGGATCGGATCGCGGTGATGCGCGAAGGGGAGATCGTGCAGCTTGATACCCCCAACGAGGTCTACGATAAGCCGGCCAGCGTGTTCGTGGGAGGCTTCATCGGCACCCCTCCCATGAACTTCCTCCGGGCCGAGGTCAAGAGCACAGATGGGGAGGTATACCTGGCGGTGGGGGACTTTTCCGTGGAGGTCCACGAGGAGTGGCAAGGGAAGCTCAAGGATATGGCGGGGAAATCGTTGATCTTGGGAATCAGGGCCGAGAACATCGAGGTCAGGTCCACGCCGGGCGAGGGGGCCCTGCCGGCCCAGGTGGTGGTCTCCGAGCCCCTGGGTTCCCAACAGCTCCTCACCGTCCAGGTGGGAAGTGATGTCCTCAAGGTAGCCACAAGCCCGGACCTCGCCATCCGGCCCGGGCAGACCATCGGCCTCGTCCTGACCAAAGGGAAGATACGCCTCTTCGACGAGGCCACCCAGAAAGCCCTCAAACTCGACTGAAGATAGGAGGTAACCATGTCTCTGGTGGTGTTCCCGTTTAAGGAAGAGGATCCGGAAGTGCTCTTGAAGAACGTCGAGATCGCCCTTGCCCACCCCCGGGTAGATGAGGTCCTCTGCGTGGGGGCGAGCGAAGACCGCTGCTTCGCCGAAACATCCGCTGCGGCACCGGAGCTCGCGCGGAAGCACGGGAAATCCGTAGCCGTCATCCTACAGGAGCGAATCGGGGAGCTGCGTCCCGGGAAGGGCGACGGGATGAACACCGCCCTCAAGTACCTACTTGAGAAAACTGAACACAGACGGATCCACTTCTACGACGCCGACATCGTCTCCTTCTCTCAGGAGTGGATCACCAAGGCCGAGGAGGCCGCGGACGAAGGGTACCAAGTGGTGCGCCACTACTTCCCCCGCTCCTCCACCGACGCCATGATCACCTGGATGATCACCCGCACGGGGTTCGCGCTCCTTTGGCCCCGCACCGCCCTCCCTTGGATCGAGCAGCCCCTGGGCGGGGAGCTCCTCCTCACCCGGGAGGCCGCGGAGCGGCTCTTCTCCGATCCCCGGGTGCGGCGACAGTCCGATTGGGGAATCGACACCCTCTACACCTTCTCCATGGTGGCTCACGGGCTCTCCATCTTCGAGATCTACATGGACGTGGGGAAGCTCCACAAGCTCTATGGAGCCCTTACCGACCTCAAAACGATGCTGATCGAGTGCTTCGCGGCCCTCAAGGGCCTGAAGGGCGAGGATGTGCCCGAGGGAACGCGGCACCGCATCGAATACCCCGGCCCCGTGCGCCAGGAGATGAAGGAGAAGGTGGGTTACGACTTCGAGCGCACCCTGCATCTTCTCCGGGAGAACTGGAGCGATCGCCAGGAGACGCTCCTGGAGCTCTTTCCCCGAAAGGTCCGGGAGGGGATGCTGGCAGCGCGGGAGTACCCGCGGTTTTCGTTCATGGACGAGGAGGCCTGGGCCGAGACGTATCTCGTGCTCCTCGAGCACTTCGACTCCGGTGATCCGGATTGGGTGGAACTCCTTTTCAAGCTCTGGATCGCCCGGGTCCTGCAATACACCACTGCGGAAGCCCTGCGGGGGTACGACCACGCCCTCCATTACCTGCACCGGATGGTGGCCCGGTACGTCCACCGGGCGCTAGTTGGGGTCAACCCCTGAGGATGGCCTCGATCCCGGCCCGGGCCCGGGCGATGGCCTCCCGCGGTGAGGCCCTTCCCGCGAGCACCTCTTCCACCATGGTGCGGAATTGGTACGAGATCTTCGCGTAGTGGGGGTTCACCGGCCGAGGCCGGGCGTGGGGGAGGATGGAAATCTCCTCTCGCTGGTACCAGCTCCTCTCCTCCAGCCTCTCGGCCACCGAGCGGCGGCTGGGGAGCCTCCCAGTGCGGATGCAGAAGGCCTCCATCAGATCCGGAGAGGCGAGTTCCTTCAGGATCCCGAGGGAGGCGTCCCGGTCCTCGCTCTGGCGTGTTACCGCGAACACCATTCCGCCCGTGGCCGCCGCCGGGGCGCTCCCCTTCGGGGCAGGAACGGGCACCATGCCGTACTTCTCCCGGAACTCCCGTTCGCCCAGGCGGGCCGTCGCTTGGATGGCCCGCTTCTCGTAGGTTCCCCCAAAGGAGAAGACCGCCTCGCCCCGGGCGAGGAGCTTCCGGGGACCGTCCCAGGGGAGGGAGATTACCTCCGGGGGAGCCAGGCGGCGCGCTAAAAGTCGAGAAAGGAATGTCAACGGGCGCTCCGCGTCTTCGGTGATCCCCGCTTCCGCTCCCCTCACCAAGTCCACGCCCGCGCTCCAGAAGAGGGGCAAAAGCTGATATGTCGTGGTCTCGCCCCCGCGCACTCCGCCACAGAAAGCGATGGGGAACGCCCCGATCCCGTAACGCTTTGCGTCTCTCCGGATGGTCGTGGCCTGAGCTAAGAGCTCTTCCCACGTGTGTGGGGGTTCGAGTCCTGCTGCTTGGAGGATATCCTTTCGGTACCAAAGGACGGTGACGCTCAAGTCCGCTTGTACCCCGTATATATGGCCGTCCACCACGAGCCCTTCCCTCACGCCCGGGAGGAGGTCGGTGGTGTAGGAGGAGGTCCACCCGGGATCCAGCTCGTCCAAGGGGAGGAAGAAATGGAGCGCCGCAAGCTCGGCCATCCATACGAGATCGATGAGCACGATGTCCGGGGCCTCCCCCGCGGCCACGGCGGAGATGATCCGTTCCCTCAGGCGGGGGCGCCCCACCACCTCCACTTCAAGACGCACCGGGCGGCGTTCGTTCCGTTCGTTGTAACGACTTTCCGCTTGGAGCAGGTATCGGACCCACTCCCGTTCCGATACCACGGCGTGGAGGGTGAGGGCCTCGGCTTCGGCGACGTAGGTGCCGCTTCCCTGGACCCGGTAGAGGATCCCTTCTTCCACCAGTTCGGCGATGGCCTGGCGTACGGTGAGGCGGCTGACGCCCAGGAGGCGCGAGAGCTCCCTTTCTGTGGGGATCTTGTCCCCGGGCTGCAAACGATTGCTCTCAATCCAGGTGCGAATGTATTCCTTGAGCTGTTTGTATAGCGGTCGGGACGGCTGCGCTTTGAACTCCCACGCATTCATCTCTGCTCAAAATCAATATACCACCGGGTTGGAAATCGCGCCAGTTCATCTGCGCTGCCGCACATAATTTGGCCCCACCCCTGCGGCGGCTAAAATTGGGGACCCGATGACCCGAAGGAGGGAAGATGGAAAAGTGGGAATGCACCGTGTGCGGTTGGATCTACGACCCCCAGAAGGGCGACCCCTCACAAGGGATCGATCCCGGGACTCCGTTTGAGGACCTCCCCGACTCCTGGGTCTGCCCGGAGTGCGGTGCCCCAAAGAGCATGTTCGAGAAGGTGGGATGAGATATGCCATCGTCGGCGGGGGGATCGCGGGGATCACCGCCGCCCGCAAGCTCCGGTCCCTGGATCCTTCCGCCGAGGTCATTGTCCTCCAAGAAGAGCCTTACCTCTATTATCTCCGGCCCGCCCTCATCTCCGTACTGGCTGGGGAGAAAACTCTCTCCGAGATAGTGGCGTTCCCCCCCGATTGGTACGAGAAACAGGGGATTGCGTATGAGCAGGGGAAGAGGGCCGTTCGGCTCCTTCCCGAAAGGAAGGAGGTGGAGCTCGGGGACGGAACACGGATCCCGTACGATGCTTTGCTTTTGGCCACCGGAGCCGAGGCGTTCCGTCCACCGATCCCGGGGCTTGCGGAGAGGGAGGGGGTTTTCACCCTGCGGCGTGCTGCCGATGTGGAGCGGATTATCGCTTACCTGAAGAGGGTGGAACGTGCCATCGTGGTGGGAGGGGGCTTACTGGGGCTTGAGGCCGCCAGGGCCTTAGTGGCAAGGGGCCTCTCCATTACCGTGCTGGAAGCCCACGGATGGCTCCTCCCCCGCCAGCTCGATCCCCCGGGCTCGGAGGTTCTCTCGCGCATCCTCGAGGACATGGGGATCGAAGTCCTCACCGGTGCCCGTTGCCGTGCGGTCAGGGGGAAGATGGAAGTGGAGGGGGTGGAGCTCGAGGACGGAAGGGTTGTGGAGGGGGAGATGGTGCTCGTCTCCGCTGGGATCCGTCCCCGGGTGGAGCTCGCCGAAGAAGCCGGGATCTCGGTGGGGAGGGGAGTGGTGGTGGACGACTTCATGCGATCTGATGCCCCGGGGATCTTCGCCTGTGGCGACGCCGCCGAGTGGCGTGGCCAGGTCTACGGGATGGTGCCCGCGGCCCGGGAACAGGCAGGGGTGGCGGCGTCCAATATGGTGGAACCGGGAAGTGCCCGCTACGGCGGCACAATTCCTTCCGTGCGCCTCAAGGTGGTGGGGGTTGAGCTCTTGTGTGTGGGCAACACCCAGCCCCAAGGTGGTCCACATTCGGAAGCCTGTTATGCCGATCCCGAAAGGGGGATCTACCGCAAATTCGTCTGGGACCATCGAGGGAGGCTCACGGGAGCTGTGGTCTTGGGTGAGAAGGCTCCACAGCTGGAAGCCCTGGTTAGATCGCATATCGCGGCCCCACCCATCCTCGAGGAACTCCTCGCGGGGACGTATCCGGAAGTGTAACCACCCGCCCAAGGTTGGGAGAGAGGCATCTTCCCGAGAGTCCGGGCAAAACGATTGTCCGCCCCGAAGATCCACTTCAGAGCATGAGCCATCGCCTCCCGATCCGCCCGTCTCACCTTCGTCAGCGCATCTCCTACCGCATACACCACACAAACCTTTCCCGTCATTCACTGTCAAACAGTGACCTCAATTACCCCATTAATAAACCCCACGGCGCCTGACACGGGAGCTTCAGTGGTAAGCAATGTGGGCAACAAGTTCGACAAGCAAACGTCGAGGACAACCCCCGCCGCTACATATGCTGAAGAGGCTTTTGTTCTTTTGCATTCCTGGCGCCCGTGCCAGTTGTTTCCGCACCCGGCAACAACCCCCGAGGACTGCGGAGTTTACTCGCCGATGATGAGTTCTACCCGGCTCCCGCGTTCCTCGTCGGGCGGGTGCACCAGGAGCTTATAGGGAACACCCCGCCGCAACGCCTCCACATGGGTGATGATCCCCACCCGCAACCCCTCGTCCACCAGGCGGTACAAAAGCTCGAGCACCATCCGCACCGATTCCTCGTCCAGGCTCCCGAAGCCCTCGTCGATGAAGAAGAACTCGATGGGGGGTGTCCCACCGCGGCGCCCAAGCTGAATTGCTTCCGAAAGCGCAAGCGCCAGTGAAAGGGACACCAGGAAGGTCTCGCCCCCCGAGAGGGTATGTGGAGCACGGGCCACGCCCCCGTTGCGGTAGTCGATCACCGCTAGGTCGGTACCCTCGCCCGAGAGGACATAACGGCCCTGGCTCAACTGGGCGGTGTAGTGCGAAGCCCGGGCCAGGATCCGCTCGAATTGGCTCCCCACCAGATATTCCAGGAACGCCTTCCCCCGCAGGAGCCCCTCGAGCTCCCGCTGTAGCTTGAGCTCCTTCCGAACTTTGGCGCGCTCGTCCTCGAGTTTTTCCTTCCTGACCAGCCTCTCTTCCAGCGACCGGATCCGCTCCCGCACCTCCCCCAGGCGGCGTTGGAGCTCCCCGAGCTCCTCTTGCTTGTGCGCGTACGTTTTCAGGATCCCTTCAGCATCTTCGGCGTCGGCGACCCCCAGGGACGCCATGGCCTCAGTCTTCGCCGCTATCTCCCGGGCGAGTTCCAACCCCTCTTCCAAGAGCTCCCGCTGGGACGCAGTGAGGGCTAGGGCAGCGGCCTCCTCGGGGGGAATCCCGATTTCCCGGGAGAGGAGCTCCACTTTCCGCTCCGCGGCCTCCAGGTTACGCTCGAGCTCCGCTACGCGCCCACTCACCTCGGAGACCGCCACTGCGAGCGCCCTCTCCCGCTCGCGGAACCCATTCAGGTTCCGCTCCACGCGCCTCCGTTCCTCCTCGATCCGGCGCAGCTCCCCTTCTACCTTCGCCTTCCACTCCTCCAGCGCACCCCGGGTGAGGGGGCGGTAGATCTCGCCCAATCCCTCCACGATCTCCCGCCAGATCCCATCCAGCCGTCCGAGTTCCGCCCGGGCCTCGTCCCGCTCCCGGGCTACCCGCTCCCGTTCGAGATACGCCCGCCACGCGCGGATCCTCTCGCCGAGTTCCTCCCACGGGATGAACCGGAGCCCCTCAGGGAGCTGGGCCCGCAGCCGGGAGAGCTTCTCTTCTAGGGAAGCCCGTGTTTCCCTGAGCTCAGCCAGTTTCCGCTCCCTTTCCGCCAGGGTCCGCTCCGCCAGGGTCCGTTCGGTACGTTTTGCGGAGATAAATTCCCGGACTTCCCGGAGTTTTTTCCGGAGCTCCCCGAGCTCGGCTTCGAGGGCCTCCAAGTCCACTCCCTCCGGGAAGGCCGCCGGGGCGGGGTGATGGGGGGAGCCGCACACGGGACAGGGTACCCCCTCGGAAAGCCCTTGGGCGAGCTCCGCCGCCGCGAGCTCCCAGCGCAGGCGCTTGAACTCCCCCTCCCTCTCCGAGACCGACCGCTCGAGGTCACGGTGCTTTCGCTCCCCCTCCGCTAGCTCCCGTCCCAGCAGTGACAACCCCTCGCGCGCCGCGGCGATCTCCCGCTCGAGCTCGGCCACCCGCTTCGAGAATTCCTCCAGGCGCGGGACTAAGTCCGTGGCCTCCCGCAGGATTCCCTCCACCTCCGGGAGGGTCTCCGCGGGGAAGGGCAGGGGCTCGCCGCGCGGCATCACCTCGATCTCTGCGGACAGGGCTCTCACCCGCTCCTCCAACGCCCCCACCCGCGCGGGGTCCAGGCCGGTGAACTTCCCCTTCACCTCCCGCAGGGCCCGCTCCCGGGAGACCAGAGCGTCCAACTTCTTACGCGCCTCGCCCTCGAACACGGTCTTCTTCCGGCGGAGCTCCTCGAGTTCTTCCGTGGCCACGGCGAGGTCGCTCCGCGCTTCCTCCAGTTCGTGGGCTATGCGTTCCCGTTCCTCTTGGGCACCCATGAGCTCCCGGGCCCGCTCGCAGAGCCTGAGGCGTTCCTCCATCTCGCTGCGGGCGTCTTCGGACCAAGGCCTCCCGAGGAGCTCGGCGAACCTCGAGGTGAGATTCTCCTTTTCCGCGGAAAGCTTGAGGAACTGGTCGGCTGCCCGGCGCCTCTCCTCCAGGCGCCCGATCTCTTCCCTGAGGGAGCGGAGCCGCCCCTCCAGCGCCCGAAGCTCCGCCCGGGCGGCCTCCAAGGCCTCCCGGGACACCCCCTCCAGGGCGGCGAGCTCCCGGGAGAGGCTCTCTTCAGAAGCTGTCAATTCCTGGACTTTCCCCCGTACCGCCCGGTACAGGGGCTCGCCGAAGCGCTCGAGCCGGAAGATCTCGGCCAATAACGTCCGGCGCTCGGCGGGCTTGAGCCTCAGAAACCGGGCGAACTTCCCCTGGGGCAGAAATACGGCGGTGATGAACTGCTCGAAGGAAAGCCCCAAAAGCTCCTCCACCGCCCGGTTGAGGCGCACCACACCCTCCAGGGGGAACCTGTCCCCGTTGCGGGAGAGGCAAAAGTCCGCGCTCACGAGGCCCCCGCCCCGACGTTCCACGCGCCGATAGACCTCGTAGACGTCGTCTCCCAACTTGAAGGCGAACCGGGCCCAGAGGGCATCGGCCCCGGTGGTGAGGGAGTCCCCCAAGGCCGAGGTACGGTCCACCTTCCCGAAGAGGGCGAAGGTGATGGCGTCGAGGATAGTGGACTTCCCCGCCCCGGTGGGGCCGAAGATCCCGAAGAACCCGCTCTCGGTGAGGCGCGCGAAGTCGATCTCCACCGGATCCCGATACGAGTGGAGGCCTTGAAACGCGAGCTTAAGGGGCCTCACCAGTTGCCACCTCCCGGAAGTGCTCCAGGAACGCCTCCACCAACCCCTCTGGTGGGTCACTTCCCCGCACCCGGCGGTAGAAGTCCCGGAAAAGCGCCGCGGGGTCCTCCAAGGAGGGCCCCTTTCCCAACTCCGTGGGGACCTCCACCGCCCCGGGCACGGCGAACCCGATCCCCACGAGATGCGGATAGGCCCGCTGGAGCGACCGCATCTCCTCGCGGGTCAGCTCCTGGCCCGCGGGGAAGGTGAGGTAGACCCACGCATCCGAGTGGTCCTGGGCCCGGGCCAGGGCCTCGTCCACGGACCCCACTTCCAGGCGCACGAGCTCCATCCCCCCGCCGATCTCCACGAACTCCCAGTTCCCATCCTCCCACAGCCACCCGCCTCGGGGAACGGGGGGATCGCCGAAACCGAACGCCAACGGGGCCCCGGCGTAGCGCCACAGATCGTCCCCGTGGGGCAGATGGAGGTGGCCCAGGAAGGCGGCGCGGTATCCCGAAAGCTCTTCAGGCGGGAGGAGGTATGCGTCCCCGAGCACGTCCATCACGTCCTCCCGGTCCTCGGAGGTGGCGAACAACCCCCGGCGCACGTAGAGGTGTCCCACCAGCACCCGGTTCCTGCGTCCGGGGACCACCTCTCGCAGGGCCCGGAAGGCCTCGGGAAAGGTGGTGTCAGGCTCAAGCGATATCCCCGTCCCCTCCCGGAGGCGGGGGAAAGAGGCGAAGGGAACCAGGTGCAAAAGGAGGTCCGCTCCCTTGTGGGGAAAGGCGAGGTGTATCCACCCCGGCCCTGCGTCCAACACGGAGAACCCCGCGAACCTCTTGAGGGAGGAGGGCACCATCCCGGGATAGGCGGAGACGATGATCCCCCGGGGGACCATGAGGGAGCGGGGGGCGCGGAGACGATCGGGGCTATCGTGGTTCCCCGCCACGACCACCACCGCCCGGGCCCCATCTTGAGAGAGCTCGCTCACCGTCTCGAAGTAAAGCTCCTCGGCGGCGGCGGAAGGGGTGTAGGTCTCGAACACATCTCCCGCGATCACCACGAGATCCACGTCCAACCGGCGCACCTCCGCCACCAGGTTCTCCAGGAACCGGCGCTGCTCCGGGAGGCGCGGTTTACGGAAGAGGGTCTTGCCCAGGTGCCAGTCGGCGGTGTGGAATACCCTTACGCCCATCCCCCCTCACTTCGCCACCGGGTTTTGGTGGCATTTTAACGTGTTCAATAGCGGATGTGGAACCCGGAAAACTCGCCGGTGGGGTTCTCCCAGCGCACCTCCACCCGCTCCACCCGCGCAAGCGGCGGCCCCTTATGGCACCAATCGATGAGCTTCTGCAACGCCTCCTCGTCTCCTTCAGCCACCACTTCCACCCGTCCATCGGGGAGGTTGCGCACATACCCCGAAAGGCCCAACCGCTGGGCCACCTCCTGGGTGTTGGCCCGGAAGAAGACCCCTTGGACACGGCCGGCGACGGTGATGTGGACCCTCCGCATCATGGCCCCTCCTTCCGCCTAATCCAGGAGTTCCTGGGCCCTCCGCAAGAACCCCACCACGAGCACCACCGTGGCCTCCAGATCAGAAAGCGAAAGGAGCGAGACCGGGGAGTGGATGTAGCGGCACGGCACGGACACTACCCCGGCCAGGATCCCACCCCGCTCGAGGTGGATCGCCCCGGCGTCGGTGCCGCCGTAAGCGGGGAGCTTATACTGGAAGGGGATTCCCTCCGCTCGGGCCACCTCCTCGAGGAACTCCACCATCCGCGGCCGCACCACGATGGAGCGGTCGGCCACGGTGATGGCCGGCCCCTTACCCAAGCGGGTGGGCTGCTTGGCCTCGGAGATCCCCGGGACGTCGGCCCCCACCGTCCCCTCCAGGGCCAGGGCCACCTGGGGGGCGATCCGGTAGGCCGCGGCCTTCGCCCCCCGAAGCCCCAGCTCCTCCCCCACGGCGAAGTTCACCACGAGCTTATACGGAAGCTTCTCTTCCGCGGTGAGGCGCAGGGCCTCCAGGGCCACGAGGCACCCGGCCCGGTCGTCGAAGGCTTTCCCGGTGGCGTAGCCCTCGCGGAGGAGTTCGCAGGGGTAATGGATGGTGAGGGGGGAACCGATCCTTATCCCCATATCTTCGACTTCCTCCCGGCTCCTCGCTCCCACGTCCACGAAGAGGTCCTCCAGGGCCACCGTCTTCTTGCGCTCCTCCTGGGTGAGGATGTGGGGCGGGGTGGCCCCGATGATGCCCTTTATCTTCTCGCCGTCCCTGGCGCGGATGACCACCCGGTGCCCCAGAAGAAGCCTTTCGTCCCAGCCTCCCACGGGGGAGATCCTGAGGAACCCGTCCTTTTCGATCCACCGCACCAGGAACCCCACCTCGTCCATGTGCGCATCCAGCATCACCACGGGGCCCTGGCCCCGGGCACAGATAAGGTTCCCCAAGGGATCTACTTCGCAGGAATCGACGTAGGGCGTGGCCATCTCGCGGATGAGCTCCCGAACCTCGTCCTCGTGGCCCGCCACTCCGAACGCATCCGAAAGCTTTTTTAGGTTTTCGAACAAACGCAACACTCCCTCCTTTCGCGGACGTCGCGTTCCAAACCGAAACGAAGCCCCAAAAGTATAGCCGAAAGATCGAAGGGAACTGAGGAGGGTCTTGTCTTCCGTGGCGCCGGATTCGTCACGCCCGTGGTCCGAGCGCATCCCCAGGTGGTGGGCGCGGGGCAAATAAAAAGGGGACGGAAAGATCCGCCCCCTTATCCGGTACCCAAAATCAGCCGATGATGTCGGCGTAAAGGGCTACGACCCGGACGTCTTGGTTGAGCCTTATCGTAAGGGAGTTGACGCCACGGCGCCTATCGGTGGTTCCCTCGTAGGATACGGGTTTTTCGGCGTCGCCGTACCATACGAGCCAGCCCCGGAACGAGCGGCCGTAAGCTCCGCCCTCAATGCGCAACGGTGCCTGCAGCGTGACCTGTGAGCCCATGGTCCGCTGCACTGTAAACGGGGTGGTACGAGGCCTCTCCTCGCCCACGATGAGGATGGGGACCTTGAGTTCCTCGGGCCGTTGCCCCGTGGGGGCCCGGGTCATGGTGGCCGGGGGCTGATAGGTGTACTTCCAGGCGTGGACCTCTAGGTTCACCTTCATGATCTCCACGAGGACGGGTCCCTGTACGGTGGGACACGCGCTCAACGTGGGTCGTGTCTCCATGGTCACGGTATGTCCTTGGGCATCTCGAACCTGGGCCCGCACGATAAGCTGGCCGCCCTCGGGGTAGTTGACGGAGATCGTCCCCTGGTTGCCCGTGAAGTACTGGTTGATGACCACCACCTGCCCATCCGGGTAGGTGACCTGGAACGGGCCGACCTGGTAAGGAGAGGTTCCCCCGGAGATAGACCACTGGAGGAAGAGGCTGTGGCTTACGTTGTCCTCACACTGGGGAGTGGCCCTCCAGTAGGTGAACTGGGCCGAGAGAGCTTCGGGCTGGGGCTGTGGCTGCTCGCCGGCCGCGTATAGGTTCACTGTGAGCACGATCACGGAGCAGTCGCGGCTGTCGAAGAAGTTGAAGACGGCTTGCCAACTTCCTCCCTGGGGCGGCACTACACCTTGCAACATTAGGCGCCGCTGTTCCAGCGAGATGTCCAGGTGCAACCCCTCCGACAAGTTGTCCACCACCCGTTCCAACCTCACGGGAGCGAGGGAGTCCACCAGGCCGGAGAGCTCATAGGGGAAAGGCTGTATCCCCAGCACCCGCTTTCCCGGGGTCAGGCCCCGTAAGTTCCACGTGAACTCCTCTGGTTCGGGACAGCGGGTGGTGGGAGCAGCACCGGAGCGGATGTAGACGGTGAGGGTAATCACTGGGCATTCCCGTTCATCGTAGAGCTGGTAGACCACCTGCCAATTGCCGCCCTGTCGCGGTACCTGGCCCTGGAGGATGCCCACGCGCTGCCCCAGGTTGAGGTCGAAGGTGAGGCTTCCGGGGAGGTTGTCCTGCACCCTTTCGGCGTAGACGGCGCCGGTGTTGGCCACCGCCTGAGCGATTTCGGAGGGGAAGTACTTCACGGAGTGCACCTGCATGCCCGGGGTGACCTCCGCGAACTCCCACGGGAGGCTCACCGGCGTGGGGCAGGCTTCCTCACAGACCTCGTACTGGCGGCAGGTGGGTTGGAGACAGTCGGGGTTCACGAACGCCTGGGTGGAGGTCTCGATGTCCGGGATCACATCCACCGAGGTCTTCGCGGTGGCGGCGGAGTTAGCAGCCGCTTCGGCGATGGACCGGGCGAAGGCAGCGGCGGCAGCGCAGGCCTGAGCAGCGGCCTGAGCGCGGGTCGCGGCCAGGGCCGCCACCTCGGCGGAGGCGCTGGCGGACGCAGAAGCCAGGGCACACGCCCTCACCTCGGCCTCGGCGGCCACTTGGGCCTCGGCCACGGCCCCGGCGAAGGCGAACGCCCGGGCGCGGGCCTCAGCCAGGGCGGATGCAGCGGCCTCGGCGTAAGCGCGGGCATCGGCCAGGACCTCTGCAGCGACGTTCACCCCCACAGCGGCCTGGGCTTGGGCCTGGGCTTCGGCGGACGCCGCGGCGCGGGCTGCGGCCAATGCTTCCGCGTAAGCGGACGCAATGGCCTCTACGCCCACGGCGACCTGAGCCTGGGCCTCGGCTTGGGCCAGGGCGCACGCCTGGGCCTCGGCCTGGGCCTGAGAAACGGCTTCGGCCACGGCCTCCACTCCCACCGACACCTCGGTTTGCGCGGCGACCTCGGCCTGGGCACAAGCCTGGGCCTCAGCCTGGGCTTCAGCCACCGCTTCGGCCACGGCCTCCACACCGCTTGCAGCCGCGGCGCGGGCGCGGGCCAGCGCATCGGCGGCGGCGCGGGCAGCGGCTTCGGCCCTGGCTTGGGCCGCCACGGCGGCCTGGGCGTAGGCTAGGGCCTCGGCGGAGCTCATGGCCTCCGCAGCGGCGAAGGCCTGGGCGTAAGCGGTCCCGGTTCCGGCGGCTTTAGCGGTGGCCTCGGCACTGGCGACGGCTTGGGCAGCTGCCTGAGCACAGGCTTGAGCCTTGGCCTGGGCCTCGGCGGCCGCCTGGGCTGCAGCCTGGGCCTGGGCTTTGGCCTCGGCCACGGCCGCTGCTACGGCGCTCTTAGCGCTTTCCAAGGCCGATTGTGCTTTTGCATAAGCGTCAGCGGCGGCCTTGGCCGAAGCGGAAGCCTGGGCTTTGGCCTGGGCGATAGCCTGGGCCATGGCCTCCGCCTTGGCCTTGGCGGTGGCGCAAGCCGATGCGGCCGCTTTGGCCTTAGCTTCGGCCACGGCCTTCGCCTGGGCTATAGCCTCGGCCATGGCCTTGGCCTTGGCGCTCGCCTCGGCACACGCGGCGGCGGCCGCCTGGGCTTCCGCCTCGGCGCTGGCCTTGGCTTTGGCCAGAGCTTTAGCCACCGCCTCGGCCTGTGCCTTGGCCTTGGCGTAAGCCTGAGCGATGGCTTTAGCTTGGGCTTCGGCCTTGGCGTAGGCCTGGGCGATGGCCTCCGCGGCAGCGGCGGCCACGGCTTGGGCTTTAGCCTTGGCTTCGGCGATGGCCCGGGCGTGGGCTTGGGCAGTGGCATAGGCCTCGGCAGCGGCCTCGGCTTTGGCTTTGGCGGCGGCCACGGCCTGGGCGGCGGCTTGGGCCTGGGCGGCGGCTTGGGCTTGAGCTTGGGCGGCGGCCTGGGCAGCGGCTTGGGCGGCAGCGTGAGCCTCGGCCACGGCCTCGGCTACCGCCTCCACCACTCCGGTGATCTCCGTCACTACCTCGCCGCAGTCGTTGGGGAGGACGGTGCGGACCCGTTCATTGACGAGCTCCGCCTGGCTTGTGGCCCGGGAATAGGCTTGGGAAGCGGACTCCGCTTCCGCTTGCGCTGAGGAGTAAGCCTCCGCAGCGGCCTGGGCGTAGGATTGAGCCTGAGCGTACGCCTGAGAACATACGGCTACCGATGCCTCGGCCTTGGATTTGGCCTGGGCCGCGGCTTCCACCTGGACGTCCGCCTCGGCCTCGATCTGGGCGATGGCCTCGGCGACGGCCTCAGCGTACGCGGCCACCTGGGCTTTGGCGCTGGCACAGGCTTGGACGGCGGCTTTGGCCTCGGCCTCAGCGGCAGCGATCGCTTCCAGCACCGCCTCCACGGCGGCCTGGGCCCACGCCTCCGCATTAGCGCAGGCGGATGCGGAAGCGGATGCCTGGGCCGATGCCTGGGCACACGCCTTGGCTTGAGCTTCGGCGTAGGCCTCGGCCCGAGCGGCAGCCTGGGCCACCGCCTGGACACTGGCCTGGGCGCTGGCGACCGCTTGGCTACATACCTTGAGGAACGCCTCTACAGCGGCCTGGGCTTTGGCTTCTGCGGCGGCGATAGCCTGTACGGATGCTTGAGCACTCGCCTGGGCAGAAGCCCCCTGTTCCAACAGCTCCTCCACCGCGGATTCCAGCTCCGCCAGCACTCCTTCGGCAGCCTGGGCGGCGGCCTGGGCTTGAGCTGCGGCCTGGGCCGCGGCCTGGGCAGCGGCCTGAGCCATGGAGACTACGTCGGGAAGGAAGGGCTTGTACTCTTCTTGGGCAATTGTCGGGAGGGCGAAGAGCAACCCCAGGAGGAGGAAAACGAGCGATCGTTTAACAACTCCAGCCACGCTTAACCACCTTCCTTTCGAAAAAGTTGAAACATCGTACTGTATTTACAGCCCGCGTCCAGGAGAGGTTTCAGCCGAACCTCATAGAGCCGATCCTCTCTGAACTTTATAGTAGGAAGGGGACGTAACAGACAAGCGGCAGTGCCCCAAGCGCAGTTTGCGAGAGCGTTGTAGACGCCTCATGAGAGAAAAATCCGCTCCCCCTGTATCATTCGAGCAGAACAACTCGATCGGAGGTTGGGAGAAACGATGAAGATCGCATGGGAAGCGGTGGTGGCGGCGTTCTGGACCATCTTCTTGGCGGAACTCGGCGATAAGACCCAGCTCGCCGTCTTCGCCATGGCGGCGAGCAAGCACGCCTGGAGCGTGTTTCTGGGGGCTGGAGTGGCGTTGATCCTGAGCACCGCGTTGGCGGTGACGTTGGGAGCCACCTTACACCGGTATCTTCCGTCTGGGGCCATGCGAGGCCTGCACTACGTGGCGGGAGCCGCCTTCATCGGCTTGGGTATCTGGACTATTCTGCGGGCGGGCTGAGCTTTCCTTCCCAAGCTCGGAGCTCCTTCAGGAGCTCGTGGTCCGTCAAGTCCAATTGAAGTGGGGTAATGGAGATGTAACCGGAAAAAACGGCCCACACATCGGTGTCCTCCTCCCCCGGCGGCGGGGAGGCGAGCATCTCACCGGCGAGCCAGTAGTAATCGCGCCCGTGGGGATCCTTCCCCTTCACCAGGTAGTCCTTCCAAATGCTCGTACCCAAGCGGGTGATCCGGATTCCCTTTGGCACTACCAAGGGAACGTTCACGTTCAACAAGGCCCCTGGGGGAAGGATTTGCTCCTCGAGCAGGCGCTCCACCAGCACGGCGGCGAACCTGGCGGCGCGGCGGTAATCGGGGGAGCGGGCTTCCTCCCCCTCCTCCCGCTCGGGCCCGAGGTCTTGGGAGATCGCCACCGCGGGGACCCCCCACTGGGCCGCTTCCATGGCCGCGGCCACGGTGCCGGAGTAAGTGACGTCCCTTCCCAAGTTGGCCCCGGCGTTGACACCTGAGACCACGATATCGGGGCGCCGCGGGGCGAGCCCAAGAAGCGCGAGGGAAACGCAATCTGATGGGGAGCCGTTGGTGATGTGCACCAAAACTCCATCGGGCAGCCGCACTGGAGACACCCTGAGCGGTTTGTGGAACACCCGGGTTCGCGACGCAGCGGACCAGTTGCGGTCCGGCGCCAACACCCATACCTCTCCAACGCGCTCCAACTCCTCCCGGAGGGCCAATAGACCCTCGGCTAGGTAACCGTCGTCGTTGGTGATGAGGATGAGGGGTTTGCCCAAGGGAACCTCCCTTTTTCAAAAATTCTACGCGCTACTCTCTCTCACAACAAACTCGTAGAAAACCAAGCGGGAATCGCCGTAGTCGCGGTCCTGTATCTGCACCAGGTCCCCGTAGCGGGGAGCGAGCGTTTCCGATTTGTGGATTTCAGCTACCAATACCCCGCCTTCCCGCAGGAGGTTGTAGTGAGCGAGGAGCTTTAAGGCCTCCTGGGTGAGCCCCTGGGAGTAAGGGGCCCCCATGAAGATGAGGTCGAACCTGCGCCCTCGGCGCCAAAGCTTTCTTATGGCCTCGAGGGCGTCGTCCCTAATCACCTCGGCCCGCTTCCCGTAGCCGAGCTTTTTTAGGTTGGCGCGGATAATTCTTATCGCTTTTCCCGATGAGTCCACGAAAGTGGCGCGGCGGGCGCCCCGGGAGAGGGCCTCGAGCCCCACCGCCCCTGTGCCGGCGAAGAGGTCTAGGAACTCCGCATCCCGGACGAGTTCTCCCAGGATATCGAAGAGGGCCGCCCGGACACGGTCCCGCAGGGGCCTGATCCCCGCGGCGTGCCACTCCACCAAACGGTGTCCCTTCCTCTCCCCGCCGATGATCCGCACCTTAACCCCGATTGTGGGGCAAATACGCTCGCCCCGCTAACGAAAAAAGGGCGCCGGGCTCGGCGCCCTTTCGTGACACCCATAGTTTTTCCTTCAGAAACTTGCGGAGAGGCCGAGGCGGTGGGTGGGGGAGAAGACCGGGTGGGTGATAAGGGCGTAGTCTATGGAGATGCTTCCGAGCTCGATGCCCACTCCCATGGCGAACTGCATTCCCGCGCCGGTCATGGCGACCCCGCCCCTGACCTCCAACATGGGCGAGATCATGAACCCGGCCCCTATGCGGAGGCCGTCGGCATAGTCCATCTCGGCCACAAGGACCGGGGTGACGAAGGCGGCCCCTGCCCGCAGGCCCGTGGTCCAGGCCTCGCGCCAATCCGCTCCCGAGGAGATCCCGAAGCCCAAATCTTCCAGGGCTAAGCCGAAGCGGAGTTCTGCGATACCCAGGGGCATGGTGCCCATGAGCCCCAGGGATAGGGAGAGGCCGGAGCCCGACTGGTCGGCCAGCTGTGCTCGATCGTATCGGACAGCCGCCCCGAACCTAAGGTCCATGGGGAGGAGCAACCCGAACATTCGACCGGAAAGCCCGACCCCAACCACGGCCCCGAGTTGGGAGAAAGCGAGGTCCGGCCCGCCGGGGGTCTCCTCGATCCCTCCGGCGGAGAGGTTGGCGAACGCCGCGGCGAAGGGGCCATAAGTGCCCCCGAGCCAGACTACCGAGGCGAGCCCCCCCATGTGGGCCACATATGCGGAGCTGACCTCAATCCCATCGCCAGAGCTCAAGCCGGCGGGGTTGAAGATTAGGGCATCGACCCCGGAAGCGAGGGCACAAAAGGCGCCGGCATAGCCCGCGGCTTTGGCGGAAGGTTCGAGATCGAAGGGGTTTATCAGGCCCTGAGCCGAGGCTAGCCCGCCGATACATACTACGAAAAGCCCAAGAAGGTAACGCCTCATCCCTAACCTCCTCAGCGGACGACCAGGATCCGCCCCACAGCGGAGCGGATGGTCCGCCCGTCCTTTTCCGCGGTGATGACGAAGAAGTAGACGCCGCTGGGAACGCCTGCCCCCCCGGAGGTCTGGAGGTTCCAGGTGTAGGTATTGGCTGCCGGGTTGAGGTTCGCCTCGAACACGAGCCGTCCCATGAGGTCGAAGATCGAAAGCTTCACGTTGGTGGCCCCGGCGGGGAGGAAGTAGACGATGGTGGCCTGGGTGGAGACGGGGTTGCGTTCCACGTAGCCGCCGATCTCGGGGCCTCCCTGGCGGCGGACGTAGACGGAGCGCTCGTACCAGGGACCCCAGGTATCGCTGCCCTCGTCTTTGGCGCGGACGCGCACGGTGTAGACGCCCTCTTGGTCATAGGTATGGGTCACGGTCGGCCCCTGAGTGGAATCGACGTTTCCGTCCCCGTCGAAGTCCCACTGCCAGGCGACGATGGCGTCGTCTTCGGGATCGGTGGCGGTGGCGTTGAAGGTGACCTCCTGGCCGGTGACGGGATCCTCGGGATCGAGGTTGAGGGAGGTAATGGTAGGCGGCTCGTTAACCGGCGCCGCCACAGTTATCTCCTTTTCGACCTGGGTTTCGGCCCCCCGAGCGTCCCGTACGGTGAGGGTGACGGTGTATGTGCCGGGGTTAGTGTAGGTATGGGTGACCTCCTGGTTATCTTCCGAGGCGGGCAAGGTAGCTCCGTCGCCGAAGTCCCAAGCGTAGGTGAGGGGGGTATCAGGAGGGTCGTCCGGGTCTTCGGCGGTGGCGGTGAAGGTGACCTCTTCGCCCGCCTCAGGCTCGGCCGGAGTCCAAGAGAAGTCAGCGGTGGGAGGCTGGTTCGGCCTCTCTTCCACGGTGATCTGTTTCGACTTCGTTCCCGTGAGGCCCCGGGCGTCTTTGACGGTCAAAGTAACGGTGAACGTCCCGCCATTGGGGTACTGGTGGGTGACGGTTTGAGGCGGTCCGTTGCGGGTGATGGGATCAGTCCCGTCACCGAAGTCCCACTGCGACCATACGATCGCATCTCCATCGGGATCGGAGACAGAGGGGGTAAAGGTGATGTTATCGCTCCACTTTGGATTCTCCGGGGTCCAGTCGAAATTAACCACCGGCCGGTTGTTGATCTCCAGGGTCCACTCGGGCCCGGTGACTGTTCGGTTCCCCACGTGGCCGTCTTCTTCAAAGAAAACGGTGGTCTCCAATTTCAGTTTGTGGCCCGCAGTTACATCCTCCGGCCCGGCGAAGGTCACGTAGATGTAGAGGAAAACCTCTTGGTCGTCAGGGACCAGGTTGTCGCTCAACGTGGAGATCACCACGCCGCCGGCCAAAAGCCCGTCGATGTCTGTGGTCTCGCCGAGGAGCGTTCCGTCCTCCGTCCGCACCTCGATCTTTTCGATCTCGGAGGGGAGGCAGGGGTTGGTGGCGATGTTTTTCACGCGCACGGGGTTTATGCGGACCTCATCGTTATTTTCGTCGATATCCACACACCGTATTTTCTGGACCAGGAGGCGTTGGCCGGAATAGGCGGTGCCTCCCTCAGGGGGGCTTACGTTGGCCACGGTCTCGAATCCGTGGGGGTAGAGGGCGATGGCGTCGGGATAGGTGACCTTATCGCCTGAGTAATTCGTTCCGTTCTCTTGGCCACGAATGTATACCTGGGGTTGCAAAGTAACCCCAGGCGTTACGTCATTAGCGACGGTGTAATAGATACCGAGTGTAGCTGACCCATCATCGGGCACGTTCCACGTGGTGGTGAAGGGATAGAGGTGTCCACTATCGAAATTTTGGATGTCTCCGGAGTTTATAGTCAAAAGGGTAACTCCCGTGTCCATGCGCTTGACTTCGATCTTGGCGATGTCATCGGCGGTAGCGGTTCCCAGGTTCTTGATCCAAATCCCATTGGCGGTAACGTCGTTGTTGTTTACGTCGCTGTCCGTGACTTTGACTTTTTGGATCAGGACCTCTCCGGCAGATTTCACGCCCGAGGGGACGGGGTCACTTATCTCTTGGGTCTTCTCGAATCCCTGTACCCGGATGGTGTGGGTAGTGGAAGCCTGCAAACTCTGCTGGTAAGGACCGTCCGCCTCCGTGGTTTCCAAGGTGGTCTCCGTGCGGATCTTGTGTTTGTCGGTGGTTCCCGCAACGGTGACCATCACCTCCACCTTGACCTCGGCATCGTCGGGGAACGCGGCGGGCAAATTGGGGGTAAAGTTCGTGGACAAGAAAACCACGGGGTCGTCTGCATCCCACTCGGTAGGGGCACCCCCCTTGTTCGCCACGTAGGTGGTTCCATCCACCGTGATCTCGACCTTGACATCGGCGATATCACCGGAATCCGCGTCTTCCAGATTGCTGACCATAACTTTTGTGATCGTTACCCCTGTGTCATTCCCGTCATCGTCGGTGAAGAAAGCCCGCTGTACTAAGACATCGGGGTCACCTGGATTGAGATACCGGGGTGAGGGAGAGTCGTCCCTTTTTCTTTCGAACCCGCCCTTGAAGATCTCCTCCGGGCTTCCGTCCACGATATAGGGGCTCGTGTAAGTGCTCGCATAGAACCTGACCTCAAATTGGATCGTCTCGCCCCCGGCTACTTGGTCGGCCCCAGCTATCTCCACCCCAATCCAAAGGTAACTGGTCCCGCTCGGCACGGTGTAGTCGAACGCGAAGTGCAAACCGCTCCTGAGCCCAGCTAAGTCCGTATACTCAGCCAGAGGGTTCGTGAACGGATCGGCGTCGTCATCGATGAAAATCTTCACGATGTCGTTTTCATCGGCGGTACCCAGATTCCGGATGCTGACGGAGTTAATGGTGGATGATCCGTTCACGATCTTGATTTTCTGTACCACCACTTGGTCACCGGGGTTCACATATCCACTGTCCCAATCTTGATCGGTGAAGGTCGGGGCACCTAAGCATATCCCGGCAGTAAAACCGCAGAGTAAAAGTATCAAGCCGGTTCTTGTCATCCTCGTCATCCCCCTCCCATATTCCCCATTGCCAGCTTATACCTCCCGGGTCAAAAAAGTTTAGGGCGTAATGGTCGCGACATCAGGAGAGCCCCGTCTGGTAAACCTAAGTGTTCTGTCGCTTCATTGGGAGAACTTTGTCCCGATTTCGGGACTTAAATAACCGACGCGATCCACAAAACGGTCTTTCGATTTACAACCGGAGTTTACCGGAAGAGAGTTCGTGGAGGATGGGGCGCATGGCCTCCAGGGCCCGGCGGCGATGGGAGATCTCGTTCTTCTCCTCCGGGGGCATCTCCGCCAGCGTGCGGGTCTCGCCTTCCGGGATGAAAAGGGGATCGTAGCCGAACCCATGCTCGCCCCGGGGCGCCCCGGCGATCTCCCCCTCCAATACCCCCTCTGCCTTCCACGTGCGCCCATCGGGTAACGCTAATACCGCCACGGTCCGGAAACGGGCCCGTCGATTCCTCACCCCCTCAAGCAGCCGGAGGAGTTTCTCGTTGTTGGCCCGATAGTCCTTGCCTGCCCCCGCAAACCGGGCCGATCGTACCCCCGGCGCTCCCCCCAACGCCTCAACCTCTAACCCCGTGTCCTCCGCCAACGCCGGAAGGCCCGTCTCCCGCGCCACCGCTGTGGCCTTGAGGATCGCGTTTTCCTCGAGGGTCTCCCCCACCTCCTCCACGTCGGAAAAGGGAACGTCACGGAAGGTTAACCACTCTATCCCGGGAATATCCCCTAGGATGGCGAGGATCTCCTCGACCTTGTGGGGGTTCTTGGTGGCGAGGACGACCTTGAACGCCACCGCTCGCTACATCGCTACCCCACGCAGCGAGAGCTCCGCGGCGAAGTGGCAGGCCACGTAGTGGTCGCCCCCCATGTCCACGAACTTGGGCGCCTCCTTGGAGCAGATCTCCTTGGCGTAGGAGCAGCGCGGGTGGAAATAACACCCGGGAGGCGGGTTAATGGGGCTGGGAACATCGCCCTGCAGGAGGATCCGCTCCTTCTTATAGTCGGGGTCCGGGACCGGCACCGCAGAGAGTAACGCCTCGGTATAGGGGTGCATGGGGTGGGTGAAGAGCTCCTCGGTCTCCGCTAGCTCCACGATCTTCCCTAGGTACATCACCGCCACCCGGTCCGAGATGTGCTTCACCACCGAAAGGTCGTGGGCGATGAAAAGGTACGTGAGGTGGAACTCGTCTTGGAGGTCCTCGAGGAGGTTCAACACCTGGGCCTGGATGGATACGTCCAGGGCCGATACGGGCTCGTCGCACACGATGAGCTGGGGGTCCAAGGCCAGGGCCCGGGCGATCCCGATCCGTTGACGCTGGCCGCCGGAGAACTCGTGGGGATAGCGGCGCATGTGCTCGGGTTTCAACCCCACTGCCTGCAGGAGCTCTACCACCTTGCGTTCCTTCTCCTTCCCCCGGGCTACACGGTGGACCACCAGGGGCTCCCCCACGATGTCGCCCACGGTCATTCGGGGGTTCAGGGAGGAATAGGGATCCTGGAAGATGATCTGCATCTCCCGGCGCAAGGGTTTCATATCCCGCTGCCTCATCTTGGCGATGTCCACCACCCGCCCCAGGCGTTTGCTGCGGAAGAGGATCTCCCCAGCGGTGGGCTCGATGAGCCGCAAGATCGTCCGCCCGGTGGTGGTCTTGCCGCAGCCGGACTCCCCCACTAACCCGAGGGTTTCGCCCTCTTGGATGAAGAAGTCCACATCGTCCACTGCCTTGACCCATCCCACGATGCGGCGGAAGACGCCTCGGCGGACGGGGAAGTACTTCTTCAGCCCTCGCACCTCAAGGAGTACTCCCTCTCGCAAAGTCACCGCTCCCATTCCTCCCTCTTTTTTAAGCGTAGAGCCAACAGGCGACGTCATGGTCCGTTGCAACCTCCTTCAACGGCGGCATCTCCTGCTGGCATATGTCCATGGCGTGCGGACACCGCGGGTTGAACGGACACCCCGGCGGCGCGTTCAGCGGGTCCGGCACCACGCCCTTGATGGGCTCTAACCTCTTTTTCTTGGTGGCCAGCGAGGGGATGGACTTGAGAAGCCCCTGGGTATAGGGGTGCTTCGGCTCGTGGAAGATGGGGCGCACTTTGGCGTGCTCCACCACCTTGCCCAGGTACATTACCACCACTTCCTCGCACATCTCCGCCACCACACCCAGGTCGTGGGTGATCAGCATGATCGCAGCGTGGAACTTCCGCTTCAGGTCCTGCATCAGATCCAATACCTGGGCCTGGATGGTGACGTCCAGGGCCGTGGTGGGCTCGTCGGCGATCAGGAGCGAAGGGTTGCAGGAGAGGGCCATGGCGATCATGGCACGCTGGCGCATGCCCCCCGAGAGCTGGTGGGGGTACTCGTCCACCCGCTGCTCCGGCTCCGGTATCCCCACCTGGCGCAACATCTCGATGGCCTTCTGGCGGGCCTCCCGCTTGGAAACCTTTTGGTGGAGCATGATGGCTTCCATGATCTGATAACCGATGGTGAAGACGGGGTTAAGGGAGGTCATCGGCTCCTGAAAGATCATCGCGATCTCTTTTCCGCGGATGGACCGGTATTCCTTGCCCTTGGGGTTCAGCTTGTGGAGTTCGATGGTCTTTCCGTCTTTGTAAAAGAGGATCTCGCCTTCCACGATCTTCCCCGGAGGCATGGGGACAAGCCCCATGATGGAGAGGGCAGTGACCGACTTCCCGCAGCCTGATTCCCCCACCACCCCCAGGGTCTGCTCCGGTTCGATGGCGAAGGAAACCCCGTCAACGGCCTTCACTACCCCGTCTTCGGTGTAGAAGTAGGTTCTAAGCCCCTTTAGCTCTATTAGAGGCACCCTGGACCTCCTACGTCATGGGATCACGGCAACAAGCAGGCCTAAAAGGAGGAAAAGCGTCCCCAGGACCCCGATGGCGATCTTGCGGGGGTCCTTGGAGGTGTCCCTCCCGAAGACGGTGGTGGACATGCCACCGCCGAACCCACCTCCCAAGGCCGCGTGCTCCGACATGTGCCAGAGCACAAGGCCGATCAGGGCCGCGCTGTCCAGAAAGAAAAGGACCATTAAGAAGGTCTTCATCTCGTCACGCTCCAATTCGGCATTATAAAGGAGACCACCTGCTCTTCCAACCGCAACACTATGCCTGATCTGAAGTTAGTACGGTTCCCCCATTGATCTCTCTCACCTACCCCCTAGGCTTCGAGCGCATGATCCACGTGATCACCGTGGGTGCCCATTTAGGCTATGATCTTTCCACCACACCCCTGGGAGGCGGGGGCACGGTGGGAACCCACCTCGTCCGCCACTGGACCTCTCGGGAGGATTGCCGGCTCGTCGTGGTGGGCTCGGGCCCCATGCCCCCGTCGGAAGAGGTGGAGTACGTTCAGATAAGGTGGCGGACAAGCGGTGGAGGAAGGGACCCGAGCTCCCTTTCCGTGCGGGAATACGCCCGCTTCTGTGAGCAGTTCTCGCGGGAAGCTACAGAATACCTGAGAAGCCTTGCGAAAAGGCTAGACCCCACCCGCGCCTGCATCGTTCACCACGACGTGGCCGAAGCCCCCGATTTCGCCCGCCTCAAGGCATGGGGATACCGGCAGGTGGGGATCTTCCACGTGGACGTGATAGATTACGTGGCCCACATTTACTTGCGGAACCTGGTTTCCGCCCCCACCTTGGCCAAAGTACACCGGGCCTTGAGCCGGGCCCGGCTCGCTCGCTTCCTCCCCCTCGTCCTCCGGCTTATCTTCGCCAAACAGGAGGAGTGTGTTAAACACTGTGATCTTTTGGTTGTCCCCTCCCATCCCATGGCCGATGTCCTCACTCGCTCTTATCCCCTGTGGGCCCGGGGAAAGGTAATGGTCATCCCTTGGGGTGCCATCGTGGAGCGAAACGGAAATGAGCCGGGCTCACCCGATATCCGGATCCAGTACGGCATCCCCGAGGATCAACCGGTCCTCCTCACCTTGAGCCGCATCTCCCCCGAAAAGGGGCAGGACCTCCTCCTGCGTGCCCTCCGCATATGGGAGAAGAAGGGGGGAGGCGACATTTGCCTGTTCATCTGCGGCGCTCCCGCCTTCATGCACGGCCGGCGGTACTTCTCCCGGCTCCTTAGGTTCGCCGGGAAGCTGAGCCGGGTGAAAGTACATTTCCCCGGCTACGTAGCCGGCCCCACGAAGCGGGCCTTCCTGCGCGCCGCGGATCTCTACGTATTTCCCTCGCGACATGAATCCTACGGCCTCACGTTGGCCGAGGCGCTGGCCGCCGGGCTTCCGGTGCTCGCCACCTCCCATCACGCCGCCCGGGAGCTCGTGCGGCCCGAATTCGGTATGGTGGTGGAGCCGAACCCGCGCGCGATCTACCGTGGACTGTGGGAAATGCTTTCCGACCAGAAGAAGCTTGTGGAGATGGGGGAAAGGGCACGCCGATTCGCTCAAGGCCTTGGGTTCGAAATCGCTGCACAGAGGTTGATCACCTCAATCCAAGACCTTCTGGCATCTTCCGGTTCGTAAAGAGACGCGGGGCTAAGGAAAAGTTCCGGGTTTTCCCTTTTGAGACCTCAGGACGCTTTTGGGAAGGCTGCACCCGAGTCCTCCGGTTTCCCCTCGACGTCTCCCCAAGCCCAAGGAATAACGCTTTCATATTCTGGTCCACCCCAATTGAACTGAAGTTCAGGCTGTTTATAATGTGGTTGGAGGTAACCGGGGGAGCTCCTTTCTAGGGGCTGAGAGGAGGCCTGGGGAGGCCTCGACCCCTGGAACCTGACCTGGGTAATGCCAGCGTAGGGAGGGTTACCTCGCAGGCGCTGCCCACGTCCGTCTCCCCTGGTTGCCCCGAAAGGAGACGTGGGCGTGTCTGAGTGGGAGCTCCTTTCGCGGATCGCCGCCGCGGTCCCCAAAGCAGGGGACGATTGCGCCGTTATTCCATTCCACAATACCTACCTCCTCCTCACCATCGACGTCCTCCACCGCTCCGCCGACTTCCCCCAGGGCACCGATCACTACACCATGGGCTGGCGGGCCGTGGCCGTGACACTCTCCGATATCGCCGCCATGGGGGGAACCCCCTTGGGGGTGGTCCTCGCGCTATCGGCCCCGGATCTCGATGAACCCTTCGCGGGGGTCCTGCAGGGGTCCGAGGATTGCGCCCGGGCGGCCGGATGTGAGCTCGTAGGCGGTGACCTCGACGTCTCCTCCGAGCTCTTCCTGATCTCCTCCGGGCTCGGAGTCGCGGAACGGCCGGTCCTCCGCTCCGGGGCCCGGCCCGGGGATCGCCTCTACCTCACCGGCCCCCTGGGGCGCACCTACCTCGCGCTGAAGCTCTTCGCGCAAGGAAAGCTTCCATCCGCCAACGAGCTCTTCCGGTTCAGCCCCCGCATCGCCGCGGGACTTTCCCTTCAGGGGATCGCCACCTCCATGATCGACCTCTCCGATTCCCTGGCTCATTCCCTCCACATCCTCTCCCGGGCCTCGGGGGTGGGCTTCAGGGTGGAAGCCGAGAGGATTCCCCTGCTCGAGGGGATTCCCCGGGAGGAGCTCGAAGATGTCCTTTATTTCGGCGAGGACTACGAGCTCCTCTTCACCGCTCCCCCGGGGACGCTTCCCCCGGGGCCGTGGATCGAGATCGGGGAAGTGACCCCTGAGCGCGGCATCTGGCTCAACCGCCGTGGGCAACTGAAAAAAATCGCTGACCGCGGCTGGGAGCACGGGGCGCCCCAGGCCTCCTCGAACAGACGCATTTCCGAGCGAAGGAGGGAGCCATGAAGATCTTCGGAGTTGTGGCAGCAGTGGCTTTGCTGGGCGCCGTGGCCTTGGGGGCGGAGGAGTTCTACGTTTACACCTACGACTCCTTCGTCTCCTGGGGCCCGGCGGCGAAGATCGAGGAGGCCTTCGAGGCCGCCCACCCCGGGGTGGACCTCATCTGGATCGCCCCCGGGGGATCATCCGAAACCCTCTCCCGGATGATCGCCGAGATCGAGGCCGGAGGGACCGAGGCCGATGTATTCTTGGGGATAAGCGACGCGGACCTCGTCCGGGCGAGCACATATCTCGAGCCCTACGATCCTGAGCTCATCCCGAACATCGCCCATGTCCCTGGTGAACTCCTCGGAATCGAGCCGCAAGGCATGGCCCTGCCCTTCGACCAAGGGTACGTGGCGTTCGTCTACGACTCGCAGGTGCTTCCCGAAAAGCTCGTGCCGGAAAACTTCGCCGATCTCCTCCGCTGCGAGCTCAAGGGGAAGATTATCGTCCAGGACCCCAGGACCTCCTCCACCGGACGGGCCTTCCTCCTCTGGACCATCTGGCGTTTCGGGGAGAGGGGCTGGGTGGATTTCTGGCGGGCGTTCTTGCGGAACGTGCTCGTTGTGACCAAGGGTTGGTCCGAGGCCTACGACATGTTCCTGGCCGGGGAGGCCCCCATCGTCCTTTCCTTCACCACCGATACCGCCTACTCCTGGATCGAGTACCAATCGCTCCGGTACCGGGTGGCGCTCCTGGACGGCGAGGCCTACCGATTCGTGGAGTGGATGGGGGTCGTGAAGGGGACGGACCAGGTAAAGCTCGCCCACGCGTTCATGGACCTCGTCCTCTCGAAGGAGGTCCAGGAGATGATCCCCACCACCCAGTGGATGTTCCCGGTGAGCCAGGTCGCGGAACTCCCCGAAGGGTTCGCGGAGTACGCGGTGGTCCCCGAGACCCCCGCTTGGCTTCCTCCCACCGAGGTAGCGGAGAAACTCGAGACCTGGATCTCGGCTTGGCAAAGCCTCTTGATTGCGGATTGATCCCCGGTAGAGGTCAGACAGCGGGGCCCCCACGGGCCCTGCTCTTTTTCACGCCTACGCGGTCCTCCCCGTGGCCTTGACGCGAACGCACGGGGAACGCTATCCTAAATTGCGAACGTTAGGATGAGAGGGAGGTGAAACCCGCAGGGAAAAATTCTGAGTATAAACCCCTCAAGGAGGTGAACCATGCGTAAGCTCCTTATCTTCGGAGTGTTGTTCCTCTCGCTTGCGATCGTAGGTTTAGCGGAGAAGAAAGTGCTCCACCTCTACACCGCTTTGGATGTCGACGAGGCGAAGATTTACATCGAGGCCTTCGAAAAAACCCATCCCGACATCAAGGTAGAGTGGGTGCGGCTCTCCGCCGGCGAGGTGCTCGCCCGGCTCCGCGCCGAGGCAGGTAAACCTCAAGCGAGCCTCTGGTTCGGTGGCCCGAGCGACACCTACATCGTGGCCAAGATGGACGGCTTGCTCGAGCCCTACACCGAGTCCCTGGGCTGGCAGTACTTGGACAAGAAGTTCAAGGACCCTGAGGGCTACTGGGTCGGGATCTATCTCGGCTTCATCGGGTTTGTGACCAACAAGGACTTCCTCGAGAAACACGGGATCGAGCCCCCAGACTCTTGGTATGACCTCCTGGACCCGGTGTTCAAGGGCGAACTCTCCATGGCCTATCCCTACACCTCCGGGACCGGGTATACGCGCCTGGCCACCTTGGTGTTCCTCTTGGGCGAAGAGAAAGCCCTGGAGTTCGAGAAGAAGCTATCTGAGCAGATCCACCACTATACCAGGGCCGGTTCGGCCTGTGTGACCGAGGTAGGCCTGGGCGAGGTGGCGGGCGGCATCGCCTTCGCCCACGACATCATCGCCAAGGGGATCGCCAAGGGGTACCCGGTGGTCCTCTCCTTCCCCAAGGAAGGCACCGGCTACGAGGTGGGCGGCATGGCCCTCCTCAAGGGCGGCCCCGAGCTCGAGCTCGCCAAGATCTTCTACGACTGGATGCTTTCGGCTGAGGCCCAGTCGCTGTTCAAGAAGTGGTATCGGTTGCCGCTGAACCCCGAGGCGGAGCTCGCCGAGGGCCTCGTCACTGCTGATCAGCTCCCGCTGGTGAACTACGATGCCCTCTGGGCCGCACAGAACCGCGACCGCCTGATCGAGTTGTGGCGCGAAGCCACCGGGTATTGATGGGGACAGTCCAGGGCGGGGGGCTGAAGTGCCCCCCGCTTTTTCTTTTTGGCCAGCGATTGGAAAAACTATAGATGGTGGTGATCCCGGCTTAAGGAGCGGCTAAAATCCGGCGGCCCATGGAAAGATACAAGGAACTCAGGCGTCTCGTAAATGATCCTTTCCTTCTCTTTTTGGTCACATTGATGTTCGCCTTGCTCGCGCTCTTCATCGTCTATCCGCTGGTGAGGGTGCTCACCACGAGCCTCTTTTACCGTGGCGAGTTCAACCCTAAGTATTTCCTCCAGTTCTTCCAACGACGGTACCTCATCAAACCGTTCCTAAATTCCCTTACCGTGGGAGCGTTGGTCTCGCTGATCGGGACCACCATCGGGTTCGTCTTCGCTTATGCAGTGACTCGGACCGATATCCCGGGAAAATCGCTGTTCAAAGTGATTGCCACCTTTCCCATCATCTCGCCGCCTTTCCTGATCGCCCTCGCGGCCATCCTCCTTTTGGGAAACCACGGTCTCATCACGGAGTTTTTGCGCACGAGGTTCGGGATCGATTGGGATATCTATGGGCTCCCGGGGTTGGTCCTCACCGAGACCCTGGCCTACTTCCCCCTGGCGTTCATGACGCTGGAGGGGGTACTCTCGGGGATCGACCCTGCGCTGGAGGAATCGGCGTTGGATCTCGGGGCCTCGCGGCTCAGGACCTTCTTCAAGGTGACCCTGCCCCTGGCCACCCCGGGGATCGCCTCGGCGCTCCTCCTCGTCTTCATCCGTTCCCTGGAGGACTTCGGGAACCCCATCGTCATCCAGGGCCACTACCCCGTGCTCACCACCCAGGCGTACCTGGCGGTGACGGGGATGTACAACTTGCCTTTGGCGGCGACGCTCTCGGTGATCCTCCTTGTGCCCACGCTCCTTGCGTTCGTGCTCCAGCGGTACTGGGTCTCGCGTCGCTCCTACGTTACCGTCACCGGCCGTCCCACCCCCTCCTCCCTCAAGGCCACATCCCCCGGGCTGAAATGGGGTCTGTTCACGGTGTTATGTGTGCTTTCGGGGGTCATCCTCCTTTTTTATGGTCTCGTCTTCTATGGCTCGCTCACACGCATGTGGGGCCTGGATAACACCCTCACCTTGGAGAACTTCCGCTACGTGTTCAGCACCGGCCTCGACTATCTCCTGGATACTCTGAAGATCGCGGGGATGGCCACCCCCATCGGGGGGATCTTGGCGGTGGTGATCGCGTATTTGGTTACCCGCAAGCGGTTCCCGGGACGGGGCCTCATGGACTTCCTGTCCATGCTTAACTTCGCCATCCCCGGAACCATCGTGGGGATCGGGTACATCCTCGCGTTCCACAAACCGCCGCTACAGCTCACCGGGACCGCGGCCATCATCGCCCTTGTTTTCATCTTCCGCCGTATGCCGGTGGGGATCCGCGAGGCGGTGGCCATGCTCCAACAGGTCGACCCCGCCATTGAAGAGGCGGCGGTGGATCTCGGGGCCGGGTTCTCACGGGCGTTCAGGCGCGTCGTCCTTCCCCTCATTTCTCCGGCGTTCATCTCCGGGATGGTCTATATCTTCGTGCGTTGTGTCACCGCCATCTCCGCGGTGGTGTTCGTAGTCTCGGCCCAGTGGCAGCTCATCACCGTGGCGTTATTGCATGAGGTGGACAACGCCGACCTCTCCCAGGCCGCGGCGTACGGGGTAGTGATCATCGTGGTGGTGCTTTCAGTGATATTGCTCTTGGATAATGTCCTCGGGAAGCTCATCCTCAGGAGGTGGCAACGTGCCCGTTGAGGTCCGATTGGAGAACCTGACCAAGGTGTTCCACTCACACCGGGAATCGGTGGTGGCCGTGGACCACCTGGATCTCGAAGTGGAGAAGGGGGAGCTCGTGACCTTACTCGGCCCCTCGGGCTGTGGGAAGACCACTACCCTGAGGCTGGTGGGGGGGTTCGAGATCCCCACCGAAGGGGAAGTCTATCTGGGTGGGAAGCGCGTCACCCACCTTCCGCCACAACGCCGGGACACGGCCACCGTGTTCCAGTCCTACGGCCTCTTTCCCCACATGACCGTGTTCGAGAACGTGGCCTTCGGCCTCAAGCTCCGCCACCTCCCCCGGGATGAGGTGCGCCGCCGCGTGAGGGAGGCCCTGAAGCTTGTGAACCTCGAGGGGCTCGAGCGCCGTTATCCCCGGGAGCTCTCCGGCGGCCAACAGCAGCGCGTCGCCCTCTGTCGGGCATTGGTTATCGAGCCCAAGGTCCTCCTGTTCGACGAGCCCCTCTCCAACCTCGACGCCAAGCTCCGGGTGGAAACCCGGGAGCAGATACGCAAGCTTCAGAAAGAGTTGGAGATCACAAGCCTGTACGTGACCCACGATCAGGCCGAGGCCATGGCCATCTCCGACAGGATCGCGGTGATGCACGAGGGAAAGCTCCAACAGATTGGCCCTCCGTACGAGATCTACTCCCATCCCGCCAACCGGTTCGTGGCTGACTTCATCGGCCGGGCTAACTTCCTCTCCGCCAAGGTGCGGGGCGTTCGGGACGGGCAACTAGAGATCGAGCTTCTAGAGGGGGTGCGCCTGGAGGTGCCCGCCGTGGCGGGGCTGCGGGAGGGGGATGAGGTCGTGGCAGTGGTGCGTCCCGAGGCGGTGGACGTCCTCCCCGAGGGAGAAGGGGACGTCGTGGCCACCGTGACCTTCGCCCACTACACCGGCTCCCTGGCCACCTACAAGCTCGCCCTCCCAGGCGGAGAGACCCTGGAGGTGGAGGTCCTGAGCCCCCAGGAGAAGGGGTTCCTCTCCGAGGGGACACGGGTCGGGGTCCGGTTCCACCGCCAGAGCATCCACCTTCTCAAAGAGTGAGCACATGCCGCGCCTTCTCGTGTTCGATCTGGATGGGACCTTGCTCGATCCCGATCATCGTTTGTCCCCGGCGACCCACGCCGCGTTGGGAGCACTTTCTCGGCAATTCTGGATCACCCTCGCCACCGGGAGGTCGCTCGCCTCGGCGAGACCCTTCGTGACGAGCCTGGGGGTGACCCTCCCGGTGATCCTTTACAACGGGGCGGTGGTGTACGAGTTCCTCGCGGGAAGGGCGCTCTATAAGCGGCGCTTAACCGTGGAGGAGGCCCGGGCGGCCCTGGGGATCGCGCGGGATTTCCCCGTGGACGCCGAGGTCTACCGGGATATCCACGATCCCACCCTGTACGTGGAGCGGGTCACCCCCCGCATCGCCCGGTTCCAGATGAAAGAAAAACTTCCAACTCGGGAAGTGGGTGATCTCCCCTCTTTCCTCAACTTCCCGCCGCTGAAGCTCCTTCTTCTTGGAGAACCCGAGGTCTTGGGGGAGCTCCAAAGGGAGCTTGAGCGGGCGCTGCCCGGGATCACGGTGGTGCGCTCGGAGGTGGATTACCTGGAGGTCCTTCCCCGGGGAGCATCCAAGGGCGCGGCCCTCCGCTTTCTGTGCGATCGCCTGGGGATCCCCCGGGACAAGGTGGTGGCCGTGGGAGATCAGCTCAACGACCTCGAGATGGTGCGTTACGCCGGGGTGGGGGTAGCTATGGCCCACGGGCCGGCCGAGCTCCGGCGTGCCGCCGATATCGTGATCTCCTCCGTCGCCGAGCTCCCCGAGTTGCTCACTCGCTGAACCGGGCCGGCGTTCGGGAAGGGGGTGATGGTGAGGATCGCGGTGGGAAGCGACGAGCGGACGGAGCTCACCGATTTCGTGGTCGACGAGCTCCGGCGCCGGGGCCACGACGTGGAGCTCTTCGGGCCGTTGGCCGGGGAGGATGTAGAGTGGGCCGAGGTGGGCAAGCGGGTGGCGGAGGCCGTGGCCCGGGGACACTGTGACGAGGGGATCCTCTTCTGTTGGACCGGCACGGGGGTCTGCATCGTCGCCAACAAGGTCCCCGGGATCCGGGCGGCCCTGTGTGTGGACGCCGAGACGGCCCGAGGGGCCAGGCGGTGGAACCACGCCAACGTCCTGGTGATGAGCCTCCGGCTTACCTCGATCCCAGTGGCCCAGGAGATACTCGAGGCCTGGTTTTCAACCCCTTACGGAACTGATGAATTCGATCTCCGCAACATTCGTAAAGTGGAGGAGATCGAGCGTAAATACTTCTCACCCGAGGCCTAATTGCGAAGGGCCCGGGCGTGGGCGCAGCGGACAAGCAGGGTGGCGTAGGAACCCGGCGGAAGGGCGAAGGAGACTTCCAAAGCTACCTTGCCGGGGAAGAGTTCGTCCTCGCGGGGGTCACCCACCTCGAGCTCCCCTGGGAAACACCAGATGGGACGTTCGGCCTTGGATAGATACGCCCGCTCCACGATCCGCGCCTTGAGGTCTTTCAGCGTTACCCCCTCCTCTGCCAGCACCTCCCCCACGATCCCCGCCCACTCCTCCCCGTATCGCGCCCGCAGATGCGGAAGCGGGAGTCTCTCTTCCTTCAAGCGCGGAACGATCTCATGCGGAACGGAGAGGGGCACACGGTGCCCCTCTCCCGCGATTTCCACTTCTACATGCCGTGGGAATACGCGGGAAATCCAGCGGGAAAGAATCCGGTTCCAAAGGAGCGATTGGTACGTGGAGAGGAAGAGCGAAAGGAGCCTGGGGGGAATTAGGTTCAGGGCCTTCCGGTAGGCCTTCGGATGGTCCGCCAGGAAGGTGAGGACGCTGCGGAAGTTGGAGGGCTTAGGGGCATGTTCCAAAAGATACTTCCAATCGCCCCAATGTTCTCGGGCGAGGGCCTTGAACCGCCGCACTTCCTCGGGATCGCCGCGGAGCTCCTCGGCCAGGTAGAACCTGAGCGCCCCCTCGGCGTCCCGCAGTAACACCGCCTTCCCCGGGGAACCCCGCTCTCCCAGGGAGCCGAACCGCTGCTCGTCGAAGTAGTTGGGAAATCCTTCCTCTCCGAGGCGCCGGAGCTCCTCCGCTAACCTTTCGGCCTCATCGCCGAGATCCCGTACCACGACCTGAAAGCGGTTGCCACGCAGATCGGCCGTGGAGAGCCTCCGGGGTCCGACTCCCACCGCCTCCGCCCGGACGCCGGGAAGCTCCACCGGCCCCTCCACCCTTCCGGCTACGCTGCCGTACTGGACCGTCACCGCATGGGCGTCCTTGAGGGCGGGGAAGAAAATTTCCTTTGGGGAGATGCCGAGTTCCCTCGCCAAGAGGATCTGGGCGGCCATGGTGGGGATGCCCCGCTTCTCCACCCGCAAGTAGGTGTAGCGTCCGGGACCACGGGGAAGCTCGATGAGCTCCTCCACCCGGAAATCTTCCGGGCGCGCCTTCAGCCTCATCCCCAGAAATGAAGGATCGCCTCAATGAGGAGCTTTGCGGCGGTGATGGCCGAGATCCCGGAAGGGTCGAAGGGCGGGGCGAGCTCTACCAAATCCATCCCCGCCACGGGGTACTCGCGGAGGCAACGGAAGATCTCGATCACTTGATGGTAAGAGAGGCCGCCGGGTTCGGGATTGGTCACCCCGGGACAGAGGGAGGGGTCGAGAACGTCCAGGTCCACCGAAAGCCACACCGGGACGTCCTTTTGGAGCACCTCGGGGATCTCCGCGGGCGCTATGAAGAAGGGTTCCGAGAGCTCGGGCCCGACGAAGGATCGGGCCCCGACTATAAAGAGCCGATCCACCACCTCGCCCGCGCGGCGGGATACGGTGGCGTGGGAGATCCGCTCCCCGAGGTACTCGTCCCGGAGGTCAGAGTGGGCGTCCAGAACGAGGAGCTGTAGTTTTCCCAGCGCGCTTACGGCGCCCCGGACACATCCCAAAGTGACCGTGTGCTCCCCGCCCAGTACCACGGGGCGCTTTCCCGCCGAGACGAGCGCGGAGACCTCCCGCTCCAGATCCTCCAGGATTTCCTCCAGCGATCTTTCCGCATCGAGGTCCCCCAGATCGCAAAGGGCCACGTCCGAAAGATCCCGTTTGGAAAGGACGGAAAAGGATTCCAAGGACCAGGAGGCGTAACGGATGGCGCTCGGGGCCTGGGCCGGGCCGCCGCGGAAACTAACGGTGCGCTCCAGGGGAACCCCTAAGATCACAACGTCGCTTTCATCTACCAGACATTCGGCGGAGAGGAAGTGAAGGGGGTGGGGGCTCATGCGGGTTGGGCCTTAAGGGCCCGATCCACGATCTCCTCCACGAACCTGGGGAGGACGAAGGCCGCCCGGCCGAGGGCCGGGGTGAAGTAGGTGGTGTCCAACCCCCGCTCGGAGAAGCGGGCGGCGAAGTGTTCCTCCTCCAAAGAGAGGTCCCGGTCGCTGGCTAAGACATACGCCCACATCCCCGAGGGGTATACGGGGACGTAGCCGAGATAGAGCCGCACACACGCAAAGTACTTCCGCACCTTCGCGAGGATCCCGGAAAGCTCTTCTGCCCAGTAAAACGGGGTCCCGGCCTGCATGACGAAGACGCCCCCTTCGGCGAGGGCGCCCCGAGCGCCCCGGAAGAACTCCTCGGTGAACAATGCCTCCCCGGGACCCACAGGATCGGTGGAATCCACCACCACGGCGTCGAACTCGCCGGGGTGTTCCATCACGAACTCCTCCCCGGGGCAGATCTCCACCCGGGCCCGGGGGTCGGAGAACGATCCCCTATGCACGTTCGGGAGGTGCTCCTTGGCGGCCGCGATTACCTCGGGGTCAATCTCCACAAGCCAGACCTCTTCCACCGTGGGGTGGCGCAGGACTTCACGCATGGTCCCGCCATCCCCACCGCCCACGATGAGGACCTTACGGGGTTTCGGGTGAGCGAGCAGCGCGGGGTGCACCAACATCTCGTGGTAGAAGGCCTCGTCCCGCTCCGAAAGCATAATCTTCCCGTCCAGCGCCATGACCCGGCCGAGATCCTCGGTCTCGGCGAGTTCCAGGCGCTGGTAGGCGGTGGTTTTCCTGACCAGCCAGCGTCTTACCCGGAAGGAGAGCTCGACCCCTTCCGTTTGCCGCTCGCTCAGCCAGTCATCGCGTCTTCCCCCGCTACTCATAAACTCACTCGGGACGCAAGCCCCGCTTTATCTCCAGCACCTCCATGTGCTGGGGCCGGAAGAGGTCCTTGAGGACCTCGAGGGCTTCCTCGGGGATCGCCTTGTCCCCACAAGTGAACACGTCCAGTGCCACGTACCCGAGCTCCGGCCAAGTGTGGATGGAGATGTGGGACTCGGCGATCACCGCGACCCCGGAGACCCCGTGGGGGTTGAAGGAGTGCACGTGGACGCCCAGGTTAGTGGCCTGGGCCCGCTCCACGGCCTCCGCCAGGGCCTCCCGGATCTTCTCTGGCTCGTTCAGATTGGCTTTGCACCCCCACATTTCGACCACCAAGTGCCTCCCGAGTGCCTTCATTCTCACCTCCTCCCCCGGGGAATTTGGGCGCACACAAACGGCCCGCTGGGAATCGATTGCAGGTTCCCAGAGGGCCGCGCCACCTCCCGGGTATAGTGGCTTGTTCACGAGATGGTATTTTAAAAGAAAACGCAGGCGGCGACCACACAGCCGCACCGTTCCACCCGGTGCTCAGCGGCCACCACCCGCACCTCCGTAAGCTCTAACCCCCGCACGCGGAAGGCTTCCTGGATCTTCGCCCGCACTTCGGCCTCGACCTCCGCCTTGGTGCGGCCGCTCGCCTCCATCACCACCCCGAACCCGTCCGGGGCCCGGCCCGCCCCCACTGCCACGGCGATGGTCTCCCCGGGCACATCGGACGCCCGCTCGGCGTAGACCACCGGCAGGAACGCTCCCCGGGGGAGCTCAGGTACCCCTTCCCGTAACTCCACATGTGGGGGGAGGATGCTCGAGACCTTGATCAGGTTCACGTCGCCGATCCCGGCGGAAAGGAGGGCGTTGTCGAAGGCGTTGAGCTTCGTTCCCCCTTCCGCTGCCCCGCTCACCAACGCCGCCACGGCCACTTTGGTGTGGTCCCACATTTCTCAGCTCCTCACCCGTCACCATTTACGTGGTGGCGGCCTCGTCGTCGGAGAAGATGTCCCCCTCGTAGCGGCGCTCCTGGATGTGGGGGCCTTCCACGAGCTCTATCCGAATGAGGGCAGAGCGGTACCAGATCTCGTCGCGGCCGGGGATGCGGTGTACGGGCAGGTGGGGCCAGGAACGCATGTGGTCGATGTAGGGCCAGTTGACGTAATCGTGGAACGCGTCCCGGAGCTCCGCGATCACCGCCCCGGCATCGAGGAAGAACCGCTGGATCTCCCTCCACTTGCCGTAAGAGGCCTCGCAGTGGGTGAGGCCCAGGTACCCCGCGGACCCGGGGCCTTTCAGGGCCGCGATCCCCCGCTCCGCGAACACCTTAAATCCCCGCAGGGACTCGGTGGGATCGCAGAAGAACGCATCGAACTTTCCTTTTATGTCCGGAGGAAGTGGTTCCCGCAGGTCGTGCTGCTTCACCTCGATGGGGAGCTTCTCTTTATCCGCTACATCGCGGATGAAGTCCACCAGGCGTTGGTCGATTTCCAGGACCACGATCCGCTTAGGCGCTCCGGTGAGGCCCGCGGCGATCGATACGAGGTCGTCGTCACCTAAGACGATGAGCTCCTTTCCGAAGAGGTCCCCCCGGGACCACATGAACGCCACCCGGTACAGGGTGGTCTCTTCAGTCACGTAGCCCTGGTCGTAGTCCTGGATCGCCTCCGGGCGGTCCCGCGCGATCTCCTTGAATTTGTCGGCGATCTTGCCCACCGGCCCCAAGGTGGTGCCACGGCCGCCGCAGTGGGGACACTTGAGCTCTAGTTTCGGCCCGATCCCGAGCGACCCCGCGAACTCCCGGCCCTCGGGGGTCAAAACGAGCCGACCCCCGTCCCAATCGAGGAAGCCCGCTTCCCTGAGGGCAGAAAGAACCCGCACCAGGGCCATCACCGGGACCCCGGAGAGGTCGATCACCCGCCAGATGTCCTCGGAGGAAAGGAGGGCCGAGAGCGCCCGCTCCACATCCCGCTCCGCGACGGGGACCGTCGCATCCCTCCGCGCCCGCTCGGCGATATCCTTCAGCGTCAAGGCACACCTCCTGTAGCTTGTTCTCTCCACCTGGAGGACCCCAAGCATAAACCATCTTCGAACGCGTTTCACCTGGGCCTAGGTCGAGATCGAAGCACAACCGCTCCTCTCTTGCCGTGTGCGCTCTTGCGCGCGCTCTAAGCCCGAGAACCGGCCCAGGAGGACCTGTGCACGATTTGCTGAAATCCCCAACTTCTTAGATCCACGGGAGCTAAGTCCGGTTTTGGGGTGACGGAGAACATTCGTTTGAATTGGAAAATGGTGTGATAACATATCTGCAGACGTGTGAGGGAATTCGGACAAGGTGTGCTCAGGGACAATCTGAAACATATGCGGACGACGAAACACAAGGCAAAAATTTTGCAAGAATTCGGAGAATTCTTTCAAACCACTGTGGAGGCTTCCCCTATCGGTGCATATCTGGTTCAGGAGGATCGGTTCGTCTATGTGAACAAAGCCCTTGCCGAGATGCTCGGCTACAACCCAAGGGAACTCATAGAACATTTTTCCCCGCTGGACGTAATCCATCCCGGTGACCGAGCACTTGTAGAAGAGAAAATGCGGGAACGTCTCGAAGGAAAGGTCGAGGCAACACGCTACGTCGTGCGGGGGATCAGGAAGGATGGCGAAATCGTTTGTGGAGAGGTTTTCGGTCGACTCATCGCTTTCCGGGGAAAACCTGCCCTTTGCGGTACAGTGGTTGACATAACTGAGAAACTGAAGCTTATCGAGTCACTAAGGGAAAGGGAAAATTTGTGGCGGGCAATCCTTGACGCCGCTCCCGATGCGATTATTACCGTTAACCCCAATGCCGAGATCATTGGATGGAGCAAAGGCGCGGAGAAGGTCTTCGGATATAAAGCTGAAGAGGTGCAGGGGAAAAGGCTGGAAATCATCATGCCCCCACCCCTGCGCGAGAAATTTGCAGCAGAATTCCATCTTGCCCTTAAAACAAAACAATATAAACACGTGGGGCACCTAAAGGAAGTCCCGTGTATGAGGAAAAGCGGTGATGAGTTCCCCGCTGAGATATCGCTGTCTATGTGGGAAACCAAAGAGGGCCCCCATTTTGTGGGGATCGTGCGAGATATTACCGAAAGAAAAGAAGCCCTCTGGCGTTGGCAAAACCTCCTCCAAGAACTGGTCAGAGCTCTGTCTACAGCCTTACAGGTCAGGGACCCTTACACCGGGCGACATCAGCTACGCGTGGCGGAGCTTTGCAAGGCAATTGCGGAGGAGATGGGACTTCCCCGGGATCGAATCGAGGGCATTTACATCGGCGCACTCCTCCACGACATCGGCAAGCTCGCCGTTCCCGCCGAGATCCTTTCCAAACCCGCGAAGCTCAATCCCACAGAGCGTTCGTTGGTGGAACGACACACGACGGTGGGATACGAGATCCTCCGGAAGGTCCACTTCCCTTGGCCTGTGGCCGAGATGGCCCTCCAACACCATGAGCGCCTCGACGGTTCAGGTTACCCGAAGGGAATCCGGGGAGACCGGATAATCCTCGAGGCGAGGATCTTGGCCGTGGCCGACGTGGTCGAGGCGATGTGTTCCCATAGGCCTTATAGGATCGCGAAAGGGGTGGACGCAGCTTTGGAAGAAATAGAGAGGGGAAAGGGAACCTTGTACGATCCCCAAGTAGTGGATGCATGCAGTCGCCTCTTTAGGGAAAAAGGTTTTCGCTTCCAAACGGGATATGACCTGTAGCTAGCTTTGAGCCTTCTCAAATGGGGGCCGCGCCGGTAAACCAGCCGGGGTGAAGGAAGCTCCGCCGGTAATGCTAGGCCATATCTTACGCTTTATAACATGCCACGAAGTGTCCCGGCCTCTTTTCCTCTAGGGCGGGTGGAGAACCTCTTCCGTCGGGCCTAACTCCACTACCTTGCCAAGGTACATCACCGCCAAGCGATCGCACATGTAGCGGGCGACAGCGAGGTCGTGGGTGATGTAAAGGTAACTCACGCCCAAACTCTCACGGAGTTCCATTAGCAATTCCATCACCCCGGCCCTGATCGGCACGTCCAACATCGAGGTAGGCTCGTCAGCCACCACAAACCGCGGGTTGATCACCATGGCCCGAGCGATGGCACATACCATGCAACCCTGTGCAAACAAATGGTTTCGGCGGACAGGGGCCGCGGCGGAATCAAACGGCGCGATCCCGATAGGCATCGAGCCAGGACTGGAGGATGAGGACCGCCGCGAGCTCATCGCGAAGGCCTTTGCGCTTCCGACGGCTGAGATCAGCCTCGAGGAGCACCCGTTCCGCCTCGGCACTGGTCAACCGCTCGTCCCAAAGCTCCACCGGGATCCCCGCGGCCCCCTCGAGGGCCTGGGCGAACTCCCGCACCGCCCGGGCCTGTTCTCCTTCAGTGCCGTTCATGTTCAGGGGAAGCCCGACGACAATCCGGACGACCCCCCACTCCCGGGCCTTCTCCGCCAGGTGCTTTGTATCCTCTTCCAGGGTGCGGCGCCGCAAGACCCCTTTCCCTTGGGCGATGGTCCCGGTCTCATCGGAGAGGGCGACTCCGATGCGTTTTTCCCCCACATCAAGCCCCATGACCCTCATCGCGACGAGAGGACCTGAAGGGTCCTCCGAATCATCTCCTCCACCGGCATGTCCGGGGTGAACTCCTTGCGCACCGTCTCCAGGGCCTTCCGCGCCTCGGCCTCGGAGAACCCCAGGGCTTTTGAGGTGAGGGCGCGCAAGACCACCGTTTCCTTTTCCGAGAGGGGCGTGGGGGCCGCGGGGACCACCTTGGCCAAGCGCTCGGATAGCTCCACCATGATGCGTTGGGCGGTGCGCCGGCCGATTCCCTTCACTTGCTCCAGGGCCGAGAGGTCTCCCCGGCGGATGGCGGCGGCGAATTCCTCCGGAGGCATGGCAGCCACCAGCCGAAAGGCCAGCCTGGGCCCGAGCTGCGGCACTGAAAGCAACCCCACGAACATGTCCCGCTCCTGGGGGGTGGCGAACCCGTAGAGGGACAGCTCGTCCTCGCCCACGAGGAGGTGGGTGTAGAGCTTGACGAAGCCCGAAAGCCCCCCCACGGTACGCTTTGGTACTTGAATCCTGAACCCAACCCCGCCTACCTGGAGGACCACCGTCTCCTCCCCCTTCGCCACCACCTCGCCTTCCAGGAACTCGAACATGACCCACTATTCTACCGGCCGAACCTCGCCCCACGGCCGAATCTCATCTTCCAGGTCCGGGACGCGATCCCGGGGGATCTCCAAGGCCACGACCACCCGACCTTCCACATATTCCCGGGAGCGGACCTCCGCACCCAAGCGGGAAAGGAGCGAAAACGCTCGGCCCGAATGCTCCGGGTGGAAGGTCAACCGGAGTTTCCTCCGGGGCACGAACTCCACGATCGAGGCGTTCTCCAGGGCCAGGGAGGCCGCATCGCGGTACGCCCGCCGTAGTCCCCCCACTCCGAGCTTCACCCCGCCGAAGTACCGTACCACCACGACGAGGACGTTCACCAACTCCTTTCCCCGCAGGAGCTCGAGGATCGGCCATCCGGCGGAGCGGGCCGGCTCCCCCGCGTCATCGGCCCGCTCCAGGATCTCCTCCCCCTTAAGGACGCGGTACGCATAGACCACGTGACGGGCGTCGCGGTATTCGCGCCGCAGCTCATTGACGCGGGCTTCTGCCTCCTCCGGCGCGGACAGGGGATAAGCGAAGGACAGAAAGCGGGAGCGTTTCTCCACGAGCTTTCCTCGCCCCGGTTCAGCCAACGTCCACATCGAAGACGAGCGGTGGTTCTTCCTCGCTCAAACGCTTTAGTTCCCCGTAGGCGCGGTCCACGGCCTCCGCATCGCCCGAAAGGAGCAGAGTCACCGCACCCTCCCCCGGCCCCACCCCGCAGGATGCCAGGTGCCGGGCGCGCACTCCGTAGAGGAGCCCCACCGCCTCGGTTTCCGTCACCACCGTTCCCTGCAGGGGATATAGGCCGATGGGGTATCCCATAGCAGCTTGCAACCGCTCGATCCCGAGCTCGCGGGACAGGGCGAGCACCGAGCCGTGGATGCTCTTGGCGCGGGAGATGGGGATGACGATCTCCGCCCCCCGGGCCAGGGCTGGAACCACGTACCGTCCCACGGTGCCGCCGTTCCGGGAGGCCACGAATACTCCCACGTTTTCCGCGGAATCCAGGACGTTTCCCCCCTTGATCACCACGTCCCCCGCCGAGAGCTGCTCCAGCACCTCCTCGGGGGATAGTTCCACGGGCTCGCCCTGGACCAATACCAACTCACGGCCCCGCCTTTCCGCGGGCACCACCGAAAGCTCCCGGCCGATATAACCGGCGCAGTGGGCGACTTTGTCCACGGGATGGCCCGTGAGCTCCTCTGCCACGTAGGCGTTGGTCGTCCCCAAGGTGACCACCACCATCCCACCTTCAAGGGCCCGCTTCACCTGGGGGAGGGCCGCGACGCCTCGGGCGATGAGCCGCTTCGCCGCCCCCTGGTGTAGTACCACCACCGCCTTGGCTTTATCCCTATCCATGGCGGTACGATATAACCCCAAAAAGGAAGTCCGGACAAAGGGGGGATAAAAGGGTGCCTTGGACCAAGGAGGAGTACGAACGGGAAAGGCGCGAGTTTAAATGGGACATCCCCGCGGACTACAGCATCGCCAAGGCGGTGGACGACCACGCCGGGCGGCACCCGGAGAAGCCCGCGGTGGTGTGGGAATCCGAGGCGGGCGAGCGGCGTACCTTGACCTGGAGGGAGCTCTCCGAGCTCTCCTCGCGGTTCGCCGCGGTCCTGATGAAGCTCGGGGTCAAGAAGGGCGATCCCGTGCTTCACATCTTTCCCCGGCTCCCCGAGGCCTTCATCGCCCAGATCGGGACCTTCAAGGCCGGGGGCGTGGCCGTTCCCTGCACGGAGATGCTGCGGGCGAAAGACATCATCTACCGGGTCGAGGTTTCGGGGGCGCGGGTGGTGGTGGCCCATACCTCCACCGCTGATGAGGTGGAGGAAGTAAGAGGCGAGTGCCCCCTGGAACACTTTGTCCTCATCGGAGGTAAGCGCCCAGGGTGGCTCTCCTTCGAGGAAGAGATTGAGAAGGCCCCGGCGGTAGAGCGGGTCCCGGTGGGCGCCGAGGATCCCATCACCATCAACTTCACCTCCGGGACCACGGGCGAGCCCAAGCCGGTGATGCACAAACACCGGTGGATCTATGGTCACTCACGGATAACCGCCCGCTACTGGTGGGACGTGGGCCCGGACGACTTCATCTGGGCCACCACCGCTCCGGGTTGGGCCAAGTGGTACTGGTCCCCAGTGGGGGTGGGCCTGGCCCACGGGCTCACCCAGTTCACCTTCTACGGGCGCTTCGATCCCGAGCGGTACCTGGAGATCCTCTCCCGCTACCCCATCACCAAGCTCTGTGCCACCCCCACCGAATACCGCATGATCCTGGCCCACGTGCCGAACCTGGCAAGCTACCGGGGGAAAATAAAGCTCCGAGAGGCCCTGTCGGCGGGAGAGCCCCTGAACGCCGAGGTGATCGACTCCTTCCGCGATGCCCTGGGGGTTACGATCCGGGACGGCTACGGCCAGACGGAATCGGTGTGCTTGGTGTGCAACTACCCCGGCCTCCCGGTGAAGCCCGGCTCCATGGGCGTTCCCACCCCCGGGCCTAACGCCACGGTGATCGACGAGGAGGGGAATCCCGTGGGCCCGGGAGGTATCGGCGAGGTGGCAGTGGAGGTTGGGAACCCGGGGATCTTCGCCGGCTACTGGAAGAACCCAGAGCTCACCGCGGAGGTCTTCTCCGGCAAGTGGTACCGCACCGGGGATCTCGTGCGGATCGATGAGGAAGGGTATTTCTTCTTCGAGGGCCGGGCGGACGACATTATCCTCTCGGCGGGGTACCGGATCGGGCCGTTCGAGGTGGAGTCGGCCCTGGTATCGCACCCCGCGGTGGCGGAAGCGGCGGTGGTGGGCTCGCCCCACCCCGAGCGCGGCGAGATCGTCAAGGCCTTCGTGATCCTCACACCGGGATACGAGCCCTCGGAGGAGCTGGCGAGGGAACTTCAGAACTACGTAAAGGAGATCACCGCGCCGTACAAGTATCCCCGGGAGATCGAGTTCGTGGAGGAACTCCCCAAGACCTCCAGCGGAAAGATCAAGCGAGCCGAGCTCAGGAAACGCGAATACGAGAAAAAAGGCCTCCGTCCTCCGGGAAAGTAGGGGCCGGAGAGACGCGAAGCGCCTAGGCTTCCGTACTGGAAGGGGAAGATGGACGAAAAAGGGCTCATCCGGCGGGCGGTGGAAGCGCGGGAGAGGGCCTACGCCCCGTATTCGAAGTTCGCAGTGGGGGCGGCACTTTTGGCCGCCGACGGGAGGATCTTCACCGGGTGCAACGTGGAGAACGCCTCCTACGGCCTCACCATGTGCGCCGAGCGGGTGGCGCTCTTCAAGGCCATCTCCGAGGGAGCCAGGGAGTTCACCGCCATCGCCATCGTCTGTGGGGCCAGCCCTTGCTCCCCCTGTGGCGCCTGCCGCCAAGTGCTCTTCGAGTTCGCCCCGGACCTCCTCGTGATCATGGCAGATGCCGATGGAAAAAGGACCAAGCGGGCGCGCCTGCGGGAGCTCTTCCCCGAAGGGTTCGGCCCCCATGCCCTCAAGGGCTGTGGCGGACCCTAACCCCGGAAATCCTCCCAGGAGGCGGCGCTTACTTGGGGGAGGGCGAGGAGGTCTTTGACCAGTGTCTCCACCCCCGCCTTTCCTTTCACCCGGACGTGGTAGATGAGCTCGGTTTTGCCCGCTACCTCGCTCCTTACTTCCGCCGCCAGGACCCGGACCCCTTTCTCTTCGATCCGCTCACGGCATGTAGCGGAAAGCTCGGTGAAATCCGGGGCATCGGTCACCACGGTTACAGTATGGTAGGTGACGGCGGGGATAGCGCGGCTCAAATGATCCACCACCACGAGGACAAATAGCGCCACCCCCGTGGTGATGGACGCGAGCACGAAAAGCCCTTGACCCACGGCGATTCCCAGCGCGGCCACAAGCCAAATACAAGCCGCGGTGGTGAGGCCGCGCACGATGTTCCCCATCTTGATGATCGCCCCGGCTCCCAGGAACCCGATCCCCGTCACCACACCGGCCATGGCCCGCCCGGGGTCCACCACCCCGGAGCTTGATGTCCTGGCCACCGCCATCACCAGCGCCGCCCCCACACACACGAGGATGTTGGTGCGCAGCCCCGCGGGGCGCCCGTGGGTTTCGCGCTCAAGGCCGATAAGCCCTCCCAGTGCCGCTGCCACGAGGAGCTTCAGGAATATATCCCCTACACCCATATCGCCTCGTGCAATCATACCGGAAACCGCGCTATAAATGCGCGATGAGGAGGTGCCCATGAAGGCGATGTTGGAACGTGTCGAGGTCCGAAGATCCAATTACCGCTATCTCGGCTTTGTCACCGTGCGCGATGCCAAAAACAGAAAATACCGCCTCCCCATGACGGGGACGGTGGCCCAATGGCTCGATGTGGGCGGAGAGTACGAGCTTTCGCTCTCCCGGGAGGCGGAGATCGGCTTCGACGATTACGAGCTCCGGCGGGAGGTAGTGATCTGGCCCCTTTTCGCCCGGGAGTACGCCCTGGAGCGTACGTCTCCTCTAACCGGGGAGTTGCTCTATTCTTACCGGATCCTCGCCCGGGAGGCCCGGTACGAACGCGACTACGAGGCCATCGTGGAATTGGAGCAATACCATTACGCTTCCAAAGAGGAACTTTTGGCCCTGTGGCACTGCGAAGCGTGCGATCGCTATGAGGAAGCCAACGCCCGCCCGTGCTGCCCCGGCTGTGGTGCTTCCATGCGATTCCACGATCTGAAGGACGCCACCCGGGCATCCCGGTTCCTGGTGCTGGAGCTTTTAGATCGGGAACCTTACGAGCCCCAATACGTGGGGTATGTACGCGTGGACCCCCCGATCCCGGCCATGAACCGCCGCCTTCCCGACGGTTCCATCCAACGGGACATCCGCCGTAAAGTCTTCCCGTCCGACTGGTTCGCCCATCCCTTCGCGCCCCGGGACGCAGAGTCCTTGGAGGAGTGGTGGGAGCTCCAGGGCGAGGCGTTGAAGGAAGCCCGGTCCCCGGTGGCGCGGCTCGCCCGGGTGGTGATCCACCCCGACTACCGCGTGGACGGCCTGGGGCAGCTGGCGATCCGGGCCCTGGTGGAGTGGATGGGGGAGCGGTGGGTGCCGGATATGCGGGAGGAAAAGGAGGCCCTGGAGACCATCGCCATGATGGCCCGCTACAACCCGTTCATGGAGAAGGCGGGCTTCGTGTACTTATGGGATACCGGCTCCGGCCGCCCCGTGCTGTATCTCCCCTTGAGCGACCGGGCCCGGGAAGCCATCGACGGTTTCCTCTCACGGGATCCCGTGGCCAGGGATCACCGGGGGAAGCTCTACCGGCCGCGCTTTGCGCCTGTAGAGCCCCTGTCGCGCCCCATTCGCCTGCGGAAGCTTTTCAAGTCCTATTCCAACGAGCTCACCCTGGACGACCTCTCCCCCCCGGTGCAGGAAGCCCTGGAGGCCTTCGGGGTCCGGGAGCGGGTGATCCAGCGGTACGTGATCAAGAACGGCGAGATCGAGATCCGCCCCAAGACTATCACCGCCATCGTGGGGGCCTCGGGGAGCGGGAAGACCACGCTTTTGCGCATCCTCTGGGGATTGCTCACCGAAAATGGGGGTCCCTTGTACCGCCCGGATGCCGGCGAATGGGACCTTCCCGAGAACGCCCGCCCCCAGCTACTCATCCCCGGGGAGGTGGAGCCGGAATTCGGGGACGAGCCAGTGATTGAGGTCCTATTCCGAATCTGTGGGGATGCCGCTTTGGCCATCGAGATCCTGAACTACGCCGGGATCTCCGACGCCGTGCTCTACCGGGCCCGGTTCCGGGAGCTCTCCACGGGGCAGCGGGAGCGGGCGAAGCTCGCCTGGCTCTTGGCGCACCGGCCGAACCTCGTCCTCATCGACGAGTTCGGGGCTCACCTGGACCCGGCCACTGCCAGGCGTGTAGCGCGGCGGATGTCGCAGCTTTCCCGGGAGAAACGGATCACCTTGGTACTCGTCACCCACCGGCGGGAGATCCTCGAGGCCCTGGAGCCCGACGCCGTTTACATGGTGGGCTACGGGACCCTTTTCCGGGCCGACGAACTGCCGGAACGGGGGTTCAGGGTGCGGGAGCCATACGCCACTTACATCGTGGAGGGTAAGAAACGGTGGGAGGTGCGCCGCTATCCCACGGACGTTCGGGGGAGGGTCGGGGTGATAAGTGGTAACAAGGTGATCGGCACGGTGGAGATCACTGGAAGCAAGGGTCCCTTCAGCGTGGAGGAGCTCCGAGCACATCCCGACCGCCACCTGGCCGACGAGCGTTTCCTCCGGGAGTACGCCAAGGGGGAAAAGCTCTACGTGTGGGAGCTGGGGGAGGCGCGGAAGTTCTCCGAGCCGGTGGAGTTCGAGGGCAAGCGGGGCCAGCGCACCTGGGTCCGCCTGAGGCAAAAGAATGGTGAGAAGAAAACGGGCGACGGAAGATCTGGAAGCGAGAAGGGGTGAGCGATGGGACTCGAAAACGAAACCCGCGGACTTTTTCTCGACCTTTACGAGCTGACCATGGCGAATTCCTATTTTCTCCGGGATATGAACGATGAGGCCACGTTCGCCTACTTCGTGCGGGCCCCTGTCCCCAACCGTCGCTTCCTCATCTTCGCCGGCCTCGACCCCTTTCTCGATGCCCTGGCGCAGTTCCGTTTTTCCAATAGTGACCTCGCATACCTTGAGTCCCTGAAGCTGTTCGACAAAGCGTTCCTCGATTACCTGGCTGACTTCGAGTTCACGGGCGATATCTGGGCAATGGAGGAAGGGGAGGTCTGCTTCCCCGGGGAACCTTTGGTCATCGTGTCCGCTCCCCGAATCCAGGCGCAACTCATCGAAACCATCGTGTTAAACATATTGAATTACGAGACCTTGGTGGCCTCCAAGGCCGCAAGGATCCTCATCGCCGCCGGAGAAGAGGCGATCGTGGTGGACTTCAGCCCGCGCCGGGACCACGGGATGGAGGCCGCGGTGCATGCCGCCAGGGCGAGCTACCTCACCGGCTTCCACGGCACTTCCAACACCCTCGCCGGCAAGCTCTACGGCATCCCCGTGGTGGGCACCATGGCCCACTCATATGTGCTCTCGTTCCCCGACGAACTCTCCGCGTTCCGGGCCTTCGCCGAGGACCACCCGAACCCCGTGTTGCTCATCGACACCTACGACGTCGCGGAAGGGGCCCGAAATGCGGCTATCGTGGCCCGAGAGCTTCGAGGAAAGGGGAGGAAGCTCCCCGCGGTGCGGTTGGACTCCGGTGACCTCGCTGCGTTATCACAAGAGGTAAGAAGGATCCTCGATGAAGAGGGGTGCCCGGAGGTGGAGATCTTCGTCTCGGGAGATCTCGATGAACAACGGATCCTGGAGTTCAAGCGGCGGGGAGGAGTGGCCCGGGGATACGGCGTGGGCACCCGCCTGGGGGTCTCCTGGGATCTGCCGGCCCTGGGGGGCGTTTACAAACTCGTCGAGGACGAAAAGGGGCCGCGGATGAAGCGCAGCCCCGGAAAACTCACCATCCCTGGGAAATGCCAGGTATGGCGGGAGGGCTTCACCGATACGGTGGCCCTGGACGAGGAGTTCGGGAAAGGGAGGCCTCTCTTACGTCGGGTGGTAAGGAGAGGGGAGAGGGTTTTGCCCCGGCTCGACCTTGCGCAACGGCGGGAAGAAGTTCGCGAAAGGGTTTACTCCCTCCCTCCGGAGCTTTCGGATCTTACGCCCTGCCGGGACCCGCGGTACCCGGTGCGCCTTTCCGCAACCCTGGAGGCCATGTTGAAGGGGGCGAAATGAGGGTAGAAGTTCCCGAAATCCCCTGGACCGAGGAAGTCGAGCTTCCCGTTCGAGGGACGGCGGTTTTGGTGGTGGACATGCAGAACGACTTCGTGAACGAGAAAGGGGCCCTTTTCGTTCCCACAGCCCCGGCCACAATAGAGCCCATCCGGAAGCTTCTTTCCCGGGCCAGGGAAGGGGGAGTTGGGGTGATCTTTACCCAGGATTGGCATTCCCCCGACGACCCTGAGTTCAAGATCTGGCCGCCACACGCGGTGGCCGGCACCTGGGGGGCGGAGATCGTCCCCGACCTTCACCCCCGAGAGGGCGAACCGGTGATCCAGAAGACCACCTACGACCCGTTCTTCGGCACGGAGCTCGAGGGAATCCTCTCCGCGCGGAAAATCCGGAACCTGGTGATCGTGGGCACGGTGGCCAACATTTGTGTCCTGCATGCCGCCGCCTCGGGAGCGCTGCGGGGGATCAAGGTGGTGGTACCCCGGGATGGAGTGAGTGCGCTCAACGAGTTCGACCTCCTCGCGGCTTTCCGCCAAATCACGTTCCTCTACCGGGGGGAAGCCATCACCTCGGCCCGGGGAATCCGTTTCTCGTCGACTTAAACGTTCAGCGGGAGATGTATTGGTCGTAGAGGGCCTGGGCCCGAGCGGGGTCCTTTACCCCCTTTATGATGGCCCTCCCGTCGGGGAACACGGTGAAGGAGATTCCGGCGACCTCGAAGAAGAGGACGCCGCTTCCCCGCCGCACCTTTCCCAAGGAAGAGAGACGGTTCGCCAACTGCTCCAGGTCCACCCCTTCCCGACTGTGTGGCAGTATGTGAACGGCGTCCCCGCAAAGGGTGACCGTACGGGATGTCTCCCGAAGGAACTCGTACTCGCCCCGCCCGCAGGCCGGACAATCGGGACGCCTCTCCACCGCGATATCCCGGAAATCCATGCTCCAGAAGTCGAACTGGAAGAGTCTGCCCACGGGAAAGACACCCTCCGCCAGGAACCTGATGGCCATGGCTGCTTGGATCGCCCCCACCGCCTTTGGCACCGGCCCTAGGATCCCGTGGGTGGCACAAGTGGGGAGCGTCCCCGGAGGCGGAGGGGTGGGGAAAAGGCAGCGCAGGCAAGGGCCCCGATGAGGGTGGATGGGCATCGTCATCCCGGAGACCCCAAGGACCGCGGCGTAGATCCAGGGGACCCCGTACTTGATGCAGGCATCGTTGAGGAGGTAGCGGGTCTCTAGGTTATCGAGCCCGTCGAGGACCAGATCCACCTTGGGAACGAGCTCCTCCGCTTCGCGGGGGCCGAAGTGGGCCACGTGGACCTGTATCTGGGCAGCGGGATCGATCGCTTCTAGGTGCTCTGCCAGGGCCTCCGCCTTGGGGCGTCCCACATCAGCTTGGGTGTAGAGGGCTACCCGGTGGAGGTTGTGGAGTTCCAGGATATCACGGTCGACGAGGATCAGGCGCCTTGCCCCGGCCCTAAGTAGCGCCGCGGCGGTATGGGACCCCAGGGCGCCACAGCCCACCACCAATACCCGGGCCACATGAAGCCTCCGTTGTCCTTCGCGTCCCAATTGGGAAAGGATGACCTGTCGGCTGAACCTCTCCTCCATCCCAAGGGGATCTTGCCCCGAAGGCGGGGGCGCGGGCAACTCGACGGGCGCCGGGTACTAGTGGAGATACTTATACACCAGCATACCATCCAAGGAGGTAAAGTGCGAACGGAGCCCTTGCTGCCCACGCCCAAGGTGGAAGCCCCCCTGGAGCCAAATTTCCGCCCCGCTGCGTTGGCTTTGCGGCCTTCCACGAAGAAGTGATGTTATGAAAGCGCGCGCCCCCGGCAGGTGTTAACCTGCCGTAAACCAAACACAGAAGGGAGGGGCGCGCCATGGAGTATATCGCATTGGACTGCCACAAGCGGTACATCTTCGCGGCGGTGGAGGACGAGCGGGGCCGCATTCTATGGGAGGGGAGGATCCCCAACGAGCGTGGGGCCATCCGGGAGTTCCTCGGGCGTTGGACCCCCGGGTCCCCGGTGGCGGTGGAGACGGTGGGGAACTGGTACACCATCGTGGACCAGGTGGAGGAAGCGGGGTTTGTGGCCAGGTTGGTGCACGCGGGCAAGGCCAAGCTGATGTTGGGGATGGTCAACAAAACTGACAAGTTGGACGCTCGGGGCCTCAACAAGCTCCAGCGGACGGGGACCCTTCCCGAGGTGTGGATTCCCCCCGGGGAGCTGAGGGATATGCGGGAGCTTCCCCGGACGCGGATGGTGTTGGTGCGGGAGCGGACGCGGCTCAAACAGAGGATCCACGCCACGTTGGCCAAGTACGGGATCCGTGT